>Ga0070735_10000118_pt1 | contig 101316 bp, 102 predicted proteins | sample Coa_R1_FD_66443 | JGI IMG/M metagenome (GOLD analysis project Ga0070735, IMG submission 66443) | Surface soil microbial communities from Centralia Pennsylvania, which are recovering from an underground coalmine fire - Coalmine... | ecosystem: Environmental > Terrestrial > Soil > Unclassified ...
AAAGTCACTATGAGAAAATCTTACGGTTTTCGCACCTTCCGCATCACCGAACTCGCGCTCTATCACGTTCTTGGTAAACTGCCCGAACCGACACTCACCCACGATTTCTTCTGACGAATCTTAAAATCAAGCATACCCAGGCCTCGGAAAACACTAAGACGCAGCCGGGGGCGGCTGCGGTCCACTCTCATTTTTTTGTGCCGGCCTGGGCTAAGTACTTTCGCGCTTCTGGCGCTGAAGCAGCTGCTAGCCACTAGCTCCTAGCTTCCAGCAAACGCCAAACCTTTTCGCCGCGAATTTACGCGAATACACGCGAATTCGGAAAGAGCTGGGGAACAGCAGTTGGCAAACAGCAGGTGGCAGTTAGCAAATGGCAAATAGCAATTGGCCAACCAACACTAAGGGCGAATCTTTTAGCCGCGGGGCCTGCGCGTCTACAAAATGGGCTAGCTCGCGGTTGGTGACCCAGCGAGGGGAAGATCGACCCCGCATTGCCGCCCCCTTCAGGTGCATCCTTACGAACTGGAGCGTTAGAACGAAACGCAGTTCCTCTCCTGCTTCTTGTCCGGCTTCCTGCATCTCACCTTGTCTGTAGACTTTTTAGCGCCGCGTCTGCCAACCAGGTTGCTGGCCCGTTCAAGCCATGGGTCCGTGCCTATGGGCAGGCCCGGAGCGCCCTAAAATATAATCTGTCTTTCAGTTCAAAGGAGAGATCCAATGCCTCAGTCCAAATCCGATGGAAACGAAAACGAAATTTCCCGCGAGCGTCTTGCGGAGCTGCTGAACGAGGACCTGGCCCGCGAATACCAAGCGATCATCGCCTACGTGGTCTATTCCCAGGTGCTGACCGGCGCCCAGTATATGGACATCGCCGCCCAGCTCGAAATCCACGCCAAGCAGGAGCTCGATCATGCGCTGATTCTCTCGCGGCAGATCGACTATCTCGGCGAAATGCCAGCGGTCACTCCCAAGCCGGTACGCACATCAAAAAATCCGGAAGACATGCTCCGGTTCGATCTGGAGAATGAAAACGAAACCATTCGCAATTACCGCGATCGCATCCGGCAGTGTGAAGCCCTTGGAGAATACGCAATGGCGGAACAGATTCGCCAGATCCTGATGCAGGAGCAGGACCATCAGATTGATTTAGCCACGGCCCTGGGCGTAGAAGTTCCGGACGTGAGCGGTGGTCCCAAGGGGCGCGTCCTGCCCAAGCGACGCTAGCGCTGGAGCCCGAGAGAATGGATTCGCCACAGGAAACAACGCAGAAGGCCGACCTGCGCGACTATCTGGCAGCAGAGCGGACTTTTCTTGCATGGATTCGCACAGGGCTGGCGTTGATGGGGTTTGGATTCGTTGTAGCCCGCTTTGGGCTTTTCCTGCGCGAGCTCCAGGTTGCCCAACGCGTGCCGTCCGAGCAGTCTTATGGATTGTCATTGTGGTTTGGTACGGCGTTGATTGCGGTTGGAGTGATGGTGAGTGTTTTTGCCGGATGGCGTCACGCCCGGCTGGTCAAGGAATTGGATCGGGGTGAAACGGTCCACTCGCATGCTTTAGCCCAGATTGTAGCGATCGCCGTGTTTCTTGCATTGGTTGGGCTGGCCATGGCGGTCTATCTGGTTTCGGTACGAAGTTCCACTCGTGCGCAATCGGTAAATACTAAGGAGATATCTATGACGCCCAGTGCAGGCAACGGGATCATCAACCAACCCAGCAATCACCCGGTGGATGAAACGGTGGAGAAGCTCAAGGGAATTCTGCAGGCGAAGGGCGTTGTCGTGTTTGCGCTGATCGACCACAGCGGAGAAGCGGAAAAAGTGGGAATGAAAATGCCTCCCACCAAGCTGCTGATCTTCGGCAATCCGAAAGCCGGCACTCCGTTGATGCTGGCAGCCCCCAGCAGCGCCATCGACCTGCCGCTTAAGATTCTGATCTGGGAGGATGCTCAGGGAAAGGTTTGGACCAGCTACAACAGCCCGCAGTATTTGCAGGAGCGGCACGGCCTGCCACCGGAGTTGCTGCAAAATATCGCGGTGGTCGAGACCCTGGCCGCGAAGGCTGCAGAATGATTATTCGAAGATCGCGGATGAATTGACAGCAGTCGCCCTCCCTATCCATGATCTTTTGTAAACGGCCGCGTTGCTGTTGGGTGTAATTAAAAGTGAGAGCCAAGCCCTAATACCAATGTTGTCCCTGGTTTTGAGTAGCGACGGAACCGCAAGGTCCTTCCGATTTACCCCCGCTGACGCGTGGGTAAACCCTCAGGATGACGAACGAGTTTTTGGCTTTTCGCAGATAGTGATTCGCACTTTTAATTACACCCGTTGCTGTTCTCGCGCTTGCTTCCTTCACGGAGTTTGGGGTAAACAGGTTCTTACCTGAAAGGAGCCACCCGTTGCGCGAAATGAACCCGAAGCCCTTTACTCGCCGCAATTTCCTGCAGACTGCCGGACTGGCCACTACCGGACTGCTGATTCCCGCTGACAGCGCATTGGCTGCACAATCCGAGGCGCAGAGATTTGTTCCCGCACCCATTGCGCGGCTGAAATCGAGACGTTCTGAGGCCACGCCTATCACCACGGCGGAACGCGAAGAGCGAGTGGCACGAGCGCGGCATTTGATGGCGGACAACAAGCTGGATGCCATCCTGCTGATTGGGGGCACCTCGCTCGAGTATTTCACCAATATTCACTGGTGGCTCAGCGAACGGCTGTTTGCCTGGATCCTGCCGGCCAAGGGCAATGCCTTTTATGTGTGTCCGGCATTTGAGGAAGACCGCGCGCGGGAACAGATTGCCGGCGGTCCCGGAGGAACGAATCCGGAGATCCGGCTCTGGGAGGAGGATGAGAGCCCTTACCAGCGGATTGCCGAGGGGCTGAAAGACCGTGGCATCACTGGCGGGCGGCTGGGGATGGAAGAGACCGTTCGCTATGTCTATTCCGAAGGCGTAGGCAAGGCGTCGCCGGCACTGCACATTACCAGCGGCACCCCGGTTACCGCCGGCTGCCGCATGATTAAAAGCGCGCACGAGCTGCAGCTCATGACCCTGGCGAATCAAGTGACCCTGGCGGCGTATGAAGCGGCGTATCTCTCCGCCAAGGAGGGAATGACGCAGCACGATTTTGGCAACCTGGTGCAGTCCGCCCATACGCAGCAGGGATTCCAGGGCGGCGCCAGCGTTCAGGTAGGCGAGAATTCCGCTTTGCCGCATGGCTCGGCCAAACCGCAAGTGATACGCGAAGGAACCATCCTGCTGATGGATGGCGGATGCAAGGCGGAAGGCTATGAATCTGACATCAGCCGCACTGTCGTCCTAGGAAAACCCACAGACAAGATGCGCAAGAATTTTGAGATCGTGCACCGTGCGCAGCAGGCAGCGCTTGCGGCAGCCAAACCCGGAGCGCAATGCCAATCCGTGGATGCGGCTGCGCGCAAGGTAATCACCGATGCCGGCTATGGCCCCGATTACAAGTATTTCACGCACCGGCTGGGGCACGGCATCGGCCTGGATGGACACGAGTGGCCCTACCTGGTCCGGGGCAATACTCTGCCGCTTGCGCCAAATATGTGCTTCAGCGATGAGCCGGGAATCTATATTCGAGGAGAGTTCGGCGTTCGCCTGGAAGACGATATGCACATCACGGAGAACGGCGCAGAGCTGTTCACACCCCAGAGTCCATCGCTGGAGGAGCCGTTTGGGAAGGCTTGAAAGAATTTATGATTTTTGAGTTTTGATTTGGCAGTTGGCAAATAGAAGTTGGCAATTGGCCAACTGTCCCAAGAGCAAAATCTTATAACGACCGTCAGCTAGTTGGACGAAAGCAGCCTCACAATCGCCGCAGTGGTGGCCTGCACGACCAGAGTCACGGTACCGTCCTGGTTGAGACTCAGCGGGGTCCACTGCCCCTGCCAAGGCGCATTGTTGGTGATAAAAGCCCCACCCAGAGTGGCTGTCGTGAGCGAAGCATCACCTGGATGACCGTCCGTGAGCACCATGTAAGCCGCGCTGGCGGATGTAAATCCGTCAGGCACAATTGTGACGGCGGCATCGCTTCCGCCATTGGCACCGTGAGTCTTGTTGATAATAGTTACATATAGGTTCTCTGCGTTGCCGACTGCGTAAGCAGTCAGGTTAATTCCATCGGGGTTGCTAACGGCCACCGTTTCGCTGTTACCGTGGCCGCCTAAATCGAACGCCTTGATCGCATACCCTTTGGGACTGACCTGATAATTTGAGCACGGTGAAGGACTACATGCCCCGTTTTGGAGATTGCCGGGTACGATCGTGTCAGTAGGTATCCAGGGATTATTGTGGAAGTTGACACCGGCTGCCCCGTGCCCGGCCCACCAATGCATGTAATCGAGCGCCCACAGCGCGGCTGCAAATGCATCGCTTGCGCCCGCTACTCCATGCAGGTAGTCATTCGCTTCCGTGATCCGATAGCCTACTCCCATCGCCAGTGCAGGAGCAAGGTTGTGGTTATAGAGCCAGGGATAAGGAGTGAAAGTGGTATTCGCAGGCTGCGTACCTATCTCTGTGCCGTCAACCCATTGGCTTGACAACATGTTGTCGATGGCCTCCTGCGGCGTGGTGCTGCCGGGCGCCCCGCCGACATAGTGGTGCTGGGTCACGTCAGCCAATCTTCCCGAATCCCTCTCGTCGCGCGCAAATTGCTCCGTCCAGGACACCCCGGTGGATGGGTCCGGAGTATAGGTGTCGGTGTTGTAAGCACCAGTGTCCGGCCCGGCAAACATGGCGTTGGGTGACTGTCCCACAATAGCACTGGCAAAACTTCTCCAGTCAGCAAGGTACGACGGATATGCTGATCCCGGTACTCCAGATACCGTTTCGACGATTAATGGATCCACAGTATGATACGAATGAAAGTCCGGCTCATTACCGATGGCAAAGCTAGCCAGGTTCGCTGCATAGTTGTCCGAGATGTGACTGGCGAGGGCAGCATCTTGATCCTTCAGCTTCGAATCCGGGCAAGAGGAGACTCGGTTCAGCAGGCGGAGCGAATAGCTGATTTGTATGCCCGCGGCTTGAGCGAATTCAAAGAGGTTGTCTATATCCGTAGCATTTGGCTGAGGCCCGCAACCGTCCACAGTACCCCCGCCTACGCGTATATATTTCACTCCCGCATTGTGGACCAGGGTAACCACTTCAGCGTTCGCGGGAGTGAAAAAGTATCCAGACACGCCAAAGTGATCCGGTAGTACGCTTGCGGTTTCAAAACTCAGGCCGGCAAAATCGTCGGGAATCGCATGTCCCTGAGATATTGTGCTAACCGTTACGGTGACAGGCGCCTGCGCGTGTGCCAGGCCGATCATCACCCAGAATGCTAAGGCCCAAAGCGGAAATTTACGAGCTGCTTGCATTGCAATTGCACCTTGATTCATAGGAATCGCTCCGTTTTGTTTCCACCATTATGGTGAGGCGGGCTGGGCCGCTGGAAAAATGAAAAGGCATTCATCAAGATCACGGAAGAAGGCTGGCGGCGGGAAGGACCTTGAGTTGCACGGTCTTTCGCCCGCCTTCCTCGAGCTCCAGAGTCTGACCTTGCTTGTCCGCGACTTCCAGGGCTTCCGGGTCTGTGTAGTCAATGGAATCGAGCGCGTCCCAGGCAACGACCATGTATTCGGCTGGGCGTATTCCCGGCACGGCGAAGCGGCCATCCCGATCGGTAGTAACGGCGTAATATGCGGATTTCACGTTTCTGCGTTTCGGATCCGGGAACAGCACTACGGTTGCTCCGGCAAGGGCCTTATCTTCGGTCCCGAATACGCTCCCTTCCAGTCTTGCTCCATTGGGGCTGATGACAATGTCGACTCTATGGGAGCCGCCAAGCCCCAATTCGATTCCGGTATCGGAGATCTCCCGGCCCCCGGCGGTAATGGATTTAACGAAATATCCTGATGGCAGGTTTGAAACCATCACATCGGAAAGATCCGGACTCGTGGCCTTGAGGAAGAATTCGCCCTCAGCCGAAGGCTGTGCCGCACCATAGCCCATCGAGGCGAATGCTTCTCGTGGCTGCAATGAAATCTTCAGCGCGGGCGGGACAGGGCCGCCACCTTCGACCGTCACTCGAGCGGTGAGGTCGGGGTAACGGTTGAGAGTGATCTGGAGATCGTCAACATTTTTTGTTCCGATCGTAACCGCCATCCGAGCACCCACGCGAACACCGTTATCCATGCGGTCGCACACGAATGTATATGGGCCTGGCTGCAGGCCATGAATGATCCACCTGCCGGTTTTATCGTCAACTTCAACCGAATGGCGCTCACCTGGATCCCAGGAAGAATGGTTTCCCGGATAGGCCACGATCATAACGGCGTTCACGCGATAATCGCTGAGCAACTTTCCCGCAGCATGCACCGTCCGAACCCTGGATATTGCCAAGTTGGCCTCACTCTCCTGCCCACCGGTAACCTGGATTGGGACGGCAGCGAATGCGTGATTTGTACCCGGATAATATGTGGTCACGTAACTCGATTCGGGCATGTCCCGGGTCTTGCCTGGGTCATTGCCGGCAATTTCCTGGGCTCGCGCAGAAATGTAGTACCGGCCCGGTGAAAGGCCAAAGAGGCGATACCTGCCAAGATCGTCGGTGCGCGTGGCTGCAACTGCGCTGGCGCGAGTTCCCAGAGCAACACGGTGATAGCTGAATGCCTCCACTCTGGCATTGGCTACAGGCTCGTTGTCTTCGTCCACGACGGCACCCGCGATGACCGCTTGCGGTGTCATGAGGAATCGAAGTTCGGTAGGATGCATATCGCACGCCAAGTTCATGATCGAAGCCGCCTTGGCAGGTCCAGCCGCTCCGATCGTCTGTTTGGCGTATCCATTGCGAGTTACGGACATGGCATAGCGGCCAGCGGCGACTAAGGTTTGAAAGCGACCGTCAGAGTCCGTCGTGGCGCCGTCGGATTCTATAGCGTACGATGACGAGCTTTCCGGCAAGCGCCAAAACTTGACTGAAGCTTTGCTGATAGGCGTTCCCGTGACTGCGCTCACAACCGATCCCGCGACTGGGCATTGCTGCCCGGAATTGCCGGTTGCCGGGGAGCCAGTACCGGCTGGAGAGGACCCAATCTCAGTGATGAGGGACACCTGGCCGCGACTGCTTACCGAGAGTGCAAAAAACAGAGAAAACGCAATGAGCCGTTTGATATGTTTCATGGGATACCCACAACGAGAACCATCGGCAGAGACCCGCGCCCAAGCGATCCTGGCTTTGCAGAAAACAAAGACGGCATAACAGGGGCAGCCGGCCTCCACCGGTAAAGTTCCAGTGTTGTTAATCTGTATTGTTGCTGAGCCAAATGATGGTGTTGGAGTCACTGGCGGCGCCCGGATTCTGATCGTTCAAAATTACGGCACGCTCGCCGCGTTTTCCCCCGTTTACAGAAACGTCGCCTACGACGAGTATTTCGCCATCGTCGTTAAAGGGTTGATGAGTTCTGGGATCAATTCCAAAAGTGTTTGAAGCCCACAGTGGATCTGTCCTGCAGTCGCTCCCGGCATATATAACCAGGTTGCCGTCTGCTTGAAGACATAGGGATGAACCTTTGGCGCAAGCACCGGTGGAATCATGGGCGCACCACAGCAGGGCCCCTCCTCCGTCGGTATCGAAGAGCTGCAATTCGCCGTTGTTGTTGTCGTCCCAGCGCAAGCGCGCGCCTGAATTGGGATCGGTAATGCAGCTTCCCGAAATCACTTTGAGGGTAGGATTGCCTGGCGGAGGGGAAAAAAAAGGTCATATTCGTGCAAGAAGCATGCGCGGTACCTATCCCGGCCAACAGGCTCGAAGCGAGTAATAGAAATAGTTTCAGCCTCATTTTAGTGTCCTTTCATTTAGTCAGTGTTGTTACTAACCCAAATAATCTGTTCGGGAGGTTTATTGTGATCGTTCAAAATCGCAGCCCGCTCACCGCTTCCCACGACATCGATCACAGTGAGAAACTCGCCATCCTCGTTGTCGCCGGAACGGGTTGTATTTGAAGCCCACAGTGGATCTGTCTTGCAGTCACTCCCGGCATATATCACGAGGTTGCCATCGTCTTGCAAGCATAAGGATGAGCCTCTTGCGCAAGCGCCGGTGTTGTCATGGGCGCACCAGATCAGAGGAGTCCCAGCGTCGTCGCTATCGAAAAGTTGTAACTGGCCGCTGCCGGAGTCGTCCCACCGCAAGCGGGCTGCTTGACCTGGGGCAGCGAGGCACGTACCAGACTTTACTGCCAGCTTCACGCCAGATCCGGGGGCAGGAAAAAGAAGCCCGCCTTCCGGGCACGACGCCCGCGCGGCGCCGAACCCCATGAACAGAATGGAAACAAGTAACAGAAATGACTTAAGTTTCATCTGAGGTCCTTTCCTACAGTTGAGTTTCTTGGCAATGCGCGACCCAGAATTTATCGGAAACACTCCTGCCAATGTCATGGAGCAATCCATGAGCATCAGGGTCCAGCAGAGAGAGCAATTGGGTTATAAACTGGAAAGGAGCGCGGGAGCGTATCATTATCGGAACATTCGAGCTTGTTTCAAAAATGTTTCGACGCTGTTTGATGATGCAGAATAGAAACCCAGGGCTAAGCCCAAGGTGATGGAGGGTGCTGTTTTCGCGGGCTCTAAAGAACCCTCTCCCCGGACCCAAGTCCGGGGCTTCCACCGACGACTGGCCTAAACTATTTGTGCGGCAAGCTCTAGAGAAGATCGATACTGGAGCAAGCAGGAAAACTGGCGGGTCAAACGTTCCTATTGCTTCTGCACATAAAAGCTGAAATCGCCGACCCGCTTCGGACCTGGGGCGTTCATGGATTCCAGCGTGATGACATAACGGGTCTGGTCTTTCACCGCGGCAGGGGGCAATGCAAACACAACTATGAAACCCTTATCTTTGCGCGTGGGCGTCAATCGATCTTCTCTCAGCACTTCCGTTTTGCCGGAAAACACTCTTAGCGTTGCACGGTACATCGCATGCGCATCACTGCCGTAAACGGGAAGCTCCAACTGAGCTAAGATCGCCGCCCCGGAAAATGTGATGACAGGTGTTTCCATGTTCCCCAGGCCACGCACAGGGCGGGAGTCCGGCAATAGCCTATAGCTTATGGGCGATCGAGCTTCCAGCGGAGCGGAGTTGAGCTGGCGTCGCAAAGCTGCTGCGGCAGCCTCGGCGGAGGCGCGATCCTGTTCTGCTTTCGCAATGATGGATTGTTGCCTTACGATGATTTGCCGGTAGCTGTAGATAGACCACGCCCATCCCAACAAAATCAACATTCCTGCCAGGGCATAGCCTGGCAGGCGTGGATGCCAGACAAGGGATTGAAGCCGGTCCTTCCAGCTGGCCCAATGCGAAGCTGGACTGACTCGCAGCAGCATGGTAGCGCCGCCCGCCTGGTCACTCCCGGGATCGGCAGGCACCGTTTTCAAAACCAATTCTCTCCCGCTGCCCATTGCAATGGTGTGCTCTCCAGCGGCAATTCCGTCCGTATCGGTGTAGTCGACCCAGTGCATCGCCAACACCTGAGTTGTTCCTGTGTTCTCCGCGCAAAACTCAATCAGCCTGGTTCCTTCATCGATCTTCCATTGCTTGCGGGTTTCGTGGGACAGGTCCAATTGAGCGCACGGCACCCCATCCGCGGTGATGGTGAGTAACTGGGGAGATTTCTGCAAATGATGTGGCTGGCCGGTCTCCGAGGGCTGAGTCAGGACTGCCCGCTCTTCGCTGGTAAGCGGCGGGGCACTACCCGTCTCCCATGGCGATTCGTCTTCAAAGCGCCGGTCCTGGCTCATGGTGAATCGCGGCATAGCAAGCCTTGCCGGACGTGGGGCCAGTTTAAGTCTTCGAGTGAGTTCATCAAAGCAGGGTGGATGGATAAAGATATGACATTTTTTCATCTCTTCGACATCCACGCCGGGCTGCGCGCCCCGGCTGCTTGTGGCGCTCAGGGAGCCGTTCCGCAATGCCGTCGCGGAGGCGACCGGCGGCAAACAAGCATTCCTGGTGCTCCAGGGTGTAAACATCTCCAGGCAGGAGCTTGCCAGACCGGCCCAATCCTGTTGTTTCTCATCGACATCGAATCTCAGTTCCTGATTGTCCCATTGGCGGATGGTGATAAATCCGGAAAAACGGCGGGCCAACTTTTGCATCAATGCCCTTTTCACTCTGCGATACTTTTCGCCGCCGGCGAAGTCCTCTGTGAATAATTCATAGGCGGCTTGAATATCCGGCGTGGTGTAGTTATGCAATATCCTGTGCAGCCCGACGGCGACATAGAAGCATGAAATATTGCTCGTCATTTGCACGATAGACTTGATATACCTTACGCCCAGGGACCGCTTCGAGGGCCTGCCTTTCTGCTCCTCAAGCCTTTCGTATCTCTCCGATTCCAAATAGATGAGCCATTGCAAAGCGTCCTGCCCGTCGCGAGTGATTCTCCTGATTTTCTGCTTCAACCGTCTATGGCGCCAGTAGAGTCTTTTCTTCTCCCGGCTCTGTTCTGCCGTCAGCCTTTTCCTGGCCCGATCAACGACTTCGATCGCGACAGAACGGTCCTGCACAATGAAATAAGCAAGTTGAAACGCTCGCTCCAGCAGATCATCGCACCCAGGCTTCGGGAGCGACGGCGTGGTCAAAACCCTGCTATAAGCCAGCCTGAGCATTGCAGAGTTGTTACGATCCCTTTGCATCGGATCCGCGCCTTTTTGGTTGCCGATCGTGAGCTGTATGAATGGTCATGAACGGGTTAGCTGAGACCTACATGATGGCTCACGCGTATGAACCCGCGCTCGCGGCAAAACACGCAGTTCATATGATACTGAGCCAGCAAGAGGTCAAGCGTATCGTTATCGGAATTTGTTTTTTTCGAAAGCGGTAAGGCCAATAACACAAAAAGTGGGGCTTCCAAAGAATTCAGAAAGTGCAAGATAATGCCGGCTGTGCATTCTAAGAAGTGGGATCGTCTGTGTAAAAAAATGAAGCTGCGAAATCTGCCCTCCCCAATTGGCTGCATTTTAATTCTGATTTCCGTTTCCTGCGCTCAATTGAACCCGGACCATTCCGGCACTTCAGCACGGTCGACCTCAGGCATAGTGATCGAAACGGTGACAAAAAATTCTGAAGCGGAAAGAGCCGGAATACAAGCGGGCGATATTCTGTTGACCTGGACACGCAGCGACGCCAAGGGTGCACTGGAGTCTCCGTTTGATCTTTCTCTCGTCGAAATCGAGCAGGCGCCAAGAGGCAAGGTGACATTGCAAGGTTTGCGAGGAGAAGAGCAGCGAAGCTGGATGATCGGGCCGGATGCCTGGGGAATAGAGGCACGGCCAAATTTTCAGGGAAAAGTACTGAAGATCTATCAAGAGGGCCAGGAACTTGCCGGCGCAGGCAGGTTTAGCGAGGCAGCGGAGCGCTGGCGGGTGGCTGCGGCGGAGGGACAAATACCGCGGACCATGTGGGTGGGTCCATGGTTGCTTTTTCATACGGCTACAACCCTGGGAAAGGCGGGCCTATTCAAGGACGCCGACGATGCATATCAGCAGGCAGTTCAGACGACAGGAGAGGTGGAGGCAGAGATTGCGGCGCAGTTGTTTCGCGCGTGGGCGGATGCTTTTCAGAAGCGAAGCGATTGGGGCAATGCTGAGAAGTACTATCGCCAAGCCTTGGAGATCAGGGAGAAGCTGGCCCCAGGAAGCCTGGCGGTTGCCGCGAACTTCTACGATCTCGGCGTCATAGCGTGGAGCCGGCGCGATGTGGCTAAGGCAGAGGAATACTACCTCCAAGCCCTGCAGATCCGGCAGAGGCTGGCCCCTGGAAGCCTGGACTTTGCGGCCAGCATCGACAGCCTCGGGAGCCTGGCCTGGAGCCGAGACGATCTGGCAACAGCGGAGGAGTACTATCGCCAAGCCTTGGAGATCCGGCAGAGGCTGGCTCCTGGGAGCCTGGCCGTTGCTGCGAGTTTCTACGATCTCGGCGTCGCCGCTGGGAGCCGGGGCGATGTCCCTAAGGCAGAGGAGTACTACCGCCAAGCGTTGGAGATCCGGCAGAGGCTGGCTCCGGGAAGCCTGGACGTGGCCAGGACCTTCAACAATCTGGGCACTCTAGCCGGGAGCCGAGGCGACCTGACGAAGGCCGAAGAGTACATTCGCCAAAGCCTTGATATCAAGCAGAAGCTGGCTCCTGGAAGCCTGGACGTGGCGAGCAGCTTGAGCAACCTGGGATATTTATCCTGGAACCGGGGCGACTTGGCGAAGGCGGAGGAGTTCTACAGAGAAACCCTGGAAATTCAGCGAAGACTGGCTCCTGAAAGCCTTGTGACTTCTATTGTCCTTAACAATCTTGGTGAAGCAGCCTGGAGCCGCGGAGATCTAGCGAGAGCCGAAGATTACTACCGCCAAGCTTTGGAAATCCGGCAGAAGTTAGCTCCTGGAGGCCTTGAGGTGGCTGTGAGCCTAAACCATCTGGGGAGTGTGGCCCGGAGCCGCGGGGAACTCGGGAAGGCTGAAGATTGCTACCGCCAAGCCCTGGAAATCCGGCAGAAGCTGGCTCCCGGGAGCCTTGATGTGGCCGTGAGTCTCAACAATCTTGGCAACATTGCCAAGGACCGGCGAAATCTGGCGCAGGCAGAGGAATACTACAATCAGGGCCTCACGATCACAGAAAAGATTGCTCCTGATGGTCGCGAAACGGCTGATATCCTTCAAGGACTGGCTGACCTGTATCGAGAACGCCGTGATCTGGTAAAAGCAGAGCAGTACTATCGCAGAGCCACCGCAATCTGGGAAAAACTGGCTCCAGGAAGCAAGGATTACGCCGAGACGCTTGCAGCTCTGGCCTCAATTTTGCGTGACCAGCAGCAACCCTACGCTGCGGCTCCGCTTTACGAAGAAGCATTAAACGCGCTAGAAACTCAAACTGCGCATCTCGGGGGCTCCGACGATGCCCGTTGGGATTTCCGCGCCCAGCACGCCGTCTACTACAAAGACTACATTGATCTGCTCATCCGTCAGGAACGGCCCGAGCAGGCATTTTCAGTGCTGGAGCGATCCCGCGCCCGAGCTCTACTGGAAACACTGGCCACCGCTCACGTTGACATCCGCAAGGGGATTGAACCGGGCCTGCTATCGCGGGAGCGGTCTTTGCAAACAGACATTGCCGCAAAGTCGAATCGCCGGATCAGGCTGCTCGGCACCAAACATAGCGAGTCGCAGATTCTTGGCATTGAAAAAGAGATCTCCAATCTGCTTACTCAATATCAGGAAGTGGAGGAGAAGATCCGCTCCAGCAGCCCGATGTATGCGGCCCTGATGCAACCCAGGACGTTGAGCATCAAGGAGGTGCAGCAGTTATTGGACAGCAATACTTTGTTGCTGGAATACAGCCTGGGCGAGGAGTGCAGCTATGTCTTTGCTGCTACCGTGGACTCGTTAGCGGTATTTGCATTGCCCAAGCGAATTGAAATCGAGGCCGGGGCGCGCAACGTCTATGACCTTCTGACGGCGCGAAACAAGATGGCCGGAGGGGAGACGGATGTTCAAGCCGAACAGCGCTGGAAAGACGCGGATGCAAGATATCTAAAGGTGGCAGCCGATCTGAGCCAGATGCTACTGGGGCCCGTTGCAACCTTGCTGAAAAACAAACGGTTGTTAATTGTGAGCGATGGCGCCCTGCAATACATTCCTTTTGCCGCTCTACCGGAACCGGCGCGAGCGAATTCCCTGCGGACGCACCCAGCGGCCATCCCAGAGATGAGATCGGCACGCCGGACAGAAAGACCTCTGGTGGTGGAACACGAAATCGTAAATCTTCCATCAGCGTCGGTCATGGCTGAGTTACGACGCGAGGAGTTGAACCGTCAGGAGCCGTCCAAGGCCGTTGCGGTGCTGGCAGACCCGGTCTTCGATTCCAAAGACGAGCGGCTGAGGGGGGCAAGTGGGAAATACCACCATGGACCCAATAGGCCGGAAGTTGCCAGGGGATCGTTGCAGGAATCTTCCCTGGTGCTGGACCATCTGACGCGTTCCGCAACCGAGATGGGTTTCAGCGAGAATGGAAAACTCAACCTTAGCCGCCTTGAGTATACGCGTCAGGAGGCCAATTCGATTTTAGCGGTGACACCGCGGGGACAAGGTTTCGAAGCTCTGGATTTTCAAGCAAGCCGGCAAATGGCGATGAGTCCCGCCTTAGCCGAATATCGTGTGGTGCATTTTGCGACACACGGAATCTTGAACAGCAAACATCCGGAGTTGTCCGGCCTGGTGTTCTCGTTGGTTGACAAAAATGGAGGCCCGCAAGATGGATTTCTTGACTTACAGGATATCTATGACCTGAACCTGCCGGTGGATCTGGTGGTACTGAGCGGCTGTGAGACCGGACTCGGGAAGGAGATCAACGGCGAAGGCTTGATTGGGCTGACGCGCGGTTTCATGTATGCCGGGAGCAGCCGGGTGATGGCGAGCTTATGGAGCGTGAGTGACGAGGCGACGGCAGAGTTGATGGCAGAATTTTATAAGGCAATGGAACACGATAAAAAATCTCCTACGGCTGCGTTGAGGGCTGCGCAGATAAAAATGTGGAAGCAAGATGTATGGAGATCACCGTACTACTGGGCAGCATTCGCAATCCAAGGGGAATGGAGATAGATTTCAGCGTTGTCGCACCCAGAAGCCCATTCCTTATTTCTTGATCTTTTCCCACTCCGCGATCACGGACTGCAGTTGGCTCACCGTATCGTCGGCGGCTTTGGTGGCTTGGGTGGTGGGCGCGGCGTCTGCGCTGTCCACGGTTACTTCGAGCCTTTCCAGGGTTCCAACCAGACGGGAGAGTGTTGGGGTCTCGCCACGGCCTGGACGCTGCTGTCCGGCTTCGGGCGCTTGGGGCTCGATACGAGCTAGCGCCGCCAGCTTTTGCGATGCGGCAGGATTTTCTTTGTTGTGCGCGTAAAAATCGCGAATCTCCGCCAGAGCTTGATTGCCCTGCTCCAGCGCGTTATAGATTTTCATCTCCAGGGCAAACTGCTTTTGCAAATCACTGGCCGAGGCCCTGACCCGTGGGTCCATGGTGATGGAGACCTTCTGCGTCATGCTCTTGCCATCGACGGTGAGGCGGACCTGATAGCTTCCGGGCAAGACCTGGGGGCCTTCCGGTTCGGTGGGCGTGTTCTGTCCATAAGCGGTAGACATGCTGTATTCAGGGAAAGGCACGCTAGGATTGGGATAGCGGAAGTTCCAGACGAAGCGATGCAGTCCAGGATCTGTAGAGAGCGTTTGCGGCAGACGGAACCAGTACATGGGGAAGGCAACTGATTCGGGTTTGATTGCAGCAGGAGAATCGGCGCTGGAATAGCGGCGGATCAGCTTGCCACCTGCATCGAGAATTTCAAGTACAACCGCGCTTTGAGCAGAAGACGCCAGATAGTAGTAGAGGACAACTCCCGTCGGCGGATTTTCTCCGGCCGGCACTTCCGGGGGCAGCGGCGTATCGCTGTTCACGTTCGGGCGCATGCGGACGGCGGTGGCCGGGGTGAACAGGTAGGCGGTGGAGGTTGTGACTGAGCCGGTCAGTTCGCGGAGGGGAGAGATGTCATCGAGAATCCAGAAGGAGCGGCCGTGGGTGGCCACCACCAAGTCATTGCCTTTTACCACCAACTCGTGGACTGGAGTGACGGGCATGTTGAGCCGCAATGGCTGCCAGGAGTTGCCGTCATTCAACGATACATAAACGCCCAGCTCTGTGCCGGCAAAGAGCAGCCCTTTGCGTACCGAGTCTTCACGCACGGAGCGGACGTAGGCACCGTCCGGGATGCCCTGGGTGATCTTGCTCCAGGTTTTGCCGAAATCGTGGGTGCGGAGGATCTGCGGGGAGATGTCATCCAGGCGATGACGGTCGATGGCGGCGTAAGCGGTTCCCGGATCAAAATGGGAAGCATCGATTATGCTGATTTTGCTCCAGTCACTCAGACCGGGAGGAGTCACATTGATCCAAGTTTTGCCGCCATCGCGCGTGAGCTGGATCAATCCGGTATCCGTGCCAGCCCAGATCTGGACGGCGCTTAGAGACGAGGGCGCAATAGTATAGACGACTCCGTAGCCCTTGGGCCTGGCGTTTGCTATGGTGGTCGGCCCTTCTCCCGATGTGCCGGGCTGAGCGCCGGTAAGGTCGGGGCTGATGCGTTTCCAACTCATGCCCTGGTCGCTGCTGCGCAGCACATATTGCGATCCGTAGTAGAGCACGTGCGAATCCTGCGGCGAGAATACCAAGGGCGAGGTCCAGGTGAAACGCAGCTCCGCATGAGAGATGTCAGTCCCAAAATTGCCGGCAGCCAGGGGCGATATTACCTGCGATTGTCCGGTGCGATGATCAAAGCGGTGAAGAGCGCCGTAGGTGTCTCCGCCATAGACGATGTTGGGATCGTTGGGATCGGGGACGATGTAGCCGCTCTCACCCGCGCCGATGGTATACCAGTCGCGAAAGGTGATAGAACCCAAGTCACTCCGGCTGGCAGTGGAGACGGTGCCGCTATCCTGTTGTGCGCCGTAAACGCGGTAGGGAAACTGGTTATCAACCGCAACGTGGTAGAACTGCGCGGTAGGCTGGTTGTACCAGGAGCTCCAAGTCTGGCCACCGTCCACGCTGATGCCCGCGCCCTGATCGGAGCCGAAGATCATACGCTTGGGGTTGGCGGGATCAATCCAGAGCGCGTGGTAGTCGTCGCCACCGGGAGCGCCTTTGAAAGCTTCAAAGACTTTTCCACTATTGGTTGAACGATAGATGGAAACGTTCGGCAAATACACGGTGTTGGGGTCCCTGGGATCGACTGCCACTTCACCGAAATACCAGAGACGGCCCAGGACGCGGCGGTCATTTCCCGCCAGGGTCCAATTCTGGCCGCCATCGTCAGAGCGGAAGAGGCCGCCCTGTCTAGAGTCAATCAGGGCATAGACGCGCTGGCCATGAGTGCCGCGCGCGATGGCGAGACCCACACGTCCCCATTCGCCGTCGTTGTTTTGCGGCAGGCCATTGCCGTTTATCTGGTTCCAGGTTGCACCGCCATCGCTGGACTTGTAGATTGCACCAGCTCGACTGTTGGGAGGATAGGTGCTCCAGGGAACGCGACGCGCTTCCCAGAGCGCGGCAACGACGGTTTGTGAATTGTCGGGATCGAATTGGACGTCAATCGCGCCAGTGTTTTCATCTTTGTACAAGACCTTTTGCCATGTGGCGCCGCCGTCTGTTGAACGAAAGACGCCGCGCTCCGGGTTAGGCCCATAGGCGTGTCCCATGGCCGCGAGCAGCAAGATGTCCGGGTTGTGTGGGTCAACGACGATGCGGCTGATGTGCTGGGTGTCAGACAGGCCAATGTTGCTCCAGGTGTTGCCCGCGTCAGTAGATTTGTAAACGCCGTTGCCATAGGTGAGGTCGGAGCGGAAATCGGCCTCGCCTGCGCCTACATAAAGGATGTTGGGATTGGATGGAGCAACGGCCAGTGCGCCGATGGAGGCGATAGGCTGGCTATCGAAGATGGGCTTCCAGGTGATCCCGCCATTGCTGGTCTTCCATACACCACCGCCCACGCTGCCGAAATAATAGGTATTGGGGTCGCCTTCAACGCCGCTGACGGCGATGCTGCGTCCTCCACGAAAAGGGCCGATCATGCGCCAGCGCAGACCGCTCAAATCCGGCGCGGCTTGCTGCGCGATGGAGGAGCAGGGAAGAAGGAGAAGGAAGAGCCACAAGTGTTGGAGTTTTCTCGGCATAAGAAGGTAACAGGTTACCCGCCACGGCGGGCTTTCAGCAAGGGAAGAGGCCGGCCAGCCAGGGGTCAGGGTACAGGTCACAGGTGACAGGGGGAGGAGCAAATTCAAGACCTCACCACGGAGACACCGAGGCACGAGATTGCACGGAGAAAAGCCAACAGCCAATTCAAAAGCTCACCACCCGTTCGCTGCGCTCAGTGCCAGGCTACGGTCATCCTTCGGCTGACACCTCAAGGACAGGCTACGGAAAAACAGAGAACACGAAGGAATGCCGGGAGGATTTGGCAGTCCTGGATGGAGTGGCTGCCGCGGCGGGCGGCTTGCCCGCTGCTAAAATGCAATCGGCATGAATATCACTGAGAAGAGTGTTCCGGGTTATGAGCGGGTTTTGTTTGGGGAAGAGCCGGAGATTGGCTATCGCGGCATCATTGCCATTCACAGCACGGTGCGGGGGCCGGCTGCCGGAGGAACGCGCTTCTGGCATTATCGAACGCAGGAAGAAGCTCTTGAGGATGCTCTGCGCCTGGCTCGAGGCATGACCTACAAGAATGCCCTGGCCGAGCTGCCGCTGGGCGGCGGAAAGTCGGTCATCTTTGATCAGGGGGACGACAAGACTCAAGATCGGGAGAAAATTTTCCGCGCGCACGGGCGGTTCGTCCATTCACTGAAAGGCCGTTACACAACCGGGGAAGATGTAGGCACCAGCCCAGCCGACATGGAATATGTGCGGCAGGAAACTACCTATGTGGCCGGACTGCATGGGCGGTCGGGCGATCCTTCTCCGCGGACCGCTCGGGGTATCTTCCGCGCCATGCAGGCTTCGGCCAAACACCGCTGGGGCAGTGAAGCGCTAGCGGGCAAGACTGTTTCCATACAGGGTTGCGGACACGTTGGGTATTATCTGGCTGAAGAAGTACACAAGGCCGGAGCCAGGCTGGTGGTAACGGATGTTGATGGGGAAAGAGTTGAACGCGTGGTTTCCACGTTCGGCGCGGTTGCCGTTACTCCAGAAACCATTTACTCAGTTCAGGCGGATATCTTTGCGCCGTGCGCTTTGGGTGGCATCTTAAACGACCAAACCATTCCTCAAATCAAGGCCGAGATCGTGTGCGGCGGCGCCAACAACCAATTGCTGGAGCCGCGTCATGGTGAACTTCTGGAGAAGCGCGGCATTCTCTATGCGCCGGATTACGCTGTTAACGCCGGAGGAGTGATTGGCGGCGGCTGCATCGAGATACTAGGCTGGGAGCCGGCGGCCACATTGAAAAAGATTGATGCCATCTATGACACTATTCTCGGGATCTTGCTGGTGGCGGAGCGCGATGGAGTTCCCAGCTATCAGGCAGCGGACAGGCTGGCGGAGGAGAGGATAGTAGCTCTAAGCACATCTTAAGTACTGTAGGTGGCGCTAAATATTCTTTGCCTGGGTGCCGTAATTCGCTATAGTTCTAGCAATTCCATGCTCCGGCACAAATTCAAGAGTCCGTCTCATTTTCTTGCAGGTTTGCTGGGCGTGCTTTGCCTGACGCTCTCTGCGTCCATGGTGGCGCAGACAGAGGCGGCGCAGACGGAAGACGAGCCGGTTGAGCGCATTCGCTCCTTTGACTCTCACATCAGTTTGAATATCGACGGCACCATGCAGGTGCGGGAGTCCATTCAGGTGTTGGCTGCTGGAGACAAGATCCGGCACGGAATCTATCGCGATTTTCCCACGCGCTACAAAGACCGGCTGGGCAACCGCTATACCGTGATGTTTGAAGTTAGCGGCGTACTGAGGGACGGAAATCCCGAAGCCTATCACACGGAGTCCATTCCACGCGGCACCCGCGTTTATTTTGGCGACAAAGACACCGTGGTCTCTACTGGAATTCACAACTACGTTTTCACCTACACCACGAACCGGCAACTTGGTTTCTTCAAAGACCATGATGAGCTTTACTGGAATGTGACGGGCGTTGGATGGGAGTTTCCGATTGACGCAACTACGGCCACGTTGGTGCTGCCGCCGCAAATCCACAACTTCGTGAGTCGACTGGATGGGTACACAGGCGCTGAAGGCGAAAAGGAGAAACGGTTCACAGCATCGCGAGATGAGGAGGGTAATCCGCACTTCCGGGCAGAGAATCTGCTTCCGCACCAGGGGCTCTCCATTGTAGTGACGTGGCCTAAAGGGTTGATTGCTGCGCCTACCGCTGAGCAGAAATTCAAGTGGTTTCTCAGCGATAACCGCAATGCAGCGGTTGGGCTGGCCGGCCTGGTTGTGGTGTTGCTCTATTACCTGGCGGTATGGCTCAAGGTGGGACGGGATCCGGCGCACGGGACGATCGTCCCGCTATATGAGCCGCCGGATAATATGTCCCCGGCGGCGATGCGCTATCTGGAAAAAATGGGTTTTGACGATAAGGATTTTACCTGCGCGATTCTCGGACTCGCCGCGAAGGGACATCTGACGATTGCCCAAAACAACGCGAAGATCTATTCCCTGGTGCAGAAGACAGACTCGGGCAAAGCGGCCAGCCAGCTTTCTTCTGACGAGAGCCTGGTCAAGCAAAAGCTGTTTGAGGGCGGCAAGACGGTGCATCTTTCCGGCAGCAGTTCGGCCGTGGTCCGCGGGGCACAGAAAGCCCTGAGCACGGCGCTACATACGGGCATGGAGAAAACTTATTTCGTCACCAACGCGGGCTATCTCTGGCCGGGCATTGTATTAACAATCCTTTTCGCCGCAGGTACGCTGTTTGCGAGCGACACAAAAGCCGATAACGGATTGTTTCCGGTGGCGATTTTCATGACGATCTGGCTTAGCGGCTGGAGCGTTGGGGTGGGCGCTTTGCTGCATGCAGTGGTTCGCGCATGGAAGAGCGCGCGGGCGACCGGAGTTACGGGAGGGGCGGGCGCGATGGGTATAACGCTGTTTGCCATCCCTTTTGTGATTGGCGAACTTGTCGGCCTGGGAGTGCTGGCGTGGGCGATCTCAGTTGTGGCTTGCGTGGTGATTCTGCTGCTGATTGGGAGCAATGTGCTCTTTCATCATTTACTTAAAGCTCCCACAAGCGCAGGGCGGCAACTGCTGGACCGGGTTGAGGGCTTTAAGATGTTCCTGACGGCGGTGGATGGCCAGCGGCTGCAGACCATGGCGCCACCGGGCAAAACTCCAGAGCTTTTCGAGCGCTTCCTGCCATACGCCCTGGCGCTGGGAGTGGAGCAGACCTGGGCAGAACAGTTCTCGCAAGTTCTGGCAACCGTCGGCGCGCCGGGCCATGGAGGCGCAACCTATTCGCCTTCCTGGTACAGTGGCGGTTTTGTTGCTTCTTCACCCGTGGCGTTTGCTTCCTCTTTCGGGAGTTCGTTTTCCAGCGCCGTTTCCTCGTCGTCCTCTCCGCCGGGATCGTCCTCTGGCAGCAGCGGCGGCGGATTCTCGGGCGGATCTTCCGGTGGCGGAGGTGGCGGTGGAGGAGGCGGAGGATGGTGATGGGTACCCATTTTTGATTTTTGAATTTTGATTTGTGATTTGAAAGAAAACACACTGGTGGTTTCCCGGCATCTTGGTGGTGTGTGCAATCGGGTGATCGCCCTGATCTGATGACACTGCCCCATCACGCGCAAAAAGTGGCGTCCACTGTGCACTACCTTCTTAGCGCACGTTATCCAAATCTTGCAGCGCAACCGATCTGCTTACCTCCGGTGGCCATGCTGTAGAATTGCCTGCGGTTTTTGGGAATAAAAAAGGAGATTGAAATGAAACGCACACTCTGGCTGATTGCCGGCATGGCTATGCTGGTGGCATTCGCAGGCAGCAGCATTCCTTTTTCACCGGTCCCGTCTGTGGTCCAGGCGGCCACTCCAACGACGCCTGTTTATGTTATGCAATCAACTACGTATGGCGTGTTTGCCGTGAACGAATCGACGGGCGCCGTTACTTTTTGCGCTAACACCACCATGGTACCCGGAGCAAGCGGAGGCCAAGCGCCGATTGGGGCGTGCAAGTCCCTGGGGAAGGTTGCGCCTACTACGATGTCCAACAATAGCTTGTCGCTAACGGTGAGCGGAATCAGCGTATTTGTCTTCAACAATCAGACCGGAGTGATTTCACAATGTGGTGGCTCCGGCGTGGTGAGCGGGTCAACGGTGAACCCGGTCGCATCCTGTAAGGTTCTGCCGAACCTGAACTGATTTTGTCTGGGATAACCGAGGATGGTGAAGAATCGGGTGATCGCCGAGATCGGGTAATCACGCGTGATCGGAAAAACACGGGAGTCAATGGCCAAGAGCCGGGAGCTGTTTTACAATACGTGCCTATGTTCAAGCATATTGCCTGGAAAGACGTTGAAGTTGAACACGTAAATCCGCTTTTTGACCGGCAGATGATTACCGGCGAGAACCTGATGTTCGCGCGCATCCTGCTCAAGAAAGGCATGGTGGTGCCGGAGCACAGCCACCTTAACGAGCAGCTTACTTACATCGTAGAAGGCGCTTTGAAGTTCTGGATGGAGGGCAAAGAATTCGTGGTGCGCGCCGGCGAGGTGCTCTGCATTCCTCCGCATGTGCCGCACAAGGCGGAAGCTCTGGAAGACACCATTGACATGGACATCTTCTATCCTCCACGCCAGGATTGGTTGAGCGGGACAGACGCGTATTTGAGGAAAGAAAATACATAGGGGACAGGTTACAGGGCACAGCAAGTGCGATTGGCCGCGAATTGGCGCGAAGGAGACGCGAATAAAATCCAGTTCACGACGGAGAAGAGGGAAGAGCTAAAGTGCGGCCAAGTGCTGGGTAGTTAGTATTTAGCTAAAGCAAAGCCCAAGACTCTAAGCGCGGGCCGCGATTTGGCCGCTGGTCGACTCTGATTTATGCGACTCGCGTCAGCCGGACTTCTTGTATCCCACAAGCAAAATTTGGAGGAACAGATATGAGGTTGTTTACTGCCGTCCTGGCCGTGATGGTACTTGCCGCCAGCATCAGCTGCGTCGCGCAAGATGATCGCAAGCACATTGTGATGAAGCGCGCCAATGCTACTGCCAGCAACGCGCCATTCAGCGAGGCCGTGTTAGCCGGCAACACGCTGTACATTTCGGGGCACATCGGTCTTGATCCAGCCACGGGCAAGCCGGGCGCAACTCCAGAGGAGGAAGCGCGGCTGGTGATGGAATCCTTCAAACGTACGATTGAAGCGGCGGGCATGACCATGGATGACCTGGTGTCTGTTCAGGTCCACTGCTCGGATGTGGATTTTTACGGGGCATTTAACGGTGTCTACAAGACCTATTTTCACGGCAACTATCCGGCACGGGCCTTTTTGGGATCGGGCAAGCTGCTGTTCAATGCGAGGTATGAGGTGATGGGGATTGCGGTGAAGAAGAAGCCCGCTACCAGCCACTAGCTGCTAGCTTCTGGCTGCCAGGAAAAGCTATTCGTAAACCTTAGCCCTTGGCTCTTGGCCTTTGGCCCTTGGGAAATTCACAGGCAAAACCCTTTAAGCCGCGAATTTGACGCGAATCAGCGCGAATGAAATCTGAGAAATGTTTCCGACCGATTTGGTATAAATTGATTTCACAAATCAGGGCTTTAGGTGCCCAAAATAGATCGTGTGGAATCCTTGACTAGCTTTCGATATTTCGAGTACTTTACTCCGCGAGTCCATGGCCGGGCCACTTAACAGGGCCACATCCCCTTCAACCAACACGCCACATCGTCCGTCACCGCCCATTTTGAACTGGGCAGAAAAAGAGAGAATCTGACATGAAGAAAAAGATGCTTTTACTGGGAAGCTTTGGCGCGATGCTCTTGAGCGCCGCACTGCTGGTCATGCCCGCCGATGCCAGCGTTACGTCGCATTGCACGGGTTGTACGGCAATCGACAGCACCGGGGCAACGGTTACTTCAACCTGCCACGTAAGACCGATCGATAGTTGCTTCTGTCCATTGACCGGGACCATTATTTCCAACAACTGTTCGCGCCTACCGTAGAAAAAGGCAGCTTCCTATGCGCATCTTTCTTCTTGTCGCAGTGCTGGGTCTCATGCTCGTGGAAGGGTTCTTGCTTCCCCGCACGGTCAGGGACTCCAGGATCATGCGAAAGATGCGCACAGAAACAGCTCCAAGCGAAGGCCGGCCCGTGGCGATTGGCCCCTTTGCCGGGTACGACGCAGCGGGCCGGCCTTTGACGCTGGTCACAGACGATACCAGGTGGATTGTGCCGGTTATTATTCATTCCACACAGATGGCGTCTGATTTCGACTATGTGAGCCGGTTGAGAAAGGCGATTCCCAGCCGGACCATTGTGGTAGTGGGGGTGTGTGACACAAGCCGGTGTGGCGATCGGTGGCGCCCTGACCAAGTGGTTGCCGATTTCCCGATCCTGGCTTACGGCTCATACGCTCCGCTGCAGGACATTGCGCGCTTTGACAACCAAAACCAGGTCTTGCTCACGAACCAGTTTTGGGGCGTGAAAGAATCGTTGCGGCGCACCGCTTCCGTGGAAGAGTTGGCCGCAGAAGTGCTAAAGGCGACGGGGCCATGAAGCAGCTCAAGAGTGTGGAGTTCTGGTGCTTTCTTCTCCTGCTTATCAATATAGTTACAGTAGGAGTTGATTTCTACTTCCGGCGGTCGGCTGCGGCGCTCGTGCCATTTCCACCGGGGCAGATAATCTTCGGTACGGGCATCACCGGGGGCGGCAACCCTCCGGCAGCCGGCGCACCCTACCACCTGGTGCGATATGCCAGCATCTATTGCGGATTTTGTGCGCCGAAGTATTCCCAGGCATGGAACGAGCTGGAAAAGACGCTTACCAGCAAAGGTGGCGATGCGATTATTGTCAGCCCGTTCGCAGGGGACCTTCCGCCGGGAGATGGAGCGACACCAGAGCAGAAACTTGCCGGTGTCTCGCTACAATTTGTACAGAGCACACATTTCAACTCCACTCCTATTACGCTGCTGGTGGACCGTGAGTGGAGAGTTTTGTGGTCGCATGTGGGCGTGCTGGAGAGCGGAGATGCGCGGGATGCTTTGCGTTCGGCGGGACTTTAAGGCCAACACCTGCCACGGAGGCACGGAGACACTGAGATTGCACGGAGAATATGAAGAGCGAATTCAAAATCTCACCACGAAGGAAATTGTTCCATGCTGGTGTTGTGTTAAGATTTCCCACCTTGGCACGATTTGAAGTTACCGCCAATGGGAGGGAAATATGATTCGAGCTTATACAAAAGCTATTTTGCGCTTGAGTATTCTTGGCTTTCTCGCTGTTGCATCTCTTGGGTTGTCCCAGTCCCCAAATCCATCCGGCAAAGTAGAGCAGGGATGCCTTATTTGCAACGGGAAGATCATCTGCGCCGCGCCCGGGCAGTGTGTCTCATGTGTTGAGACGTCCCCCTTGTGCCCGACTTGTAAACCAGTGGTTATTACGACGTGTAACAACAATAATCCTCAGCGCCAGCCTTAGCGCTGCGAATTACTGCAGGCTCTTGAGGTAAGCCACGAGTTGCCATCGTTGCGGTTCGGGAAGGCGCGACCAAGATGGCATGCCGTTCTTGAGGCTGCCGTTGGTAAGCAGCCATTCGAGTTCGCCGGGAGTGGCGTTGCGAATGCGACCGGAATGCAGATCGGGTTTTTTGTCACGCCCGGTTGCTTCATTGCCATGGCAGGCAGCGCAGTTTTGGTGGAAGAGCTTTGCGCCGGCGGCTATAGCCTGGGGATCAGAGTCAAAAGGGCTTTGTCTCTCCCGGTCCCGGGCGGGAACCTTTTGTTTCCAGTCACCCTCGCCCACCCCAGCCAACAGCAAGGGAACTGAAATAAGTGCGATAGCCGCAATCATCAAAAAGACGAGTGGTTTTCGTGATATGGTCATTTTCCCCGCGTCATTTTCCCTGCAACCTGGACATGATCTGGTCAATTTCATAGGAGACGCCAAAACGCAGCAGCACGCCGTGGCTATTGGAGTTGAGGCCGATTCCCGGAGAGATCTTGAATACCGGTCCCTGGGGCATTCGCAGCGTGGCAACGGGAGCAAAGTAGTGCGAGGTATCGTGAAGACCGAAGCTGTAGCGGTCGCCAAGGCCGCCATAGAGTTCAGCACCGAGCATGAAATTTTCGCGGCATAAGGTACACGGATTCGGACTGGCCACCAACGAAAGAGGCCGTCCTATACCGATGGCATAGCCGAACTCCCAGGGCGCGGCGGTCAGGTTCTTTTCCGCAATTATATTTTCCGAGACGTTCCATCCTTTGAAATTGCTGGAAAGAATTAATTTCAATTCCGCTTCCCGCTGCTTTTCGCTGCGATTGTTTCTCGGCAGAAAGTCGGCGCGGACGTCGTGTCCTACAACTTCCAGCAGGCTCTTGTCTGCAACGTTGATATCTTCAAACTCGCAATAGAGCACCGGGTTGATCCAATGCTCGCGGAGCAGGGGACGGAAGCGGTTCTCAATGCGGAAGCCGGTAAAGAGCGTGCTTTCACCGGAGGTTGACTGCCCGTCGAGGTACATTTCGGAGGTCCACCAGGCTTTCACGCCGTATTCAAATTCCATGGCGCTGCCCAGGAAGGGGTTGCCGCCTTGAGGAAATCCGTTGACCGTTCTGAGGGCAATCTCCAGGTTGCCGGGTTCTTCCATCTGGTGGGAATAGGTAATGAAGTAGTTTTCCTGGCCATGGGAGGCGCGTGGAAAGCAGGCAAGCAGAGCGCCGAGAAGCAGCGCCGCACAAATACGTATTGAAATAAGCCGCATAGGGATATACCCATGGGAGGTATGTTGATTTTGAAAATGAAATTGAATTTCAATTTCAAAATCAAAGTTTACCTATGAGTCGCTGGCTGGTCAAGTGAATTAACAATGCACATTCCCGGGCTGGGATGGGAACAGTGCCAGTGCGGTGATGCAACGGTTTTCTGCTAACTATTGTGCGGCTGGGCTTACAGCCTTCAGTGCGAACGCTGATCAAAGCCGGAAAGAAATTGGCTTGCCGATGCGCACTTTATGAAAATCAGAATGCCTGGGATTGAGCAGGAAATTGCTCTCGGCCGAGCGCTCCTTGTCAGATGTCTCTCCCCTCTACCGAATCAGCTTCCTGAGTTATGGACGAGAGTTCGAGTCCTGGTTTTGACTTTAGGCCAACTACTAAGTACTAATTACTGTTCGCTGAATTTGAGGAGCAAGGGACATGAACAACAGAGAAGCGGTAATCGTTGATGCGGTTCGTACGCCAATGGGCAAGCGGGATGGGATGCTGCGCAACTGGCATCCGGTGGATCTGCTGGCCCACACCCTGAGCGGGCTGGTGCAGCGCAACCGGCTCAATCCGGAGCTGGTCGAGGACGTGATTGCCGGATGCGTCATGCAGGCGGGCGAGCATGCGCTCAATATCGGGCGCAATGCGGTGCTGGCCGCGGGATTTCCGGAATCGGTTCCGGGCACCACTGTGGACCGCCAGTGTGGTTCCAGCCAGCAAGCAATTCACTTTGCCGCCCAGGGAGTGATGGCCGGGAGTTACGACGTGGTCATCGCCTGTGGAGTTGAGAGCATGACTCGTGTGCCCATGGGATCGTCGGTCAAGAACGGGCCGGGAAAACCCTTTGGTCCGGCGGTGATGCGGCGTTATAACGACGTTCAGTTTAATCAAGGCATCAGCGCCGAGATGCTGGCGCAACGCTGGAAGCTGGAGCGCAGCCAGTTGGATGAATTCAGTCTGGAGAGCCACAAGCGGGCTGCCCGGGCCACAGAAAAGGGCTGGTTTTGCCGCGAGATTCTGCCGACCGCCGTGGAAACGGAGCAGGGAACAGTCCACGCGGCGCGTGATGAAGGCATTCGCGCCAACACCACGATGGAGAAAATGGCAACCCTGAAACCTGCGTTCAAAGAAGATGGATGCGTGACGGCTGCCAACTCCTCACAGATTACTGATGGGGCCGCGGCCGTGCTGATCATGGAGCGCTCGACGGCGGAGCGGATGGGATTGAAGCCGTTGGCGCGCTTTGTTGCCTTTGCGCTGGCCGGAGACGATCCGGTGATGATGCTTAGCGCGCCGATTCCGGCGACGCGGCGTATTCTTGAGCGGGCAGGAATGAAGCTGGAGGAGATAGACCGGATTGAGATCAATGAAGCGTTTGCCAGCGTGGTGCTGGCTTGGCAGGCAGAGACCAAGGCTGATCTTGCGAAGGTGAACGTAAACGGCGGCGCGATTGCGCTTGGACATCCGCTGGGGGCGAGCGGCGCCCGTCTTATGACCACCCTTGTGCACGAACTGGAGCGCAGCGGCGGGCGCTACGGATTGCAAACTATGTGCGAGGGCGGCGGAATGGCCAATGCGACAATCATTGAAAGATTGACGTAATCGAAACACCTTACCGGTGATGACACGGATACAGGGATTTGCACAGATAAATCTGAAGACAAGGAGGTCTGGTGAAAATTCAAGGTAAGAGCGCGCTGGTTAGTGGTGGTGCTTCAGGGTTGGGTGCGGCTACCGTCCGCCTGTTGGTGCGGTGTGGAGCGCGGGTCATGATTGCCGACCTGAATGAACAAGGAGGCAAGGCCCTGGCCCAGGAGTTGGGCGAGGCGGCCGGTTTTGTCAAGATGGACGTGACCAACGAAAAAGATGTGCAGAATGCGGTTGATGAGACGGTGAAGCGCAATGGCGGGCTGCACTTTGCTGTGAGCACGGCCGGAATCGGAATCGCAGAAAAACTGATCGGCAAGAACGGCCTGCATGACCTGGAGAGATTCGTTCGTGTATTGCGCGTGAACCTGATCGGTACATTCGATGTAATGCGTCGCGCGGCCCAGGCGATGAGCGCGAATCAACCGGATGAGGATGGCCATCGAGGGGTGATCGTTACCACTGCCTCGATCGCGGCTTTTGATGGCCAGATTGGCCAGGTAGCGTATTGCGCGTCAAAGGGTGGAGTGGTAGCCATGACGTTGCCGCTGGCGCGCGAACTGGCGCGCCAGGGTATTCGCGTGGTGACTATCGCGCCCGGAGTTTTCGAAACGCCTTTGCTTGCAGGGTTATCGGAAGCGGCCTTGCAGTCCCTGGGCCAGCAGGCCCCATTTCCACCCCGGCTGGGCAAGCCCGATGAATATGCTGCTTTGGTGCAGCACATTATTGAAAACAACATGCTCAATGGCGAGACCATACGAATCGATGCCGCGATGCGCATGGCGGCCAGGTGAAGACATTACCCATAATTGCCAAAATTTAAAAACCCTACCGGTGATGACGCTGATACATGGATTTTCACAGATACGCCAGAGGCAATTTGGCAACTATGGCAATGCTTCTGCTAAGGTTCTACTCGAGGGCTGAGTGAATGTTTCGCAAGCAGACACTTTTCGACTTGCCCGCTTGCTGGCCGCCGTTGCCACTGGAAGCGTGGAAAGATACATGCGCCACGCTTCATATGTGGATGCAGATTGTCGGGAAGGTCAGGCTGGCGCTCACGCCCAAAGTGAATCATTGGTGGAACGTCCCGCTTTATGTAAGCTCCCGCGGACTTACAACCTCTCTCATTCCTTATGGCGAACGCGTATTCGAGATGGAATTTGACTTTATCGACCATCAGCTTTGCCTGCGGCTTAGTAACGGGATCACCAAGGAACTTCTGCTTGCGCCTCGTTCGGTAGCTGATTTTTACCGCGAATTCATGGACATGCTGCGCGCCGCGGGCATCCAGGTGGAGATCTGGAAGATGCCGGTTGAGATTCCGGATCCCATTGCCTTCGACCAGGACCACATTCATGCTTCGTACGATCGCGAATTTGCGCAGCGGTTTTGGCGGGTTTTGGTTTCCGCCGATGAAGTTCTAAAGGAGTTTCGGTCACGCTTTATCGGCAAGGTGAGCCCTGTCCATTTCTTCTGGGGAAGCTTTGATCTGGCGGTGACGCGTTTTTCCGGACGCCGGGCGCCGGAACGCGAGGGCGCCGACTCAATCACCCGAGAAGCTTATTCTCATGAGGTGATCAGCGCCGGATTCTGGCCGGGTGGCGGGGAAGTAAAGGACGCGGCGTTCTATTGCTATGCTGCTCCGGAGCCGTCCGGATTTGCCCAGCGTCCCGTCCGTCCGCAGGCGGCTTTTTATCACCCTAACCTGAAGGAATTTCTGCTAATGTATGACGCGGTCCGGGGTGCTGCTTCGCCCAGCAACACTTTGCTTGAATTTCTCGAGAGCACGTATGAAGCGGGCGCTGATCTTGGCAAGTGGGACCGACAAGCGCTGGAGAGACCGCTGGAACCTGCCGAGACATAACCTGAGAGGCCTTATGACAAAAAAGTGCAAGCACACCGACCAGATCAAGATTACCAACACGGACAAGCATGTCTGCGAGGAATGCATCAAGATGGGCGATACATGGGTCCACCTGCGTCTGTGCCTGATCTGCGGGCATGTAGGCTGCTGCGACTCCTCCAAGAACAAACACGCAACGAAACATTTTCACACTCAGGGCCATCCGCTAGTTCGCTCCATTGAGCCGGGAGAAGATTGGATCTGGTGTTATATTGACCAGCTTTATCCGGGCGAGTTATAGTAGGAGTGAAATCGGGTCAAATCCATCTGCGTTTTTATTCAAGCACTCAATATAGGATGATGATCCGCATTGCTATGATATTCAATATCATCCCCTCGCGAGCGTGTTCCAAAGCAGACCCTGTTAAATATTAAAACTTCAACGCCGATCCGCCGTAGCCTATATCAATGCAGTATTCAGGCAATCATCGTAGCCAAATATTTTATAAAATCGTAGCAATATATGCTATAAAAGGAATCGGGCGCCTTTCCCAGTACGAAAACCGCGTGCTGGGTGGAAGGGCCTCCGGTTGTGGGTTTGTGCTGTGAAGAAGGGGCCAGCCGGCGGGTTGAGACGGCTGGCCCTTTACAGGGCTTGACTCTTCAACCTACCCCGGCTGGTCCTAAATGGGCCACTACGGATTTCATTTGCAGAGAGGAGAACGTTGGAAGGTCGAATAAGGCGGTCGATTTTGAAAGTGATCTTCCATTACGAAGCAGCGCCTATGGACATACTGAACGAGCTACGAAGACAACGTGACAGCATTGATGCGGCCATTGAAGCCCTTACGGGCCGAGGATGGAACAAGCGGGGACGCGTGCGTGGGAGCGTTGCTCGCACGCGCAGAGGAAGGCGGCGGCTTTCTGCGGAGGCAAGACAGAGGATTTCAGACATTGCCAAGGCACGGTGGGCACAAGTCAAGAGAGCCGGCAAGAATTCCCTGTAAAGACGTCGGAAAACATTAAGCTGCGGCAGGGGCGGGAACGCGTGCCGTTTGCGCGCTTATTTGGGAAATCCCACAATGGAATGTACTCCAGGCAATTCAATCTTTCGCCATTTTTTCGTTGCCCTGAGGATGACATTGAGCTATAAGATTCATGCGAGACGCGCCAGTGAGGCAACACCGGCGCGCCTCTAACCAAAATCACCTATAAGAGAGGCGAAAATGGCTGAATCCAATCTTAACAGCGGGGAGAGAGACCAGGTCTATCAAGCACTGTTCCTGCTGAATCGCTCATTTCACTTGATTGTCCAACGGCTGGAAGAGCTGGACAAAACCGGCATCTTCGATTCGCAACACCTCAAACAATTGCGTGGACTGACCCAGGAGCTACAGGCTGACGTCAACAATCACCTGCTGGAAAAGCTTCATTTTGTCGAGCGGGAGGATTGCTATCACTTCAGCAAGGTCCGGATTGCGCGTGACCACAGGCTTAACCCCGAAAGGCCGGCACTCAGAAAATCCAGCAAGTAACCGCACGCTCAGGCGGTTCCGGGAGAACGGGGGTCGCCCTTTTTATTGGTGTGGGATCGCCTTGCCTGGTCGCGCGCTTATTCAAGACGCCTCGTTGGGTTGGAACCAAATGGTGCGTGATTTTGTCACGTAGCAACCGACCGCTGAGCGCTGCCGGGTGCCGATGCATGGAAGGTGGCGGCCAGGGCCTCTTCGCAGGTGTGGTGGATGACCTTTTTATAGTCCTCGCCGAGGAAGACGCGCAGCCGCGCGGTTTCCATGACGTAAGAGCCCACCAGATAGGGAAAGGCTTCCGGGGGTACATCCGAAATTCCCAGTTTCCAGAGCAGGCGCAGGGCCAGGCGGCAGAGGGCGCGTCCGGGCAAGCGCTTGATCTGGGCGTTGGCGATTTTGGCGCAGGTGTGCAGCGCCATGGGATCGCCGCGTCCGGCTACGTTCATGATGCTGAGCTGCGGGTCGGTTTTCCGCCGGCGAAGAATGTATGCGATCAGCCGGGCGATATCGTCCAGGTGTACAAACTGAAATTTGTGTTCCAGGTAGTTACCGCGCGAAGGGATCAACAGCGGCAATTTTTTGTTGCGGCGGCGCAGCCGACCTGCCAGAGCGCCGTTCCCGCCGGGCACACCGCGCAGCACCCCAACCAGATAGTTCTGGACTGTAGGCCCAACAAAGATCGCGGGACGCAGAATGTAAGTCTTGCATTTCATGCTGTAGGCGCGGGCTTGCACGGTGAGATCGGTCTCGCGCTTTTGCAGAGCATAGGGCAGGGTGTGAGCCTGCAAGGGAGCATCCTCCGCCACGGGTTTTGGCAAATCAGGGCCATAGACGGAGATGCTGCTGGGAAAGATAAATTTATGCAGGCCGCCCAACATACGGTTATGCTCGGCAACAGCTTCTATCACGCGACCTGTTCCGGCGACGTTGATGTGCCACATCTGCCTCTCGTCTACAACGCCGGCACGCAGGGGATCAAAGACAAAAGCCAGGTGCACAATGGCATCCGGACGGTGGCGGCGCATCAAGTCCAGGAGTTGATTGCAGGAGCGCTCTTCCGCAAGATCGATTTTTTCAAAGTGCGCGAGCCCGGTGGTCGCTTTGGGCGGGCGGATGTCCACACCGATGACGTTGAAATCCGGCAGCAGCTCAAGTAGACGGAGTCCCAGATTTCCTGAGACTCCAGTGACGAGAACGGCCGGCTTCTGTGCTCCATCACGCGCACCACTGGCGTGTCCCGGAGATTCCGCGATATCTGCCATGGTTCATTCAGGCGGCGCCTGGCCCTGCGAAGGAGGCGGAGGCGTAGAGCCAGGCGGCACAGTTGAATTTGGAGGTGGTCCAGGTTGTCTGGGAGCAGGAGGTCTGGGAGTCTGCATTCCGCCCGGCATAGCACCCGGGTGCACGCCGGCGGGTCCACCCGTGGGCGCCGGCGGAGTTGGCGGTCCGAAATACTGGTCATTGAAATCCGCATGCACGGCGGCGGTGATTGACTTTAGCTGACTATCCATTTTCTGCCGGAACAGCTCGCGCGAAATTTCATCCTTCACTTTGTCCACAGGCAAGGTTTCTTTGCTTTCGACCTTGTAAATGATGTAGCCGGCAGGCTCCTGTTCAACCTTGGAGACATCACCCGCTTTAAGGGCGAAGAGTTCCTGCTCTTCCTGGGGGGCCAGCATGCCTCTGCGGCGGTTTCCGGTGGAGGTGCTGGGCGGGGTGATCGTCAGGGCCAATGTGGTGTAAGCCTCTTTCTGGAGTTTTTCGAAGTCTTCGCCTTTGGCGGCACGATCATGAATGTCATTCGACAGTTGAGCCGCTTTCTTTTCCCAATCGTCTTTATTCGGGGAAGAAGGATTCTTAGCAGGGATGAAGATGCGGCTCAGCTTGATTTCTTCATACTTAGAGATGTTCTGTTTGTAATAGGCCTGGACTTCCGATGCGGGGGGCGTGCGGTATTTTTCTTCCAGCTCCCGGCGATAAAAGTCCTGGAGGGTCCGCATGCGCACCAGCCGCATGACCTCTGCGAATTTGGGGTCCTTGTCAATGCCGGCCTTTTGGGCCGCCTGATTGAAGGTAAGCAGCTCCACATAAGCCTGAGCCAGATTGCGGCGCATGGCCGGCGCGATGGCCTGATTGGCAGGGTTTAGAGCATTGAGCAGTTTCTCAAAATCCGCTTTTGTCACCACGGTTTTGCACGGCCCGCCGGCGGCAGGCTTTGCGGTTGCGGCAGTGCCCGTCTTTCTAGCGGGTGTACTGGCACAGACACCCTGAACTGTAATGACGGACTGGGTAGACGCAACAGCGGCCGAGGCATCGGCAGCAGGCGGCGGTGTGGGCGGTTTGGGCGTGGCCGGAGGAGCGGTTGGGACTGGCAGTTGCTGTGCGGGTTGCTGCTGGGCAGCATCGGCTCCGCCATGCGTAGAATCAGGGCGCTGGGGCGATCCCGTAGCCTGGCCCCCACAGGCTGCGGCCGCAACAAGAGCGAAACTTATTAAACCTCGGATCATGCAGAAGTACCTTTCGTCTGTAACGATAATGGCTTTTGGGAGAGCCAGCCATCGTAACATAGAATAAATGAACCTATTCCCCGGGCAACGCCAGTTTTGTTGGTTGGGATTATTCATCTTGGATGCAATCGGGTCACCGAGTCATCGGTGCATCGGGTCATCGGAAGAAACAGCCTAACTGCCACTCACGAACGGCCCGATCAGAAGTTAATCATTTTTCAGACTGTCCCTGCCTACCCCAATCGCTGACTGCCGGTGGCTATTTGCTAATTGCTAAAATGAGTTGTGTCCGCTTCCGAAGTGAATCCGGTGCTGGAGAGCATGCGTTCGGAGAAACGCACGGTTGCGCTTCACTCGCTGCTTTCCGCAATCGCGATTACTTTTCTGAAGCTGGTGGTAGGGCTTTCCACTCGCAGTCTGGGCATCCTTTCTGAGGCGGCGCATTCGGGGCTGGACCTGGTGGCTGCATTCATTACGCTCCTCTCAGTTCGCGTATCGGATAAACCTGCGGACGCCGAACACCAGTATGGTCACGGGAAGGTGGAGAACTTTTCCGCCTTCCTGGAAACCGGCCTGTTGCTGCTGACGTGTATCTGGATCGTGTGGGAGGCGGCGCGCCGGCTGGGCGGACATCACGCAGTGCACATCGAGCCCAGTCTCACGGCATTTGGAGTGCTTTTTGCCTCCATGGCTGTGGACTGGTGGCGTTCCGGCGCGCTCAGGCGCATCGCCAGGAAATACGATAGCCAAGCGCTGGAGGCCGATGCTCTACACTTCAGTACGGATGTATTCTCAAGCGGAGTGGTGGCGTTGGGGCTGTTTCTGGTGCTGATGGGAGACGCCTGGCAGCGGCCATGGCTGGCAAAAGCGGATTCAATCGCGGCGCTCATCGTTTCTGTAGTGATTGTCTATGTGAGCTGGAGACTGGCGCGGCAGACGATTGATGCTTTGCTGGATGCCGCTCCGGCCGGGTATCGTGGACGCATCATGGATGCGGCGCTCAAGGTCAATGGAGTCATTGAAGTGGAGCGGGTACGCGTCCGGCGCGCGGGCAACCGTTATTTTGCCGACCTGACGGTGGGACTTGCGCGGAACGTTACTTTCCAGCGCTCAGACCAGGTGGTGGCGGAAATTTCGGCGTCCGTGCATGGCATTCTGCCGGATTCAGATGTTGTGATTCACTCTGTGCCGCGCGAGACGGGCCATGAGAACATTTTTGACCGCATACGGGCGGTGGCAGCGCGGAATAATTTCAACGTGCACGATGTGAGCGTCCAGGACCTGAGCGGACGATTGCACGTGGAGCAACACCTGGAGCTGGACGAAAAACTGAGTCTGAAGCAGGCCCATGATCTGGCCACGGGTGTGGAAGCGGAGATGCGGAAGGAAGTGCCGGAAATATCGACCATTCTCACTCATATCGAGAGCGAGCCTGCAACCATCGAATCGGGCGAGAAGATTGCGCGGGACGCGGCACTGGAGAGAAGGCTTAAGCCGATTGTCCGGGAGTTTCCGGAGGTGCTGGACATGCACGATGTGGAGATCAAGCGGGTCAGGGAGAAAGTTTACATGTCGTGCCACTGCACCATGCCGGACGACCTGCCACTCTCGCGGGTGCACGATGTTTCCACGGCGCTGGAGATCCGCTTCAAGCAGGTTGCGCCAGAACTGTTCAAGGTCTTGATTCATCCAGAACCGCAGACGGATAACAGAAGATGACTGAGGCAAAACTGAATTGGATTGATGGTGAGCGCTTCGTAGTGAGCGCCAGCAGCGGCCATGCGATCATTGTGGATGCCGACCGGCAACGAAACACCGCGGCAGGGCCCATGGAGATGGTGCTGATGGGCCTGTGCGCCTGTACAGCGACGGATGTGGTGAGCATCCTGCGCAAGAAGCGAGAGCCGTTTACTGCGCTGGAGGTGCGGGCAGAAGCTGAACGCGCCTCCGAACCGCCGACAGTTTACACGCGGATCAAACTCATTTATACAATTTCCGGGCAAGTTTCACGCAAAGCCGCGGAAGACGCCGTCCGGCTCTCTGAAGAGAAGTACTGTTCGGTTTCCGCGATGCTCAAGAGCACGGCGAAGATTACAACGGAGATAGTATTTAGTACTTAAATACTAAATACTGGTTTTCACAAGGAGCCACAGATGTCACAAAAGAAAGTTGTCGTTTTCAGCCAGCCGGGGTGACCGCCGTGTGATACGGCGAAAGCCTTCCTCTCGGCGAGAGGCATTGATTTCGAAGTCAAGGATGTCACCGTGGACCAGCAGGCAGTATTTGAACTCGTGCGCACCTATAACAGCCGTTCCACTCCCACTATTATTGTGGGCGATCAGGTCATGATCGGTTTTAATCCCGAGCAACTGGAACAATGGCTTGGCGAGTGAAGTTCCAGCCCTGACCGTCGCGGCGGTGAAACAGCATGTATGGCGTGGGTATTTTCTGATTTCTGCGGCAACTCTGTGTTGGGGCGCCGCAGCGACTTTCGGGAAAGCGATCTTCAACGGCCGGTTGTTCGCCGGACAAGCGTTGATCTCTCCTCTGGTGCTGACGCAGACGCGAACCACCTTTGCCGCGGTGATACTCACGATATTCCTGCTGGTGTATAAGGGCGCAGGAATGTTCAAGGTAAGCAGGCAAGACCTTGGTCTTAGCGCCTTGATCGGGACCCTGGGGCTGGCGGGTTCCAATTTCTTTTACTACTGGGCCATACAGAAGACCACCGTGGCAACAGCCATCACCGTGCAATATACGGCGCCGGTCTGGGTGTTGCTGTTTATGGTGGCGCGCGGACGCCAGCAAGCAACTCTGCAGCGCGTGGTTGCAGTCATGCTGGCATTGGCGGGAGTGGCTTTAGTCATTGGGTTTTTTTCTTCAGACGTGCGCTTCAATCCGGCTGGAATTGCGGCCGCAATGCTGGCCGCGTTTTCGTTTTCCTTTTACAACATAACCGGACAGGAATTGGTGACTCGAAACGATCCGCTGAAGGTGATGAGCTACGCATTGCTCAGTTCAGCGATGCTGTGGCTGGTGGTGGACCCTCCGTGGCGTCTGCTGGCGCAACACTATACCGCCGGCCAATGGGGATTTCTGTTTCTGTTTGCGTGCCTCTCCATGCTGCTGCCATATATCTTTTATTTCAATGGCCTGAAGTATCTGGATCCCACCCGCGCGGTGATCACCAGTTGTCTTGAGCCGGTCTTCGCAGTTGCGTTTGCGGCACTCTTTGTCAACGAAGCGCTGCGCCTGCCGCAACTGGCGGGAATCGCCGCGGTGATGACCGCTACCACCATGGTGCAGAAGCGGCAGTAGGGGCTTCGAAAGTAAAAAGGGCGGCCGTCGAAGGCCGCCCTGAATTGTTCGTTCCTTAGCCGTTTCGACTTAGTTGTACGAGCTCTGATTCACCCACTGAGTGCGCGAGACTGACGGGACAGGGAACGTGACACCGGACCCTGCCTTGTTGGTGACCGTGGTTGAGGGGAACCAGGGCGGAGAGAAGCCCTGAGAATAACGGCGATCGAAGAAGACGTTTCGCGTCGTGGTATTGATGTTCTGAATGGTGTTTTGAATACGCCCGCCGACGATGGTAAGCGTATTGATTGCATTCCCAGTGTTCGTCAGGCCGCCACTGCCGCCTTGCGAAATCGAGGCCAGGGATGCGTCTATCTCCAGATTTCCATTGGCTTGGCCATTCTGGAGATTGATGTTGCCGGTGGCGGTGAAGATTCCCAGGGACTGCCCGTTGTTGTTGCCTTGTATCAGACTATCGGCGGGAACTGTTTGACCCTGTGCATTGGTGGTCTGGGTCAGGGTGACCGGTTCAGTTTTATAGAGGATGTCACCGGTGATGTTGACATTTCCTGACGCGGTGACGGTGAGGGCGGTGCCATCGTTAATGGCAGGCACACCCTGCCCGGGTCCCTTGAGCGAAGTAATGTTGCCATTCACGTAGAGCATGGTGGCGTCGCCCAAAACATTTCCGGTGGCCGGGTCCTTCATGATCGGAACACCACTGATGTTGACGGTGGTGCCACCGGTGGTGAACACGGTAGTATTGGTCGAGTTGTTGATGGTGACGGTGCTGGTGGTTCCATTCTGGGTAATGGTGTAAACCTGCGCGGCGCCACTGGTGGAAAGTTGGACACTGGCATCACCCTGCACGTAGATGCCACCACCCGTGAATGTGGCATTGCCCTGCGCATTCACCGAGTAGGGTAAGTACACACCGTTCGCTCCATTCATGGGATAAGGAGTCTTGCTGGCATTCCGCACATTGTTATTCAGGTCCTGCTTGCTGACCGCCGTGTTGCTGGCGCCCTCACTATCCAGTACAGCGCGCGCCTGGTTGAAGTCGTTGGGTGGCAGCGGAACTGCCGGCTGTTTCAGGTTGAATCCCTGTTGAAAGTTGGGGGCAATGGTCGTGTTGCCCTTCTTGTCGGATGGACCGGCAACCTGGTCACAGCCATTGCTGAACTGATAGCCTGCGTCCGCACCGGCGCTGCCGACGGAGTCAGTGAAAATATACTTGCCGCCTGTCCCGAAGTTCCAGGAGCCATTGGTAAAGACCGGCCCTGAAATGGTGCCCGGAACCAGAGAGGAGCCGTCGCAGATGTTGTAGCTATTGATGAACATGCCCCAGGCGGCGAAACTGGTGCTGTAAGAGCCGGGGGTACCAAGCGCGGTAACAAAGATGCTGCCGGCATCAGTGAGAGTGGTGGCTTGGCTGCTTTGAAACGCTCCCACTGCAGTGGAAGCCTGTCCAACTGCAGTCAATGCATAGTTGTACTGATAATTGTATCCGGTCACCGTGGCGGGAGTCGTTGGCGCCGAGCAGGTTCCGGTTGAGCCGATCGGGGTACACTGGGCGAAGGTGAAGGTGGCGGAAGTAATCTTAAACTGTCCTGGCCACGAGTTGGCAGCGTTTCCCTTATTGATAGAAGTGTATCCAGCGCCGTAAGCGGTATTGATCAGGGATGTGATGGCGCTATCTTCAGAAGTCGAAAGTGGCGGCGTGGTGGAGGGGTTATAGCCGGCGCCCAAAGTGCCTTCATCCGCGATGATCTGGTTGACCATGGCCCGGCGGGCGATGTTCAAGCCGGAATCGGCGGCATAGAAAGAGCCGCGGAATTCCCGGTAATAGCCGTTGATCATAAGGTCAGACCGGACGGAGATCACCATGGCCACACCCAATCCGGTGAGCAGCATGAGCAGCAGCAAAGCGGTAAGCAGAGCTACGCCGCGCTCATCTTCCTTGCACCCTCGCCGCGTGCCTCTTAGAAAATAAAACCTGGTACGTTGCATATTGGACTCCTCACTGGTCATTCATACTGAGATTCCGCGGATTGATTACCACGGAGACTGACTCAACTTTGTACGGCCCGCCATCGAAAGTATTGTGAAAGCCACCCGCCGGGTTGGAGGGAGTGCGTCCGATCACTGAAACCAGCACCGACCGCACTAAGGAAAAGTCATTGTTGTAACCGCAATTTGACGGGCATCCGCCGCTTGGCGTCGGAGCAGGAGCATTGAAAAGGTAGGTGGTCTGGTCTTCACTTGTATTCCAGGTCATTGCGCCCACCTTGAAGCCGATGATCTGGTCGGCGATTACCACCGGATTGACGCCATTCACCGAGCGGACAAGTTGCGGGTCCGCAGGGTTGGAAGCGTTGACGGAATAAGTTATGCCGTCAATCTTGAGAATCCAATCCGTGGTGCAGAACTGTGTACCGAGCTTGTTATTGCCGGCGTCCGCGGTGTTGGCAATTCCAAACGGATCGGCGGTGTTGCTGCCATCTGCGCCGGTGGGGTTATGCTGGAGTTGCACCTTGTTGCCAGCGACTTGTCCATCCTTGGTCAGGGTAGTCGTGGTCATCTGCGATCCGTCGCTCTTGAGCAGCAGGAGTTCGTCCCCGTTGTGGAACGCCGCAGCGAGCTGGGCTGCCGTGGTCGAGCCGCTGGGATTCGCGAAGAGAACAGAACTGGTGGTACTGACGCAATTGGCCCCACTGTCACTGGGATGAGACGGAGGCACGCTGGGGTTCGATTCGATGACGTTCAGCGTGTCGAAACATGTTGCACCATAGGAAAAGGTAGACGCGTTATAGCAATCGGCGTTACCGGTCATTGAGTTGCAACCGTTGGTTGCATCTCCACAGTTGAAGATGGTGACGCCAATGGGAAAGGCCGGTATATTCGCGCCGGGGTAATAACCAGTGCCGGCATTGACGACATCCACCTGCATCTGGGCGATGGCGTTGCGCATCATCATGTTCAGGCCTGCCTGGTTCTGCTGAGAGCTGACAAGTGGAACGTGCTGCTTGACCAACTGGATCGCGGCCCCGCCGATCACGAGAAAGACCGCCATGGCAACCATTAATTCAATCAGTGAAAAGCCGGATACTCTTCTTCGGGCCGAAACCCGAAAATCTACAATCGAATTTTGCATTTTTTTCACGGGCGCACCATGCTTGTTTGAAATTGACCCGCTGCCGCTCCGGCCGACGGAGTCTGCAGGGTAACGAGGACGGTAATGCGGCGAACGCCATTTACAGGCTGGTTTGCTTCAATGGTCCAACGCCGTTTAAAGACCAACATGTCCGACGTCGGATTGGGAACAGTACCCACTATAAATTGGGATGAGGCCTGCCCGTTTGGAGTGTGGGTAACATTCCAGTAGCCGGTCTGACCACCACTGTTCTTTCCCGTAGTGAATTCGACGGATGCGCCCTCGGCGGTTGAAATTTGAACCTGATCAAAGTAGTCCACCTGCTCATTTGGCGCTGAGCAGGGCGCAGTGGGCGAATTGGTGGTTGAGATATCAGCCGTCAGGCTACCACCCCCGACCATCCATGGGTCGCAAGAGGGATATCGGTTCAAGTCTTCAAGTTTTTCGGAAGCCAGCAAGGCTTCGTCACTCATGTAACGAGACTGGCTGGTATTGACGTTCATCTTGGTCATGAGTCCGGCCAAGGCAAGCAACCCGAAGGCGAGGATGAACGTTGCCCCCAACACTTCAAGCAGAGTAAAGCCGCGTGAACCACCCATCCTACGGCGAAACAGTGACATTTCCATAGTTTGATACCGTGATGCTTTCAACGGCCCCCTTATAAGTGAGAGAAAAATTCAATGCGCCAGTTGAGGCGACCACAGCTCCACTGGGAGAAAAATCCAGCGACGTATCTGCACTGAGAACTGCGCTTACCCCGCTACCCGATAACGGGACTACGCCGCCGACTTTGGCCCAACAGGGTGCGGCGGATCCGCAAGTGCTGTTCCAGATCTGATAAGTGGAGCCGGCTGCGGTCAAAGCAAGCCGGAAAGGATACCCCCTGGAGATCGCCTGGTAACGCGCAGACTGAATCGCTCCGGTGACGGAGACGACCGCACTCCGCATTTGATATGACCGGCTGGCGTTTTGCACCAGAGGAAGCGCTATCGCCGTGGTGATGAGTATCACCGCCACCGTTACGACCAGCTCGAGCAGGCTATAGCCGCGAGCTGAGGCCGACGCTGGGGGGATCACAAACCCATCTTGCAGAACCTGGTCTCGCTGGATGGCGGTTTTCTGCATTAATCTCCTTATCAAGATAGTCTTCGGGACTCTCATAGGTGTACCTTAGCGGTAAACGCCGGTACAACGTCACTAAAGTAACGGCGTCCAACTGGCTGATCGGCTACAGGGAGGGCATGCGGGGGTAGAGCAGGGTATTGGACTGCGGTTACTTGTAAGCGGCAGTGGCGCGCCTGGCCGGGACATAAGAGCAATTTGTGCCATCATCGTGTTTCTCTAGACAATTCAAGCATAGGCGCAAGACATGGACACGGCAAAAAAGCACTGCGGGCTCCTGGTTGCAGGATGAGCATAACCGGTCTGTTTTCTTGACTTTAGAAACAGATGGCTGATATTGGGACTGCAATCGGCGAGCCTGCAGATAGAGGCCAGCAGCAATTATGAGGACGCCCAGGGCAAAACAAGCCGAGCCGATGGCGCGGATGGTTTCTGATTGGCTCTGGCCAAAGAGAGCCAGGAAGCAAACGGCCCCAATGGCCGCCAGGATGGAACCGATGACTATTATAAGTTTGGGCATGGCCGGTCGTCGTGCGTCCTGTATATCACAAATTGTCACTGGGCAACCACCCACTACCAATGATTTCAGGCAAGGTGAGAGGGGTTTCGTTGCCGAGGCCTTGCTCTTGACCGGGTGTGAACTCCTTGTCAGAGAGGATTTGCGAGTAAAATACAAAACATGACCCTCTTGAGAAGGCTCGCCATCCTCGTGCTGGTGATGTCCCTGGCTGCAGTGGCTGAGCAGAAGTCCGCGTCGCTGCAGTTTATGGTGGTGAAAGATGCCAACGGCAAGCCGGTGCGCAACGCGGAGATTGTGCTGCACCCGGTGGACAAGAATGGCCATCAAAAGGATGAAGGCCTGGAACTGAAGACCCACGAAGACGGCAAGGCGGCGGTGAACGGCATTCCGTACGGAAAGTTGCGAGTGCAGGTGATTGCGCCGGGCTTCAAGACTTACGGCGAGGACTACGAAATCAACCAGCCGAATCACGAGATTACCATCAAGCTGCAAAAACCGTCAGAACAGTATTCAATTTACAAATAGTGCCGGCTGCTGTTTTCTACAGGGCCGCGGGCAATACAGGTAGTGTCCGGTTTCCGGAACCGGCGGAGGGCGCCGCAACGGGCAGGCGGTCTATGATGGTTGCAGTCAGCCGCTTGACAGAACGGGCCGGGGAGTGTCATTTGTAGTACTTTTGCGTTTACCGCTGAATCGCGGAGAAAAGGGCAGAGTGAAAGTCAGGATTTTTTATCACTACAAATGTTTTGACGGAACAGCATCCGCGGCCCTGTTCTCCCGTTTCTATCAGGAGCGCATCCACAACCATGCCGAGTTCCAGTTCAGCGGGCTGGTGCACCGGGCCGGGGCGCTATTCAACGAAGCCGATTTTGACGGCGACGAGAACGCAATTGTTGATTTCAAGTACTCGCCCTCGCCCAGAATAAGCTGGTGGTTTGACCATCATGAAAGCGCATTTCTGACGGCGGAGGATGCCGAGCACTACCGGAACAGCGACAAATCGCAAAAATTTTACGATCCCGACTACAAGTCCTGCACCAAGTTCCTGGCGCATGTGGCCCAGAAGACATTTGGATTTGATCCGGCCCCGGTTGCGGAATTGATCCAATGGGCAGATATCATCGACGGCGCACAGTTCCCCAGTCCCAGGATGGCGGTTGAAATGGCGGAGCCGGCATTGAAGCTGACCATGGTGATCGAATCCAGCAGCGACCCTTCGTTTCCCGCGCGGCTGATACCGCTGCTGGTGCGTGAACCGCTGCAAAAAGTCATTGAAGAGCCGTTTGTCGCGGCATTGATTCCGCCCTTGATGGAGCGGCACAGCAAGTCGATCGAGATCCTGAAGCAGCGGTCGGAGTGCAGATACAAGACGATTTATTTCGACATTACCGATTACGACCTGGAAGGTTACAACAAATTCATTCCTTATTATTTGCATCCTGAGTCAATTTACAGCGTGGGATTGAGCAGCAGCAGTTTTAGAGTCAAAGTGGCTGTAGGCTCGAACCCATGGGCCGAGAAGAACGACATGGTGAATCTTGCCAGGATCTGCGAGCACTACGGCGGGGGTGGGCACGCGCGAGTGGGGGCCATCTCCTTTCCGCCCGACAAAGCCGATGAAGCGCGCAGGGCGGCGGCAGAAATTGTGAAACAACTGCGGGCCGCCGAAGGTGGGTAGAGCGTTTTCTTTCTAGCCGCACCGGAGTGTGGCACGTGCGATGCTTTGAAGAACCGCGCACTACGCTAATTCACTTAATCATCACAAAAAAGTTCGTCTACGCTGTTGATTCAGAGTAGATGCGTCTGTAAGCTCACAAGTTCATGGCAATCCTGCCTTCAACGGCCCTCTACCAAGGAAGTGGCGCGAGGGAAGTGGGTGAGAGGGGACGATGGCGAGGAGTTTGAAGCCGGGCAAATGGTAGCCTGGAAGCTCGGCTGGAGTGAATCGAAGAGTGCACCATAATAACAGAAGACTGATACCGATTGCCGGAGTCCTGCTGGGTCTTTCTTTGTGCGCGGCTGGCCAGGGAGCCAACACCCGCGCGGCGAAGCCGATCAAAAAGGCCGACAAAGCTGCTCCCCGAAAATTAACGCCGGAGCAGAAATTTGTGATGGACACCGTCAACATGGCGGTCGCCTTGCCACAGGCTGATCCGCAGGACCGCCTTAGGGTGCTATCGACCGCCGCGAGCGTGATTTCACCCATTGATCGGACGATCGCAAAGAACTTATGGCGAGAAGGGGCGCGCATTGAATCTGAACTGATCCAAGTGGGACGGACGCCCGCGGTTTCGGTGATGGCCAGCGGACAGGCAGACTGCGCGTCCGCGCAGAGCTTTGTGGAAAACGTCTCGGAAAATTCTGTCATGGCAGCCGAGCAATCGCTGATTGGAGCCGTGACCTCCTGCCAGAAGCAGACCCTGGACACGGTTGCCAGAAAGCTGGATGCTGCGCTGCAGAAGGGAATCGTGGCGCCGCGCGCCCTGATGGCCACTATGGAAGCCGAGGGGCCCAGGTCGCAATGGTCGCAGGTCCATTTTGAAAAGATGTTCCGTTCATTGCCGGACGCTAAGGACATTGCGGCCGAGGCGGAAAACTTTGCCGCCATGTATGCCCGGATGAGCGGCGAGGTGGAAAGAGATAGCGCCACGAAAGCAGGATTGGAGTTGCTGGCATGGCTGGGGAAGCAGGACGACAGCGGAGTGCGCACGCTGGCCATCAACATTACCAGCGGAGCGATGAAGCAGGCACTGGGTGAGCAGGGATTTCAGGATGCTTTGAGCAGTGATGTAGTGGCAGGCTCGGCGGTACGCAATGCGCAGAACGGGGCAGGGGGAAAGATCGATAGGCCGCCCATCGAGAGCGTTTCCGTGCTGGACGCGATGAGAAACAACGGCGCCGACCAGACGGCCCGCCTACGTGACATGCCGGCCAGCGAGCGCGCGCGTGAAGCCGCAGCCCACGGTTTTGCCGCCGGTACCTCCGGAGACAAACAACAGGCAAGCAAGTATTTTGATATGGCGTTCTCGGCCGTGGACGAAGTGTGGGAGGGGCGCACGCCGAAGCAAAACACCGCAGCCGTGGTAGAGGAAGTGAGCGAAGCTGCGGCGCAGGTTGATTCAGTGAACGCCCTCACTCGGGCAGAGAACTTACGTGATCCTTCAGCGCAGGCCATCGCCATGCTCGCCGTGGCACGCGTGGTTGGCGGAACGGGTTTGGCCCGTTAAGAGTCTTTTGAGATTGTAGGTACAGACGCGACTTGGTACTCTTAGGAGGACCAAATTCTTAAAATCAGGATTGATCCATTGGTGCAAATGGTGCAAATTGTAAAAGTCCAATGTCCGCGATGCCAGCGAGAGTTCCGTACAGTGCCTTCGGTGGTCGACCATAGCGGCACGGTTTATTGTCCACAATGCGGCGCACGGATGAATGTTTCCGAGCCGCAGCCTCTCTCCACGCTTTCCCGGTCACGCGGCGCCAGTGCCGCCTGAAGAGGTCTTGCGCCGGCGGCTGAGCGAATGCCCGAACGAGCCGAGCTGACCCATCCAAGGAAAACCAGGGGACAGACGGTTACGCCGGTCCCCACTGACATCTCTCAAGTTGAAGCGCAAACTTACTTTTGGGCTTGCCTTGCGTTTTCCGTCTGAAGATCATTTTGGACGGAGAAGACTCCTGGCACTCCGTTGGCGCGAATTCCGGCCACATCTTTGTCTCCCTGATCGCGAACCACACCTTCCAGATCAACATGCCCGTTTCTTACGATAATGTGAATCGGCGGCACGGGCTGGATCGCATACTCGAACAGGCGAGGCTGGTTGAAGATGGCCCGCGCCACCTGGCGGCGAATGCGATCGTCGTTGAAAGATACCGGCAGAACCTCGATCTCATTGCTAACCTGCCGCACTCCTTCAATGTGCTTCACCGCGGCCTGGGCCTCAGATTTAATGACCGGATTGCGGACCTCCCCAAGCAAAGTTACGGTACCGCCATCCACCTTGTAGGACAAGTCATCAAAGATGCTGAGCTGCGGGATCATGACCAGCTCGTGACGGACCTGGCGATCAATGCGACTCTGTGAAGCCTGATCAGCTTCTGAATCGTGCGCAATCGAAAGCCGCGGTGACTCGCCGGCAGACTGTCCGACGGCGAATACACATCCCAGGGCAAATGCGGCAATCACTACAAAATGCAGAGACTTCCTCATGAACTTTCTCCTCGAATCTCTATTTTTATTTGTTGCCTACTGCATTAGACACGGCACGCAGGGACCAAGTCGCAGGGGATCACATTTCTTAATAACAATTTACGGTCGTCTTGCAGGCAAGGGGGAAACCGGCGGAAATTTTTCCCAGGATGTCTTTATATGCCTTGACACGTATATGCTCTGTAGAGTATATAAAGGGAGTGGAATCTGTTTTCGAAATCATTGCGGAGCCGAACCGCCGCGCGATCCTGGGCCTCCTGGTGTCTTCACAACAGTCGGTGGGAGAGATCGAGCGTCAACTTCGAATGCCGCAGCCGACCGTGTCAAAGCACCTGCGAGTGCTGCGAGAGGCCGGCTTCGTGGAATCCACGGTGGACGCACAGCGCCGTCTCTACCGGCTGAGACCTGAACCATTTCAGCAGGTGGATGCGTGGCTGGCTCCGTTCCGCCGGTTCTGGTCCGCTCACCTGGATGCTCTGGAACGCCACCTCGACCGCATGGGGCATTATTCATCAACACCGGATCCATCAACGCCAAATCCATTAACACCAACGAAAAAGAAGACAAAGAAGACAAGGAAAAGACGACGCGGCCCAAACCGCGAACGTGACAAAGGAGAAACGAAATGAAAATCAAAATGACCAGTGTATACGTGGACGACCAAGACAAGGCCCTGCGCTTCTACACAGAGGTACTGGGCTTTACCAGGAAGGCCGATTTCAGTCAGGGGCCATTTCGCTGGCTCACCGTGGCCTCGCCCGAGGAGCCGGATAGCACCGAACTGCAACTGGCGCTGAACAACAACCCCGCAGCCAAAGCGTATCAGCAGGCGATCTTTCAGCAGGGCCAACCCGCAGCCATGTTCTTCACTGACGACGTCAAGGGCGACTACGAACGGATCAAGGCGCGCGGCGCTGAGTTCACCATGCCGCCCACCGATGTGACCGCTTCGACCATTGCCATGCTGAAGGACACCTGCGGCAACCTCATTCAGCTCACCCAGTTGGCGCGCTATTCACGCTAAGGAGATTGAAGATGAGCGTTCGCGAGCACTACACACCGGGTCCGGCCAGCGGGGCGCAGATACGGAAGGACCGGGGACAAAACGGGGAAGAGAAGTGGACGCTCATTCTTGTCCGTGAACTGCGCCACGCGCCGGAAAAAGTCTGGCAGGCGCTTACCGACCCGGCGCATCTGCGCGAGTGGGCGCCCTTTGATGCCGATGGGAGCCTGGGCGCGGCTGGAAGCACAGTGAGGCTAACCACGGTGGGAGCACCCACGCCGCGCGTTACCGAAACCACAGTGACGCGGGCCGACCCTCCCAAGGCGCTTGAGTACAACTGGGGGGGCTTCGATATGCGGTGGAAACTCGAAGCCCTTGGTGGCGGCACGCGCCTGACTCTGTGGACCAACATCGGTACCCGCTTCATCTCCATGGGCGCCGCCGGCTGGCACATTTGTTTCGATGTTCTGGATCGGCTTCTCGCCGGTCAGCCCATTGGACGCATCGTCGGCCCCGACGCCATGAAGTTCGGCGGCTGGCAGCGGCTGAATGCTGAGTACGCAAAGCAGTTTGATATTCCACCCCAACAACACTAACACCGTGTGTTGCCGGGGGCACGGGCGGAAACGGCTAACTGGCCGCAGTGAATAGAGGCTGCGTGCTCCTCGGCTAGTGCGGTTTCAGACATGACCGTGGCCCCAAGACGATACAGGATGTGTATCAGGGCACGATCTTTTAGTCGTGCCGAGCGGACTTCAGTCCAATGTCACTTATCCCCTTCCATAGTATGATGGTGACATCATGATGTCACGAACACAGATTACGCTGGAGAACGAAATGCAACGGCGTGCACGCCAGCGCGCCAGTGAACTTGGCGTATCTCTCGCAGAGTACGTCCGGCGGCTTGTGGCGCGTGATCTTGCCCGCCCTGAAGGGAACATTCACGTAGAGCGCATTTTCGATCTTGGCAATTCGGGCGGTTCCGACATCGCAAGGCACAAGGATGCCACAATCGCCGAGGCCTTTGGTTCGCGCAGAAAACACCGTCGCTAATTCTCACAACCAAATGAGTTTATTTGTTGATACCTCAATCTGGTACGCCGCTGCGGATTCTTCCGATCGCAGCAACTCTCGAGCGAAAGCGATTCTCAAATCTGGTGAACCGTTGGTTACCTCTGACCACGTCCTTGTCGAGACATGGACTTTGCTTCACCACAGGCTGCACCGGGATGCTGCCGAACGATTTTGGGATGGACTACGAGGCGGGGTCGCAATCATTGAAGCCATTGGTCCAGCGGACCTGGAGGCAGCCTGGGACATTGGGTTATTCTGGCGTGACCAGGATTTTTCGATTGTCGATCGCACCAGTTTTGCTGTGATGCGCCGCCTGGGCATCGATCGTGTCGCTTCCCTGGACGAGCACTTTGCTATATTTCGCTTCGGCCCAAAGCGTCGCCAGTCTTTTACTGTAATTCGATAGGCCAAAGCGAGGAGGGACTTGTGTCACGCAGCGAGGGAAGTGCAACAGGACGAAGTGTAACCCTGCACATGGTTTCCAGCCTGGATGGTTTCATCGCGAAGAAGGACAACAGTGTCTCCTGGCTGGATAGTCCTGGAAGCGTCTACCAAGCCGGGGTTTCCATTTCCGAGGAAGAGGCTGCGGCCTTCGTAAAAGCGATCGATTGTTATGTGCTCGGTTCCCGCACGTATGAACATGCGCTTGAACTGGGCTGGCCCTATGGCGATACTCCGGCCGTAGTGGTGACCGGCAGAGAGTGGCCGCCGGCGAGGAAGAGCGTCGAGTTCTATTCGGGCGATCTCAAGGCATTAGTGGACGTGAAACTCGCGGCTCGATATCGAAACATCTGGCTCGTAGGCGGAGCCATGTTGTGCCAGCGTTTTCTCCAACTCGGCCTGGTGGATGAAATCAATTTGATGATAGCCCCTGTCCTATTGGGTGAAGGACTCCGGTTGTTCGGTGATTCCCTGGCTGAGGAAAGGTGGAATTTGAAGAACGTGGTCGCTTATAAGAACGGCTTTGTTGAGCTCTCGTACTCCACTTCTAAATGAAAAACATGTCAAACGTGACCCTTTCAAAAAAACAACATGAAGAAATGCTCAGAGTATTGAAAGCCCGCTTTGAGAAAAACGTGAACCGCCATAAAGATCTTGAATGGCCTGAAGTACAAGCAAAGCTCGAAGCTAATGCTGAGAAACTGTGGTCACTCAGTGAAATGGAAAGAACTGGCGGCGAACCGGACGTAGTTGGCCATGATAAAAAGACGGGCGAATACATTTTCTATGATTGTTCAGCGGAAAGCCCCAAGGGCCGCAGAAGTCTTTGTTATGACCGTGCAGCGCTGGATGCGAGGAAAGAACATAAGCCAAAAGATAGCGCCATTGATATGGCGGCTGCCATGGGCATTGAGCTTTTAACGGAAGAGCAGTATCGAGGGTTGCAGAAACTTGGGAGTTTCGATACGAAAACGTCGAGCTGGGTGAAAACACCTTCCGACATCAGAAAACTCGGCGGCGCCGTTTTTTGTGATCGTCGCTACGACACTGTTTTCCTGTATCACAACGGCGCAGAGTCTTACTATGCCGCCCGGGGGTTCCGTGGCTTGCTAAGGGTCTAGCGAGAACAAGTATTGCAAGTGGGCGGCATATCGTCTCTAGAGCCATTAAAAGAGGCTGTGCAAAACTAATAGCATGAAAACGAATCAAGAATTCGAGGCATAAAGATCCAATGAATCCATCGGAACGTATTGACCAGCTGATCGCAAAACTGACAGACTGGCGTGGCAAAACGCTCGCCAGCATCCGCAAGAGCATCCTTGCGGCCGACCGGGAGATAATCGAGGAATGGAAGTGGATGGGAAGCCCAGTGTGGTCTTGCGACGGAATAATCGCGGTCGGCAACGCCCATAAAGATAAGGTCAAGCTTACCTTTGCCCACGGGGCGAGCCTTCCGGATCCTGACAGGCTCTTCAACGCGGGCCTCGGAGGCAGGATGTGGCGAGCGATCGATCTTTTCGAGGGCGATAAGATTCATGAGCGCGCACTAAAAAATCTCGTCCGCGCCGCTGTTGAGTACAATCAGATCAAATTGAAGAAAAGGAAAGCACCGGCGGGGACTCGAGCCAAAAGTACATAAAAGTAAAAAGTGATCGAGAACGTAATATCCCGGAGTGCCGTTCGGAGTCATCCGGAATCGCGTTCCCCTTGCCCCGAATTCCGCACTACTGGGCCGCGGGCGTTCCTTTTCCGACCGCGTGCGGCGACTCAAGACCATCCAGATTGCAATTGGGGGGCGCATTGACCGGGTTGCACCGGGAGATGAGTCCGTTGGGAAAAGTCACTGAGTATCCGCTGGGAGCTTTTTCATCGAAGGCAAAATCGCTGCTCAGCATTTGAGCGCCGCTGGCCAGGGCGGCTTCACGGGTGCTGGTGTCATTGGCGCGCGCCTGGCGCAGGTCGGCGTCTGTCCGAGTGCGCACGATATAGCCTTTCTTGATCAGGCCCGGGATCATATCGGGGTCCGGTTGGGGATCGTTCACCTCCACGAAGGCGGCATCCGGCTCACCAGGCCGGGCGTTGGTGAAGATGATGCGGTTCCGCAACGCAGGATGGCCCTGAAGATAGATGGAACCAACCTTGCGCTGGTCCATGAGAAACACCACTTTGCCCCGCGCCTCCCGCAGGCATGGCCATCCATCGTTCAACACAGCTTCTTCCAGCGTGGAGTGGGCGCCGCGAACCTGGTCGGGCGTGATCATTTCATTTTCCGCAAAGACGCTGCGGAGTTCTGCGTCCAGGGCATCGAAGACTTGCGAGGTAAAGGGCTCCGGCTGGGTCATAAATTCAGGACGCTCGCGGTTCTCTTTGGTTTCAATGAGGATAAAAATTGGGAGATGGCCGGGATGAGCCTTTGACCAGCGCCTGACAACCTGCAGACACTCGACGAAAGGCTGGCAGTTGCTGCGGTAATCCAGATCCTGAACGTGCATCACCTTGAAGCCGGGCTTGTCGAACAGGTGTTGAGGATCGAAGTCCGGGTCTTGCTGCACTCCGGCATTCGCCATCATCCTTGGCCAGGCGGGATGAGAGTAGAGGCCGCCCTTGGCGTCAGCATAGATATCAAGCTCGATCTGGCGGATGCCTTCGTCCAATTGAACATCGAGGGGCGGGTGAGCGTAGTCCAGGGCGTCAGCGCTCTTTGAATTTCGAGTGCGCAGGAATTTCATTTCATTCGGCCCCATGCCGGCGTGGTAGCTGTTGTGACTGCCAATCACCTGAATCTGATTGAGCCGCAGGTTGCCGTCGCAAGCGGTGCGTGACTTGCGAGCCCCCGCAGGCAGAAGCGTGCTGACCGCCACCAGGCAGCAGATCGGCCATACCAGACGCAATATCGGGGGCGGTGCAGACACAGTCATTTTTTCTCTCTCCTTGCGATGCGGTCGTTTGAGTGCCCGGACAGTTGGTTCTAATCCGCTGCGCGGCGTTTCGGCATCCGGGCCGGGAAGTTGAGCACACAGAAAAAGTGACGCGACAATACTGAAGAGGTCTCGCGTTCTGCTACCATTTTCTTAGACCTCTAATTGCAAGTTATGATTTAATCACAAAAGGGGGCCGTAGCTCAGATGGATAGAGCAAGAGTTTCCTAAACTCTAGGTCGGCGGTTCGAATCCGCCCGGCCCCTCCAGCGTTGCTTACCCTCTTCCGGGTTGAATCGTGTGCGTGCAACGAAGCATCCTTTCGCTAAAGATCTGAATACCGTCAGAAAAGCAAACTGGAGAAAGAAAGACAAGTCAGGCCGTTCATTGGGTATGTTTGAATTGCTGCGAGACATCGCGCTTTCCTTCTGTTCAGCCCGGACACGGAGTCTCCACCGTCCACAGTCGCCGCTGACGGTGCTTCGGGCCTCGATTCTTACCGGCATTCTGCAAACACTCGCTTGCTCGTGGTGGCTGGTTTCGGGGTACAAAGCATTCCTGTTGCAGCGCATGGAACAATATGGGCATATTCTCAACCGCGCCAATGAGACGACCCAGGCCTGGTTCGGCGGCCTCTTTTTTGTCGAATACGTTCTTTTTCACCCGCTTGCTCTGCTTTCTCTCTATTTGGCGATGGAAGGCTGCATCCGCTTTGCCGGCGGCTTGTGCGTCTCGGAGGTAATCCCCAGCTTGCCCGTAGTCCTGGTCTTCGCCATCAAGGACCGCATTGGCAAGAGGCAAGAACAACGTGAACTTGAGCGGCTGGCATCGATTCCCGATGCGGTTGACGTCCTGGCGGGCGGAGATCGCTTCCGAATTGCGACTGCTGTGGCCAAGCCTCATTGGAATCCGAGCCTAACCATTGAGATTCAGGGCGAATGGTATGAGGTTGAGCGGGAAGAGAGAGGCACAGTACCGCGAGCCCATGTTTACCTTCTTCGCCGTGCCCCGGCCGGCAAAATCCTGAGAGCGTATGAAAAATATGACATTAACAACCCGATGAAACTACCGCGCAAGCATGGGGAACCAGTCTGAGTTTGCTGATCCACAGCAGGGTTTCCTCCTCTTCGGTAAGCTCAGGGTTAGGGATAAGCTTCCGTTGCTACCTCACCACATTTGGATAAAGCGCCGCAGTTACCAGGACTAGAGCTACAAAGATCAGCAGCAATACTGCTGTGTCCACTCCGATACCAAAGATGGAGCTGCCACCCTGCACCATCAGGGACCGCAGTGCATCCACCTGATAGCTGAGCGGGTTGGCTTTTGCGATGGCGCTCACCCAGGGGGGCATGTTGGCGATGGGATAGATGGCGTTACTGGCGAAAAAAAGTGGCATGGTGAGTACCTGGCCAATACCCATGAAGCGTTCGCGCGTCTTTACCATGCATGCGACTGCGAGCGAAAAGGTGGAAAACAATGCTGAGCCCAGAATGATGAAGCCGGCCACCCCGAGGACGTGCAGTATCCTGAAATCCAGGCGTATGCGGAGCATAAGCGCCAGCGAATAGATAATGACTCCTTGCGCCAGACCACGCACTCCCGCAGAAAGAGCCTTGCCCAGGACCAGGGCGGTGCGCGGCGCGGGGCTTACCAGTAATTTCTGCAGTATGCCCAGATCCCTTTCCCAGATCACGCTGATGCCATAGAAAATCGCGATGAATAGCACACTCTGGGCCAGAATGCCGGGGGTCATGAAGGTGAGATAGTCGAGACCTCCGGTTGGAATGGCTTTGGTCCGGGAGAATACCTGCCCGAACACCAGCAGCCATAATGCCGGCTGGATGGCGCGGGTAAGCAACTCGGTGGGATCGCGCCGTAGCTTGCGTAACTCGACATCCGCCAGCGCCCAGGTGTCGCGGAGGAAACCGGCGGCCACGGACGCGCTATCCCAGACGGCGGGCTGTCCTTCGAGTTCGGGAGCTTTCCTGATAGCCTCCGACATCTTCGACTGATCCTCCTACAAAATGTACAAATACATCGTCCATATCCGCTGCAGGACCTACCTGCTTCTTCAGAGACTCGGGTGAACCCATGGCTACCGCCTGGCCACGGTGCATGATCACGATGTATTCACAAAGACGGTCAGCTTCTTCCATGTCATGCGTCGTCATAAGAATGGTTGTGCCAAAGCGGCCGCGCAATTCCCGCAGATGGTCCCATACGGCGTGCCGCGCCACCGGATCGAGGCCAAGGGTCGGTTCGTCCAGGAAAAGGACTGCCGGGCGATGCATCATCGACTGCGCAATTTCCAGGCGGCGGATCATGCCGCCGGAGTAATTGCGAACCAGGACGTTGGCGGCCACCGTCAATCCCATAAACTCCAGGGCATCAAGGATTCGCATCCTGCGCTCCCGGTAGGGAATACCGTAAATGCGTGCGAACAGCAGCAGGTTCTCATAGCCGGTGAGGGCGCCATCCGCAGAGAGCATTTGCGAGACATATCCGATGGCCTTGCGCACCTTTCGCGGTTGCAGGACTACGTCTAAACCGGCCACATGGGCGCTGCCTTCACTGGGCGGAAGCATGGTGGTGAGCATGCGGATGGTGGTAGTCTTCCCCGCTCCGTTGGGACCAAGCAAAGCAAAGATTGCTCCGGAGGGGACAGAAAGATCCAGGTGATTTACCGCAGTAAGGGAGCGGAAACGGCGAGTCAGACCCTGAGTCTCAACTGCCGGCGGTGCGAGAACCGCATTGGATGTGGTATCGGCGGACATGTGCGCTGTGCGTCAATTGTAGCAACCGGCGTAAACGCGGTTCGTTGCAGGTTCGCACTGTGCCAGGTCCGGGCATAAGCGGTTGCCGCGAAGTCCAGTCATTGGCGGGACTACTTCGCCACTGGGGTTGATGAACTTAGCTCGATGCGGTTGCGGCCAGATTTTTTGGCGCAGTAGAGCGCTGAATCAGCCGCGCCGATCAGAGCTTCCAGCGAAATGTTACTGGTCCGGGTAGAGACACCCAGGCTGATCGTGACGGTCTTCAGAGTCGAGCCCATCTGAATGGGTGTCTGGCAGACTGTCTGGCGGATTTTTTCGGCCACTTGAAAAGCTTGTGACGGGTCGCATCCTGGAACCACGACGAGAAACTCTTCTCCGCCATAGCGTCCCACAGAATCGTACGAACGCATGCAGGCTGTGATTCTGGTGGCTACTTCCAGTAACACGTCATCGCCGGTAAGGTGGCCGAAAGTGTCGTTGACCAGCTTGAAATGATCAATGTCCACCAGGATGACAGAAAACATCTCTCCTGTCCTCCGGCTCCGGCCCATCTCCTGCTCCAATATGTCCATGATGCCGCCCCGATTGAATAATTGGGTCAGATAATCATGTCTTGCCTGGCAACGCAGTACTTCGCGGGCGGCGAACAGTTCCTCCTGAGAGCGAATGATTCGTTGAGCAACCACCAGCCGCGCCTGCAACTCTTCCGGGTCGACCGGCTTGGTCATATAGTCGTCGGCCCCCGCTTGCAGACCTTCAATAACCTCCTTTCTCTCTGTTTTGCTGGTCAGCAGCATGGCATAGGAGTAATGCTGGCGGGAGAGCTGCCTGATGTTGCGGCAGATCTCAATGCCTTCCATTCCGGGCATCATCCAATCCAGGATGGCGATGGTGGGGACATCCTCCGCCTGCAACAGCTCCCAGGCTGCAATTCCATCGGAAGCGGTTTGAGGTTCAAAACCCAGCTTGCGGAGAAGACGCTTCATTAGCGCGAGAGAAACAGGAGAATCATCTGCGATGATCATTCGCAACGGCGGACCACGGCGCAACGATGGGACCGGTACGTGAGCAACGGTACCAGTCAGTGGCCCCGGAGGAACGTTGGTGACTAATTCAGGTCTCATACTCGTTTCGATAGATTTATGCGCATCGGTTTGTTCATCAGGTTCGAGACGACTTGATGGATCCTTCCGTTGCAGATTCAATCTCGCTGGGTGTCCAGCTCAAGGTTGCGTTGGGCAGAAGTAGAGATGGTTTCTTGGCGGCTTGCAGGAGAACACGTTCAATCAGGTGAAGGAGAGGTTCAGAGCTATCCAGCAACCGTTCTTTCTCCAGAAAGGCGTCCGCGCCCTCCATGCGAAGCTTTTCTTCATTTTTTCGCGAGAGCGCGGTGACCACAATCACCGGAATGTGCGCCGTAGCCGGATTTTGCTTCAGGGAGCGAAGCACTTCCTGACCACTCAGCTTGGGCAGCATCATATCCAGCAGAATTACGTCGGGAGAGGTTCGGCTGGCGACATTCAGGGCTTCTTCACCGTCAGCTGCTGTGACCACCTCATATCCTGCCCGGCTGAGCAGACGTTCGTTGACCATCCTCTGCAGTCTGTTGTCTTCGATTAGAAGTATGGTTTGCATTGACATTCCCCTGTTTGACATCCGACACGGCGCGACCACAACTCGCGCTCGTATTCTTTCATCGGCAGAAAACTCCGGTACTTTAGTCCGGTAAGGGGCGAATCGTTGCCGATTCGCGTGACTTCCGGAGCAAGGCTTTTGGAGCAGTGCAGCCTGATCGGTTTAAGAGCATTTTCATGCTTGCTGTGGTCTCTTTATATTTATTGACGGCCTTTTGCCCTGCCGACGCGATGTTTGCTCTAGAGGCCAGGCGCGAGAAGTTGCGCACACCCGTTGGGACGGTGCAGGAAAGCGTTTATGATCGGCCCCTGAGGAATAGGATTGCTGGAAACGCAGCACTGGCCGGCCCCGATTTTGCAGGTCAGCCAGCTCCAACCGGAAAGGCAGCTGCGGTCGCAGGGAGGAGAGTCTGGAGGTATGGGAGGTATGGGAGCACCGCCGTCGGCGACGGACGGCAAGGCGCAAGCCAGGCCGAACACTAAGGCAAGACAAAAGAAAACTACGAATGAGGCTTTCATGGGTAATCTTCCTGAGAAAGGGATTGCCAGAGAATCGAGCTTGAGAGCAGACCACGGCAGCGCGATCACTGCGCCCACGCTCCAGGGGAAGCATACGCTTTAACCCAGCAAAAAGCTCTGTCCGATTGTTCTATTGTGAAACAAATAAATTAAATATAGATTCAAATTCATCCTTGACTCTGCAGCCCTGCCGTGTTCCTATGCTCTGATCTAACTCCCACCGAGATCAAGGAGGACCTAGTACATGCGCACTGCATGCAATTCCGGTACTTTTTACCGTGGTGTTTCTCACACTCACCCAACAGCCCTTAACGCAGCCCTGCGGAGATGGCGCGCGCCAGGATTATTGCTGGCAGCCCTGCTGGTGGGCGGCTGCTTTCAATCTTTGGCCCGCGCGCAGGAACCACAAAAGCAAGAAGAGAAGAAGCCGTTCATCGAGCCGGCGGAGATGGCGCATGAGAAGGCCGCCGTGCGAGCATTCATAGAAGCGTCGCCTCATCTGAACGGTAAATGGGAGACGCTTCCATTCATGATGCCCATCAATCCGGTGCATGTGGCCCTGATGCACAGCGGAAAAGTGCTGGTAATTTCGGGTTCGGGCAACGAGCCCAGCAACAAGATCCTTGAAGCAGGCGTATGGAATCCCGGAGCAGATACCGTGCGGACATTTCGCATCGACTGGGACATGTTCTGCAACGGGATGGTGATTTTGCCGGACGGACGGCCGTTTGTCCTGGGAGGAACCCTGCAGTATGACCCATTTTTCGGTGAGCCAAAAACGGCCGCCTTTGACGTGGCGACCGAGAAATTTGTGAGCATGCCGCACATGAGTGGCGGGCGCTGGTATCCAACCGGCACCGTGCTGGGAGATGGATCTGTGTTAGTGGAGGCCGGGCTCACCAACACGAGCAGCGTTATGAATAAGACGGTGCAGATTTTCAAAGCTGGAAGTTGGACGGCTGCGGGAACGATTTTCAACGGCGTACCACTTTATCCGCGCCAGCATGTATTGCCCGATGGGAAGGTATTTGAGGATGGAGCGAATCCGGACTCCCAGATGTTCGATCCCGTAGCTCATACCTGGACTTTTGTCGCCAACACGATATTCGGGCAGAGCCGGGACTACGGTACATCCGTCTTGCTGCCGTTGACGCCGGCCAATGGCCACAAACCGAAAGTTATGATCATGGGCGGCGGGAGCCCGAACGCAACCAACACCACGGAACTCATTGATTTGTCCGTTCCCCACCCCAAGTGGGTGAGCGGCCCGAACATGTCGAATGCGAGAATTCAGGTGAATGCCACCATCCTGCCCAACGGCAAGGTCCTTGTCTCCGGCGGTTCGGCTGTGGATGAGGATGTGACTACGGCTTCTCTGCCGGCGCAGCTATACGATCCGGCTACTGATAAATTCAGTTCCGCCAGCACCATGGAGTTTCCGCGTGTGTATCATTCAAACACTCTGCTCCTGCCGGACGCGACGGTACTCGCAGTTGGCGGCAATCCGGCACGTGGAACCTACGAACCGCACATAGAGATTTACTCACCGCCGTATTTGTTCACCGCAACCGGCGCCGCGGCGCCGCGGCCCTCGATAACCAATGCCCCGCCGACCATACGCTACGGCGCAGTATTCCAGGTACAAACTCCTGAGGCGGCCAAGATCAAGTCCATCGCGCTGATGCGCGCCGGCTCAGTCACACATTCCTTTGATATGGACCAGCGGATGGTCGGCCTGACCTTCACCACGGCTGCGGGGGTTCTCCACGTGACAGCGCCTTCCAAAGGAGATATCGCGCCGCCCGGCTACTACATGCTTTTTATTCTTAATTCTGAGGGAGTGCCCTCGGTGGCGCGGTTTGTGCACGTAGGGCTGTAGCTGGCAGTTGCTACGTCGCTTGTTTGGCGCTTTGGCTGATTCGCCCCGGCTAGCCACAGCACCAGAAAGCACCCTCTCGCCGGATCACGCAAGAGTGTATCCGTTCAAGGTCCCAATTTAATTGCAGGTCAGCGTTGATCATTGTTACAGACTTGACTTTCGCAAATCTCCGCCGGTCATCAAAGTCGCCGGGGTTAGCGCCCCGTCTATGGAGTCAGGAGAACATTGAGCAGCTCCGGGCCTTGCTGCCCAGGATCAGGAACGGCAGGAAGACTCGATATCAAAAGAAGCAGTTGGCAACCGGCAGCAAACAATTAGCCAAGGCCAAACCAAAGACCAAGAAAAAGCCACCGCCGGGCGCGGCCGTGCCACACAGGAAAAAGAAGTAACGGGCAGCGCCCGGTGCTGACAACACCGAACGCGCCCTGACCGAAAGCCACCTGGCTGGAGGTGACAATGGCTGGTAAACTTTAGTGCACCTAAAGTTGCACCGCACATTGCCATTCGCTATTCTGCCCCTCATGGTGCGAAAGTTGCATCACAAATCCCCACCGGCTATGCCGCACGAGGGGGCAAATGCCCGCTATCCCGGAGCCTTACTTCGTCGCGCACAAAGTTGCCGCATATGCCGCGTCTGGCTCCCAGCCTTGTCGCGTGGAACAAGACGGGTCATCGGCAAGACTTCAGACGGCAGACAGCCGGTTCAGAGGTGAATATCCCATGATTCCAAACACAGCCCCACTGAAGAACTCAATTGCGAATAGCTGCTTCTTCGCAAGGAATGACGCGGTTTGTAACGCTGTTCCGGATGGTCGCACAAGTTTCTATTCGCTGCCACTGTCCCTATACTTTCAGACGGCAGACAGCCCACCCAGTGCGAAACCACCTGCCCTAAGTCAGTTGCAGGGAACCTATGTTTGGGGGATAGGCAGCGATCATAAATCGCCAATAAAGACGCGGGTTGTAGCGGAGTTTCACTTGCTTGTGCACGGTCCGTCACCGGCAACGAAGGGTTGGTTTGGCTAAATTGCCAACTATTAATTGCCCATGGCTCGAATTAGAAATCGCCAATAAAGACACGGGTTGTAGCGGAGTTTCACTGCAATTTCCTCCCCTTCCGGAAATTCAAATCCGGGAGGGAGAGAAGTATCAGAAACGGTTCAGCTAAAGTCTAAGAGCCAATGGCTTATGGCTGGTTTCCTTTAACCTATAACCACAATGAGACTGAAACTACTGTTGTTCACACTCCTCGGCATTTCCACCGCCCTGGCGGCTGCGCCGGAAGGCATTCCGCGCGACCTGGCGCGGCAGCGCGCCAGCCGGATTTCCGAGGTTCGTTATCACTTGCAGTTCACGCTCACGCCGCATACGCCTTCCGTTTTCGGACATGAGGAGCTTCAGTTTCGGCTGAAAGGGCAGGCCCCGGTACTGGTGGATTTTCGTGAAGGCACGGTAAATCATCTGCTTGTGAACGGCAAGGAGACGCCGGCAAAGATAGAGAATGGCCATATTGAGTTTCCAGAGAGTCTTCTTCATGCCGGCGAGAATACCGTGAACATGGATTTCACGGCGCCTGTTGCTCCGGCAGGAAAGGCAATAACACGTTTCGAGGACAAGGACGATAACACCGAGTATCTCTACACCCTGTTTGTTCCCATGGATGCCAGCATGGCATTTCCATGCTTTGATCAGCCGGACTTGAAAGGCCGCTTCCGCCTGGAACTTACCGCGCCGGAAGGCTGGACAGTGATTTCGAATACCGCCGTGGACAGCGCACCACCGGCGGAGAACGGCCAGCGCCATACGAATTTTGCGGAGACCCGCCCTATCAGCACTTATCTTTTTGCGTTTGCCGCAGGGCCGTTTCGCAAGGTGCATGAATCCGCGGGAATGCCTGGGCTCTACGTCCGCCAATCGAAATTCAAACGGGCGGAAGAGGAGGCGGCCGAGGTACAGGAGATTACCGCCAGCGGTATCAAGTATCTTTCCGGCTTCTTTGCCCAGCCATATCCGTTTCCCAAGTACGACCTGGTGATGATTCCCGGGTTTGCCTATGGTGGCATGGAGCACGCGGGCGCGACATTTTTGCGTGAAGAATCCATTCTCTTTCGTACCGCACCCACGCACAGCGACCACCTCAATCGGGACATCCTGCTGCTGCATGAGCTCAGCCACCAATGGTTTGGCGATCTGGTGACCATGCGCTGGTTTGATGACCTGTGGCTGAAAGAGGGCTTTGCGCAGTACATGGCATACCAGACGCTGGACGATCTCAAGCCGAAGGAGAACGTGTGGAAGCGGTTTTACCAGGCGATTAAGCCCGCGGCCTATGCGATTGATTCCACCAAAGGCACAACCCCGATTTACCAGGACATAGGAAATCTTAAAGATGCCAAATCAGCTTATGGCGCAATCGTCTACTCCAAGGCTCCGGGAATCCTGAAACAACTGGCGTTCGTGTTGGGCGAGGACAAATTCCGCGAGGGGTTGAGGTTGTACCTGAGAGAGCATGCTTACGCCAATGCTGAATGGAACGATCTGATGCAGGCTTTTGAGCATGTCTCAAAGAAGCCTTTACAGGATTGGGCCGGCGCCTGGATCCGGCATCGAGGCATGCCGCAGGTGGATGTGGAGAAGTTGACCTGTGGCCGCCCAGACCGCATTGAGAGCCTGGTGATCAAACAGCATGATGTGTTGGGAGAGGGTGGGGTGTGGCCGATCTCCACCCAGATTCTGCTGGGTTATCCAGATGGTACTCAGGTACGGGTACGCGCGCAGTTGAATGCGGAAAGAGCGGAGGTGCGAGAGGCTTGGGGAAAGCGTTGCCCGGACTACATATTCGCCAACGATCAGGATTACGCTTACGGGCGTTTTCTGCTCGATTCTGCAAGCCGCAAGGCGGTGATGGAGCAACTGGGCGGCATCGCAGACATCTTCGAGCGCACTCTACTGTGGGGCTCGCTGTGGGATGCAGTGCGCGAAGCCGAGTTGGCTCCTCGCGATTACCTGGATCTGTCCTTGCGTCTGCTGCCTTCAGAGGCTGATGAATCTCTGGCTCAGAGCTTAATTGGACGTCTGGTTACCGGGCTGCATCGTTATGTGGGCCGGGAAGCACGCAAACAGATTGTTCCCAAGGCAGAAGCGCTGGCTTCAGATCTGATGCTGCATTCTCCCGAGCAGGACTTGCGCATTATCTGGTTCCGCGCACTGCGCAGCATGGCAGAAACCGATCAGGGAAGGGCGGCGTTGAAGGACATCCTCAATGGAAAATTGGTGGTGCCGGGTGTGACTTTGCGTCCGCTGGATCGATGGACCATGGTGACGGCCTTGATTGCCATGAATGACCCGGAAGCCGGCACAATCTATTCTGTGGAGCAGAAGCGGGATAATACCGGCGACGGCCTGAAGTATGCCTACGTGGCCGCAGCCGCGCGGCCGGATGGCAAAACCAAGCAGGATTATTTCAATGGCTATCTGCATGATCCGGCACGGCCGGAAGATTGGGTGGAGCAGAGCCTGGGCGCATTTAACTATTGGAACCAATCGGAGCTGACTTTGCCGTACCTGAAACTGGCGCTTGACGCGCTGCCGCAGATCAAGCGTGAACGCAAGATTTTCTTCGTCCTGGGCTGGCTGAACGCGTTCATTGGAGGACAGCAGTCCGCTGCTGCACAGGCACAGGTGCAGGAGTTCCTGAGCAGCACCCCGCTGGAAAAGGACCTCCAGCTCAAGATCCTTGAAGTAAAGGATGAACTGGACCGGACAGTAAAGATCAGAGGGAAGTACCAGTAGATCGTGCGGCCGGGTAATCGGAAGGCCAGCGTTTTCAGTCACCGAGTTCGCGGATTTCCACAGACTAGGCCAAACTTAGACAAAGCCTGTTACAAGGGTGCAGAGACTCCATTCAGAGGCATATTCCTTGGGTCGGAACCCGGCAAGCCGTTGTATAATTTTCAAGCATGCCGAAGTATTCCATCGTCGTCCCCCTGCACAACGAGCAGGAAAGCATTACCGCGCTTTACGACCGGTTGAAGGCGGTGATGGAAGGTACGGGCGAGAGTTTTGAGCTGGTATTTGTGGATGACGGCAGCGTGGATCGCACCTATAAGCTGCTGCGGGAAATGGTGAGCATTGACAGCAGAGTTGTTGTGGTGAAGCTGCGCCGGAACTTCGGACAGACTTCCGCGCTTGCCGCCGGCTTTGCCAATGCCCAGGGTGAGTACATCATCGCCATGGATGGCGACTTGCAGCACGATCCGGATGATATTCCCAAATTCCTGGAAAAGCTGGAGCAAGGCTACGACCTTGTGAGTGGCTGGCGCAAGGAGCGTGTAGACAACTTTGTGCTGAGGCGCTTTCCTTCCCGGGTGGCGAACTGGTTGATGTCCAAACTGAGCGGGGTGGACATTCACGACTTCGGTACAACCTTCAAAGCCTACCGGCGGGAGATTATCCAGCAACTGCCTCTTTACGGTGAATTGCATCGTTTTATTCCGGCGCTGGCTTCCTGGTATGGCGCTTCGATCTGCGAAATCCCCATCAAGAACATCGTTCGTCCTAAGGGCACCTCTCACTACGGAATCTCACGGACTTTTCGAGTGTTCTTTGACCTCATGACGATCCGGTTCCTGCTCAAATATATGTACCGCCCCCTGCACCTCTTCGGGACGATCGGAGCGTTGTGCATGCTGGCTGGTTTTGGCATCTCATCATGGTTGATGGTTTCCAAGTTTTTTTGGCATCAGGCAATCTGGGGAGAGCACGGCCCGCTGCTGATCTTTGCCTCCGTTCTGACAGTCTGCGGAGTGCAACTGCTCGCGCTCGGCCTCTTAGGCGACCTGCAAGTGCGCAATTTTCAGGAGCCGGCGCGACGCGTGCCTTACACCGTCGCCCAAGTACTGCGCTCACACAGCCAGGAGCAGGCGGTCAACGAGTAAATGACGACAACCCAGGGAATTACCACACCAACTGAATTGCGGCTGGCCAAAAGAATGGCCCGGCTGGGCGTTGAAACCGCATTCGAAGTATTAGCCAAGGCACGCGCCCTCGAAGCCCAGGGTCGGAACATTGTTCATCTGGAGATCGGCGAACCCGACTTCGACACCCCAGCCAATGTTACTGAAGCTGGCGTGAAAGCCATGAAAGGCGGGTGGACGCACTATTCGCCTTCCGCCGGCCTGCCAGAGCTACGCGAAGCCATAGCCAAGGACGTGAGCCGCCGCCGCGGAGTTCATTGCTCCAGCGATGAAGTGGTCGTGGTCCCCGGTGGGAAACCTACTGTTTTCTATACCTTCATGGCCCTTGTTGAAGAAGGGGATGAGGTCATCTACCCGAATCCCGGTTTTCCAGTCTATGAATCGCTCATCAACTTTCTGGGGGCCAGGCCGGTTCCAATCCATTTGCAGGAGGAAAAAAACTTCCGCCTGGATCCCAATGAACTGACTGATCTGGTAACGGACCGCACGCGTCTGGTGGTCTTGAACTCGCCGCATAATCCTACCGGAGGAGTTCTAAGCGAGCAGGACATTCGCGACATTGCGACGGCGATTGGCGACCGCGACACCATGGTGCTTTCCGATGAAATTTACAGCCGGCTGGTCTTTGACGGAGAACATTTCTCCATTATGGCGCTGGATGGCTGGAAGGACCGCACCATCATGCTGGATGGGTTTTCCAAGAGCTATGCCATGACCGGCTGGCGTTTGGGGTATGGTGTGATGCGCGCGGATCTCGCCAGGCACTTCTCCAAGCTGATGACCAACTCCAACTCCTGCAACGCGGCCTTTACCCAGATAGCGGGCCTGGAGGCCCTGGAGGGTGATCAGGAATCCGTGGAAAACATGTGCGCCGAGTTTAAGCGACGGCGTGATCGCTTTGTCCAGCGCCTTAACAAAATTCCCGGCTTTAGTTGTCGCATTCCTGCGGGCGCGTTCTATGCCTTTCCCAATATCCGGCAGACCGGGTTGAGTTCGAAAATACTTGCGGATGCTTTGCTGGAGCAGGCGGGTGTGGCTTGTCTGGCGGGTACGGCGTTTGGACAGTTTGGAGAAGGCTACTTGCGCTTCAGCGTCGCTAATTCCATGGAGAACCTGGATAAAGCTCTGGACCGCATCGAGAATTGGGCCCGCAAGAATCTCTAAATTGGCTATAAAGGCATCGAGAATCCGGTGATCTGCTAACCGGGTGATCTCAAAGACCTCAAGCTGAAATCTCGGCACGAACTCGCGCATGGCCAACAAGAAGTTCAGAATATTTGCCACCTGTGACATCGGCAGCCCTGCGTTTGACCGGCTGCGCGAAAAGGGATATGAGCTGGAAGTTTTTCCCGGGCCGGAGGCGCCGCCGAAAAGCCTGATTCTTGAAAAGGTGCGCAGCGGCGTTGATGGGCTGATTACCACCCTGCGAGACCCGATTGATGCAGAGGTCTTTGAGGCGGGGAAGAATACGCTCAAGGTTGTTTCCCAAATAGCCGTGGGTTTCGACAACATCAACCGCGCCGATGCCAACCGCTATAGGATTCCATTCACCAACACTGCTGACGTGCTCACGGATGCCACTGCGGAGTTTGCCTTCTTCATGTTGGCTGCTGTGGCCCGCAAGTTGTGGGATGGCGAAAAGCTGCTGCGGGAAAACAAGTGGGGGTCGTGGCATCCGTTTTTGCCGTTCCTGGGCGACGAGATTACCGGCAAGACGATCGCCGTAATCGGTACGGGCCGGATCGGACAGGCGGTCATTAAGAAGTGCACAGGATTCGACATGAATATCCTGTGCTATGACCCGGTTTATCAGAACCACCAGTTCGTTGCCGCTATCCAGGAGTTAATGGATTTGCGCCACGGTAAAGGCATGCAGCCTGAAACTTGGATCAAGTATACGGGCTTAGAAGAGGCGTTGCGCCAGGCAGATTATGTGACGCTGCACGTGCCTCTTATCAGGGAAGGCGAGTCGGGCAATCCCACCTACCATCTGATCAATGAAAAAACGCTCAAGCTGATGCGCAAAGAAGCGTACCTGGTGAACAGCTCACGCGGGCCGGTGGTGGACGAGAAAGCTCTCTACAAGGCCCTGAAGGAAAAATGGATTGCCGGGTCCGCGCTCGATGTGTTTGAAAAAGAGCCTTTGCCTTCGGATTCGCCTTTGCGCGATCCGGCCATAGAAGACCGTTGCCGCTTGTATCCTCACTTTGCCAGCGGTGCCCGTATAACCCGCCTCTCGGCCGATCCAGACAAAGGGATGGCAGGACGCTGCGTCCAGGCGCTGATGGACGTCCTGGAAGGGAACTATGGCGGCGATTTGCAGAAGATGCCGTATGTGGTGAACAAGGAGATTGGGTTATCCACAGCAAGCGGGGACACGTCGGGTCATCGGTGAATCGGATCATTGGAACACGCTGAAAGAGCCTCCTGGGGTCATAGCAAGTTCGCACCTTCCTGCCTCTTAATCACTTTTCTCACAATATCTTTGTTTTTGGTTCGTCTACAAACGTAGATGAGGGAGACGTTGATCCTGGAGCGCACTCAGGGCGGGCAAGACCAGCGGATCACGGAAACGCTCGAGCGCGAACAGGCGCGGCTGCGGAACTTTATTCGCAGGCGGGTGGCGGACCGGGGCGATGCCGAGGATATCCTGCAGGAGGTGTTCTTCGAGTTTGTGGAGGCATACCGGCTGCTGAAGCCGATCGAGCAGGCGGGCGCATGGCTGTTCCGTGTGGCCCGCAATCGGATCATAGATCTCTTCCGCAAGAGAAGGCCGGGATCATTGAGCGATCCGGTGGCAGTTGATGAGGACGGAGAAGCGCTTCTTCTAGAAGACCTGCTGCCGTCGCCGGAAGGCGGGCCCGAAGCCATTTATGCACGCAAGGTCTTGTTGGAGGAACTGGACAATGCCCTGGACGAACTTCCGGAAGATCAGCGCCAGATATTCATCGCCCATGAAATCGAGGGCCGGAGCTTCAAAGAGTTGGCGGCTGAGACCGGGCTGAGTGTGAATACGCTGCTCTCGCGCAAGCACTACGCGGTGTTGCATCTGCGGCGGCGGCTCCAGGCCATCCACCAAGAGTTTACGAAACAGTGAGGGCAATAAAAATGAGAAGCCGTTGGATCGTGCGCGCATCGAAGATGGTGCTGATGATGGCCGCCGGATTCGCGCTCTTCAGTTTTTTGGTCATGCGACTGTGGAACTGGCTGGCCCCGGAGGTTTTTGGCTGGCATCGAATCAGTTTCTTGCAAGCGCTGGGAATATTCATCCTGAGCAAGATACTTTTCGGTGGCTTTCGTGGCGGATGGGGCCAGGGCGGGCACTGGAGGCGACGCATGGCGGAGCGCTGGGAACAGATGACTCCCGAGGAGCGTGAACGGTTCCGCAAGGGCCTGCAAGGCTGCTGGAGCCAGCGTGACGCCCCCTCCGATGTTGTCGGCGGCGGCAATCCACGCGCCGGGAGTTGAATGGTGCTGGAGAATGCGCGTGATGGAGAAAGAGTAAGAAGTTAAGGAGTAGGGAACTATGATGCGTCTGTTTGCTTTTCTTCTTGTAGTTGTTTCTGTTACTGCCCGAGCCCAGGAAGTTCCCTTGGAAAATTGCCGCCAGCTCCCTATAGTGAAGGCCACGGTGGGTCAACGCCAATATCAATTTCTGCTGGATACGGGGGCGGACGCTACCCTCTTGAACCAGAAATCGTTTTCCTCACTGGAGTCAAAAGAGATCATGATGGAATCCTGGAGCGGCCGCGCCGCCACCAATGCGCGCGAGGTTGTTCTGCCCGATCTCACGATCGGAGAACACTCCCTGGCCTACTTGAAACTTCTGGCCATCGATCTTACTCCTCTCGAACGTTCCTGCCAGAAACGCGTCGATGGAGTGCTGGGCGCCGACCTGATAGCAAAACTCGGCTTGACCATTGATTTGAAGAACCACGTAGCCACGCTCGACGCGAATGCAAGAACGCCGGAAGCTCGATTCAATCAGCTCGAGCAGCAGCAATCAGCCTGTGAACAGGCCTTTAACCGCTCGGATGAAAAGATGTTTGAAGGATGCCTTGATCCGGACATGGTGCTCCTCACGTCCAAGGGTGACTTCCACGGACGCAAGGCGGTCATGAAATATTTCAAGGACAACTATTTTGGTCAGAATCCGCCAGTGCTGGTGTCGCTTACTCCTCGCGGACGCCATGCGATAGGCACTGTGATCTGGATTGAATACGATATGTCCGTCACGGTGCACGGCCAGGTGATGAAATCGCGGGGCACCGCGCTCTACCAGAAAGCTGGGGAAAGGTGGCTCATGTCAAACATGAGCTACTCCGTTGCCGAGCAACCGAGTCAGTTGCAAAAGTAACTAACGGCTGGAGGAAACCAGGGCCGTGGCCATGCTGGAAAAGATCTTCGCGCCATCGGCCGAGCCTAGTAAGGCTTCGCTGCTGCGATCCGGATGAGGCATCATGCCCAACACGTTCCGGCCCTCATTGCATATTCCGGCAATGTTCTCCAATGACCCATTGGGATTGGCCTCACGGGTGATCTCGCCATCGGGCATGCAATAACGAAAGACGATCCGGTCCTGCTGTTTCAAAGCGTTGAGCGTTTGCGGATCGCAGTAATAATTGCCTTCCATGTGTCCAATGGGAATCTGGAGCACCTCGCCTTTGCTGCAGGCACGGGTGAAAGGCGTATCGGCATTCTCCACGCGCAGGTAGACCTGCTTGCAAATGTACTTTAACCCGGCGTTGCGCATCAGCGCGCCGGGAAGCATTCCGGCTTCGCAAAGGATCTGGAAACCATTGCAGAGGCCGATCACCAGGCCCCCGGAAGCGGCAAACCTGGCCAGTTCCTGCATGATGGGCGCGAAGCGGGCAATAGCGCCGGTGCGCAAGTAATCGCCATAGGCAAACCCACCGGGAACGATGATGGCATCGCAATTCTCGAGATCGTGCGATTCGTGCCACAGGAATGCGGCTTGCTGTCCGGTTGCGGTGACAGCCGCATGGTAGCTATCCTGATCACAGTTGGAGCCGGGGAAGATGATCACACCGAATTTCATGACTTCATTTTAACCACAGAGGCCATAGAGGGACGTGATTTGTGATTCGCTACCGCTTGATCCTGCGGGGCGGGAAATCGCCAATCAAGAATCGCCAATCACAAATCCAACTGTAAAATGCATCCAATCTAACCTGATGGCTTGGCTTGACCATGTTCGCACCACGGGCACGGCGCTGAAACACTGGTTTGTGGCCATGTGTTATGACGCGGCTTGTGTAGCTGGAATCTGGTGGATTGGCCTGCTGATGATCGGGGTTCCTTTTGCGCTGTTGTGGGCGGTTCTGGGCGGGCTGCTGCAATTCATCCCTAACTTTGGCCCGGTGCTCGCTGTCATCGGCCCCGCCCTATGCGGCGCATTCAGCTCTGATCACATGCGTTTTTTCTACGTCCTGATTCTGTTCGCGGTGGTTATGGTGGTGGACGGGCTCCTTCTGCAGCCGTATTTGATGAAACGTACCGCCAAGGTGCCCTTCTGGGCGTCTTTGATCACACCGCTTATCCTGGGGATCATCATTCCGTTCTGGGGAGTGTTGATTGCGCCGCCATTATTGGCCGTGTTTTATGCCTTCAAGCAGCGCAGCCTGCCAGTGGTGAGACCTCCCGGCAAGTGAGAACGGCGTGCTATAATTCACTTTGTTTTCATGCGTTTGCTAGCGACCGCCGGAGTTCCGTCTGGCGCCAGCCAAAGATCACAACAGAGGTTGAAACCATGTCCGGCCATTCTAAGTGGGCCACAATCAAGCACAAAAAGGGCGCGCTGGATGCTAAGCGCGGCAAGATTTTTACTCGTCTAATAAAGGAAATCACCATGGCCGCCAAAGGCGGTGGTGGTGATCCGGACGCCAACCCACGCCTGCGCGGGGCCGTTGCCGCCGCCAAAGCCGAGAACATGCCGGCCGATAACATTAAACGCGCCATCCAGCGCGGGACCGGCGAACTGCCGGGCGCCACCTATGAAGAAATCACCTTTGAAGGCTATGGTCCTGGTGGAGTAGCGTTGCTGGTGGACGTGACCACGGACAACCGTAACCGGACGGTGAGCGAGATCCGTCACACTTTCACCAAGGGCGGCGGGAACCTGGGTGAAGCAGGATCGGTCGCCTGGATGTTCCACAAAAAAGGCGAGATTGTTGTTCCCAAGAGCTCGGCAAAAGAAGACGATCTGATGAGCATTGTCCTGGAAAACGGAGGGGAAGACCTGAAAGATGACCAGGAAAGCTGGGAGATTACTACCGACCCTGCTGCTTACGAAGCCGTGCTGAACGCCATTAAGAAGGCCAACATCGAAGTGGCCCATTCGCAGATTGGCATGGTCCCGCAGAACTACATCAAGGTGGAAGGCCCGGCTGCCAGTCAGATGATTCGCCTGCTTGAGGCCATTGAAGACCAGGACGACGTGCAGAACGTCTACTCCAACTTTGACGTAGACCAGAAGCAGCTGGAGGAAGTGGCAAGCTAGGTAATTGCCATAATCGACGTAAGTGCCATAACTGGAGCTCGCCTTTAGCTTTTGGCCGTTCGCTAAAAACAACATCAAAGCCATTCGCCAAGCGAACACGCGAAGCAATGCCAAATGTTGTAAATCGTGAGCTCTTCAATTTTGGCAATTACGGCGATTTTGGCGATTTTGGCAATCTCTTCTGCTATCCTCTTGAACGTCGTCTTTCCCTGAAAATTCATTGATCTGGAGGCCCCGTGCGGCTGACCTGCGTGTTTTTGTTGATGTGTGGACTGGCTGGAGCGCAGTCTACCACCTTGGATGACAAACCGTGGGACATTGGTGTGTGGTTTGGCGGAGGATTCAGCGTGCCGGGTGGCACCGCGGACACACAGGCCGTGAATGCAGGGCTGCGCCTGGGAAAGATTCTCACCGGCAATCACGGAAGTGGATTTGTGCGCGGGAATTTCGAGTGGTCGGCGGATTTCATGCCCCTGTATTTCGTTGTGCAGCCCGCCAAAAATGCTTATGGCGCTGGATTTAATCCGGTAAACCTCAAGTGGAACTTTACCTCGGCGAGCCGCGCTGTCCCCTATGTTGAACTCGGCGGCGGTGTGTTATTCACCAATACGGAGGTGCCGGCATCGACCTCTACGACGAATTTTCTTACTCATGCCGCTTTTGGCTTGCACATCCTTACCCAGGAAAAACGGGCCCTGACTTTCAGCGTCCGTTACGAGCACATCTCCAATGCCGGATTGACTACACCCAATCCCGGAGTGAACACGGTGCAGTTTACGATTGGGTTGAACTGGTTTAAGTGAGGACATTGCCAAAATTGCCATAATCGCCGAAATAGCCAAGACTGCGGTTCCTGGCTCGTGGCGAGTGCCAAATACTTGTGGCCACCGCTCTTCAATTTTGGCAATAACGGCGGCGATGGCAATTCTGGCAATGCTTCGGTTCTGCTATCCTTTTTCCTGATGCCCTCTTCTCTCGTTGAGTCTGTTCCCAATTTTTCTGAAGGCCGCGACAAAGCGGTCGTCGACGCCATTGTTGATGCTATGAAGCTGCCGGGGGTGTATCTGCTTGACCGGGAAATGGATTCTGACCATAACCGTTCAGTCATCACGCTTCTGGGCGGTGCTGAAACCATTGCTGAAGCGGTGATTCGCGGGGTAGGGAAGGCGGCGGAATTGATCGACTTGAACCACCATCAGGGCGCGCACCCGCGCATGGGCGCCACGGATGTTGTGCCGTTCATCCCGATAGAGGGCGTTACGATTGAGGATTGTGTGGCAATCGCCCGGCGCGTTGGCGAAGAGATCTGGAAGCGATATCAAATCCCGGTTTACCTCTATGAATCCGCCGCTGCCACGCCGGAACGGCAGAACCTGGAAGACATCCGGCGCGGACAATTTGAGGGACTGCGCGAGGAGGTTGTCACGAATCCGGCGCGCAAGCCGGATTTTGGTGAGCCGCGCCTGCATCCCAGCGCAGGCGCAACCGTGGTGGGCGCTCGCAAAGCGTTGATTGCGTACAACGTGTTCTTGAACACCAGCGAAGTTGCGGTGGCGAAAAAGATCGCCAAGGCCATCCGCTTTTCTTCCGGCGGCCTGCGTTACGTGAAAGCTGCCGGTTTTACCGTGCGAGGGCTGGCCCAGGTTTCTATGAACCTTACGGACTTTGAGCAGACTCCAGTGGCCCGCGCTTTTGAGTTCGTGAAGCGTGAGGCGGCCCGGTACGGCGTGCTGCCGCTCAGCAGCGAGATTGTCGGTCTGATTCCCAAGAAAGCGCTGGAACAAGCGGCGGAATGGTTCTTGCAGGTTGAAAACTTCGATTCATCCATGATTCTGGAAAACCGTCTGGCCGCCGTGATGGGTGGCAAGATGGCAGTCGGAGGGTTGCGTGCCGGAGCGGAGCCGTTCATCGAGCAACTGGCTGCGCCGACTCCAACTCCTGGGGGCGGAAGCGCTGCGGCAGCCGCCGGCGCAATGGCGGCGGCGCTCGGCAGCATGGTCGCGGGGCTATCGCGCGGCAAGAAGGCTTATCTCCAGCACGAACGCCAGTTAAGCCAGGTCATTTCCAGGCTGGCGCAGCTTCGCGAAGAGTTGAAATCCGGAATTGACGCCGACGCCGAGAGCTACAACCAGGTCATCGCGGCGCATAGACAGGCCAAAGCCTCTTCCGATGGCGAGGGGCTGGTGGATGCAGCAACCCGAGCCGCTACCCAGGTTCCCCTGGAGACAGCGCAAAAGGCCAGGGAAGTGGCGCAGTTGATCGGATCTTTGCGGCCCATTACCAATCCAATCATGGCCTCAGATCTAACTGTAGCAGTGGCCCTGGCAGAGGCTGCCGTTACCGGCGCGCTGGCGAACGTAGAAATCAATTTAGAATCACTAAAGGATGCAGGGTTTGTGGCCGATGTGCGTTCTAAGGTTGTGGAGCTACAGAGGCAAATACCTTAGTAACGAATTAGCATCCCAAGCTCCCGCTGAAAGCATCTCAAAATACATAAAACCGGATTAGAATAGAGCTAATGAAACGCTTAATTGTATTCGTTGTTGCCTTATTGTCGATTCCTGTAACGCCCAGCTTTGCTTCTTCCCTGGGCACGGCTACGCGCTCTGTGATTCCTTCCGAGGTCCAACAGATCATCAATGTGGACTATCGTCGGATGAAGAACTCAGATACTGCCATGGCCATGAAGACCAAGCTGATGCCTCCGAACATGAAGCAGTTCGAAGACGCGCTTAAGGGCATCGGTGTGGACCCTGACAAGGACCTGGAGCAGATCACCATTGCCTCGTTCCGTACCAAGGAGCACGGCTTGGAAATGGTTGGCATTGCCCAGGGGCAGTTTCCACTCAAAAAGATCAAGGGCAAATTAGTCAAAGGAAAAATCAAAGGCAAGAAAATGAACGGCAGTTTGGTCTATCCTATGGCTGGCGACATGAGCATGGTTTTCCTGGATGACTGGACCATGCTGTTCGGTACTGAAAAAGCCGTACAGGCGGCGCTGGATGCCCGCGACGACAGTTCTCAGAGCCTGAATTCCAATGGCGAAGTGACTGACATGATTGCTTCGGTGGAGCGCGGCACCATCTGGAGCGTTCTCGACGCCAATGGCACCCAGACCATGCTGAAGTCGATTCTGGGCAACGCCTCCAATCTATCTGAATTCAACACCGTAAAGAAACAGCTTCTGGGTTCCCGCTACACCATGGATTTTGATCGTGGCGTCGATTTCAATCTCAGCGTGGTTACGGCAGATGATATGACGGCGGCCACCTTATCAACAGTCCTTAAGGCAGGAATACTGTTTAAGAAAATGAGCGCTTCGCCCACAGAGAAGCTGGCGCTGGAAGATACCAAGGTGGATTCTGATAGCGGCCGGCTGATTGTTCATTTTAAAGCTGATGACAAGAGCTTCCAGGAGTTGCTGGATTCGCCCATGTTTGCTGCGGTAACGCACTGAGGAAGCACTCAGCAATTTCAAGTCCCATGGCTCACCGCATGCGCCAGCTCCTTCAGTGATTTCTCATTTCGCCGGTACCAGATCCAGAGCCCATGTTTCTCAGCGTATATCAGGTCGGCTTTTTTCAGGATGGCCATGTGATGAGAGATGGTCGGTTGTGAGAGTTGCACCTGCTCCTCAATGTCACAGGCGCACATGCCGACTGCCTTTCCGATGGAGCAGCAGCCTTTCTGCTTCAGCAATTGCAGGATCTTCAGGCGCGTGGGATCAGCAACCGCCTTCAGGGCATCAATCAATTCTCGTTCGTTAAGCGGCATATCGAAGCGTATCTATAACCCGCGAGATCGATGGATGTCAATACAGCAGCTTCCATGGTTCTATAACGCCGATGGCCGACGACCGGCCTTTCTCCTGTTGACTGATTTAAAATCGATTCATGTTCGGTTCCGGGCTGTTCAGTGGTGACGGGCGCCGCCGCAAAGAAAAAGAGATGCTGCGTGAAGGACGATTACCGCCGGGACAGTCACTTACCCTGAAGTGGCCCGTGCTGCATTATGGATCTGTACCTCATTTTGATCCGGCCAGATGGGATTTCCGCATCTGGGGTCTGGTGGAGCAGCCTGCCCGCCTGACGTGGGAGCAGTTCAACCGCCTTCCTCGGGCGCACAGCAGGAGCGATTTCCACTGCGTCACCCGCTGGAGTCGTTTTGACAATGAGTGGGATGGAGTGGCTTTCCGCGAGATCATGCGCCTGGCGAAACCCAAAGCCGAAACCGGGTATGTGCTGGTCCACGCAGAACAGGGATTTACCGCCAACGTTCCGTTTGCTGATCTGGATCGTGACGACGTGTTGCTGGCAACCCATCATGATGGCCAGCCACTTATACCAGACCATGGATATCCGCTGCGACTGATCGTTCCTCATCTCTATGCCTGGAAGAGCGTGAAATGGATGCGCGGGCTGGAATTTCTGGAGCAGGATGTTCCCGGATTCTGGGAACAGAATGGATATCACATGTATGGTGATCCGTTCAGGGAGCAGAGGTTTGATACGGATTAGCCAGCAATCGGCAAGTGCCAACTAGCGAAATACCGCGGGACTTATTTCTTTGCCAATTGCTCTTTGCCGACTGCTACTTCTTCACAATCGCATTGTACCCATCGCCTGCCAGGCGGCTGCGCATGGCTTCAGCCTCTTTAGAGTCGGAGAATGGTCCTACCTGCACGTGGAAGAAGGAATCGCCCGGCACATTGGCAACTACATACACCGGATACTGTTTCTTGCGCAGAGCATTTACCAGGATGTCTGCATCTTCCTGCCTGGAGACGGCAGCTACCTGGACTGCATAAGATCCGTTGGCTGCATCTTTAAGCTCGGGAGCTGAGTTCGAATTTGCCTCGGGCGCCTTGGAGGGAGCAGACGCCGCCGGTGATTGGCCGGCAGCAGGGTCGTTACTGGTAACGGTCGAGTAAAAGCTTGAGCCTGGGCCGTTGCCTGTGGAAGGGCAATTACTCGAACCTGCAGGACAGTTCTGAGCGTCTGCCGCTTTGCTGCCTCCAGCGGAAGGCTTGCTGGCAGTATTGCCGTTGGGGACGGCGTTCACGATGGTGGTTGAAGGTGAGGTCGGAGCCGAACCTCGACCTAAAAGATATCCCATGGTGAAGAAGACGGCACAGATCACAACTACCAAGAAGAAGATGCCCAGCAGCTTGCCTGTTCCTAGAGTGATTTCCGTATCCTGAGTTGCTTCCATTGTCCAATGTTCCTGTGGCTTCGCTCCGAACCGCTCAAGCGTCTTTGCTCATTCAAACTGCACTCATTCAAAACTGCCCCGGCTCCTGTAGCAACAGACCTTGACGCTTCAAGTCAGCCGAGCCCGTAAATCCGGAGCCGAACCTTCGATGTGGGGCAACGTATACACTCAGTTTAGACGCATATCGTCCAGTTCCTATGCTGCTGAATCCTTCTGGTTAACCCTCTTTCGGTGCCTTGCCGCCGGCTTTCTCCAGCGCAGACGTGAGAGCAGAGAGGAGGTCCACCGGCAGCGGAAATACAATCGTCGTGTTCTTTTCCACGCCAATCTCAGTCAAAGTCTGCAAGTACCGCAACTGGATGGTAAGAGGCTCAGCGGAGAGCGTCTTAGCGGCATCTGTGAGCCGTTGGGCCGCAGAGAATTCACCTTCCGCATGGATGATTTTGGCACGCTTTTCGCGTTCCGCCTCGGCCTGCTTGGCCATGGCGCGCTGCATCGAGTCAGGCAAGTCTACCTGCTTGATCTCCACGTCAGAAACCTTTACGCCATACGGCGAGGTGTGTCCATCAAGAATGGTCTGAATTCGCAAGTTCAGCTTGTCACGGTGGGCCAGCAGCTCGTCCAAATCTACCTCGCCCAGTACCGAGCGCAGAGTGGTTTGGGCAAACTGTTGCGTCTGCCAATAATAGTTCTGCACCTGGACGACCGCCTGATTGGCGCTCACCACACGCCAGTAAACTACGGCATTCACTTTGAGCGTGACGTTGTCACGGGTGATGATGTCCTGTGGCGGGACTTCCAGGGCTTGCTGCCGCAGATCGACTCGCACGATCCGGTCCACAGGTCCAAAAACGAAAATGATGCCTGGCCCCTTGGCGTTGGCCAGCAAGCGGCCCAGGCGAAAGATCACGCCGCGTTCATATTCGCTAAGAATCTTGATGGAACTGAGGAGATACAAAACAACGATCACTGCCGCAACCAGCACAAAAATTTCCACAATGCCTCCGTGCGCACAACTGCTTTGAGAGTTGATCGGATTCTAGTCGAAAACCGGCGGATTTCAAATTTGAATTTCCCATCATTCCGCTACCCGGTCGCTGGACGGTGCCGGTTCTACCGTCAAGGTCAAGTCGTGCACCTTGCGCACGACTACGTTTCTCCCTACCTCAATGGTGGAAGGCGCGGTGGCGTCCCATAGTTCGCCATGCACAAAAACTTTTCCCGAGGGCGTTAGAGGCGCATGCACAATGCCAATCTCGCCGATCATCCCTTGTTCTCCGGTAGTGATCTTGTTTTGCCGGGCCTTGAGGGCAATGGTCATGAGAAAGACGGTGATCAGTCCCAGGGGAATACTGACAGAGAGAGCAGTGACCCACCTGACCCGCATCTCCGGGATAGGCCCATCCACTAACAGAAGCGCCCCGAGCACCATGATGGCGATTCCACCGATCGTCAGGACGCCGTGAGTCTGAAACTTCGCCTCCAGGGCAAACAGGACGAAAGCCCCGATGATCAACACCAACGCGGCATACCGCGTGGGCAGTATATGAAATGCAAACAGCGCCAGCAGAACAAAGACAAAACCTATGACTCCGGGGACCACCGCGCCCGGATGGTTAAACTCCGCGTACAGAGCCATCATGCCGATGGCGAAGAGCAAGAAGGTGAAATTGGGGTCCATCAACCAGGAGAGCACTTTCTCTCTTACGGTCAAGTCAAACATGCGCACCGGCTTGCCGGCGACGTGGAGCACCTGCTTGGAGTCATCAAAACGGGTAATGGTCTTGCCATCAACCTGCTTGAACAGATCGTTCTCATCTTTTGCGAGGTAGTCGATCAGATGATTGGAGAGGGCCTCATCGGCCGAAAATGATTTGGATTGACGGACCGCGCTCTCCGCTATTTCCACGTTGCGTCCGCGCTTGCCGCTATAAGAGCGCAGCAGGGCGGCGGAATCGTTTTCCAGTTTTTCCTTCATCACCGGGTCCATGGTAACGCCGTCGCCCCGGACGGGATGCGCGGCCCCGGTGTTCGTGCCGGGCGACATGGCAGCAACGTCGGCGGATTCCAGGATGTAGAAACCCGCTGAGGCGGCGTAACTGCCGGCCGGAGTCACGTAGATGATCACGGGAACCTTGGCGGCAAGGATTTCCCGGACAATGTCACGCGTGGAATCGACCAGCCCACCAGGAGTATTGATTTCAATCAGCAGGGCATCGGCGTGGGTGCGCTCCGCTTCCTGGATGCCGCGTCCAATGTACTCGGCGCTGATGGGGTGAATCGTATCGTCCACCACGATCTTCACAATCTCGGCGGAGCACGATAAAGAAGCGACACAAAACGCTATGACAAGTGAAAGTGTTATCAGACTGCGGCGATACATAACGGTTTCCTCATGGGTGCAACTGCGACTTCGATGTTGCAATGGCAATATCGTGTTTCAACGATGAAGCTGCGGCGTTGGCTGGATCGATGGCCAGTGCGTGGTCCACCTCCTGCTCGGCCGCTCCAGCATTATTTTCCGCCAAATCCAAGCGGGCGAGAATCAAATATGCGCTTGCTGTCGGCTTCAGGCGAAGGGAGACGCGGGCCTCATTTCTAGCGCCTGCGTCATCCTGGCTGGATTCCAGCACCCGCGCCAGGCCAGAGTGGGCGTCCGCATTCGCCGGGTCCAGGATCACTGCTTCCCGGAACTCCCTTTCCGCCTCGCCCGCCAATCCCTGGTCGAGCAATTGCTGCCCGCGTTGCACATGGAAGGCGGCATGGGTTGCGGGATCGCTCTTTTGCATTTTGGCCTCATTCATATTTTCAATTTCCACGGCCAATTGGCGGAAAGAGGATTCATCATAGTTGTGCTTGATGCGCTCCAGGGGGAGATGGTCTTTGGGACCGGCGCCAGAGCTTAAAGCATCCAGAAAAGACTTGGCCTCCGCATCTGTGTGGAGGGCCAGTGCTTCGTGCAGCTCGCGTGCTGCGCCCGTGGAATCATTTTCGCGGTAGAGTTCGACGGCCAGGTTGAAATGATAGTCGGGGTCGTTGGGGTCTGTTTGAATGCTTCTTTCAAAATAGGCGCGGGCGTGCTTATCTCCCCGCCGCCCGGATACGACCCCCAGGTTGTTGAAAATCTCGCTCAATGGAAGCCGGCCGCTAAGAAAGTGGAAAGCGGCTTCCGCTTTGTCCATCTGATTGGAATAGAAGGCAGACATGCCCAGATAGAATTGGGCCTCGTTGGCGTTGCGGTCGTCCAGCGGAATTTTGGAAAGCCAATTTACGGTCTGGTCATACTCGCGAGCGTTGTAATAGGTCTTGCCCAGCTGCAGCACGGCTAAGGTGTGCTTTGGCTCCAGGCGAATAGCTTCCTTGAAACGCTTGATGCGCTCCTGTGTGTTTGCTGCTACAACTCCGCGGATGTAGTTTTCCAGTGCATCCAGACGAATGGGTGGAAACCTGGATTGAAATTCGTTTTTGGAAAGGCTCTCCACCATGTGCAGCGTGTTTAGAACGTCCCAGGTCAGCGCCGTCTGTACTTTGATCAAATCAGTCAGCGGCCCAGACTCGGTTAATTCGGGGCTGAGCCGGAGTTTTTGCACATCTATCACGTGTGCCTGGGCGGTGAAAGTGTTGCCATCAAAATTGTAGCGGCCTACCACAACGTAATCCGCATCAATCTGCTGCGCCATATCGTAGATCGTTGCCCGCGAAGGCTTGGCGCTTGGCGGAATGCCAAGGCGGTCAAAAGCGTAGAGCCGGTCATCGCGGCTGATGATAAAGAGCGGGGCAGACGTCATCCGGTTCCCCACCACCTCCGGAAATGATTCCCCAATCCAGTCAATCCCCGGCGCCGCGGAGGCATTCTCAAACGGCAGAATCAGCAGGATTTGAATCGACCGGAGCGGTTGGGGCTGCTGGGCTGAGGCAGGCGAAATGGCGTCCAACGCCGCACAAAGCGTGAAAACAGCAGCAATAAGGGCTGATTTCCTCACTATTAAGGAGATTATAAGCTACTTAGCTGCCAACTTCTGGCTTCTGGCGAAGCAGAGCAGTCCTTCCCCTACTCTCTCCTGTTGTCATTCCTCTGAGTTGAAGGTCTTTGGTTCCTGTCTCTCGTCGGGCCGGGCGGTAGATATTGGGTTTTGTAGCCTCCATCTTCGTCACATGGCGCTTGGCTTACTCACCTGAAAGATCTGCGCGAAAGCAAGTTCGGCCCTGTTTCTTTTTGCTTTTTCTAACTGCTAAGTACTAAATTCTAAGTACTGAAATTGAATGGCAAGCGCAGCCACAATTCGTCCCCGCGAGGTTGCCCTTCTGGTCGAGACCGGCGGCCAGCGACATAAGATTGCCGTGAGCAGCTCACCGTTTACTATCGGACGCTCGCAGGATTGCGACGCTGTGATTCCCGATTTCCGGGTTTCGCGGGTCCATGCCAGATTGCTCTCCGAAGAGGGCGAATACTCGATTGTTGACGCCGGAAGCCGTCATGGCACTTTCGTGAATGGCCAGCGTTGCGAGCGCACACGGCTGAAGAATAAGGATGAGATTACACTGGGCGTCCCGGGGCTGAAGTTGGTGTTCGTTGAAGGCGAGACCGTCCACAACGCTACCCGGATTCTGAATCGGATTGTGAGCGAATCCGATGCGTCTGAATTGGAGAAGCTGCGGTTGTTCCTGGAAGCGGCACGCAACCTGGGCAGCGGGTTGGTCATTGCAGAGGTACTGCGTAACATGCTCGATTACGCTCTGCGGCTGACCAAGGCGGAAAGAGGGTTCATTTATCTAAAGCGGGCTGGAGGCGGCACGGTCTTGACCTGTGGGCTCGACCGGCAGGGGAATGAACTGCGCGACGATGCCAATGTCTCTCATTCTGTGGTGCAGGAAGCAATGGCGTCCGCTGCTGAGTTCATTGCCGCGGACACCACCTTGCAGAACGCGTTGGCGGCACGCCAGAGTATTGTGCTCAATGAACTCAAGACGGTGATTGCCATCCCCCTTCGCGCCAGGCGCGCGGCCGATCCGGAGCAAAAAGTCACAAGCGCCGAGGGCGTTCTCTACTTGGACAGTCGTTCTGTCTCGCGCAATCTCACCGGGGTCAGCCACGATGTTCTGCGCGCGCTGGCCGCGGAGTGTGCCGCTTTGCTGGAGAGCGCCCGGCTGGTGGAGGCCGAGCGGGCCGCCCAACAATACCAGCAGGAAATGGAGATTGCCGCGTCTATTCAGCGCAGCCTCATATCGGAATCCGATGTCGAATCCGATTTTGCGCGTGTGAGTGGCCGGAGCATTCCTTGCAAAGAAGTGGGTGGCGACTTCTTTGACGTTCATGTTTCCCCGGATGCGGTGACTGTGATTGTGGCTGATGTTTCCGGTAAAGGCATCTCCGCGGCGTTGCTTGCGTCTGTGATTCATGGCATGTTCTACGCCCAGCTTTCCAGCGGTACAGACCTGGTGGAAGTAGTCGCGTCAGTAAACAAGTTTCTCTGTTCGCGCGTTGCTGGACGCAAGTATGCCACTCTCCTGGTCGCGCAACTCGCGCGAAGCGGTACGCTGAAAATGGTGAATTGCGGTCACGTCCCGGCGCTGGTGATGATCGATGGCCGCGTGGGCCAGATCGATGACGGTGATCTTCCCGTCGGACTGATTCCGGAAGCGAGCTTTCATGCCATTGAGCGGCAATTTACCGTTGGCTCCCGTTTGTGCCTGCTAACAGACGGTATTAGCGAGTCAGACAACGCGGACGGAGTCGAGTTTGGCCTGGCTCCGGTGAGAGAATGTTTGGGCGCAAAGGAACCGATTGATTCCGTCCTTGCAGCTATGGGCGCGTTTTGTGGAGATCGCGAGGCGCAGGACGACCGCACTATAGTGGTGATGGAAAGGACAGCCTGAAGCTCTGCGGAGCAAAGAACAGCTTGGGAAATTCATGCTCCTGCCATTTTTGCTGACTCTACAGGGACGTGCTCGTATGAATACGGCACATCAGTTGACGGAAGGAGGCGGCGCGGAAGTCACGAGCCTCGTCAGACGATTATCGCAGCTTGGGAAGCGGGTTATTGCTGCCTCTAAAAACAGGAATTGGAACGAGAGCTTGTCTAATGTCGTCAAGCGTTTGTTCGACTCGAAACCAATTTCGGTGTCGGAATTTCTCTGCTTGAGCGCGTGAATTGTAGGCCTGAGTTAGTGCAGTGGTCCCGATTTCATAAAGTTCCCGCAAACAAGCCTTGGTAGTATTTTCGGTAGCATCCAACCAGGACGGCTTGCTCAGCCGACCGATATCGGAGTCTAAGTCAGGGGTCGCTTTCGCGTAGGCAAGCCTCAGTAACTCAGCGACGACAAAGTACACCATCCACCGGCGCTCAAGAGCCGGATGCAGGGTCGTTTGCTTTTCTCGATGTGATGCTCGATCCGCTTCCCACTTATCACGTATATATTCACAGACGAAGTAAGTTCCCGCCAGCAGCGCAAAATTGGCGTCTGTAAGGTGCGATACAGGATCACCAAAGACTTTCTCGTACCCTCCCTTTGGGGAGATGTCGAACAAATATCGGGTACCGCCCCACATGTCATCCGCGCCAAACCGAAAAGCGTGGATGGTTTTGGCAAACTCTTCTAGATTGATCGGAATACGATTCTCATTGCTTTCGCGGCTTCTCTTATTCTTGTACCAATATTTCTTGCCCGCTCTGACAACGTCTTCAAATTTTCTGGCTAAGTCCTTCTGCACGGGGTCGTTACTGCGGAAATCCGAAATCTTAATAGCATTTTGAGTGTTGTTGTACTTGGTTACGTCAGCCAAGAAATCGTGCTCTTTGAGTAACGAAAAATCGAGGATACGCAGAACGACTCTCACCTTACTGAGCGCGCCGGCCTTATCTTGATGTTGTGCCTTTCGCAACGAGCGTACTGTTTGAGCGCCGTTGATAATGGAGAACCGTTTACAGCGGAGCGCATTGTCGTCCTCATCGCCGATGACTTGCGTGGCCACGGCTGAGATGCCGTTATTGAAGAACACAAATTCTTCCGGTCTATTAAGTGCGCTCTCAATAATTGCTTTGTTCGTAGAGGTCTCCCCAACATAGTCCCGAATGTTCATTGAAAAGAGACGGTACTTGAACGTGCGGTACAAATCTGCAAGCTCCGATCCGCTTACCTGTCCGATAAACATATTGCGTCCTGTTGCTGACTGATAGTGAGTCCAAGGAATGCCATCTGGATTCGGCCGAAACCGCACTGTGATTTCTTGGTCTAGTACCTCACTCGCGGAAAGAGCTTCTCTGAGTTTCTCGTTGAGATCGCCCTCATCGGACAGTTGCAGTTCAAGCCGTTCCTCAAGATCGGGGAGATCATCAGAATCTTGGATGCCCTGTTCGAAGCGTGAGCGAATGGCGGGCCCGACCTTACCCAGTGTCAGGAATTGAAGATAAAAGTAGTCCGTTTCCCAATCGATGTCGCTGATAATGTCGTCAAGTCGTTCCTTGATCTTCAGTTTCTTGGAAGAAGCAGCGTGCAAACGACTGAGTACTTCACAAAAATGTGTGAAATCCTCAACATTCTCCATCTTATCGGAACCACGGTACTTAGATTGGACAATGACGACTCTTCCATCGTTGCGATATATGAAGTCGACACCCGCATCGTTCGGACCGTCAACTATCGAATCCAGTATTTCCTGTTCATCATCGGGAACGAGTCCGGGCATGATTTTTGCCAGCACATTCTGTACATAAAAGAGCGTCATTTCTCGGGATTGAATCTGTGGCAGTAGGCTACTGAACGTGCTGCCGAGGCGCTTTTCCGAGTCGTGTCGAAGGTAATCCCGAAACCACGGTTTTTTCCCAGTCTTATCCGTAAATTGGTTGGATCCACATCGCAGGGTGAGAGGGGAATTATAGCAGTGCCCAACCCGCTTCTTACACCCGCGGACGCTGCCTGCGCCGTCATTTTGTTCGAGTATTCAATCAATGCAGCATGGAGAAGTCCCGATTGCTGCGCCGCGTTTTTGCGCCGAACGACTTGAGGCGCAAGCACAGCTCAGAATCCAGCTTGAAGGTCTGAATGATTGGTCTCTCCTCGGTCCTTGCTTTGGCTCATTGCGCCACCATACGGCTACAATGGTGGTGGACAATCCCTCTGAGCCGCCATCTGTCCCGCGGCTAGGCCGGAGTTCCGTAGTTCTCGCGCTCTGTCCGGGTCTACAATCACACCGTTTGTTCTTGATGTGGCCTTGTGGCTTTGCTCGCTGTAGCGCCGCGACCGTCTGCTTGCTCATGCGCACACGTTTCTGTTTTGCGATCATGGTGAGAATGGAAATCATAGCGTCTTTGAATAGGCCGCAGAAATCGAGATATTGCTCTGTGAACGACAGGTAGCCACGCCGTAGGCCGTGAAACCTCTGCAAGTATTGCAGGGTCTCATAAACGCCTTCACGCGAGAATCTGTCCAACGACCAGAACCACACGGTATCGAATGTTCTGCGAGAGGCAGCGTCAAACATTGTCAGAGACTGCTCGCGGCGCCACGTTTGCTGGAAGCATTCCCACTCGAAAAGAAGCACAGCAGCATCCCCGACTGTTTGTCTGATTAGTTTAAGAGCACGGTTAAACGTAAGTCATTGAAGAATTGGAGCGGGAGACCGGGATCGAACCGGCGACATTCAGCTTGGGAAGCTGACGTTCTACCACTGAACTACTCCCGCATATCACTGATACTACAGCATTTCCCTCACTACCGTCCATTGGGTTGGTGAACACTTGGTGAACAATTACCTCTGCGCGATGTCAAGCACGCGGAGAAGCCTTTGCAGTGTAGCATCGTTTTCCACATCTGCAATGGCTGACTCTATTTCATCGAGAGCCGTCTTCCGCTCGCGACGAATCCGGTATAGGCGTTCAAGAAGAGCAGGCATTTGGCAGCCTTTCTCTGCCAGAATTCCCGAAGTTCTCGCACCTCCTGGTGCCGGTGTCCTGGTTCCTAGTTGTCCTTCGTCCAGTTGATTCACTTCCTCTCTGGCGCTGGCTGCGCGTTCTGAAATTCCGATCATGTCTTCAAAAGAAACTGTGATCTTCAATGGGTCTGGAATCAAAAGAAATTGGTCCCATAGGCTCACCCAACTCCTATCCCATCGGAAAGTTGTCCAGCTCATCTAGTTCGCCCTCACTTTCTTCAGCCCGGCGCCAATGGTGGCGGCGGCTTGCTGGCGCTGGCTGCGGATGCTGATTACCTTTGCAGCTTTGCCGGCGCGGCGGTCCTGTTTGCTTTGCTTGATGTAGTGATCCTCGGTGGTGCTGGAATCGGAGTGGCGCAGGAGCAGGGCGGCGGTCTGCGCGCCTGCGCCGTCCATGCCATGCTTGGAAGCGAGATAGGTGGCGTTACCGCGGCGGAAGGCGTGCCAGCCCTTCCACGGGATACCAGCTTTACGAAGGATCGGGTTGATCTGCCAGCGGAGCAGGGAATCGAGATTGATAGGCCTGGTGGGGCTGTAACAGAACATGAGACCCTGGTTCACGCCACCAAGCAATGCCCGGTACGCTTCCACGTAGCTGCAGATCTCGGAGTCGATCGCGGTATCGTCTGCGCTGGAGGCATTTTTGGGAGTCTGCAATTTCCCTCGCCAGCATGAACGGCGGATGTGAAGGATTGCGCCGGCAGGGGTTGGTTCGTAGTCATTCCAAGCGAGTGCGGCCAGCTCTCCCTTACGGCATCCGCTACCGAAAGCCAGAGCGATGAGGGCCTGGACCTGGGGCCTGGCGGTGAAGAGCGAGAGCATGCGCGCCACTTCCTCGACAGAGTAGGCGTAGGTTTCTTTCTTGCCGGGAAGATTTGGTGGAAGTGAGGCGCTGGCTGGATTCTCACCCACGTATAGCCCCTGGTCTTTGGCCAGCTCGTAGATGCCGCGCACGCTGAAGCGAATGTGGCGAAAAGTCTGGCTGGCGAGATGCGGAAAATCCTTATGCAGTTCTTTCCAGAGGAGCGCGGCATCCTGGCGGCGAAAGTCGCGTAGGACCAGATGGCCGATGCGGGCCTTCAGATAGCGGTTCCAGCGATGCAGGATGTTCTCATAGCTGCCGGGCTTGAGATGCTGTTCTTTTTCCGGCAGGTAAACCGAGTCCATGAACTGATTGATGGTTAGCACCGGAGAGTCAGAGGCGTTGACCACGCCAAGGATTTCATCGGCGGCGGTCTGGATCTCGGGCGGGATGCGTAGCTTGCTGGTAGCGCGGTCCTTGTTCCGTTTGTGCTCGGGAAGGACAGGACCGAGAAGGCGAAAGCGCATCTTACGCTTTAGCCCAGATGGAGTGCGAACGGTTTCACGCCAGCGCAGTGCCCAGGCGTTTCCGTTTTTGACGAAGATACAACCGGTTTGAGGTTTCATGGGCGCTTCTCCTGGGAAAGATGCCGATAGGGTACATGGGATTCCGAAAAGGAGGCAACCTCAAAGCGTTGTGGCCGGCCATTGTATCTACCGAGATGCACCCATCCCAGTATGAGGCCTTGCTTTTTGAATCGTCCTGGGCGGGAGTAGGTATCGCCAAACGCTTCCTTCCAGCAATAAAAATTCTGCTGAATTGGCAGCAGGCCACAAGGGAACATCTTCATGAGTTCCACAGTGATGGGGTCTTCCCAGTGCAGCCACCAATCCCGTTTTAGCGCCCAGATGTAGAGATGCCAGCCCGCATAAGCCACCCCACCGAGGCCACGTGTGTAGAAGGTCCATACATAGGCTGCGATCCGCAACTGGCCAGCGCATTCACGTACCAACTGCAAGCGTTTTACCTGGCGCTCCCGGCGTTCCTGAAGCAACTGGTCGTAAGTCACCCATGTGAGGGGCCGCCATGAGTACTCACGAACCGCATAGGCCACGTTCTCGGGCCAGTGGAAGCCCATGCGGTCGGCGAACGATCTGTACATTATGGAAGGCATTGCTTTATTACTTGCGCTGCGGTTGCCGAATCAGTTTCCAAATTTCAGAAGCAGGACACCATTCGTTCGTTGAAGTGCTCGTCTGGAAATGGGTATATCCGGTATCCACAGATTTCGGAGGGGTTCCAGCCCGGCAATCTGGGCAAATTGCGCACGCTGCCTCTGCAAGGACCGATAATCTCTGTCGGTCGCCGTTGAACTCGGCTTTGCCTGCTATCTCGCATGCTGCGTAAACCTTGCTATACCGATTGGTGTACTTGTCTAACGCTGGACGACGCGCAAGGGCTTCATCAATGAGTTCCAGCTCTATTTGCAGTGTTCGCATTGCTGACTCTTCTGGTGGCTCGGCGCTGCGTGGCGGCATGATCCGTTCTGGTGCGAGAATATCCCGGCCTTCTTTCTGGCGTTGGCCGAATACGGCACAAAGAGCGCGCTTCTCCTGGGCGGCATAGTGCCGCAGCTTACGCCGAATTACGCGCCTGAAGCTCTCGGCGTGGCGTTCCACCTCGGCTTTATCTTTCTTCGCGGGAAATTCATAGCCGCAGAGTACTACCTGCCAGCTCGTTTCAGGCTGGGTGTCATTGAGACGGAGCCCCTTGATCTGAACCATTCCCTCGGCCCACTGGTCGGCATCACGGTACGGCATTTGGCCCAGGACGGCGCGCTTCTCGCGTCGGCGTGCCTGTTTCAAGTGCTTGCGGGAGAGGCGTGGTCTGCCATCCTTGGGAAGTCTGATCGCATTGAAGATCGCGGTGGCGTGGTTACCTGTTGCTCCCATGTATCCGCCGTATACTGCAGGTACGTTGATGTCCCAAGTCTTGATTGCCTCCCAGATCACGTTCCAAAGTGGGTCATTTAGCATCCATGGTGTCGGATCGGGCCAGTCTACGGCGGGGACAGTTGGCACTGATGTTACTTGGCCAGAGACGTCGCGCTTGTGCCATGGCTGGAACCCTTTCAACTCTTCCACGGTGGGCCACCTTCCGGAGAAGGTGATAACACGGTCATCTATGCCGACGAAGGCTGGGGGCTTCTCTTTAGGAAACTTGATATTTTCATCTACCCATTCGACGGCTTTGTGTTTTGGCATAAGGCCAGTCCACCAGGGGGAGAAGACGATCAACTCTTCGATGATCCACTGACGCATCGCGTCGATACCGCCATCTTGGTTACTGCGGCTCGAAAATATATTGACCTCGAAATGCTGGGAGTATTGATAGATAGCTTCGAGCATTCCTGGTACTGGTGGATCAGGGATTACGCGAGCCCCTTTCCACCCACTGGTGTAGCTGTGACAGACGCCATCAAAATCTAGGCAGATAATGGGTGTGCGGTTGGCTAAATCGGTCATGCTTCCTCTCCTTGTGTGATTTTGCAGGGAATTCTTATGGAGCGCGGATCGTCTGGGCGGCCTGCCGTGGTTACCACTACTGACGTCCTGCAGAGCGAGCACGTGACGAGAAAATACCCACACCGTCGAGCCGGGTATGGAAGCGGAGTGCTGCATGCTGGAGACTGTGGTCCGGCAACGTCCAAATCAATGCCGCTCGGATATTGAGGATTAGGCTTACACTGCGGCTCACGGCCACGATCAATCCATTCAACCTTGAGATTAGAATCCTTTACGGCGATGGTCTTTGTCATATTTTCTTCTTGGCTGCTTTGCCACCGGCGAACAAGAACGCCATGCTGTGTTTGGTCCAGCGGCTGGGCCGGTGGCTCTGGTTGGGTTTGCGCTGCTGCTTATACTCTCTGAGGCATTGGCAGCAGCGTGGGCTAGGTCTTTTGCGCTCGGATTCAGGGAAGAGGATGTTTAGCTTATTCCCCTTACAGAGTGAGCACTTGAGTTTAGGTATAAGGGCGAGTGGGTCGCTCATGTTTCCTTGATCTCGATTCCGTAGAGTGCGAGCATTAACAGCTTTTTCAACTTGTAGGCCGGCGTGCGGGCTCCTTTGGAGTCCTCAACTACGAGCTGGCCCGGCACGACGTTCCCGAGGCCGCCTTTGTGATTGGCGGCAATCCGGTAGCGGAAGTCAGCCTCATAGGTGGCGATCAGGACGCCGTTCACCACCAGGTCATAGCGCAGCTTTCTTTTATCCGCCTCCAACTCACTGATGGCGCCGGCGCGCTGCAGGAGATACAGTTCCTGAAATCTATTGGCTTCTTTTCGGCTGCCGAAGCCATGGTCGAAGCCGTCCTTGTTCGTGCGCTCGGCGTGGTACTTCTGGGACGTATCTGGAAGGTGGATCGGGATGCGGGTCATTTGCGAATCCAGAGAACGAAGGCGCGCAAGGCCGCCCATGCGACAACCGCGTAGATAAAAGCCCACGAAGAGCCAGAAAAGGACCGCCAAAGCCCGCTCACGCTTACGGTCTCGGGACTGCTTTTCCTTATGGCGATAGGCGAGTTCGGCTGCTACCTCGCGCCGTTCCTGATTCAGTGCGTGCAGGGTCTCACGGATAATCTGTTCGCGCTCCCGGTTGCGGAGAGCGGTCCGCGTCTGTTGCTCCTGGCTAATCTGCTCTTTGAGAAACTCCTGCATCTGTTTTTCGTAGGCAAGGAGGGATGGAGGAACCTGGTTCATTTGCGTTCTCCAAGTTCCACCTGTCCCAGTTGGTCCAGGGCCAACCGCACCTGGTGTTCAAACCGGGCGAGATCCCCTGCCGCGTCCTCGGCTCTCCCCTCCATGGCGTGCTGGGCGTACCACGCGGCCCAGTCGCTGGCATCGGAAAGCAGCTCTTCGGCCCGAGCGACGAGTTTAGAATTCCGCTCCATCCGTGCGGTCGCGCTCATCGCTCGGTCTCCTCAAAGCAGATTTCATACTCGGTTGCCGCAGTGATAACACCCGCAGTACCGCCCAATTTCTTGCGCAGCTTCTTCCACTGTTGGATACGCTTCCTCCACTGTTGACGAAGCTTCTTCTCGCACGGTGTATCGTTACGCGAGTTGTGCAGTAGATTGCTGTCCTCGATTGTGATGACTTGCTCAATAGCTTCAGAGAGTGCGCTACGCAGCAGGAGATTCTCGGAGTTGGACAATTCAAACTGGCTCATAGGAACCTCAGCGCCAGATAGTTGATGGTTAAGTGAAGGGTGTTATCCGCGAAGATCAGGAGCCATGTGGCCAGCCAGATCGGAACACCTTCTGCGTAGCCTGTCTTGTCGCAGTAGCAAAACGGTGGGGTTGCGTGTCTTGCGTATCGTTCTCGGTGGAGCAGCTGCCTGTAGGCCCACCACGGTTCAAACATCCGATTTTTCGCCCAGACCACATACCGGGCCAGCCGATATCGGTCAATCAGGAAGTGGGTGCCGAAGATTACGACCAGTGCCAATGGATGGAAGCTGCTTGCCCAAGTCGTGGAAAAATTCCAAGCGGGAACAGATGCCCATGCCCCATGCTGCCAAACTTTAATAGCTTCATAGCCGTGGTATGTATCGGGGTGCCAGCACAATGGGACAAAGCATAGCGAGTAAATCAAAGCATGGACGAACGCAGGCCAGTGCCGCTTGGTCTTGTTCTCGGCCATCCACTGCGATTGCAGGATGTAGTCACCCCAAAGGTGACAGAGAATCTGAAGCATAGGTGTCTCCTTTAGCCGTGCTTGGAGCGCTTCTGCACGATGATGCCAATACCGCGCGGCGGATCAGTGTAGATGGTGTGCTGGCCATCGGAGGTGTCGGTTATCGCGGGCCAAGTCTGGTTCATTGCTTGCCTCTCTTTTTCACTTTGAAACCGTTGGCTATCCACTCATGAATCTCGCTCTCCACAAAGCGGACGTAGCGTCCACCAGGAAGGCGGCGGTAGGGGATGCGTTGGTCTTCTGGACAGCGGTCGCGGGTGCGTTCCCACACCCACGATTCTTTGACTCGCAGCATAGCCGCAACTTCACCGGCCGTAAGCAGCTTGACGGGAGAAGACACCGCGCGCGGACCCGTTGTTACGGATCCATGCGCGGTGGTTGCCTGGGGAGTAGCCATGATTAGGATTTCGCCGCAGCAGGAGGCGGCAGTTCATTCGAGGCCGTTGTACCCGTTGCTACCGGAACTGTCGTGGGCTCCGGGGCAGTAAGCGGTGCCAGGTTGTTTTGCTGGCGCCACAGGTTGATGCGGTTCATCGTGTCATCGGAGTCGGCAAGTGCGCTCTGATCTTCCGTGTTGATGTTGGTTGCCTCATCAGGCCCTAGTTCGCGCAGCTTTTGGAACTTGAGAGCCTCATTGATGGCGATGGCCCCGAGGATCACCACTAGGGTGCCGTCCTGGGTAATGGCGAGAGTTTGGTTCAAAAGGAATCTCCTTACTTCAACACGCCGGTTGTCTGCAAGAGCTGATAGAGATTGCCGGCAGTTGCGCTGAGGCTGCTGATTGCCTGGGTGAGTGGGGCCGCTGCCTGGGGATTCTTTACCCCAGCGTTACCAGAGGAGATCAATTTGGCAGCGGATTGGGAAATGCCGTTGATGAGCTGCTTCACGCGAGCAGAGTTGGCGGTGGCGGTGGCCTGGTCCTTCAACAGAGGAGTGAGTTCCTTCTGCCAGGCCGCCACGTTGAAGTTGAGTTGCGTGACCTGGGCGGTGTACTCAGTTTCCAGCGCGCCCGCCTGGTTAGCAGCGATGAGTCCCTGGGCCACTGAGTTGTTTACCGAAGCAATCTCGGCGTTGGTGACGTGGATGTTTTCCCACGGGGTGATGGGAGTAGTTGAGCCGACGCGATGAGCGCAGGCGATAAGCAGCAGCGCGACCGATAGCAGCAGGACCGCAGCAAGCGTGCGCGTGCGTGGTTTCATGTTGAGCATTCCTGAGTTCCTTTCTTTGTGCGTAACCACTGGGTCTTTCTTCCTTGGGCTGTTGACTGGTAGCAGACTATACAGTTTGGATACAGTCACGTCAATAGGGAATTTTCGCTGTGATTTCAGAGACTTGCATAATTCTTGAGATTTTCCTCAATTTTTTGCTTGACATGAGGAAACGATGGGGGTAATGTGCCAATTGGACTAGATAGTTAACTGGTAGTTATGCAGATGGCAATGACAATGGCGAAACGGAAAAGGCGATATGCAGCGGCCACACCCGCGCCAGCAAAGGCGCTCCTCACGATTGGAGAGCAACTGCTGCTGCTGGCGATCACAGAGCTGCAAGAGAAGGGTCAAACCTGCCCTCGTAATAAGGATCTTGCGGAGAGGCTAGGCATTGATCCGGCTGAGGTGACACGTCGGCTGCGGAAGCTGGTGGAGAAGGGTCACATCGAAATGGAGCATCGGCTGGAGATTGTGAAATGAAAAAAACAAGTGGAACTTTAACGCTGGCGGATGTGGTGAGTAGGCCAATCACTGATTGGTCCTTGCCAGCGGGCGAAAGAGCAGAGGTAAGGATTCACTCGAACCCGCTCTCTATTTACCCGGCCTCTGAAGAGGGAGAGCCAGCGCGCACACCTGAAAGCCGGAAATTTTACCGTCCAGCGAGATTCCGCACGGGAGGCCGCTGATGTACGACGGCTTATTGATTGAGGACCTGCTGGCGCAGGTGGTAAAGGCTGAGGCGCGCAGTACCGAGTTGGAGCGCGTGGCGGGGCGGCTGGCAGATGGCTGTGCAGAATGCGGGATACGACTGGCGCATCACGATTGCGCGAAGTGCGGGAAAAGGATTTGCAACCCATGCTCGATTGTCTCTGCGGCAGTGCGGGGCTACTTCTGTTCTACCGAGTGCCGGCAGGGCAAGGAGTTTGAGGCCGTGGCGGGGCAGGGGGCGGCATGAAGCGGATGAAGAGATTGGCTGCGTGGCTGGTATTCATCCTGGCACTGAGTGTCTACGTGTGGAGCGTGATTTTGATTGTGCAGTATCCGGACACCGGGATACCGCGGCCAGAGGAAAAGTTTTAAGAAGTTTTCAATTTGAGGAGGAGCCTGTATGGCGACACAAGCACAAATCGTTAGACCTTCAATGGTCCCACCACCACCACCTATTGAGACTACGCTGGATCTGCCAGCGCAGTTCTTTGCTCCCGCTCCCAAGCGGCTACCGCCCGAGATCGAGGCTCAACTACTCGCGCCGTTACCAGAGAAAGCCCTAAGCGACCATCCGACTATGGAAGGCTTCACTGCCATAGAGGTTGCTTTTGTAGTTGAGCGGCTCAATCAGGTTTTCGGCATCGGCGGCTGGAGGGAAGCTTACCGCAAGAGTGCGGATAGCTACCAAAAGACTGTCATCTACCACAAAGGCACACCGGAGCAGCGCGAAGAAGAGATTTGGACATCAGCCATCCATGGAGCCTTCTACATTCCAGAGTTTGGAATCTATGGGGAAGCATTCGGCGGATCGGACAACAAAGACTTGGGAGACGCCGAAAAAGGCGGCTGCAGCGATGCTCTGAAGCGCTGGGCTAGCCATCTAGGAATTGGCCTTTATGTTTACTTGAGCGGGCGTAAATCTCTCATGTGTCCAGATTGCGGCAAGAAGCTGCGGAAGGACAAAGAAGGCGGGTACTACTGCTGGAGGAAGAAAGACGGCTGCGGCGCCACGTTTACGGCTGAGGGATTAAAGGCTGCGCAGGAACGCAAGGCCAACCCTGTCCAGCCTGACATCATGAAGAAATCTCCTCAAGGTGTGGCTGCGAAAGAAGCTGGGCCTCAGCCTGGGCCGGCAGCGGTCCCACCACAGAAGCCTGTAGCCAGTTCCCAGAATGGCACAAACGGCAAAACTCAGCAGCCTGTCCCTACGCAGGATCCCAGTAAGACGACTCAGGCGGGTACCGCCACGGAATGCAAGATTGACAAGGATGCATTCTGGCTGAAGCTGGTGCAATCCGGTGGGGAGCTTATCTGTGTGACCAAGAACCCGGACATCATTGATCGGTTGAACACTGTCGAGGGTAAGAAAGTTGAGTTGCTGGTCTCTCCTCTCAGTGGGCAATCGAGGACCGTCTACATGATCCACAAGGTGTGTGCCGTGTATGCGAAAGGGGTGAAGTGATGACAACCCATGATTACGCACAGAAGTTACGGACCATGGCTGCCTTTATCGAATCAAGACCATGCGTCGACATCAAAGATGCTCCGGCGATGAAAGTTTGGTGGAACTTCTACGAGAAGGAAAGGTTCCTTGCCGCCGCTAAGGCCATGGGTTCCGGCACCAAGCGGATCGATACCGTGGGGGTTAAAGAGTTCGTCTTCACACCCAATACTCCGGAAGGAATCAAGCTGGAGTTGTGCATCGCCAGGGATCGGGTCTGCGAGAAGGTGCAGGAAGAGAAGTGGGAGTGCAAGGCGCTGCTTTCGGAAGCGGAAGTGGCAGAGATAGGAGGCCAGTGATGGCAACGGTTGAAGTGATGCGAGAAGTTAAGGAACCCAAGCCGGCTAAGCCGGAAAAGAAGGGGTTCAGGTTGTACCACATCCCGAGTGAGGTGGAGCGGTTCGAGCGCAAGCTGGAAATGGGCTACGGCGAACTGACTCCCGAACTGGAACTAGAGTTTTCAACCTTCGTCCGCAAGAGCAAAGCGAAGCTGCAGGGGGCCGTGTTTGCGCTCAAGCGGATGAAGAGCAACGAGAAGGAGATCAAGGAGGAGATCGACCGGCTGGCCAAGCGGAAAGCCTCCTTGGAAAACAATCGCGAACGACTGAGCGGCCTGGCGCTGTATGCGCTGAGGTCGTTTGGCGGGGCTGTAAAAACTGCGCTGATGAGCATTTACATCGGCAGGACCGGAAAGCAGATCGAGATTGAGGCCAAGGAAGGCACGGACCTGGCGGAGCTGGCTAAGACGCATCCGGACTTCGTGCGCGTGACTTACTCGCTCAATCTGATGGCCATCAAGGCAGGGGTTCAGGCGCGGGTGTGTGACTGCTCTTGCCACGATGACCGGAGCACGGCTGTGTGTGACATCTGCAAGGAGCGCGGGCACGGTCACGAGATCAACCCCAGTGAGGCTGCGTTGCCTGAGAGCTTGATCGTTCGACACAAGCCGGGCACGGAGTCTTTGCAGTACCGATAAGGAGAGGCGTTATGTGGACCGAGATTCAGGGCAGTGATGCGGTGGCGGCAGTGGATTACCAGGCCGGGGTTCTTACGATCAGAACCAACAACGGCAAAGAGTATCCCTACGTAGGAGTACTCGAGGATGCGTACAAGAGCTTCATGGCGGCGTCGAGCAAGGGGCGTGCCTGGGCGCAGATTCGGGCGAATTACAAGCAGGGATGAAAGTTTCTCTGCTGCCGGCAAAGACCGGCGCCCGGATCCAGCTCTGGGCGTCGGTTTCCGGGGAGCGAGCCGAACCTGGTTTTGCGGCCGGATAGGCGAAGCGACAATCCGCAGGGCAACAGGGATGTTGTGAATCGAAATTGGTCTCGTCATTTCGCGTATGCGGTTTAGCGAGACCGGTTCTCGATGCTAGCCCTTTGTACCTTGGCAGGTTTGAGGGCTGGCATGGGGGACGCATGGGCGACAAGTCAAGCATTGAATGGCTACAGGGCGGAGCAACGTGGAATCCGATCAGGGCGCGCCTCAAAGAGGATATGGTCATTTTTCCGCACGATGGGAAGCCTAAGAAGACAATCATGCGCGGGAAGAAGGGATGGGCCTGCGTTCGTATTTCTCCGGGTTGCGTCCGTTGCTATGCAGCTCGGCAAAATGAACAGTGCGGCACGAATCCGACACGCGCCGGCACTGGATTGGATTACATAGTTTCTTCGCTGTCGGTTGTGGAAGTTTACCTTGACGAAAAAACTCTGCTCCAGCCTTTGCGCTGGAAGCGTGGGCGGCTCATATTCCCCTGCTCAATGACAGACTGGCAGGCGGATTTCGTGCCGGATGAATTCAGGGACAGGATGCTTGCGGTGATGGCAGCCACACCGCAACACACCTATCTTTCGCTAACGAAACGAGCGGACAGACAAAGGCAGTACCTCATCGATCCTAAGTTGTGGGGCCGTGTCATCGCTTGGACCCGAACAGCGAATCTGTACCGCGCTCAAGTCGTGGCTGAATCTGCTCATCAACAAATGCTCGAGAGAGTTCCCCTAAAAAATCTCTGGCTCGGAGTCTCAGCCGAAAACCAGCAGTACTGGGATGAACGAGTTGAGTACCTGCGCGCCACGCCAGCGGCACTCAGGTGGGTTTCCGCAGAGCCGTTGCTTGGTCCAATTAAGGCCCCAACCCAACTGCGAACTGTTTGGCGGACGCCGCCTTGCGTGAAGCACGCTCGCTATGAGCTTGAGTGCTTGGATTGCAAAGGAATGCAGCGGATCCAAATTCCGGGCGTTGACTGGTTAGTTGTTGGCGGGGAATCTGGACCCAAGGCTCGCCCTATGCATCCCGAGTGGGCGCGTTCTCTAAGAGATCGTTGCCAAGGCGCAAGGATACCGTTTTTCTTTAAGCAGTGGGGCGGCGTCGACAAGAAAGCCGCAGGTCGTCTCCTGGATGGCAGGGAGTGGAGCGAGTATCCCGAAACAACAGGGGGATTGTAATGGCTGAGACCGCCGAGATCACGCCGATCCAGCGAACGATTGAAGCGCTGCACCAGCGGCAGTGTGTGTGCGGTAACAAGAAGAGTTTGAATGAGCCGTTTTGCGGGAAGTGCTACCACCGGCTTACTGAGCCGATGCGGCGGGCGGTTAACGCGGCCCTGAGAAAAAGTAACCTGACTGCACTGGCGGCAGCTTTTATTGAAGGTGTCGCGTGGTTGGAGGCGCGTCGGAGTGCCGACAAAAAAGAAAAGCCAAAAGTCTGAAGAGCCTGTGGGTCCGCCGATTTACGTGCGAACTGTGTGCACTGGAATAGGTCGTTTTGGGGATTTGGAGGATGTTTGTCCGCCATTTCCCCACGTGCACAAGCAGATGATGTGGGCTGATGAGAAGGATCGGCGGCGGGAATTAGGACTCAAAGAGGGACCAGAGCCAAGGCAGCTCAAGATTGGCGAAGAGAGCGATTGGGATCCAGCGGACTACGAACGATTCATGGAGAGGGACAAACACTGATGGCGCAAGTGACGCGGCCGGTGATGCGGTACCACGGTGGCAAGTATCGCCTTGCGCCAATGATCGTTGATCTCTTTCCGCAGCATCGGGTCTACACGGAAGCCTTTGGGGGGGCGCTAGCGTGCTGATGCGAAAGCCGCGCTCCTATTCCGAAATTTACAACGACCTGGACGGGGAAGTGGTGAACGTGTTCCGGGTTCTGCAGGATCGGAAGAAAGCGAGCCGCCTGGAAGCGCTCCTCCGGCTAACTCCGTTCTCGCGTGATGAATTCAACCTGAGCTACAAGCCAACCCGGAGCGACGTTGAAAGGGCCCGGCGTACCCTCGTGCGAAGTTTCATGGGATTTGGGTCTGATTCGATTTCACGGCTGAAGGCGAGTAGTGCAGGCTTCAATACCCGGCTTAGCTCTGTGATGAGAACTGGCTTCCGATGGAACGCCAATCGATCAGGTACAGCGCCAGCTTCGGACTGGGCGCACTATCCGGACGCCATCAATGGATTCTGTGAGCGGTTGCAGGGAGTCACGATTGAGCGGCGAGACGCGATTGTGATTCTGGAGAAGATGGACCGGCCCGATACGCTCCACTATGTCGATCCTCCCTACCCGATGAGCGTGCGTTCACGGCGTGGTGGTTCAGGCGGGGTGGAGCATCGTTATCGCCATGAGATGGACGAGGAAGGGCACGAGCGCCTAGCTGCAACGCTGAAGCGTTTACGAGGCATGGTTCTTATTTCCAGCTATCCATCAAAACTCTACGCACGGCTGTTTGAGGGCTGGCACAAGATCGAGTGGACCGGGGGCCAGTTCTGTAGCTCCAATTCCAATTCCCAGACGCGGACGGAGTGCGTGTGGCTGAACCAGGCGGCGTGGGAGCAGGTGCCGCAGAGGAGACTGTTGTGATTGAAGAGCGAGAGGTTTTGCACCTACACGGTTTCTGCGGTCTCGGGGGCGGAGCGGAAGGCTTCAACCTGGGAAGCGCCAGGGTCGGAAACATGCGCGCCAAATTTCGCTGCCTTGGCGGTTTCGACGTGGACCCGGCAGCCATCCGCGATTTTGATCGGGCTACGGGAGTCAAGGGCACGGTCTTGGACCTGTTTAGCAGGGAACAATACACGGCGTTTCATGGACACGAGCCTCCGCCAGGATGGCGTGAAGCGACTCCAGATGACATCCGCCGAAGTGCTGGCTACGAGAAGCCGCACATTTTCTTTTGTAGCGCTCCCTGCAAGGGTTTCAGTGGACTGCTTTCTGAAACCAGAAGCCAAGGCGCAAAGTACCAGGCACTCAACCAGCTCGCCTTGCGGGCGCTGTGGCTGCTGCTCGAAGCCTACCAGGACGATCCGATAGAACTGATCCTGTTTGAGAATGTTCCGCGCATTGTTACCCGTGGCGCAGGCCTTTTAGAGCAAGCCAAGGAACTGATGTCCGGTTTCGGCTATGCCGTTTCTCCTGTCGATGAGCGCAGCTATCACGACTGTGGCGAACTTGGAGCGCTCGCGCAAAGCAGGAAGCGATTTCTGATGATTGGCCGGCACGCCGCCAAAGTTCCAGCATTCCTGTATGAGCCGCCGCGCTTTCCTCTACGCGCCGTGGGCGAGATCCTTGGAAAGATGCCGTTGCCGGGGGACCCCGCGGGCGGTCCGATGCACGCCATACCACGCTTGCAATGGAAGACATGGGTAAGGCTGGCCTTTGTCGAGGCTGGGTCTGACTGGCGCAGTCTGAACAAGTTGAACGTCAAGGATGGCTATCTTGCCGATTACCTAATTGTTCCGGACGGGCGCAACGGTGATCTAGGGGTGGTCGATTGGAGTGAGTCAGCCAAAACCATCATCGGGAATGCCAAATCGAATAACGGGCCATTCTCCGTGGCCGATCCGCGCCAGGAAGCGTTCGAGCATGGATATGGCGTGGCGCCATGGGACAAGGCAGCCCGTACCGTTCAAGGGCAATCACTGCCGAGTAACGGACCATTTTCAGTAGCCGACCCGCGCTTTCAAGGGGAGAGCTATCGACAGTATGGTGTCATCGACTGGCAGGAACACGCGGCTACTGTAACAGGTCAGCGCTCACCCGGGCAGGGTCCATTCTCTGTATCCGACCCACGCATGCCCGAAAGCCCCATGCGACAGAATGGTCTCTATCGCGTGGTGCGCTGGAACGGGCAAGCGGGCTCTGTAACCGGAGCGAGTCATGTCGCCGGCGCAGCTATGTCAATCGCCGATCCACGTCCCACGATGGAGAGGCCATTCGGAAAGTATGGCGTTACGCCATGGGACGGGAACACGGGCACGGTGATTGGCGGCCATCGTTCAGAGGAGGGCGCTTATGCCGTGGCCGATCCCAGACAGCCGCGCAAGTTCACAGACAAGAAATATCGGGTTACGCATTTCGAAGAGTCGGCAGGTTCTGTCATTGGAGCCAGCACTACGGGGCAGGGGGCTTTCGCTGTAGCGGATCCGCGCATCGAGTTGCAGCGTGAGAAGAGCGGCCATTACGGGGTGATTCCGTGGGAGTCTCCATCCGGCGCTGTGACGGGATCAGCCGGCCACGACAACGGCACCTTCAGCGTAGCCGATCCCCGCATGCCAACAGCGAAAGATAAGCTGGTCTGCGTAATCCGTTCGCTCGATAACACGTGGCACCGGCCGTTCACGACATTAGAGCTGGCTGCGCTGCAATCGCTGGTGGATCCCGATGAGGTATTCGGTTTTGATCTGGATGGCAAAAGTGACTCCGCCAAACGCGAACGCATTGGCAACGCGGTTCCACCGGACGCGGCCAAGGCCATTGCCAGCGTGATGGGAGAAACGCTCCTACTTGTGTGGAGTGGCAGCACTTTCCAACTTTCGGCGCAGTCTATCTGGGTGAAACCGTTCGCGGTGGCTTTGAGTGTAAAGACTCCCGAGGTGGTCTGAGTGGCGGAGACGACGCAGGAAACAGAGCAAACGATAGGGCAGCAGCTCGCGCTGCTAAAGGCCGTGGTCAAGCGGCCCCTGGTGGTATTCCCCATCTACATTGACATCGCCGGTGGCATTCTGCCAGGCCTCCTGCTTTCCCAGTTGATCTATTGGACCACGAAGAACGAAGAGAAGGAGGGAGAGGATTTTGGCCAGATGGCGTGGAGCGAAAAGAGTGGCTGGTTTTTTGTGCGGCTGCCGAAGCTTCAGGAGAGTCTCCGGATGGGTAAGCACGAGATGGAATCTGCTCGAAAGAGGCTGCAGGAGCGTGGGTTTGTCGAGTGCGTGGTGAAGGGTGTCCCGCCGACCCTTTGGGTGCGGGTGGACATGATCAAAGTGCTGCAGGCGGTGAAGGTTCAATTATCCGGAAACCGGGAAATCAATTATCCGGAAACCGGGAAATCAATTGACCGAAAACCGGATGGTCAATTACCCGAAAACCGGGAAATCGATTTGCCGGAAAGCGGGGAATCAACTATCGGAAAACCGGAAAATCATCATCCGGAAACCGGAAAATCCTATAAGGAAGAAGAGACTTATTCTTCTCAGACTAAGAGACAAGAGAAGAAGCGCTCTGCTTCGGTCAACGGCAAACCGTTGAGCACGGTTGATGGGATCCACTACAGCAAATGGCGGCAGGAGTACAACCTGCTGGAGAAGGACTGGGTGCGGCGGAATGTTGGGATCCAGCAGATTCCGGACGCTGACTGGATCGAGATGGCGGAGATCGCGGCAGAACGGGCGGGCGCTCCCAAGGAAGTGATCAGGAGGATTTTGAAGCACGAGCTGCCTGGGAATCGGAATGTGGACCAGATCGGACGGCAGCAGGAGCTGGCGCTGTGAGCGCGTACCAGTTGAGCCCGGAAGAACGGGAGCTGCTGCGCGCGCGGATGAAGCAAGTCAGGTTGGAGAGAGGCATTCCGGAAGATGGGCATGCGGTGGGGCCTGCGGGGGTGGCGGAGCGGCAATCGGTTAGGCCGTTAGCAGAGGATCTGAAGGCGTGGATGGGCACTGAGTTGGAGAGATGGAAGGCGAAGATGGATGAGCCTGGGCCTGGGGATGCCGTTGTTTATCGGTGCAGTAGGTGTAAGGACGATCCGGCTGGCTGGATTGACGTGGTGGTTGACGGAAGGCACCGGGTAGAGCGTTGTGAGTGTTGGCATAGGAGGAGGGCGAAGCGGCTGTTGGAATGTGCAGGGCTTCCAGAGGAGTTTGACGGCAGGACACTGGAGAACTACGAGTGTGGCAATAGTGCATTGGAGATGGCGCGGCTTGCAGCTAGGCGGTTTGTGGATGGTTGGCCGGGGCTGAAGGAAAAGCCTGGTCTGGTGATGTGGGGACATGGGGGCGGTGGCAAGACGCATCTAGCGGTGGCAATTGCGCGGCTGGTGATTGAGTTGAAGGGTGCCCGGTGCCTGTTTCGCTCATATTCAGCGCTGTTGCAGCAATTGCAGGGCACGTTCAACACGGGCCAGGTAGAGGACGAGTATGGCAACGTCGCTACGGCTTACGAACTGGTGAGGGATATCTGCGAGTGTGACGTGCTGATTGTCGATGACATTGGCCCAGAGAAGTTGAGCGAGTGGAACCGTTCGATGCTGTATCACGTTGTGAATGAGCGGTACAACCATCGGCGCGCTACGGTAGTGACCACAAACTTGCCGTGGGACTCGCTGGCCGTGGCGGGGAACGGCGCCCAGCGGGCAATGCGGGTTGAGAGTCTGCGGGATCGCGTGGGTGAACGGGTGCATTCCCGGCTGGCTGCGATGTGCCGAGTGGTGGAAGTGCGTGGCGAGAAGGACTGGAGACGGGGTTAAGTCGCGGTTGAGTTGAAGGGAGGAATTTATGTCCGGAGAGAGACGGCGTGATGAGATTTGGGAAGCCATCCGCAAGTACAAAGCTGAGCACGACGGCAACTCGCCTTCTGAGCGCGAGCTGGCCGAGATTGTGGGTGTGAGCCGTGGCTCGATTCAGTACCACCTGGGCAAGCTGATCAAGGCCGGCAGGCTTGAGCGCGGCTACGCAGATCGGCGGGCCTTCAGGATTACAGGTTCGTAAGTAAAGTCGGAGAGAAAAAAAGGAGAGCTAGATGTCTGAGGAAAAGAGAGTTGACAACGCGAAAACGGTGTACGCCAGCGGGTGCAAGGCCCTGACTTCGCTGGAGGCACCAAACGCGAAAACGGTGGACGCCAGATGGTGCGAGGCCCTGACTTCGCTGGAGGCACCAAACGCG
>Ga0070735_10000119_pt1 | contig 100823 bp, 102 predicted proteins | sample Coa_R1_FD_66443 | JGI IMG/M metagenome (GOLD analysis project Ga0070735, IMG submission 66443) | Surface soil microbial communities from Centralia Pennsylvania, which are recovering from an underground coalmine fire - Coalmine... | ecosystem: Environmental > Terrestrial > Soil > Unclassified ...
ACCTCGTGGCCGAGCCGGGCCAGGTGGTAGGCGGCGGAAAGGCCGCTCGGCCCGGCCCCGATGACCAGCACCCGCCTGCCGCTGCGGACCGGGGGCGGGTCGAACGACCATCCCCGCTCGAGCGCGAGATCGCCGAGAAATCGCTCGACCGAGTGAATCGAGACGGCACTGTCGAGGCTGGCGCGGTTGCAGACGCTCTCACACGGGTGGTAGCAGACCCGGCCGTGGATGGCCGGCATCGGATTGTCAGCGACCAGTTGCCGCCACGCCCGCTCGTGGTCGCCGGTCTCGGCGTACGCCAGCCACGCCTGGATGTTCTCCCCGGCCGGGCAGCCGGCGTTGCACGGCGGCAGCAAGTCGACATAGACGGGGCGCTCCTGGCGGATCGGACCGGCGCGGGACCGCCCGTGCAGCAGATCCGGCAACGGCGTAACGTCCCGACGCTCTGGTCGCAAGGCCATGCTGGCCACGCTACGTCCAGGGAGTGGCCCAGCATCAGGGCCTTTCGGCCCTGATTTGTGCTGGGGGCTAGTGCGGGCGGGCGGTCCAGGTCAGGTGGGTGCCGCCGGTTGCGGGGGTAGTCAGCTGGAAGGTACCGCCGTTGCGTTCGGCGCGGCGGCGCATGCTGGACAGGCCGCTGGAGCGAGTGGGCGTGCCGAGGCCGCGGCCGTCGTCAGTGATGTCGAGGGTGACCAGCCCGCCCTGGAGCACCAGGGAGATGGTGACGGCACTGGCGTGGGCGTGGCGTGCGCAGTTGGACAGGGCTTCGCGGGTGACGGCGAGAATGTCGTGGGCCAGCGCCTCGCCCGGGCCGGGGTCGAGCGGGCCGGCGAAGCGGATGCCGGCGGTAAAGCCAAGCTGCGCGGTGTGCTCGTTGACGATCTCCGTGATCCGGGCGGGTAGGCCGGCCGGGGTCTGGTGGGTCTGGTGGAGCCCGAAGATGCTGGTGCGGATCTTCTTGATGACCTCGTCCAGGGTGTCAACGTAGCCGTTGACCCGTTCCGCGGTCGCGGGGTCGGAGCGGGCGGCGTGGCTCTGCAGCCGCATGCCGAGGGCGAACAGTTCCTGGATGACGTGGTCGTGCAGGTCGCCCGCGATCCGGTCGTGGTCTTCGGCCTGGGCCAGGGTGATCTGGTCGGCGCGGGCCCGGGCGAGGTCCATCGCCACCGCGGCATGGCCGGCGAAGGCGGCGGCCATGCCCAGGTCTGCCTCGGTGAAACCCGGGCGGACCGCCAGCCGGCCCAGCAGCAGCGCGCCGCGGACCTGCTCTCCGGCCGCCAGCGGCACGACGATCAGCGGGCCGGTGCCGGCGCCCAGCGCGGCGGCGGTCGCCTGGCGGTCCTCTCCGGTGACCAGGCTGGGCTTGCCGGTGCGGATCGCCTGCCCGGCCAGTGACTCTGCCAGCGCCTCTACCTGGTTCATCATCCCGGCGGCGAGCTCGCCGGTGACGCTGGTGACGATGACCTGGTCCGCGCCGTGGGGCACGGCCAGCGTGGCGAAGTCCGCGTCCGCGGCGGCCGCGGCGAGCTGGGTGATCAGCGCGTGCGGCTGCACTGCCTGTCCGGACAACAGCAACGGGGTCAGCTCGGCGGAGGCGTCCAGCCAGCGACGGCGCTGCTCGGATTCGGCGAACTGCCGCGCGTTGGCGATCGCCGCGCCGGCCGCCGCGGCCAGCACGATCGCCAGCTGTTCATCGTCCGCGGTGAACTGCCCGCCCCGGGACCGCTCGGTGAGGTACAGGTTGCCGAAGACCTCCTCCCCGATGCGGACCGGGACGCCGAGGAACCCGGTCATCGGCGGATGCCCGGGCGGCAACCCGGCCGACGCCGGATGACCGGACAGGTCAGCGAGCCGCAGCGGAACCGGCTCGCGGATCAGCAGCCCGAGGATCCCGCGGCCCCTGGGCAGCTCACCGATCCTTCCGACCAGCTCCTCGTCCATCCCTGCGTGGACGAACTGTTCCAGCTCTCCGTCACGGCCGAGCACGCCGAGCGCCGCATACCGGGCGCCGACCAGGTCCCGGGCCGCCGCCACGATCTGCCGCAGCACCACCGGCAAGCTCAGCTCCCCGGCTACCAGGGCATTGGCGTGCAGCAGCCCGCGCAGCCGCCCCTGGGCGGCCAGCACGTCATCGGCGCGGTCTCTCAGCTGCATCAGCAGCTGCTCTAGTTCCAGCCGCGGCATGTCAGGGAAACCCAGCCCGCTCACCGCGTCGGCGGCGCGGGCGCCACCCGGTGTCTCGGCAGCCGACGGTGGACGGGGTCCCTCCGTCCGGACAGGAGCCGCGGGGATATCGATTCGACGGTTCATTGCCTCTCCGCGGTCGCCTAGACGGGCGGCAGTAGAGGCAGGGTCCGGGCCGGTCAGGCCGCAGCCCCAGTTAACGGCATTTACGAGTCCGGCACAAGCTCACGGGCCGCCGGTGGCGTTGGCCCCCGGGGCTGCGCGGGACCTTGGTCCGGCTATCAGGTGCGTAACGGCTCTTGGCCGGGCCGGGCCGGAGCTTGTCCGGGTCCTCGAGGTCCTGGCGGTCTAGCCGGATCATGTACTCGCGGGCCACCCGGTACGAGCTCGACTCGACGTTCACCAGCCGGATCCGCACCCGTCCCCGTCTCGGGGTCGCTGAACGACCCGAAGGGCAGCGCCACCATGTGCCCCTCCTGGATGGTGATCATGCCGCCGGGCTCGTCGCCCGACAGCACTCACGTGAGGTAGTCGACAGCGCTGCCCGATCTCGTGCTGCCATGACCAGGGCCTAAGGTCCCGTTTGCTCATGACGCGCAGCCCTGCAGGTCGTTGCCGGTCTTAGCGCAGGCTAGGGTCATGACATCAGGGCGCCGCTAGGGGACCACATGGCTCGGAGCTTGCTCGTCGCGCCTGCCGCCGAGGGCGTCGGCTTGGCCAGGACCTGCCTGGGGCTGCTGCGCGCCCTGGACCGGCGGGGCGTAAAGGTCGCTTTCGTCAAGCCGGTGGCCCAGCCCGCGGCCGATGGCGGCCCGGACCGCTCGGCCGCGCGGGTGACTGCGATCATGGCGTTGCGTCCTCCGGAGCCGCTAACCACCGCGGAGCTGGAACAGCAGCTGGGCGAGGGCGGACTGGATGTCGTGCTGGAGAAGATCGTCGCCGCCTGGGAGCCGATCTACGACGCGTCCGACGTGGTGGTGGTCGAGGGCCTCAGCGCGGGCCCTGCGAAGCTGTACGCCAGTTCGCTGAACCAGGCACTGGCTCAGGCGCTGGATGCTGACGTCGTGCTGGCCGACAGCTGGCCCGCGGATGCCGACGCAGACGGTGTGGCCGAGCAACTCGCCATCGCGGCGAGCGGATACGTCTCCAACGAGCAGGGGCGGGTCGTCGGCTGCGTGGTCCACGGCCTGCCCGAGACCGCCGCCGCAGCAGCCGCCGAGCTGCGGGACGCCCTGGCCAAGCGCCGGCTCCGCCTCATCGCCGCGGTACCGTACCGCCCCGAGCTGACCTGGTTGCGGGTCCGCGACCTGGTCCGTGAGCTGCATCCGGAGGTCCTGCACGAAGGTGACCTGTCCCGGCGGATCAGGGACGTTGCGGTCATGGCCCGGGGCATCCCGGGGGGCCTGCACGTCCTTGACACCGGGCGGCTGGTCGTGGTTCCCGGCGACCGGCACGAGGTCATCATGGCCGCGTACCTGGCCGAGCTGAGCGGGACGCACCTGGCCGGCCTGCTGCTGAGCTCGGGGACCGCGCCCGATCCACGGGTCAGCCAGCTCACCCGGGCCACCGCGGCCGCCGGCCTGCCGGTCCTGCTTGTCGACTCCGACAGCTACCGCACCGCCACGCGGGTGCGGGACCTCGACCCGGGCCTGCCCGTCGACGACCTGGAGCGGATCGAGGACGTGACGGAAAACATCGCCGACGCGCTTGACCCGTCCTGGCTGAAGTCGCTGACCAGCACGTCACGGCCACGGCGGTTCAGTCCCGCCGCATTCCGGTACCAGCTGGTCGAACGGGCCCGCGCCGCCGACGCGCTTATTGTCCTGCCCGAAGGCACCGAGCCGCGCACCATACGGGCCGCGGTCGCGTGCGCCGAGCGCGGCATCGCCCGCGGCCTGCTGCTGGGTGCGCCCGATGAGGTAGCCGCGCAGGCCCGGCACCTCGGGCTGCGGCTGCCCGGCGGTGTCACCGTCGTGGACCCGCGAGCCGTGGCCGAGCGATACGTCGCCCCGCTGACCGAACTGCGCCGTCACAAGGGCTGGGCCGAGGAAGTGGCCCGCGAGCATCTGGCCGACCCGGTCGCGGTCGGCACCATGATGCTCCGCCAGGGCGAGGTGGACGGCCTGGTCTGCGGCGCGGCGCACACCACCGCGACGACAGTCCGTCCTGCCCTGCAGATCATCGGTACCAAGCCCGGGGTCCGGCTGGTGTCCTCGATCTTCTTCATGTGCCTGCCCGACCAGGTGGTCATCTACGGGGATTGCGCCATCAACCCCCAGCCCAGCGCCGAGGACCTGGCCGACATCGCCCTGCAGAGCGCCGCATCCGCGCGAACCTTCGGCATCGAGCCCCGGGTCGCGATGATCAGCTTCAGCACCGGCACCTCCGGCGCCGGCACCGACGTCGACAAGGTCGCGACGGCCACCAGGATCGCGCGCCAACGTGAACCCGGCCTGGCCCTCGACGGTCCGCTGCAGTACGACGCCGCCGCCATCGCCTCGGTCGGCCAGGCCAAACGGCCCGGCAGCCCGGTCGCGGGCCGGGCCACCGTGTTCATCTTCCCCGACCTGGACACCGGCAACACCACCTACAAGGCCGTGCAGCGCAGCGCTCAGGTCGTCAGCATCGGCCCCATGCTGCAGGGCCTGGCCAAGCCGGTGAACGACCTTAGCCGCGGCGCCCTGGTGGAGGACATCATCTACACCGTCGCGCTGACCGCGATCCAGGCCCGTAGCGGGCAACCGGCGTAAAGGCAGGCCAGCCGCCGCCGACAGCAACATGATCGAACGCTGTTTATCACGACATGACCTTCGGTCCATCGCTATTCGACCTTTGCCCCTACCGCGAGCCGACCAATGACGGTTTTCTCAAAGTGAAGCAAGTGTTCCTGGGTGAGGAACGGAGGGACACGTCCAGTGACCAACGGCACTCGGGTGAAAAGGATGCCGATCTGACCTTGCCGGAGCAGGTAATTGACCATCCGGCTGGCGGGGTCATCGGCTACGGGACTCGCGGAATCTGGGCTTCCGGTCGGTGGCTCTTCCTGCCAGATGGTCTGGCAACACCCTCGCAGAGGGTGGACACAGAAGGGCACGAGCCATGCACTTCAATCTCAAGAAGGCGGTCGGGGTCTTCGCGATCCCGCTGCTCGGAGGTGCCCTCGCGATAGGCGCGGCAGCAGCACCAGCCGGCGCCCAGGCCTGGCAGGACACCGCACTACAAGTCAATTTCCTCCATTCGACCTGCACCGTTCCCGGACCAGCGACTATTGCTCCCGTAGCGACCCAGTTCGGTAAGACGCTCACGGTCTCGCGGGCCTCGGCCAGCGATACGCTGACCGTCAACTCGCACATGTCGAAGATCCCGAAGGGCATGACGGTCAGCAACGCCGGTGGCACCGTAACAGTGACCGGGTTGAAGACGCAGCCAGCGAGCATGATCCAGGGCACGCTGGTGGTTGACGACACGTCGGCGTCTGGATGCGCTGTGGCCTGGATCGTCGTCTTCCAGCAGGGTCCGTCAAGCGCGCCGCCCGGCCTGGGCACCGATTACTGGTGGTCCGACACGCCCGGCGCGATCACGCGCGGCTATCCGGTCGGGGGCGTGCAGTTCGGTGCGATCAGTACCGTCACTCCGAACGCCGGAACGACCGGGATTCTGTCGCCGGCGCCGGCCTACAGCTTCGCTTACAGCGGGCTGCCGGGCGGAATCGTGAACAACGGCGCAGGCCGGTTCACCATTGCTGGTTCGACCGCGGCGCCCGGCACCTACGGCAGTGCTGGGGTCACCGCGACCGACCAGTACGGCGCGGGCACGCAGTCCGCGTTCCAGCTGGTGGTCAAGGCGCAGCCGGTCTCCCTGCCGGGTAACTACGGTGACCTGGTCAACCCGTTCGGCAACGGGTTCGATGTCTACCAGCAGCACCAGTACGCGGGTGCGATCATCGCTGGCTGGACCGCGACCCAGGCCGACCCGGCGACCCACTTCATCCGGCTGCCCGGAACGGTCCCGGGAGCGTACAAGTTCGAGTACGCGCCCAACGGCGTGGCTTCGGGTCTGTGCGTGTCGGATCCCGGCGGTGGCTGGGCCACCGACCCGCTGCCTGACGGACTGGTCCTCGCGGTGTCCAACAACGGCCCGTGGCAGCAGTTCATCCCGCAGCCCAACGGCACGCTGAAGAACGTCGCCACCGGCCTGGTCATCAGCCCGAACGGCACCGGCGCGCAGCTACGCGGCACCACCGCCGCCACCCCGTGGGGCGGCTCCCGCTACACCTGGACGGACTACGCCCACCTGCCGCGGTGACAGTAACCAATCATTAGGCGAACCTACTCAACCAGCGAAGGGACCCGAAAGGGTCCCTTCGCCGCGGGAACGAGTCTTCTGGCCACGAAGCCGAGCACGCCCGCGCTGGCCCGGTCGATCCAGGGCAGATCATCCACGATCAGCAGCAGCGGTACCAAACTCTGCTGCCCGCTGAGGATCAAGAACCCGGCGTATCGATGGGGCGCTGCCCGAGCAGATGATCGATGACTGACTGGGGAGGGTCGTTGAACCGTCATTGGGGCGTTCGTCCGGCGGACGGATGACTTATGCCCCTGCCCAGCTCAGTGCCCCGGAGTCCAGTGTGAATTGATAGGACAAGTGTCCGCAGGATACTTGGCGACTCCCACCGTGAAGGAGGGGTCAAGATGCCGAATGTGATCGATGATACGGGCCCTGGCACCGGGTCGGATGCTCCTGTCAGCAACGAGCAGTTCGCCCGGCAGCAGGCCATCAAGCAGATCCAGCGGAAGCGCCGGTTCTGGACTGGCGCAGTCTGGTCCGCCATCGGCATGGCCGTTCTCGTGATCATCTGGGCTCTCACGGAGTACCACACTGCGGGTGGCTGGCCGACCAGCGGATTCAGCCAGAGTTCCGGGATCCACGACGTGTGGAACTACTGGATCGTCTATCCGCTCGGCGCCTGGGTTCTGCTCATGGTTGCGGGTGCCTGGAGCGTTTATCGGCCCGGGCCGATCACGGAAAGCCAGATCAAGCGCGAGGTCGAGCGGCAGAACCGGGCGCGGCGCTGACCTCGAGGCCTGACTCGCATGACGGCCATTGGGGACCTTCGTCCCGGCATCGGCGGGCGTTCGGCTCTCACCTCCCCAGGTACCACGCGGGTGACGTATGGAGAGGACGCGATGGCGCGGCCGAGCACACCGACAAGCCCGCGCTGGCCGGCGAGTCCCGATTCGCGGAAGGAGAACCACCGTCATGAGCCATCCCTCGCCGGAGCCGCCCGTCACTGTGTGTGCCGTCAGGGAAACAGCGCCGGGCGAGCAGCGCGTCGCGCTCGTGCCCGAGTCGGGCCGGAAGTCGCGTTCACGGCGGGCATTTCGGCCCTCGTGCGCCGACGCTAGCGCGCCGCCCCGAACTGGCCGTGGCCCGGCTAGCCGCCACCGGGCTGACCAACCGGGAGGTGGCCGGCCAGCTGTACGTGTCAGGAAAGACGGTGGAGTACCACCTTCGCAACAGCTACATCACGCTCGACATCACCTCCCGCCGGGCACGGGCCGCTCTTCTGGCCTGACCGGCCCGGTCCGCCGGACAACCGGGCGGACTTAAAAACATAGGGTCGAACCCAGGAAACCTAGGGTCACACCCTAGGGACAATGCCGCGTTGCCCGCGTTAACTGTGAGCCATGGACGCCGCACCAACGCCGGGGCAGACGATTCGCCGTCTCCTCGATATCAACCGGACTCCGGATGGACGGCTTGAGGGACAAATACGCGCCGACAGCACCGGCACCTGGAAGCCTTTCTCCGGCGTGCTCGAATTGCTCAAAGTGCTCGAGGACACATAAATAGAACCGCATTGAGAGTGTTGCTCGCAATGCCGTGAAGGAAGGGATCCGTCATGAACATCGGGACGAATCAGAGCCCGGAGGGGCCGAGGCTTCTCCGCCGGCCGGCCGATGGACGGATCCTGGGCGGCGTCGCCGCCGGGGTCGCCAGATACTTCGCCCTCGACGTGGTGCACGTCCGGATCATCATGGTCGCGCTGTCGTTTCTCGCAGGTGCAGCCCTTCCGCTTTACCTGGCTGCGTGGGTGCTGATCCCTGCGGAAGGCTCCGACATCGCGATCGCCGATCAGGTTTTGAACCACGCCGGCCGCCACTCATCTTGACCGGCCTCCGCATGGGTTCTCTCAGCGGCAAACGGGGCCTAATCGGCTACACATCGTGTTCGGGACCGGCCAGGTCAGCAATGCTCTCAGAAATAGGCGCTCGCATCGATCGAAGGTCCTAAGAATCGAGGACTTTCTGCGGGCCTGACCAGATAATCCGCTGACCATGGTCCGTCAAGATAACGACCGATGGCCCTAGCACTTAACTGGCGACCGCAGTATTCAAAAAGAGCAAGGAAAAGAGCAAGGAGAGGAGGATGTCATGACAACGATGACGCACGAGCCCTCCACCGGCACGCCCATTCGCGAGAGCATCGCGTCCCGGCTTCTGGTTCCCGGGTTCTGGGCTGCCGTGAGCATTGTGACGATGTGGCTCGCGGTGCTGTTCGACGGCATCTTCGGCGGAGATATGACCTTCAACAACTCGTCGGGGCAAGTCACAATAATGCCGTCGGCGGTGGCCGTGGCTCTATTCGCCGCGATCGCGACGGCCTCGGTGGCCAAGCGCGCCTTCGGCCGCAGGGATTAACCCGAACGGCGACGCTGCCCGCAGTGATGACCCTGTCCACGGCCTCGCTCAGCGTCCTCGCGGCGAGTTCCGCGTACCTGGTGTCGGCGATCAGCCACGCGTAGCCACCGTAGCTGGCCGGGTCACGCCAGGCGATCACGGCGTCCACGACCGAACCGGTCAGCGCGGCCTGGCCCGCGGCCCAGCGCAGCGCGTCGAGAGAGAAGGGTGACCCGTCGACTCCGACGACGATCCGGTGCTCGCCGGTTGCTGGCCTGACGGCATGGCTTACTCCTCGATCTCACAGTGTCACGAAACGGTAGCCGTGCGCACGGAAGTACTCGATGATCGCCGGCAGGGCGCTGACCGTGGCGGGATTCCCGATTGGCTGGTTGTGCATCAGCACGATCGGGTGACGCAGTTTGCCGCCCTCCTGTTCGGCGAGCCGGATGATGCGGTGCACCCAGTACGAGGAGCCCGAGCCCTCTGCCATCCAGTCCTGGGTGTCCACCGACCACAGCCACACCCCCATCCGGCGCTGCTGTGCGAGCCGCAGCGTGGCGGAGTCGTACTCACCGCCAGGAGGACAGCCGTAGGACGCGGCCGGGCATCCGGCCGTGGCGGCCACTCCGACCGTGGGTGTCCCCGCGGGAGCCCCGCCGACCGTGGGCGGCACCCCCAGGCAGGCGACCAGAGTCACGGCACAAGCGCCCATCACCGCGCCGACCGCAACCGCGTGAACATGACTTGATAAGACCCGGCTGCTGGTGACGGCGCTAGGGCCGATGGTCACCGCAGCGACCGACTGGGGACCTCACGCTGGGAATATCGGGACGAAGGTCTCTGGTGGCTGCCATCGGCGCTCGCGAGCCTGGTGGTATGGAAGCCACGCAGGTCAGGAGCAGGCAGCCGCAGGATGACGAGGCTGCCGCACCGGTGCAGCATTTGGTCGTCATCGTGGGCGAATCGGCCGACGGCGGCTCCGCTTACCGCGTCGAAGACCCGGCAAGGCTGCTGCGCGTCTCGTTGATGCTGCAGGCGACGCTGGAGCAACTGGAGGGCATCACCCTGCCACGGGAGGGGATGCCCGGGCTGCAGCGGCAACTCCACATGATCCGCCGCGAGTTCGAGCGGACAGTATCCCCGCCGGTGGCCGCGGAGCTCGCGCGGATCCTGCCACCGCGCGATGCGGCACCGAGCGCGGGCGCGCTGCGGATCGAGTGCGCGGTGCTCGCGAGCTGGATCGGCAGTCTGGTGACGCGGATGCTCGCTGTACTCGCGGTCGCGCGCGAGCGGTCGGGCCCGGCCGCCGCGGCCAGCACTGACGCCGGAGCAGCCCGCGGGAGCCCAGAATGAGCTGGGAAGACAGGGCCGCCTGCGCGGGCATGGACGCCCGGGTGTTCTTCGCCCCCGACGGTGAAAGACCGTCGGAGCGGGAGATCCGGGAGGCGAAAGCCAAGGCGATCTGCGCGCGATGTCCGGTGTGCGTCCAGTGCCTTGACTATGCGCTCAGTAGCTCGATCAAGCACGGCGTCTGGGGCGGCCTCAACCAGGAAGAACGAGCGCGAGAGCGGCGCCGTCGGGTAGGCAGACCCCGCGCGGCATGATCGCCCGCGGCCCGCGCCGGCGCCTGAGGGGCTACGGCTCGAGGACGAGCCGTGCCTTGGCCTTGCCATGCAGCACCTCGCTGATCGCATCGTTGACACCGGCCAGCGGCCTGGTCTCGTAGATGACCCGGGTCCGGCCGGCCGCGTGCAGGCCGAAGACGTCGTTCAGGTCGGCCCGGGTGCCCACGATCGACCCGATGACCGACGTCCCGTTCAGCACGGTGTCGAAGACCGGGATGCGCAGCGTGCCTGACGCGGGCAGGGCCACGAGCACGAGCCGGCCGCCGCGGCGCAGCCCGGCGTAAGCCGTGGCGAACGAGCGGTCGTCGACGGCCAGCCCGATGGCGACGTCGGCGCCGCCGTGGCCCTGGAGCACCTCGGCCGGATCCTCCGCGCGGGCGTCAATGACGATATCCGCACCCAGGTCCGCCGCCAGCTTGAGCTTCTCATCGGTGATGTCGACTGCCGCGACGGTCCCGCCGAAGATCTTGGCGTACTGCACCGCGAGGTGGCCCAGGCCGCCGACTCCCGAGACGACCACCAGGTCGCCCGGACGCACGTTGCCGACCTTGACCGCCTTGTAGGTCGTCACCCCGGCGCAGGTCAATGGCGCTGCTTCGCGCGGGTCGAGGCCCGCCGGAACCGGCGTGGCGAAGGCCGCCTCGGCCAGGAAGTACTCGGCGTAACAGCCGTCCACCGAGTAGCCGGTGTTCTGCTGGGCGAGGCACAGTGTCTCCCACCCGGTCAGGCAATAGTTGCATGTGCCGCAGGCGTAGCCAAGCCACGGCACCGCGACCCGCTGCCCGACCTGCGGGCGGGTGACGCCCTCGCCCACACCGGTCACGATGCCCACGCCCTCATGTCCGGGGATGAACGGGACCGTCGGAGTGACCGGCCAGTCGCCGTTGGCGGCGTGGATGTCGGTGTGGCACAGGCCGGATGCCTCCATCCGGATGACGACCTGGCCCGGGCCGGGCTCGGGTACCGGCCGGTCCTCGATGACTAGAGGCTGGCCGAAGCCGGGGACTACTGCTGCTCTCATCGGTTTTCCTTCCGCGTCAGCGCGGCACGGTGCCGCATCCCCGACCATCCGCCTCGTCGCTCGGGCAGCGTCAGGTATGGGGGTCATGGACTGCCGGGACTTTGGTCCCGCGTCCCACGGCCTCAGTTAGGCTGACCCGCCTGGTGTCATACCGCGGCACGATCTCGTTCGCCGGTCCGGACGCGCAGAGCGCTGTCCACCGGCGTCACCCAGATCTTGCCGTCGCCGATTGTTTCGGTCCGGGCGTGCTTGGCGATGACCTCGACGACGGTCTCAGCGTCGTCATCCAGTACGACAACGTCCAGCCGGACCTTCTGAAGGAGCACGGCCATACGCCCGCCGTCTGGGCCGGTGACCCTCGCAGCGGTACCGATGAGGCGGCCGTGCTGCTGCCCGAAACCCCGGACATCGGTCACGGTCAGCCCGCGAACCCCGTGGTCGGTCAAGGCCGGAACCAGCTCATCAAGCTTCTCCGGCCTGACAATGGCGGTAATCAATTTCATTGTCGTTGGCCTTCTGCTGAGTTGTTAACTTCTGTGCCCGGCGAGACACGTTCGCCGGGACGTCGCGCATTACATGCTGCGCATGCGGTGGAACTTGCGAATGTCATCCTTGCCCGCGAGCAGAGCCGCGCCTACCGCGGCAAGGCAGGCGACGGCGAGCGTCGTTCCCGTGATGTGCTTCATTGTTCAAGCCCTTCTCGTGCTCAGGGAGTAGCCTCCTGCGTCCGGGCCGGTTAAATCCCGAATCCATTCCAGAGTTACCTCTTCCATCGGGACCCGATAGGGCAGAAGGGCAGCCCCAGCCATGACTCAGGCCTTCGTAAGAGAGGACAAAGGCCCCTACGTCTGCCGCTGACCAGCTCAGTGCATGGTGCCGTGCATGCCGGCGGACATGGAAAGAGTCACGCCGACGATGAGGAGAATGCCTAGAATGACCGCCGCCCAGCCGAGTATCAGGCCCGTGAGCGCGAGGCCAGCCCCCTGTTCTTCTGTGCGCCTGATCTGGCGCCGGGCCAGATGGCCGAACACGATCGCCGGGATGGTCGCCAGCGGCCCGAACATGAACTGCGCGAGCCCGCAGGCGAGGCTCGCGATCGCAAGTCCGTTGATCTTAGTCACCGGGGCGGCTACCACAGCCGCGTGCGCGTCCGGCAGGTCGGTCACGAGCTGGTCCAGATCGGCGTAGGTCCGCGCTGAAAAGGCGTTTTCCAGGCGGTCGTCGAATTCGTCCTTGGAGAGCCGGCCTTCGCTGTAGGCCACGTTGAGGCGTTCCGCCACGCGATCGCGGTCCGTGTCACAGGCCCGCATCTTCTCCGGTGGGATGTTGTTGCCCGTCGTGCCTTCGTTGTTCATCTGCGCCATCCCTAAGCCACCGTGACCGGTTGCCGGTGCTCCTGCCCGGCGCTCGGTGGCGGGGTCGACGAGGAGGTCTCCGGCAGCCACCGCAGCCAGCGGGGCAGGTACCAGTTGTACCGGCCGAGCAGCTTCATGGTGGCGGGCAGCAGCAGGGCCCGGACGATGGTCGCGTCCAGGAGCACCGCCACCGCCAGGCCTACGCCCATCTCCTTGAGCTGCACCATCGACATGGTCGCGAAGGTGAGGAAGACGGGCGGCACCCGCGCCGGCCAGCCACCGGCCGGCCGCTGCGCTCCGCGGCCTGGCCCGGGCCGCCAGGCCGTTTCTCGTCCACTCTGGCACGTGGCTGCCGATCAGCTTGCTACGCATTCCGGGCCTCCTTTACGCGCACGACACCAGACCAGGCGTATCCGGCCCCGCCGGGATTTCCCAAGGGCCATCAGGCCCGGCCCACAGGAACAAACGGCCCTGCGCGAGGAAGGGGATGCTGGCCGCTGACCGGGATCGGCGCGGTAGACGCGACGTCCTGGCCACGGCGGAACCCGCCCGGTCATCTCGGCGCCGGCGAAGAGGATGAGCCTGTTCGCGGTCCCAGCGGAAGAAGCGGATCGGTCCAGATGACGCTGGTGCTGGCCCGCTGGCAGCCCCCAGCGAGCCGCCCCGGTCCGGGCAGGTCTCGGCCCTGGCCGGAGCGCGTGCGGGAAGCACCATGACGGGCTGGGTCGACGCCTCCGGCGCGATCACCAGACCGCCCCCCGATCACCGCGAAATCGTCGGCGATGTGTGTATCACCGCCGTCGTGACCGGCCTGGTCGCGAGCCTGCTGGTGCTGGGATCGGACGCGCTGGCCCGACGTGCCCTGGACCGCCGTCGGCTGCGCGCCTGGGACGCCGAATGGCGGGCGACCGGTCCGCGGTGGAGCAGTCACCCAGCTGAGGCCCGCAGATCATTTATCAGGCCTAACGGACCGCCGTACCAGCTCCCGGACTCGCCTCATGCGAAGTGCCGAGAACCGGGCCCTCAGGCTCTTGGTGGTCTTCGTTCAATCGGGGAAGGGGCGTCATGCCCGGTTACGGCAGCCGGACGTAGCCGTGGCGGCTCTTCCACAGGTAGTACTTCTCGAAGGCGAGCTTCATCGCGTGCACCTGGGGTCCGGGGATCATCACGGCCGCCTTGTGCGGCGGGAGCATGTGGCGGGCGAGGATCATCACGCCGTTGTTGCCGGCGTCCATCATGCAGACCGCCGCCATCTCGCCGAACTCCTTGTGGCTGCTCGGCGGCTCGCCCTTGATCGCCGCGGCGATGTTGCGGGCGGCGACCTTGGCCATCGACTCGACCGGGAACCCGGTCTTCGGGATGCCGATCGGCACGGCCGTCTGCCAGGGCACGGGCACCTGCGCGGCGATGCCGACCGCGTAGATCTCCGGGTAGGCCTTGGACTGGTAGGTGTCCTCGACCGGCACGTAGCCCTTGTCGTCGGCGAGCCCGGGAGTGGCCCGGATGACGTCCTGCCCAACGAAGGGCGGCACCACCATGGCATACCGGAACGGGATCTGGGTGCCGTCGGCCAGCTTGATCCGGTCGCCGGTGACCTCGTCCATCGCCACGCCGGTGACGGCCGTGATGCCCTCCTTGCGCAGGAACATCTTCAGCAGCTTCTCGCCGCCGGGCAGGCCGCCGATGCCGAAGTGGCCCAGGAACGGCTCGGCGGTCACGAATGTCAGCGGCACCCGCCCGTGCAGCTTGGCCTTGCGCAGCTGGTAGGAGGTGTTGAACAAGAACTCATACGCCGCGCCGAAGCAGCTCGCGCCCTGGGTCGCGCCGATCACCACCGGCCCCGGGTCATCGAGGAACTTGGTCCAGGCGGTGCCCGCCTGCTCGGCGTCGGCCAGCGTCGTGATCGTCTGCGCGTACCCGTCCGGGCCCAGCCCGGGCAGGACGTCGAACTTGTTCCGGAATCCGGTGGCGATCACCAGGTAGTCGTAGTAGTAGCGGCCGCTGGTCGTCGTGACCGTCCGGGCCACCGGGTCGATGGCCGTGGCCTCGGCGTGCACGAAGCCGATGCCGTGCGCATCGAAGACGGGCTCCAGCGGGAACGTGATATCACGGGCGCTGCGCTTGCCGAACGGCAGCCAGATCAGCGACGGGTTGAACAAGAAGCGGTCAGCCGCCGACACGACCGTCACCTCGACGTCCTCGCCCAGCTCGGCCTTGACCTCCAGCGCCGCGGTGAGCCCGCCGAAGTTCCCCCCGATCACGAGTACCTGCTTGGTCCCCATGACGGTCACCTCATTTCACACGCATGCGTAGGACTCCTACGATCACGATCGACCGGCGCCGCCATCCGGGGCAGAGTCTTTGGTCACTCTCCGACGGGACCAACCGCCATGCGAAGCGGGTCAGCGAGTTCGATGCTGACGTCGGGTCCCTGGCGCAGGGTGTTGTGCACGGTGCAGTGCGATGCCACGGCGAGCAGCGCGGCGGCGCGCTGCGGCGGGAAGCCGGCCGGCACGGTGACCTGCAGCCTGGCCGCACTGACTCGGGCAGGCCGGTCAGCCGCCATGGAGAACTCGGCGGTGACGGCGAGCCCGGCGCGGTCCAGACCGTGCCGGAACAGGTAACGCCCGGCATAGAAAGCGACGCACGATGCCAGGGACGCAATCAACAGCTCGGTGGGCGTAACCGCCGCATCCTTTCCGCCGTCGATGACGGGCTGGTCGGTAAGCACGCTGTGCCTTCGCGCGGAGATGGCGAATGCATCGCCGTCCACTTAGCGGACTGCCACCGTACCGGGCAGGTCCTGCATATCGCCGCAGTCCCGTTCGGCCGCGGCAGCCTGGGAGAGCAAGGCCGATGCGAGCTGCCGTGCCTCGGCTACGGTCAGCCCGGCCCAACTGGTGCCCTCGCAGTCAGCACAATCTCCGAGGTTGACGAACACTCGTCCGGCCGGACGAGCGGGATTGCCGAGCGCGAGTCTTCCGACCCTTAGTTCACGCCCGCATGATGTGCGGACGTGCGTGTCTTCCCGCGCGCTCCCGGTGACACCTGCCATGATGACGCACCTCCAGCACCGGAATAGGTTGATACCCCTAGGGGTATCGACAATCCTTTGCCGGCAAAACATTCCGGCGAAACCCAGGCCGCGTCCAAAAGGAGCCATGGGACCCGAAAGTTCGGGCCATCCGCCTTCGCGGAAGATGACCTTCGTCCCTATGCGGGATCTCTCCGCTGGCACACATCGTGCCGCAACGGACAATCGTGGAAACCACGAGGAGCTGATCGGCCATGACCACACACACGGCGGAGAGCGGGCTGAAGGACCTCTCAGCGCACGAGCTGCATGACCTGGCCTTGGAACGGGCTATCGAGCTCGCGGATCTCAGGTTCCTTTGGGATCTGCTCCGCGCTATGCCAGGTAGGGACGCGGGCAGCAGGGGTGAGCGGCAAGACCTGGTGAAGGTCGAGATGATCATCCTGGCCGACCGCATCCACAACGCGCTCGGCACCGGCGACGGCGAGAACGCGGCGGCGCTGCGCCCGCTGTACATCGGCTATCTCGAGCGGTTTGGCTTCCCGTCCTGAAGGACGAACCACCTGACCGTTCACTGTGGGCCATTCGGCTCGCGGGACAGGACGCATTCTCTGCAGGACGGCCCACATCCCCGGCGGGCATCGCAGGTATGGCGAGAGGACAGCTCCGAATTTATCTCGGCGCCGCACCAGGTGTCGGCAAGACCCATGAGCTGGCTCTGCTCTGGGTAGCCGACCGGGTCGAGGAAGGCCTGCAGCGGTACCAGCCTGCTGGCCGACGCTGTGGCGCGCAGCCCGGCCGGCCTGTCACCCTCTCTCCCTGCCGTCGGCCTGACCGGCCTGGTCGAGATCCGCATCACAGACCAGGGTCCTGATCAGGGTGAGGACCCGGGCAGTCCCGCGCATCTGGAGATCGAGTATCCGGGGCAGCTGTCCCGCGGGCTGGCGCTGGTGAAATGGTGGCTGCTGGCCATCCCGCACTACATCATCGTCGGCCTGTTCACCGGAGGCGGCCTGTGGTTCGCCGGGCAGTACGGCGAGCAGCAGCACAGCTGGGCCGGCCTCGGGCTGATCGGCATCCTGGCCGTGATCGCCGCGGTGATCCTCCTGGTAACCGGCCGGTACCCGGAGCAGATCTTCAACTTCGTGCTCGGCCTGAACCGGTGGGTGCTGCGAGTGGCCGGCTACGCCGGGCTGCACCTGGCCACCGGTGCCGCCGCAGACCTGATCGGCACGGTGCGGATCCGGGTCACCCAGGCTAGCGGCACCGCCCCGGCCTTCGTCGGCATCGCCCCGGCCAGCGCGGCGGCCCGCTATCTGGCCGGCGTGGACTACGCGACCGTCCGCGGCGCGGCCGGTCACCATGGCACCTACGCCGAGCATGCCGGGTCCGCACCGACGTTCCCGCCGGGACAGGCCGGCATCTGGACCGCGCACGCGGCCGGGCCGGGCACCCAGACCATGACCTGGGCGATCCGCAGCGGAGACTGGATGGTGGTGGCCATGAACGCCGACGGCTCGCGGCCGGTGAACCTCCAGGTCAACGTGGCCGCCACACTGCCCGCGCTGCCGTGGATCGCGGCCGGCCTGCTGATCGGCGGCATCATCTTCCTGACCGGCGGCGTCCTGCTGATCGCAGTCCCGCTGCGGCGGGCGTCCGGGCGGTGACAGGAGTCCCCGATCTACGGGACGATCGGCACTTGCCTGGGCGCAAGGCCCCGTGGTGAAGCTCAAGAGATGGCTGACCCTCGCGTCCAGGAGAGCATTTCCGGAGGGCCGAGCGGCCAGCAACTCGGAGGTGGTTGATCGTGGACGCGTTCTTCAAGCTCATCGCGGCCGGTCCGCTGTTCTTTGTCAGCGCCTGGCTCTTGATGGTCTTCGCCGGCATCGTCGGCAGTGACGTCGGAATCCGGCCGTTCGGCTACATCACCGCGATGGTGGTCACCATCGGCCTGTGGCTCACCCTGGCTCCCGCCATCGGCGCGGTGGGGCGGGCTCAGGGGAAGGGCAAGGGCTGACGGTGGAGACTCCGATGCGGGCGTCCGATGCTAGAGAAATCGTGCCGGAGCGACCGCCGCTCGCCTACCCGGCGACGGTCCGGGCGCTGGCGGGTTGTGCGGCGGATACCCTACGGCTCATCTGGCAGCGCCGGATGCATTTGCCTTCCCAGCGGGTGGGGATGGGGCTGCGGTTCGCCGACGGCACCTCGGCACGGGTGTTCCGCGAGACAGTCGTGGATCGGGCCCCAACGGCGGACCCGTGCGTGCTCGTCGTGGAGTTCCGGCTGCGGGCCGTGCGCGGGCGCGGACACGCCGTTTTCCGCCGGGAGAGCCTGCTGAACACGTTGCTCTTCGCCGGATTCCCCGGCTTGGTGTCGAAGCTCTGGCTGGCCGACGACGAACGCGGGAGGTACCGGGGCCTGTACGAGTGGGACGGCCCTCAGCTCGCCGAGAACTATGCCAGGGCGCTGTGGCGCGTGCTCGCGCTGGTGTCGGTGCGGGGCTCGATCCACTATGTCGTGCTGCCAGGTCTGCGTCGCGACGTCCTGCTGGACAACCCGCAGGTGCTGAAGGGCGGCGCGGAAGATGCGGCCGCCTGGTGGCGGCTGGTCGGAATCGGGTGACGGGCTCGGCGGACATCCTGGTGGTCGGCGCAGGCCCGACCGGGTTGACCCTGGCCTTGCAGGCCCACGACCACGGGGCCGCCGTCCGGGTCATCGACCGGCGGCCTGAGGCGGCCCGGCTCTCCCGCGCCTTGATCCTGCATCCCCGCACGCTCGAGGTACTACGCCCGCTGGGGGTGATCCAGCCGTTGCTGGCCCGAGCGGACGTCGCGCCCACGGCGGACCTGCAGCTGGGCTCGCGGCTCATCAGGGTTACGCTCGCCGGTCTAGCGCTCCCTGCCACCGCCTTTCCGCACCTGTCGCTGATCAGGCAGGCGGACGTGGAACGGGTACTGGCCGGGGCCCTGGCAGACCGCGGGGTCAAGATCGAGCGCGGCACGGAGCTTGCCAGGGTGTGCGACGGTCCCGGCGGGGTACGGGCCGTCCTGCGGCCACCGGCCAAGGCGGAGGAGGCCCTGTTCGGGTTCGTGGTCGGCTGCGATGGCCAAGCCAGTACCGTGCGAACCCAGGCGGGCATCGGGTGGCCCGGGCGGCCGTACCCCGTGGAGGTCGTGCTGGCCGATGCCGAGCTGGATGGCGACCTGGCCGGTGACGCCGTCCGCGTTGCCGCCGGGCGGCGGGGACTGGTGTTCGCCTTCCGCCTCGGCGAGCGGGCGACGTGGCGCCTGCTCGCCACCCGGGCCGCGGGCGTGGAGCAGTCACCACCCGGCCAGTTCGGCCCCGCGGTCCCCGCGGCCGAGGTGCAAGCGCTGATCGACGAGGCCGGCTTGGGCGCGCGGATCACTGAGCTCGCCTGGTCATCGCGGGTCAGATTGCAGCGCCGGGTGGCTGACGCGTTCCGCCGGGGTCGACTGTATCTGGCCGGGGATGCCGCCCATGCCTACTGCCCGGCGACAGGCCAGGGGATGAACGCCGGCATCCAGGACGCGATCAACCTCGGCTGGAAGCTCGCGTTCGCGACGGCCCAGCCGGGTGACGGGCGCCTGCTCGACTCATATGACCAGGAGCGCCGCCCCGTGGCGCGGCAGGTGCTGGCGATGACCCACATGGCGTTCTGGGCCGAAGCCTCCCTGAGACCGCTGCCGTCCGCGCTCCGCAGCCGGGTCGGGCCCCTCATCGCCCCCCTCCTGCCTGTGGTGATCGGCCGCGCTCACCTGGTCGCCGCGGGGATCCGGCTGCTGTCGCAGCTCGAGATGGGCTACCGTCACAGTCCCCTGTCGGTGGAGGGAACACCGCGCCGACGTAGCGGACCGTGGGCCGGGGACCGGCTGCCTGACCAGCTCGTGAGCTCTGCCGGACGCACGATCCGGCTTCACGACCTGCTCGCCCGGCCCGGCGTGCACATACTGCTGGACCGCGACGCCGACCCGCTTGGCGCCTTGACGCCGAGTAGGTTCGTCAGCATCCACCATCTCACCAGTTCTTCGGGTCGCGGCCTGATCGCGGTCCGTCCCGACGGCTACGTCGGCTTCCGCGGTCAGACCGTCGAGACCCACCAGTTGGCCACCTGGCTTGCCTTGCTCAGAGCCGGGTGACCCACGGCCCGGTCAGCGGTGACCAAAGCACCTTCCCACTACGGGATGCGGCTGCCTAGCGTCGCAGTAAAGGAGGGACGCGATGGCTGCTGAGGTCTCCCGTCGAGTCGGCGCTTCCGTCGGCGAGCCGGACGTGCCGGGCGAGGCGCCGTCGGCCGGGCTGCCTTCCCGGCGCTCCGGCTGGACTTCGGGCCGTGTCGTGGCGCTGGTCGCGGGATCATTCCTGATCTTGGTCTCTGTGGTCCTGCTGATCGGCGCCGGGGTCCTGACGTGGGCGGATCAGGAGCAGCAGGGCGGCTACCTGACCACGGGCACCGCCACGTACTCCGCCGACGGCTATGCCCTGGCCAGCGACCCGGTGAGGCTGCACGGCCCGTGGGGATGGCTCAGGGGGTTCGCGGGGGAGGTCCGAATCCAAGTGACTGCCACCCGTCCCGGCGCGCCTGTCTTCGTGGCCATCGGGCCAGCCGACGCTGTCTCGCGGTATCTCGCCGGGGTCAGCTATACGAGCGTGATCGCACTCGGCGATCATGACGTCATCCAGCATCCGGGGAGCTTGGTCCCGGCGCCTCCCGCCGTGCTCGACTGGGCGGCACAGACGCGGGGAGCAGGATCTCAGACCCTGCGGTGGACGGTGCGCAGCGGCGACTGGATGGTGGTGGTGATGAATGCCGACGGCTCGCCGGGCGTCACGATCCGCGCCGAGACGGGAGTCTCCTCTCCGGTCCTGCCCTCGCTCGCGGCTGAACTGCTGGCCGTCGGCATCCTGGCCGCCCTGACTGGAGCCATGCTTGTCGTCATATCCGCCCGGCTGGCTGGGGCATCGGCACGGCTGGCGCAGGCGGTTACACCGCCATGATGCTGGAACAGTCTTCCGCCGTGGTCGGCCTTGATCAGGCACAGGTACGTGCTCGGGTGCAGGCCGGGCTCGTCAACACGGCGCCGCCGATGCCGGGCCGGACGGTGGGCCAGATCCTGCGCGCCAACGTGTTCACTCGGTTCAACGCGATCCTGGGCGCCATGTTCGTGGTGGTGCTGGCGGTCGGGCCGGTACAGGACGCGCTGTTCGGTGTGGTGCTGGTGGTCAACACCGGGTTCGGGGTGCTCCAGGAACTGCGGGCCAAGCGCGAGCTGGACCGGCTGGCGATCCTGACCGCGGCTCGGGCGCGAGTCATCCGCGATGGTACAGCCGCGGAGATGCCCGTGGACCAGGTGGTTCTGGACGACGTCCTGGAGCTGCGGCAGGGCGATCAGGTTCCGGTCGACGGCGTGGTGCTGCGGTCCGAGGGGCTGGAAGCCGACGAGGGGCTGCTGACCGGCGAGGCCGAGCCGGTGGTCAAGGAGCCGGGCGAGCAGGTGCTGTCCGGTAGTTTCGTCGTGGCCGGGACCGGCCGCGTGCGGGCGACCGGGGTCGGCGGGGAGGCTTACGCGGCGCGGCTGCAGGCGCAGGCCCGTCGGTTCAGCCTGATCCGGTCTGAGTTGCAGCAGGGCACCAACCGGATCCTGCGCCTGGTGACCTGGGTGATGATTCCGGCCGGACTGCTCGTCGTGGTCAGCGAGTTCTTCCGCAGCCATGACCCGCTGAGCGACGCGGCCCGTGGGTCGGCCGCCGCGCTGGTGGCGATGGTACCGGAGGGACTGGTGCTGCTGACCTCGCTGGCGTTCACTGCGGGCGCGCTGCGCCTGGCCCGCCGCCGGGTGCTGGTCCAGGAACTGGCCGCGGTGGAGGGCCTGGCCCGGGTGGATGTGCTGTGTATCGACAAGACTGGCACGCTCACCAGGCCGGGCATGCGTGTGTCGGGGACCAAGGTGCTCGGCCGCCAGTCGCCAGCGCTGATCGCCGACGTCCTCGGCGCGGTGGCCGCGGCCGATGATGCGCCGAACGGCACGATCCGGGCGCTCGCGGCCCGGTACGACGTTCCGCCCGGGTGGACGGTTCGGGCCAGGACGCCGTTCTCCTCGGCGCGCAAGTGGAGCGGCGTGTCGTTCGCCGGGCACGGCACCTGGTTGCTCGGCGCGCCGTCCGTAGTAATCGGCAACTCGGCTGAGCTGCCGGACGGGCTGGCAGCTGCCATCGCCGGTCACGAAACGGCCGGTCATCGGGTCCTGTTGCTGGCCAGCACGGCCGGGCCGCTGGACGGTGACCGGCTCCCGGCTGACAATGAGCCGGCCGCGCTGGTCGTCCTGGCCGAGGAACTCCGCCAGGACGCCGCCGAGACGGTCCGGTACCTGCTTGGCCAGGGCGTCGAGATCAAGGTCCTGTCCGGCGATGCGCCGCGGGCGGTGGCGGCTATCGCCCGGCGAGCTGGGATACCACTGCATGGTGACCCCTGGGATGCCTCCGGGCTGAGCGAAGACGATGACGGCGGGCTGGCCGGGGCGCTGGCCGCGGCGAACGTATTCGGCCGGGTCCGGCCCGGACACAAGCTCGCGGCCGTGCGGGCCCTGCAGGCCGCGGGCCACGTGGTCGCCATGGTGGGTGACGGGGTTAACGATGTCCAGGCGCTCAAGCAGGCCGATCTCGGCATCGCGATGGGATCGGGCAGCCAGGCGGGCCGTGCGGTGGCCAGGGTGGTGCTGCTGGACAGCAGCTTCGCCGCCATCCCGCGGATGCTCGAGGAGGGCCGCCGGGTCATCGCCAACATCGAGCGGGTCGCCGGGCTCTTCGTGACCAAGACCGTGTACGCGGCGATCATCGCCGTGGCGGTGGGAGTGGCCGGAGTGACCTATCCGTTCTACCCGCGCCACCTGACCATCATCAGCACGCTCACCATCGGCCTGCCGGGATTCTTCCTAGCCCTGGCTCCCGGCGCCCCGCTGGCCCGGCCCGGCTTCACCGGCCGGGTGCTGACCGTCACCATCCCGGCCGGGACCGCCGCGGCCGCAGCGGGACTAGCGGCCTACGCGATCGCGCGGACCGCCGACGTCAGCATCACCGCCGCTCGCACCGCCGCCATGCTGGCGGTCTTCGCAGTCGGCCTATGGGTGCTCGCGCTCATCGCTGGCCGCCCCGTGGCTCGGGGCGCTGCCATAGTGGCCACGATGGGCGGTGTGCTGGTCATGCTGTTCACGGTGCCGCTGGCCAGGCAGGTACTCGGTCTGCAACTGCCGCCTGTCACCGTCTGTGTCCAGGTGGCCGGCGTCGTCCTGGCCTCCATCGGCGGTCTCGCTCTGTGGCGACGCGTCGAGGGCGGCAGGCAGGATAGCGCTGGGCACCGTCGCGGCCAGGCCCTGTCAGGCCGCCATGAGCTGGGCGGCGACGCGGCTGCGGGTGCCCGTGCGGAGGGTGATGCTGACGCCGATGCTGCCTTACTGCTGGCCGACCTAGATCAATTCATCAGGGCCCTTCCGCGGAGCGCCGCGGCCGGCCGCTGGCTGTTCGGCGCGGGCATCACGCTGGTGGTCCTCGGCGCGGCGGCTTGCAGCAGCGCGGGCGGAAGCGAGACCGGTGGCGTGACCGCCAGCCCGTCTCCTGCCGCGCCGTCCACCGGGGCGGCCTCCTCCTTGGAGCAGCAGTACGAGCAGGTGGTGAGCGGGGTGCTCCCGTCGGTCGTGCAGATCTCGACCAGATCCGGTTCCGGATCCGGCGTGGTGTACGACACGAAGGGCGACATCGTTACCAACGCCCACGTGGTCGGCACCGCCACGACCGTCCAGGTGGGCCTGGCCAGTGGCGGCAAGCTGCTATCTGCGGAGGTCGTCGGCGTGTTCGCTCCCGATGATCTAGCGGTGATCAAGGTCGACAGCGGGGTTGAACGGTCCGGCTCGCTGCATCCCGCGTCGTTCGGCCGGTCGGCCTCGGTGCGGGTGGGCGAGATCGTGCTGGCGATGGGCAACCCGCTCGGCCTGACCGGGACCGTGACCGACGGCATCGGCTCGGCGACCGGGCGGCGCGGCCGCCAAGGCCGGCATCCAGCCGGGCGACATTATCGTGGACCTGGCCGGCCAGCCGGTCCCGTCGGTGGCCGAGCTGCAGTCGGTGCTGGCCGCGCACAAGCCCGGCGACCGGGTGCAGGCCCGCGTATCGCGCAACGGCACCGAGCCCACGGTGCAGCTGACTCTGGGCAGCCTCACCAGCTGAAACAAAGTGTACTGCTCAGCGTCGCTGATCCAGCGCTATCGAGCTGGGCGCAAAGCCGGCCAAGCGATCAAGCTGGAGAAGATGGCGGAGCAGACGAATGTCGTGGTCCAGATAATGCCATTTGACGCGACGGAGGGGCCATTCTCCCGGCGAGTGGGTCAAGCGTCCTGGACGTAGGGCACTCGGTCCCGCGCGACCGGGCCGTACGGCATGCCGCGCCGATCTCCGCTAAGCGCGTTGATGAGCGCTCGAGTGGGCCTGCCGGAGGTCGCCTTGCGCCAGCGTGTCGGCGTCATCGCCAAACGACAGATAGGTCTCGTCCTCCTGCGCCGTGTGCAGCTTGAGGATTGCGTACAGCCCGTAGAGCAGGCTGCGAAGGTCGGCGATATCGGTGTCATCAGGAGTCCCTGTCCCGATATCGTCGATTAGCCGGCCGAGCCGACCGATCTGATAGGCGATCTCGGCGTGGGCCCTGCTCATCGGCGCGGTCGGGTCAACGCCGCCGAGCAGCCGGTTCAGCGACGGGTAGAGCTGGGTCTCCTCGGCGTTCTCGTGAGGCCAGACCTCGCGGGTGAGCTTGTCGTATACCTGGCGGACCCGGATCATCGCACCGGGCGCTTTCAGGGTGTCGGCCGTGGCGCGCAGGTCCTCGATGTCGGTCCTGATGGCCTGGTGCTCGGTCCGGAACCTCCTGGTCAGCGCGGTATGCGCGGCCGTCATGCGGACACCGGGCGCGGGTTGGCGCAGGGCGCGCAGTGCGTTGAGGATCACGGTCACATCGATGCCCTCCTGGAGCAGCGCGCCCCAGACCGCGGGCAGCAGGCCGGCCGCGGCCGCGGCCATCGCCGCCAGCGACAGCCCCATGCCAGCGAGTACGCTCTGCAGCGCGATCCGCCGGGTGCGGCGTGCGAGGGCAGCGACGTCACCCACGCGGCTGAGCTGATCGACGGTCAGCACCGCATCCGCCGCTTCGGACGAAGCGGTGGAACCCCGCGCTCCCAGGGCGATCCCGACATCGGCGAGCGCCAGCGCGGGGGCGTCGTTGATGCCGTCACCGATCATGATGACCGGCGCCCGGCGCTGTTCGCGGCGTACCACGTCGAGTTTTTCCGCCGGGGTCAGCCCCGCGAGGACCTCGTCGACTCCGGTGAGCGCGCCGACGGCGTCGGCGGCCTCGGCCCGGTCGCCGGTGGCCAGGACGATGCGCTTGACACCACCGCGGCGGACCGCCCGTATCGTCTGCCTGCTGTCCGGCCGGATCCGGTCCTCGAGCAGGAGGGCACCGGCGGGATCGCCGTCAGCCGCGACGAACACGGTGAGCGCGCCATCCAGCCGTGCCCGCCTGCGGACGGTTCTGACCCACGGGGGATCACCGGTCACATCGGCCCAGCTGGCCCGCCCCAGCTTCACGGGACGGCCGCGGACGGTCCCGGCGATACCCTGGCCTGGCTGCTCGGTCACGTCCTCGGGCAAGGTCAGCGGGCAGCCGCGCTCCGCCGCGGCACGTACGATGGCGGCGGCCAGGACATGCCCGGACACCTGGTCGAGGGAGGCTGCCAGGCTCAGGATTTCCTCAGGCGGTAGTCCACCCGCCGGTACCACCGCGGTCAGGGCAGGGTGGCCGACCGTGAGTGTCCCGGTCTTGTCCAGCACCACCGTCGTGCACCGGGCCAGCCGCTCCAGCACGCCGCCGCTCTTGACCACCACGCCGCGCCGTGCCGCGGCGGACAGCCCGGAGACCAGAGCGACCGGCGCGGCCAGGATGAGCGGGCACGGCGTGGCCACCACCAGGACGGCGACCGCCCGCGCGGCACCGCCCATGGCCCAGGCGACGGCGGCGCCGGCCAGGGTCAGCGGCAGGAACCACAGGGCGTACCGGTCGGCGAGCCGGACGAACGGCGCCTGAGATCTTTCCGCCTCGGAGACCAGGCGGATGATGCCGGCGTAGGTGCTGTCGGCGGCGCTGGTCTCGGCCCGCAGGTCGAAGGGTCCTCCGGCGTTCAGCGTGCCGCTGCGGATGCCGTCGCCGGGCCCGTGCTCAACCGGCAGGGCTTCCCCGCTGAGCGCGGACTCGTCGAGGATGGCAACCCCGCTGGTCACACTGCCGTCTACCGGTAGCACGTCGCCGGGCGCCACGAGTAGCACGTCACCTATCGCGATCTCGTCGAGAGAGACCGTCTCCAGCGATCCACCGCGATGGCGCCGGGCGGTCCTTGGTGCGCGGGCCAGCAGCGCGTTCAGGTCATGCCTGGCCCGCTCGGCCGCCCATACTTCCAAAGAGCGCCCGCTGGTGAGCATGACGCTGATCACCGCCGCCGCGAGCAGTTCACCGACGGCCACCGCGCCGGCCACCGCGAGCAGCGCGATGACATCCACACCGAGGCGGCCCCGGCGGAGGCTGTCGGCCGCGGACCACACGGCGTAACCAAGGCCGCAGGCCGCCGTCGCCAGCCAGGCCGCATCCGTGATGGCGCCGGCGCCAGCCAGACGGGCCAACCCGCCCGCAGCAAGTCCGGATAGGGTCACGACGAGCAGCGCCCACACCGAACGCCGACGCAGCCACGCCCATGAACGCCCCAGAATCATCTTCACCATGCCTGCCAGCCTGCCCTCCGGACGGCGGGAAAGCCTGGGTCGGAAGGCCCGTGTGTCAGGGTCGTTCGCACTCTGGTCCGCGGGATCCGTTACCCGGAAGCCTGGTTGCTGGCCCGAACCGGTGAGTCGCTGAACGGTCAGCCGCCCGACGGTCAGCCGGTCAGCGCGTCGAGGGTGATGAATGAGTAGCCCCGGGCGCGCAGCCCGCTGATAACCTGCGGAAGGGCGTCGGCGTCGAAGGTAGTGTGATCGTCGGGGTTGGACCCGACATGCATCAGGACGATCTCGCCGGGCCGGGCCGCGGCCAGCACCCGGGAGACCACCACGGAAGCGCTGATGTGCCCGGCGGTCCCCTCCCAGCCGAGGGTATCGACGGTCCACCGGACTGATACGAAGCCGGCCCGGTTCGCGATGGCGATCGTCCGGGCGTCGGTGTCGCCGAAGGGGAACCGGAACAGCGGTGCCGGATTCTTGCCGGTGATGGACATGATCTGCTGCGCGCCTCCGAGGATCTCGCGCTGCACTGCGGTATCGCTGAGCTGGGTGAGATACGGATGGGTGATGGTGTGATCGCCGATCCGGAAGCCCGCCGCGGCAATCGACCGGGCTGCCGCGGGGAAGTCCCGGACGAAGTTCCCAGTCAGGAAGAACGTAGCCGGGACGCCTTCCCCGCGCAGAGTCCCCAGGATCGACGGGACGGCGTCGGCGTTAGCGCCGGCATCGAAGGTCAGCGCCACCACCTGCCGGGTGGTGGGGATGTAGGTCCAGTCCTTCCCGGCGAGCCAGCCGGTGATCCCGGGCGATCCGGGACTCGTGGCCGACGGGCTGGGTGAAGGCCCGACCGACGGGACGGATGTCGGCGGGGCACTATGCGCCGGGGTGTTCGGAGCTTGGGTGGTAGCCGTGGAAGGAGCAGGCGCCACGGTCGCCGAGCTGGGCGCAGCCGACGTCGGCTGGGTGCTAACCTGGCCGCCAGGCGATGGCGCACCGCCGCCGCAGGCCACTAGGCCGACGATGGCGGCGCCCGCCACAGCCAGCCGTGTGATCAGTACAGTCCTCATGCCCTTGAGCATGTGCCGTACACGGCGGCCCGGATTCGCCCGGAAGTCCCTTTTTCGGGCGTCAAAGGTCACCAGTCCGGGTCCGGTCGGCATCTGCGGCGCGCCGCCATAATCCCTCCGGACATGCTGAGCGCCGCCCGGATCGGGGCGGCGCTCGCGTACCTTTCTAATCTGCGTGCTACGGCTCCAGGCTGAACGGGATGGAGTCGCTGTGCCCGGACGGCCGTTCGGTGTGACCGTTGCCGGCACCGCGTAGGTGCGCTGCGCCGGCCCGTAGGTCACGATCCCCTTCGCGTCGTGCCCGGCGGCTGACGAGAACGTGACTTGCAGCAGGGCGCTGCCGACCACCGCCGAAGGACCCCTTGGGGAAGGCCGGGTCAGCGCGGCGGGCTCGGCTGATCTTCGGCCCGGCGAGCGAGGCCTTCGGCGCGCTGCTTGATGCCCAGGAGCATCTTGCGCTCCATGACCAGGCTGCCGGGTTCCATGACCAGCAGGTTGAACACGCGGGCGGGCAGGGCCGCGCCCGGCGTCGCGATCCGGTTCCGGCTGATCAGCCTGGTCTGGCCGTCCTGGGCGACGAGCGCGAAGATCCACACCCAGTTCCCGTCGGCGATCCTGATCGCGAGCGTCTGCTCCGGGTCGCAGACCTCGACCCGCATGATCGGCCGGCCCGGGCCCAGCGGCAGCTCGTCGCCGACCTTGAGGTCCTGGAACTGCGGCAGGATCCGGCTGGCGCTGTGCATGTTCAGGCCGAGCAGGTTCTCGATCCAGTCGTAGGTGTACGCGCCGCCGCGTCCACTGCCCATCTGCACCAGCCACGGCCAGACCGCGGCGGGAGGCGCGTCGATCGTGACCGCCCGGGTGGACACTAGGCCGGCGTCGGCGAGCAGTTCGTCGCCCGGCAGCTTCATCGATACCTCACCAGGCCGCGCCCCCCAGGTGAGGCACCAGCGCCGGAAGAAAAGCGGGTACGCGATGATCCCGCTACTGGCGGCCAGGGCGGTCCCAGCCGCGATGGAAGTGCTCTTTCTCATTGCGCTCATCCCCTCACTACTACGCGGCAGGGACGGCGAGCCCGGCCGTTGCCGCCAGCGCCGCGCCCCACCTGCGGGCCCGCGAGGACTCCCCGTCGACCAAGGTGTTCAGCTTGGTGACCACGAAGCTTTCCGGCGGCATGATGAGGCGGTAACCGCGCCGTCGGAGCGCCTTACCGATGCCGCGGCCGGCACGGCCGGTCAACATGGGAGCGCCTGCCAGCCGGGTGTCGAATGCGGCGGCCAGAGCGTGCCCGCCGGTCAGGGCGCCGAGCCAGTCCCGCAGCGCCGGGCCGCTGGCGTCGGGGTCCAGCATCAGCCCGCTGTCCGGCTTGGTGGCTGCCTTCCTGGCGGCCTGCCGGGACGAAGCAGTCGACATTCCGTGCATATGGGTCGGCGCGCCGACCACCAGCAGATCGGCCTGGCCGACAAGATCCGCGGTGGCGTCGGCCACCGGAACGAGGGTCACCTCGTGGGTAGCGCGCAGGCCCTCCGCGATGTTGCTGGCTATGACGTGCGTGTTCCCGTACATCGATTCGTAAACCACGAGCACTCGCATGCTGATCACGTCCTTTGGATCGCTTCCAGCGCAGCAGACCCGATCCCATTCGGCCAGAGACGTAAGGCCCGCGGAGGCCGGACCAAAGTCAGCCAGCCGATCCGCCTCGTTACGAGGATTGCCCGACACGGGCAGGGCAGGTAGGCCAGCGGCGGATCAGGTGACGTACAGCTGGCCGTTGGAGCCTTCGGCGATGGCGAGCCTGTTCAATCCGGTGACTGCCGGGCCGACCTCGACCGCGCCGGTGCTGGCGTTGAACTGTGATCCGTGGCATGGGCAGACGATCACCTTGGCGGTGGCGTCGTACCCGACCGTGCAGCCGGCGTGCGGGCATACGGCGTCGAAGGCCACGAACTGGCCCGAGCGCGGCTGGACCACGATCGACGGATCGCCCGTGGCCGGATCCTGGAACGAGGCGGCCTGCCCGACGGGCACGTCGGCCGCCGGACCGATAGCCGTGCCGGATGGAACCGTGCCCGGCTGGGGCGCCGATGAGCCGCTGGGCTCGGGCGTCGCTGCCGGGACGGGAGCAGCGGCCGAGGGCAGGCTCGGCGGGCCGCCTTTGCCCGCCGTCCCGCCGGCCAGCCTGCCCAGACCCGCGGCCAGCCCGCCGATGGCGAGGGTCAGGGCAGCGACCGCGGCAGTGGTCATACCGCGGAGCACCACTTCGCGGCGGCGGACCTCCGGTACCGCAGGCCCGGATCGGCGCGCCTGTCGCCGGGCAGCGGCCGCCTGCCGGCCGGCCCAGCCCTTGATGACCGCGTCCAGCGACAGAACCGAGCCGGAATCGGCCAGCAGCAGGGGTGTCCAGGCGAACGCGAATACGATGTCCGCCCCGGTGTAGTAGGGGGCCGAATGGAAGCTGACCGTCAGGAACAGCATCAGCGACAGAACGAGACCTCCGGCTGCGGCCAGCCGCGCCCGCAGGCCTAGCAGGGTGCCGACGCCGACGGCCAGTTCGCCGAGGGCGATGAGGATCCCGAGCGGGACCGCGATATGGGTGAGGGGTGAGATCAGCGGGTGGACCGGGCTGCGCCGGGCGGCACCAGCCAGCTGGGCCTGGATCGAGGCGGGGTCCGCGGCGTCGAAGAACCGGGGGTTGGCCAGCTTCTGCAGGCCGGCGAAGCAGAATGTGAACCCGAGGAAGGCGCGGAGCGGGAGGAGCACACGGCCCAGCACGTCCGGGGCCGTCGGCGCCGGAACTGGCTTGGATGTCACCTGAAACCCTCCGATGATCCCATCGACCCGCGCTGCCGTCCAGATGCTACTGGCCGGCACCCGGGGCCGCTGACAGCCAGTGGCCCACCTGACTGAGCAGGAGAAATCCGAGCACGACGCCGGCCACCAGGCTGGCCGCGATCAGCCACTGCCGGGTACCGGCCCCGGTGACCTCGCGTCGGCTCCGGCGCAGCCAGTCCCGCGGGGCCAGCCGGAACACTTCTCCCATGTGGCCGAGTACGTGAATGGTCATGGCGCCGAACCACAGCACGAAGCTAGCCTTGTGTACCTTCAGCAACAGCGCCAGCCAGGGCCTACTCACCAGCAGCAGCCCCACGCCGCTGAACAGCAGCACCAGGGTGAGGATCACCACGACCGGGCCGAGCAGGCGCTGCAGCACCGGTGGCGGCCCCTTGCGCCGGTAGGCCGGGAAACCGGCGTAGTAACGGGCGAACCGCCAGGTCGTGCTGGCCACCTTGACCAGCACGGGCGGAATGAGCATCACGCCGATGAACACATGCGGCGAGAGCAACTGGCGGACGCGCAGGATCGTGACTCCCTCGGCCGCCAGCAGCACCAGCAGAACGGCCGCATTAGCCGCCGTCAGGCGGGCATTACCAGCCACTCCCGCATCGGCCCGGCGATCGGCCCGGCGCTGGGTGCCGAGGCCGGTCTCCCCGGGCGGACTGCCCGGTCCGCGGAGCCAACCGTACCCACCGGGCAGCCGCGTTTCGTCTGGACCTTCGACTCTCACGGAGCGCACTCTATGGAAAGAGCATGACGGCCACGTGAAGGAAACGCATGGACTGGTGGCCGTCCTGGCTCCATCCCTAACTGCTGTGGCTGGTTGGCTCGTGCAGTGTGCGCGCAGTCAGGACTCACCGGCCGGGGCCCGATAGCGGGCGGACGCCGCAGACGATACCGGCTTCGGCGGCGACCGGATAGAAGCGGACCTCGGTCAGTCCAGCATCGCGCAGCGCCTGCTGCCAGAACTCCGGCGTCGCCGGGTGCTCCGGCCCGACGCGCAGGCCGTAGCGGGCCAGGTTCTTCGCGATGCGCCACCATCCGCCGATTCCCTTGACCGCGAGCGCAGCCACCTTCTGGCGCAGGATGGCACGGTCGCGTCGGCTCCCGCCGCGGCCGAACATCATGTCGGCGATGACCAGGCGGCCACCGGGACGCAGCCACTGCGCCGCACGTGCGGTCAGTGCCTGCTTGTCGGCATCGGCCAGGTGGTGTAGCGCGTAGCTGCTGACGATGAGGTCAGCGTAGGACGGAGGAAGCCGGAAGTCCTTCAGGTCGGTAACCTCGGTCGATACGTTCGCGAGCCCCGCATCGGCCGTCCGCTTGGCCAGGGCCTCGGTCATCGCGGGCGAGATGTCGACTGCGTGCACCGAGGCCACCAGCGGCGCCAGGGCTGTCGTCACGAACCCGGTGCCGGCTCCGAGGTCTACGCAGACATCAGACGGTTGCGGCCGCGACAAATCAAGAACGCGGTCAAGCACTTTTCCGAATGCCGCCGCCGAAATCACGTGATCATGCCATTGCCCGACGCGCTTATCCCACCTCTGGCTCACTGTCACCATTGATTCCCTGGCCTGTCGTAATAGTAATGACCGCCATTAACCCGTCCGGAGAACAGTACGTTGCGCTTATGAAGCCAGCATGAAGCCCCGTTTTATGAACAAAACATGAAGTGCTCGGATACGCGGCCAGGGTCGCCGCTGACCCAGCTAACGTACCGGAACCGGCAGCGCCGCCACCGTGGTGAAGGTCCGGCCGTCCGTGGTGGCCAGCACCGAGGCATCGGGCCTGTTCCCGTCGTAGCCGCCCACGACGTAGGCGGTACCGCCGATCGTGACCGCCGCGGCGTCGGAGCGCGGCGCGGGCAGCGATCCCGTCACGCGGGCCGTGCCAGCTCCGCAGAACGCCTGGACCGTGCCCACGGTGACCGGCGATCCGCCCCCGAAGACCAGAGACCGCCCGCCGGAGCTCACCCCGGCCGCATCGTGCAGCGGCGCGCTGAGCGCGCCGATCACCCGCCTCCGGCCGTCTCCTTTGACGGCCGGGATGCTGGCACCGACTCATCATGCCGTAACACAAGTGACAGCGCCGTGAAGACAGCCCCGGCAGCCCCACTTTGACAGGCTGCGGTGTCATGAGCGGCGACGCGTTGAAGCGGCTACCTCTCGCGCTTCTGTTCCGCTGGCCCGGCCTCTGCGCCTGCTCAGCAGCATCTTTCAGCTTTCCTGCAGGTTTCGCTTCGTAGCGTGATGCCGTGCGGGTGCTGGTAGTGGAGGACGAGGCCCGGATGGCCGGGCTGCTTCAGCGCGCGCTGCGGGAGGAAGGCCACGCGGTCGACGTCGCGGCCGATGGGCCCGAGGGCTTCTGGCTGGCGACCGAGAATAGCTACGGCGCGATCGTCTTGGACGTTATGTTGCCCGGCCTTGACGGGTTCGCGCTCTGCCGGAGGTTGCGGGAGTCAGGGAGGTGGGTCCCGGTGCTGATGCTGACGGCCAGGGACGCGGTCAGCGAACGGGTCCGCGGGCTGGACGCCGGAGCCGACGACTACCTGGTCAAGCCGTTCAGCCTGCTGGAGCTGGCCGCGCGGCTGCGGGCGCTGGCGCGGCGGGACGACAGGCGCCGGCCGGTGATCCTGGCCGTAGGGGACCTCAGGCTCGACCCGGCCGAAAAGCGCGTGTGGCGGGCCGGGACCGAGCTTCGCCTGTCGCCGAAGGAGTTCTCCCTGCTGGAGCTCTTCCTCAGCCATCCCGGCAAGGTCCTGACCCGCTCCCAGATCATCGAGGCGGTCTGGGATTTCGCCTATGACGGCGGTTCCAACGTCGTCGACCAGTACGTGAACTACTTGCGCCGCAAGATCGACCTCCCGTTCGGACGGCATGACATCGAGACGATCCGCGGCATGGGCTACCGGCTGCGCCATGCCGACGGCGGGTAGCGGCATGCCGATCCGGCTGCGCCTGGCTGTCGCGTTCGCGGTGATCGCCGCGGCGTTCTTCGCGCTTGGCGGATGGCTGTTCGCCAGCGGCCTGTCGTCAGATGAGTCCATCCAGGGCCAGGTGGCGCGAGAGCTTGCCGTCGGTGGCGCCGTCCTCGTCGCCGTCGCGGGCCTTGGCGCGTATAGCCTGGCGCGCGCCGCCCTTTCCCCGGTCGAGCGGCTCAGGCGTCAGGTCGCCGCCATCTCAGCTCGTGACGAGGCGTCACGGGTGGAGGTCCCGCCGACGAGGGACGAGGTTGCCGCGCTGGCGGGCACGATGAACGAGCTGCTTGCCCGGCTGCAGCGTGCCCTGGCCAGGCAGCGCGCCTTCGTCGCCGACGCCAGCCACGAGCTGCGCACACCGCTGGCGGTGCTCCGCGGAGAGCTCGAACTGGCGTCGCGGCCCGGCCGCGACCGCGATGAGCTAGCCGCGGCCGTGTGCAGCGCCGCGGCCGAGGCAGAACGGCTGGCCCGGCTCACCGACGACCTCCTGCTGCTGGCCAGGAGCGATGAGGACCGGCTCAGCCTGCGGCGGGAGCGGACGGACATCGGGGAGCTGCTCGCGCGCAGCGCCAGGCTGGCCGGTTCCCGCCTGGCCGCGGCGGGGATTGCCAGCCACATCGAAATCCGGGCCGGAACATATGCCGATGTCGATCCGGACCGGATTCGCCGGGCCGTCGACAACCTGGTCGATAATGCGCTGCGCTTCGCCCCCCGGGGATCGGCGATCGTGCTCGCGGCCGCCGCCGACGGCGCCGATCTTGACATAGAGGTCCGCGATTCCGGGCCGGGCTTTCCTGACGATTTCCTGCCGTATGCGTTCGAGCGGTTCCGGCGTCCGGACACCGGCCGGGCGCGCAGTGACGGGGGTGCCGGACTGGGGCTCGCGCTCGTCCAGGCCATCGCCGCGGCGCACGGCGGAGCGGCGACGGCCCGCAACGGTTCCGCCGGTGGCGCCGTGGTGACTCTGCATCTGCCCAACATGTGAGACTTCTCATCGGCCTTTCACGGTCAGCTCATCGCGGCTCGCGCAGCATCGAATCGCAGGCTCAGCGTGGGGATGGAGAGACGGCGATGGACGTAGACGACGGCTGCCGGGGTCGCCGGGACGGTATCCGGCAGGCCCGGCGTGTGTCTAACTGGACGGCGGCGGCGTTGATCGCCGGCACCGCGGTCGCCGCGGTGGGCCTCGCGCATCAGGCGCTGCCGGCCCAGGCTCCGGCCGCGGGGACAGCAGCGCGGGCCGCCGGGCCTGCGGCATGCGCTCAGGGCGCGAACGCGCCGCGGGTGACACATTCGGTCGCGACCACCAGTGCGTCCGGCGTGACCACAACCACCACCCGCACCGTCAACTGCAAGACCGTCGTCACCCAGGTCCGGAACGTCGCGGCACACGAGGACGACTGATGGCGATCCCGGTGCCCGGGGAAGCTGGAACCGCGGGGTGGCAGCTGGTGCCGACCGGCGACGAGGTCGTCGGCGTCGCCGAACGCGACGCGCTGGGCACCAGCGCCAGGGTCGCGATCTGGCCGCCGGGCAACTTGGGCATCGCATGCCCCGCGGTGGACGGCGTACTGGCCGGACTTGATGAGCAGGCGAGCAGGTTCCGCGCCGATTCGCAGCTGAGCTGGCTGCATCGTGCTGGCGGCGGCCTATTCCTGCTCGGCGACGGCCTGGCCGAGGCGGTCGGCGTCGCGCTGGCCGCGGCCCGGTGGACCGGCGGCCTTACCGACCCGACGGTCGGCGGTGCCCTCATCGCGCTGGGCTACGACCGTGACTTCGCGGACATCGGCCCGGACGGCGGCGACATGCCCGCTCTGCCGGTCCCGGCAGCGGGCTGGCAGCGGGTAGGGCTGGACGGACGGCTGCTGCGCCTGCCGTCGGGAATCCGGCTGGACCTGGGCGCGACGGCGAAGGGAGTGGGCTGCGACCGGGCGGTGCGGGCGGTCATGTCGGCCGCCGGTCACGCCGGCGGGGTCCTAGTCAGCCTCGGCGGCGACATCGCCGTCGGCGGCACGCCGCCCCGCGGCGGCTGGCCGGTCACCGTGGCTGATCAGCCGGATGAGGCTGGCTCCGCTGGCGCGCAGCTTGTCCGGCTGACGGGCGGGGCGGTTGCCACCTCGTCGGTAACGTGCCGGAGGTGGCGGCGCGGTGACACGGTGCTGCATCACATTGTCGACCCCGCGACCGGGCTCCCCGCCCAGGGTCCGTGGCGGACGGCGACCGCGGCGGCGGTGACCTGCGCCGACGCGAACGCTGCGGCGACCGCGGCGATCGTGGCTGGCTCGCAGGCGGAAAGCTGGCTGGCCGCGGCCGGGCTTCCCGCCCGGCTGGTCGGCCACGACGGCCACGTGGTATGCATCGGCGGCTGGCCTGCCGCTAGCGGGCGGCCGCTGCCGGTGACACCGGTCAGCCACGTCTATGCCGGGGTTGTATCGCCGGGAGGAGCCAGGTGACCGCGCTCGGCGGAGCGCAGGCGCTGTGGTTCGTCTCGCGCGGCAGCGGGCTGGCTTTGCTTGTCGCATTCAGCGCGGTGGTGGTGCTCGGCGTCGCGGCCCGGCTCGGCTCGGCGCCGAGGCGCTGGACGACGCTTGCTACGGGCGAGCTTCACCGCACGCTCGCGTTGTTCTGCATCGCCTTCCTCGGGCTGCACGTGCTGACCGCGATCCTGGACCGGTACGTCACGATCGGCTGGGCGGCGGCGGTGGTGCCGTTCGCGTCCCGGTACCGGACGCTCGCGATTGGCCTGGGCGCCCTGGCGGTCGACTCCGCAGGTGCCGTGCTGATCACCAGCCTGGCCCGGCAGCGACTGGGCTACCGCGCCTGGCGCGCGGTGCACTGGCTGGCCTACCTGGCCTGGCCGGTTGCGTTCGCGCACGCGGTCACCGCAGGCACCGACTTGCGGATCTGGTGGGCGGCGCTGACCGAATGGGGTTGTGCGGCGGCGGTCGCGACCGCCATCGTGGCCCGCCTGCTGGCCAGGGTGCGAGGTCAGGTCACCGAACCGTCGGCCATGCCCGAACGGGCCGGAAGGATCCGCTGACGATGCCATCCGCAGGCAGCTCAGGACACGCCCCGCTGGACGGTCTCCGCCGACCCGGCACGCTGCCGCGCCTGCTGCCCGGCCATCCCGCAGCAGGCCCGGTCGGCCTGGCCGGTCACCTGGCCAGGTACGGACCGTCACCCTCCGCGCTCGGCCGCCAGCGCCGGCGGGAGCTGATCGCGGAGGTGGGCCGGGCCGGGCTCACTGGCCGGGGCGGCGCCGGGTTTCCCGCCGCGGGCAAGCTCGCCGCTGTAGCGGCCGGCCGCGCCCCGGTGGTGATCGCGAACGGTACCGAGGGCGAGCCGGCCAGCGCGAAAGACAAAGTGCTGATGGCCCGCTCGCCGCACCTGGTCATCGACGGCGCGGTACTCGCGGCGGAGCTCGTAGGCGGAAGGGAAACGATGCTCGTCGTGCACCGCCGCGTCCGCGAGATCATGGACGAGGCGGCCGCCGAGCGCCGTCGCGCCCACCTCGACCGGGTCAAGGTCACGATCCGCACCGCGGCGGACCGGTTTGCCGGCGGCGAGGCGAGTGCGGTAGTGCACTGGATCGAGCGGGGCGTCCCTACCCCGACAGCGAAGCCGCCGCGGCTGTCCGAGCGGGGCCTGGGCGGCAGGCCGACGCTGGTGCACAACGTGGAGACGCTGGCGCACCTGGCGCTGATCGCCCGTCACGGCGCGCCCTGGTTCCGGTCGGTGGGCACGTCCGCCGAGCCCGGGTCGATGCTGGTCACGGTGCTGGGTGCGGTGCGTGAGCCGTGCGTGCTCGAGATCGCCATCGGCACCCCGGTCGGGCAGGTGCTCGGCCTGGCGGGCGGCCCGTCCGTGCCGTTGCAGGCACTGCTGCTCGGCGGGTACTTCGGCGGCTGGGTGAAGGCCGCCGATGCGGCGGACCGGCCGTTTTCGTCGGCAGGCCTCGCCGATCTCGACGCGGGTACCGGCGCTGGCCTGATCGCGGCGCTGCCCGCTGACGCAGGCGGGATTGCCGAGACCGCGCGGCTGGTGCGTTACCTGGCCGCGGAGTCCGCCGGGCAGTGCGGCCCGTGCCTGTTCGGCCTGGCCGCGATCGCGGCCGAACTGACCCGCATCGCTGAGGGCCGGACCACCGAACTCGGTCTGCTGCGGCGTTGGCTCGGGCAGGTCGACGGACGCGGTGGCTGCGCTCACCCCGATGGCGCGGTCCGCCTGGTCCGCAGCGCCCTGCGGGTCTTCGGTGACTGGTGATTCCGGCGCGCGGCTGCGGGTCGACCCGATCGCATGCGATGGCCGTGGTCTGTGCGCCGAGGCGCTGCCCGAACTGATCACCCTCGACGACTGGGGTTTCCCGATCAGCAGCGGCCAGCCGGTGCCGGCCTGGCTGCTGGCCGATGCCCGCGAGACGGTCCGCGCCTGCCCGAAGCTCGCGCTCCGGCTGGAACACCCCCGGTCATCCGCCCGAGAAAACGCGGATATCGTCCAGGATGGCACGGGCCACGGTGCCCACCGCCGCGGCGACCAGGGGCGTCAGGCCGAGTCCCTGGGTCAGGTCGGCCGCCTCGATCGCGTGCACGATCAGCCGTCCGGGCATCCGGTCCAGGGCCTCAGCCAGGCTGACGGCGTCATCGAGGCCGAAACCGTGCGAACTCGCGGTGCGGCCCGCCTCGGTCCGCGGCCGGTCCAGCGCGAAGCGATGGACCCGGCCCGGGCTCGGCGGCTGGGCCCGGACCGCGTCGACGACCACGGCGAGCCTCGCGCCGGTCCAGGCCTCGATCAGCCGGGCAGGCTCGCCGTCGGTGATCACGAGTTCCACGCCGGGCGGCGGGGCCAGGTCGCGGAGGGCGGACACGACGGCGGGCCCGGCGCCGTCGTCGCGGCGGAACTCGTTGCCGATACCAATGACCACGACCGGCCCGCAGCTGGGAACTGACAGTGGAACCACGCTCCGTTCGGCAGATAAAGATCTCTCTACGGTCATCCAGGAAACGAGCCGAGCAGGATATGGACGGATCGTAGTTGCCGGCGGCCTGGTCATGGCTAGGTCAGGCGGCGTGCTGCGATCGGCGGGTGAGTGCCGCGGGTCAGCGGAGACTCGTCACGCTCCGGGGCGGGCTGCGGCTCGGTGTCGTCGAATGCGTTGCCGCGCGGCTGGCCGGCGCTAGGGACGGACGACACCTGATGACGCGACCTTGGTCGTGGTCCCATTCCGGGTCAGGACGGGTGCTTGGCGAGAATCTCCCTGAGCTGGGCGATGAGCCGGAGCGAGTCGTCGTGGCCGCGCTGGAAGACGTTGCGTCCGAAGATCAGGCCGGTCGCGCCGGCTTCCATCGACTGGCGTGTCTTTTCGAGCATGGCCTCATCGCCCGCGTGCTCGCCGCCGGAGACCAGCAGCAGCGTCCGGTTGGCCGACCGGACCACGGCGTTGATGGCATCCTGCGCGGAGATCTCACGGCGGTAGGCGCCGGGGACGCCTGACTGCTTGCCCGGCTGCGGGAAGTTCACCTTGACCAGGTCGGCGCCCAGCTCGCTGGCGGTGCGGGCGGCGTAGTCGACCGCATAGAAGCTGTCCTTGCCGCCCTTGGCGTCGATCGCGGCGCCGCGCGGGTAGGACCACACGATCAGCGGCATCCCGAACCGCTCGGCGTCCTCGCGCACGCGCAGGTACTGCGCGAAGTCCCGCTCCTGGGCGGGGGAGCCGACGTACAAGGTGTAGCCGACAGCGTCCGCGCCCAGGCGGACGTACTCATCTGAACCTCTGCTTGTCTTGGCCTATGTCGCTCCCAGGCGACATCCGCGAGTTCCCGGTCGGCAGAGCCGGATGTCCTCACGGCCAGGGGCTTTCGGCCCTCGATACCGGGCCCGCTGATGAGCATCATTGAGGAAGACACAGCGACTAGGCGGAGTTGATCGCGATGAAAGCCGTCGTCAGGGACGTCATGTCCACCCATCCGATCTCGGTGCGGAAGGCCACGTCGGTCAAGGAGGTCGCCGCCCGGCTGCGCGCGGACCGGGTAAGCGGGTTTCCGGTTCTCGACGACGACGGGACGGTCGTCGGCGTCGTCTCCGAAGCCGACCTGCTGGTCAAAGAGGCGCTAGACGGCACTCCGGGGTGGTTCGCAGGCCTCGTGCACCACAAGGAGGCGCGCAAGGCCACCGGGGTGACGGCGGGCGACCTGATGACCAGCCCGGCGGTGACCGTCGGCGCGGACGATACGGTCGAACACGCCGCGCGGCTGATGTACCTCCACGGGTTCAAGCGCCTTCCGGTGGTGGACGCGGCCGGCCAGCTGGCCGGGATCGTCAGCCGTACCGACGTGCTGGCTGTCTTCGATCGCCCGGATGAGGAGATCCGCCTCGAGATCACCGGTCAGGTGATCCCTCGGCTGTCGGAGCCGAGCTGGTACTGGGTCCAGGTCAGGGACGGCGTCGTGACCCTGGAGGGGACCCCCGAGACCATTTCCATCGGGCACGAAGTCCTCGATCAGGTCCGCCACGTTCAGGGTGTGGTGGCCGTGCGAGACCGCCTCGTCTACCCGCTTCCGCCGGCCCCGGCCACCCCGGGCCCTTACTTCTAGTGAGCCATCACCAAGGGTCACGTCCGGTACGCAAGGAGGTCGCCATGACTGGGATGACTGCCGGGATCATAACCGGATACGACGGGTCGGAGGGCAGCGACGAGGCACTGCGCTGGGCGGCCCGGGAAGCCTGGGCCCGCGGCACCGCGCTGACCATCTGCCTCACCTGGCCGGCCGCTGACCTGCGGCTACTCGGTGACTGGGGAGTACATCACCGTGCCCGGCACCTCGGCGGGGAGATCCTCGCCCGCGGGGTGTGGCTCGCCGGAGCGGTTCCCGACCTTACGGACGTCCGTACCCTGCTGGCCGAAGGATCGCCGGCTCAGGTGCTGTGCGAGCACAGCAGCGCCGCCGAGATGGTCGTGCTCGGGTCCCGCGGGTACGGCGGGCTGGCCGGCTCGCGGCTGGGATCGGTTTCCTGGCAGGTGGCCTGCCAGGGGCAGGGACGGATCGTGGTGGTCCGCGGGCAGTGGCGGGCGGTCAATCAGGCCCCGGGCCCGGTGGTGGCCGGCATCGACGGATCGCCGGACTCGCAGGATGCGCTGACGTTCGCCTTCGAGGAAGCGGCCCTACGCGACGTGCCCCTGGTTGCCGTGTGTGCCCTGATGGACGAGCCCGGTCGGCTCGGCGGCGCGCGGCGGATGGAAGAAAACTTCGACCGGCTGATGACGAGTCGCGAAAAGGAGCACCCGGAGATCACGGTACTGCGGCACGTGACGTTCGGCACGCCACGTTCGGCGTTGCTGACGGCCACGGCCGAGGCGCAGATGCTCGTCGTTGGCGCGCGCGGTCTGGGCGGCCTGGCCGGGATGAGTCTCGGCTCGGTCGCCGGGGCGCTGGTGCACCACTCGCCCTGCCCGGTCGCCGTCGCTCACCTGGCCGCGCGGCAACCCTAGCCCGCCCCGGTACCGGCGGCGGCGGCCGGCTCGGCGTGGCTGTCCGTCCTAGGCACGATCAGCACCGGCCGGGTGGCCATGTGGAGTAGCCGACCGGCCACGCTGCCCAGCGGAATAAGCGGCAGATCGGTACGGCTGCTCGAACCCAGCACCACCAGGCGCGCGTCATGATCTTGGGCGGCGTGCAGGATGGCCGCCGCGACGTGCCCGAGCCGGGCCTCGCGGATCTCGCCCTCGGCGCTGACGCCCGCGGCCTGCAACTCGGCCACGATCTTCTCGACCACGCCTTCGCCCTCTCCCTCGCCGCAATCCACCTGGATGCGGCCGAAGCGGCCGATGGCGAACTCGTGCACGTGCAGGACGACGACGTGATCTCCGCTGTCGCGGCTGAGGTCGCGGGTCATGTGCGCGGCGGCCAGGACGTGCCTGGCCGGGTCGTGGGAGGCCGCGTCGACGGCCAGCAGGATGTTCTTGCTCATCGGATTCTCCAGAGTGATGATCAGCGGACGACCAGGACGGGCCGGCGGCTGAGGTGAATGACCTTGTGCGCGGTGCTGCCGAGAAGCAATCCAGCCAGGTCACCGCGGCCCCGTGAGCCCATCACGATGACGTCGGCGTCGACTTCCTCGGCGTCGTTGATGATCTCGCGGGCGGCGTACCCGAAGATGGTGTTCCTGACCTCGCCGTGCGCCTTCACGCCGACGGCGGTGAGCGCGTCCACGGCCGCCGCCACAGCGGCGTTCGCGTCGTCCGTGGTCTCGTCGATCACGAGCGCCCCGGTCTTGGCTCCCGTCTCGCGTTCGCGCAGGTGGAGCACCCAGACCTCGCCCTTGGACAACAGGGCCAGATCCCGGGCCGCGGCCACCGCGCGGTCGGAGATCTCCGAATGGTCAACAGCGACCAGGATCTTGTCGTACATCGATCTCGCCCCTTCGGCACTAATGGAATATTCTTGGACCTTTACCTGGTGATCGTTTTACGCCTGTGTCGTCCAGGACGGCAGGGGCAGAAGCAGGATTGGTCCGGGACCTTCGCCCCTACCGGAGTCGTGCCTCAGCTGGCAAGATGCCTGCCCCGCGGTCAGGCCGGGACGGTGACGACGGGGCCGTGCGCGTGGTTGAGCACGGCATGCACGACGGAGGCGGGCCCGTGGTGCGCGGACCGCCTGCCGAGGACCACTAGGTCGGTGCGCGCCGAAAGGCCGGCCAGCGCCCGGCCCGGATGGCCGTGGACAACGTCGTGGCTGACCGGGACGCCGGGGTACCTGGCCCGCCAGTCGTCCAGCAGCAGCTCGAGGCGGTCGGCCGTTTCGGTCGCGACGACATACTCGGCGGGCTCGGTGAAGATCGACCCCGCACGCGAGATATCGGAGGTTCTCCCTTGCGGACGCAGGTGTTTATGAAGCTTCGGTGGCGGGCGGGTATGAGAACCGGTCACGGACGGCGACCACGCCCTCGACGTGCCGGGTCTGGTCGATGATGTTCCTGCCGAGGACTATGCTGCCTGGCTCTCCCGCCATCGTCACGACCCCGTCTTTGACGGTGACCGTGAACCGGGCCGGGTCGGTGAAGAACCCGTCCAGTATCACGTCCTGGGTAATCTCGCGGTAGATGTCCTTATCGGGCCTGCTGAACACGCTCAGCACGTCGGACCGGGTGACGATCCCGGCCAGGTGCCCCTGGGCGTCCACGACCGGGAGCCGCCGCAGCTGGTGCGCGGACATCAGGCGGGCCACCTCGGCGACGGCCTCGTCCGGGCTCGTGGTCACGGCCGGCCGGGTCATCAGGTGACGGGCCGTGAGTTCTGCGGTGGTCAGGTGCTTGTGGTGCGGCCACCGGTCCGGCCGTCGGTCCAGGGCCCTTTCCAGCAGGTCGGTCTCGGAAACCACGCCGACGACAACCCCTTCGGCGTCGATCACCGGCAGGCCGCTGACCCGGCGGGACCGGAGCAGGGCGGCCATCTCCCGGTAGGACGCATCGGACCTGACCGCCGCCACATCGGCGGTCATGATGTCTTTCACCCGCGCGTGCACGCCGTCACCCCGCGGCGTACTGGCGGGCGCCGATCCACGCCGCGATGTCGGCATCTGTCTCCGGCAGCGCTCGCACCACGGCCCGCGCCGCCGCCAGGGCGGCCCGTGAGGCTCGGTAGTGGTGACCGCACAGCAGCAGGTCGGACTCGTGCGGGCGGGCCGGGGTGGGCGGCATGACCACCTGCACCATGGCCCGGGCCGGGCAGCAGCAGGCCAGGTTGCCAGGCGCTGGCCGGGAGGGGATGGCGTCATCCAGCGGCCGGGCGGCCGCGCGGGCGTCTTTTCTGACCGACGGAGGCAGGAATCTCGCGTTCATGCCCTCAGCTTGGCCGGGCGCCGCCGAGTCCGGAAGAGACCAAGCTCAGGTCCGGAGGTGCCAAAGGTCCCTCACCTTGGACCCTGGCCCTGACCTGCGGGATGGAGGTTTCCTCGAACTGTCGCACTCGACCGCGGGAGGACCAGATGGTGGCAGCCGCAGACCTGACCGGCCCGGCGCAGCACCACGTGCCCGAACTGCCGGACGGCTTCTGGTACGGCGCCAAGCGCCGTATTCTCGGCCCGCCGCTGGTCACCGAGCAGCTGACCAGTCAGCGCCTGTCCAAGCCGCTCGCGCTCGGCGTGCTGTCCTGCGACGGGCTCTCCTCGGCCGCATACGGCACCGAGGAGATCCTCTACGCCCTGCTCCCGTTCTTCGGCCTGGCCGCCTTCACCCTGGTGCTGCCGCTGACCCTGCTGGTCCTGTTCGGCGTGGCCCTGGTCGTAGCCTCCTACCGCCAGGTGGTGTCGGTGTACACCCGGGCGGGCGGCTCGTACGTGGTGGCGCGGGAGAACTTCGGGCCGCGGGTGGCCCAGGTCGCCGCGGTCGCGCTGCTGATCGACTACGTGGTCACGGTCGCGGTGCAGACCGCCGCGGGCAGCGCGGCGATCGTGTCCGCGTTCCCGGCGCTGTCCCGGATCCCGGTCATCGGGTCCAAGATCCTGCTGGTCATCTCGGTGCTGGCCATCTTGCTTATGTGCCTGGGCAACCTGCGCGGCATCCGCGAGGCGGGCCGCATCTTTGCCCTGCCGACCTACCTGTTCGCGGTCTCGGTGATCGCGATGATCGTGGCCGGCGTGGTCCGGGAACTGACCGGGAGCCTGCAGCACGTGCACACCGGGCCCGGCACGGTCGCCATCGGGTCGCACTCGGGGCTGATCGCGTTCGGCGCCCTGTACATCATGGCCAAGGCGTTCGCCAACGGCGGCTCGTCGCTGACCGGGATCGAGGCCGTCTCCAACGCGGTCAGCGCGCTGCGCCCGCCCGAAGGCCGCGGCGCGCGCCAGATCCTGACCGTGCAGGGCTCGATCGTGGCGTTCCTGATCGCCGGGATTTCCTGGCTCGCGCACGTCACCCACGCCACCCCCCACACCGCCGGGTTCCCGACCGTGCTGGCCCAGGAAGCCGGGGTCGTCTTCGGGCACACGCTGGCCGGGCAGGTCATGTTCTTCTTCCTCCAGGCGGCGACCGCCGCCATCTTGTTCACTGGCGGCAACACCAGTTTCACCGGTTTCCCGTTCCTGGCCAGTTTCGTGGCCGAGGACTCGTTCTTGCCGCGGTGGCTGACCCGGCGCGGCCACCGGCTGGTGTTCTCCAACGGGATCATCCTGCTCGCCGCGCTGTCGCTGACGCTGATGCTGGTGGCGGGCGCGACCGTCGATGCCCTGATCCCGTTCTACGCGATCGGCGTGTTCACCGGTTTCGCCATGGCCGGGTTCGGGATGGCCCGGTACCACCGCCGGACCCGGGAGCCGGGCTGGCGGCGCCGCCTCATGATCAACGCCGCGGGCGGGATCTACACCGGGCTGGTCGTGGTGCTGTTCGCGGTGGTGAAGTTCACCGAGGGCGCCTGGCTCATCGTGATCTTGTTCCCGGCCCTGGTGTACCTGCTCATCCGGCTCAACCGGGAGTACCGGCACGAGGCGGCCATCCTGGACGACCTGACCGGCGGCGACCTGCGCCCGCACCCCCCGAACTTCTCCCGCCGCTCGGTCCTGGTCCTGGTGGACGGCTACGACCTGGCCACCATAGCCGGGCTCAAGTACGCCAAGAGCCTGCACCCCACGACCCTGCGGGCGGTGCACTTCAGCCTGGACAGCGCCCGGGCCGGCAAGCTGCGGCGGCAGTGGCTGGAGGCGGGCACCGGGATCCCGCTGGAGCTCGCGGACTGTCCCGACCGACGGCTGGCCCACGCCGCCACCCGGCTCGCCGCGGCGGAGGCGGCCACGCCCGGCACGCACGTGACCGTCGTGCTGCCGCGCCGCAGCTACCCGGTGCTGGCCGGCCGGCTGCTGCACGACCACACCGCGGACCGGATCGCCCGCCAGGTCAGCCGCGTGCCGTCCGCGGCCGCCACCATCATCCCGTTCGACGTGGCGCACAAGGTCGAGACCATACGGGCCAAGCGGACCCGAGCGGCCAAGACCGATGGCCTGCGGGACTACGAATGGCCGGTGCCGCCGCCCGGTACCGACCCGATCGGCTCGCTGCGCCAGCCTGGCCGCGCCACCGTGCAGGGCCGGCTGCGCACCGCCCAGGTCCGGCCCGTTCCGCGCAACAACGTCCTGGCCTTCGAGGTGGCCGACTCGACCGGGGACCTGACCGCCGTGTTCTACGGCCGCACGCAGATCGCGGGCCTCGAGCCGGGCCGCCGGGTCCGCCTGCACGGCATGGTCGGCATCGACAGTGAGGGCCACCCGGCGATGATCAACCCAGCATGCGAGTCGCTGCCCTGACCAGAGTATGGGACCAAAGTCCCGGGCCGGCGGTCCGGTCGGCCCTGCCGCCAAAGGCCGCCCGTACCTAGCCTTGACCGTAGGAATTCGAGCCGAAGGAGAGCTGAAATGCCTGGCATCGTTGTCGGCGTTGACGGTTCCGGCCACTCGCAGCGGGCCCTGGAGTGGGCCATGAATGAAGCGGCCATGCGTCACGCGCCACTCACCATACTGACCGTCCACCCGGCCATCGTGGGCTACTACGGTGGCGTGCTCACCGCGCCGCGGGACCTGGAACTCACCCAGCAGTCCCAGGTAGCCGTGCAAGCGGAGGCCGACAAGGTGCTGGCCGCGCTCGACGGGCCGCACCCGGAGTCGGTCACGGTCAAGGCCGTGCACGGCTTCCCGGTCGAGGAGCTCGTAAGTGCGAGCAAGGACGCCGACATCGTCGTCCTGGGCTCGCGCGGAGTGGGCGGCTTCACCCGCATGCTGCTGGGCTCGACCGCCGGTCAGGTCGTCCAGCACGCGTACTGCCCGGTGCTTATCGTCCCGCCGGAGGACCGCCGCTGATCAAGGGCCTATCAGCCCGGCCAGCCGGTCGAAGGTTTCCTCGAGGCCGCGCCGGATCTCGGCGGCGGCGCGGTCCGGGGACGGGCCCAGCCGGTCGTCCGGGATAGCGACGTGGAGGTGGACCTCGGCTCCCGATGGCCGCTCCGCGACGCGCAGCGAGCCACGGTAGCCGTCGTCCGCCTCGGCGCCCCAGTCCAGGCGGCGGTCATCAGTGTCGATGCGGAGCAGGCTGTCCAGCGAGTACGGGTGACCATGCGACTCACCTTCGACATGGACCTCGTGCGTGCCCGCGGGCCGGGCCGCCCGCATGGTCGGCACCCAGTCCGCGAGCCGGGCCGGGTCGGCGACCACGGCCCACACCGCATCGGCGGTGGCATCGAATTCCCTGGACCCGTCTATCTCTGCCATCCAGCACCGCCCTGGTCGATGGTCGACTGGCAAACGGAAGCCTAGGGCATCAGGCCATGCTGCGGGAAGACGGCCTTCCTGGTGGCCATGATGGCCCGGTCGACCGGATCGGCCGGGTCGTGGCCGGACTCGTAGTCAGCGTAGGTCCCCGGCGCGCCCTCGGTCATCCGCGCCGGGGCGGTCTGGCTGGTCGTCCAGGATACGGTCTCGCGCCACGGCTCCGGGGTGGCAGTATCCGGGTCGAGCGGCGCGCCCGCCGCCTCGAACAGCAGGTGGGTCCAGGTTCTCGGCACCACGTGGACGTGCTCGTAGCCGCCGCCGCCGGTGAGCAGCCAGCGGCCGCCGCTGACCTCGTGCGCGAGCGTGTGGATGGCGGCGTGCGCGGCGCGCTGGCCGTCAATGCTCAGCGTCAGGTGGGTCAGCGGGTCGTCCCGGTGCGTGTCGCAGCCGTGCTGGCTGACCAGCAGTTGCGGCCCGAACGACCGCAGGACGGGCGGCACCACGGCGTGGAAGGCCCGCAGCCAGCCGGCATCCCCGGTACCGGCGGGCAGGGCCACGTTGACCGCCGATCCGTCGGCGTGCGGTCCGCCGGTCTCGCCCGCCTGCCCGGTGCCCGGGAACAGCGTGTCCGGGTGCTCGTGCAGGCTGATGGTAAGCACGCGCGGGTCGTCCCAGAAGACCGCCTGCACGCCGTCGCCGTGGTGGGCGTCCACGTCGACGTAGGCGATCCGCTCCGCGCCCTGTTCCAGCAGCCAGGCGATGGCCACCGCCGGGTCGTTGTAGACGCAGAACCCGCTGGCGCTCCCGGGCATGGCGTGGTGCAGGCCGCCGGCCAGGCTGGCCCCGTGCTGCGCCGCTGAGGTCCAGACCGCGCGGGCCGCGGCCAGCGTGGCCCCGGTTACCATCGCGGCCGCCTCGTGCATGCCGGGGAACAGCGGGTCATCCTCGGTGCCCAGCCCGTGCATGAGCAGCCCGCGCGTGGTCAGGTCGCCGGACAGCCCTCCGCCGGCCGCCTGATGCCCGGCCAGCCGGACCATGGCGATGTAGGTCGGATCGTGGACGAGCTCAAGCTCGGCGTCGGTGGCCGCGGCCGGGATCTCGATCGTTACCCCGTTCTGACGGCCCAGGCCGAGGGCCTGCGCCAGCTCCATGGTCAGCTTGAGCCGGAGCGGCGCCATCGGGTGACCGGGGCCGAAGTCGTAGCCGGCCAGCCGGCCGTCCCAGGCCACGTGCAGGGTACAGGTCATGAGGAAGCCTCCCAGAGCCGTGCGGTCTAGCTGACCAGCCGGCTGGCTGGCAAAACCAGGGCCAGATGATCCCTCGGGTACAGGACCTTAGTCACGGCAGGTGGGTCGCTACGGACAGCTAGGCGGTCGGCTTCCGTGCCCGGGAGATCGAAGCTCAGCGGACGGGCCGCCCGCTAACGGGTGTCAGGGTCCGATCAGGTCGGCTGCGGGGCGTCGCGCGGTGGGGTGAGCGGTCCGGCTGACACCGAGCGCCAGCAGCATCTGGGGTGCTCCAGGCAGCTCCAGGCCCTCCTTGATCAGCGTCCGGGTCAGCGGATCCTCCAGCGGCTGGGTGTTCAGCCGGGCGAAGACCCACTCGGTTGCGGCCCGCAATAGCAGCCGGTGCAGGGCCTGGCCGACCTGCAGCCAGTCCCGTTGGCTGTCGCCGGGGGTGCACAACGCGGCGGTGACCGGCGGCGGGGGACCGCCGGCCGACGCCAGGCCGATGCCGCGGCCGAGGTCGAAGTCGCGCTGCGCCAGCCGGGCAGGCGTGCGGGCTGGCTCAGCGGGGAAGGCATGCGCGGGTACGCCGTCCCGCGTCGGGCTCGTGACCCCGTGGCTCCAGCGCGAAATCTCGGCCCTCGATCGAGGATCGCGGTCCTGCCGGCGTCCCGCCACGGCGACCATCGCGGTCAGCCGTCGCAGGGCGGGCCCGGGCTCGATCTCGGTCAGCGTCGCCCCTTCGGCCCGGGCGTCGTCCTGCAGGCGCGCGAACAGGCCCGCGGGTAGCGAGCCGGCCTCGAACGCGCTGCGGTGCGTGTGCCGGTGCGGCACCGCCGTCAGCAGCTTCCGCTCGCCGGCCGTCATGGGCTCCGGCGGACCCAACCGGACCTGGGCGAGCGGCCGCTGCCCGCCTGGTCCGGGCAAGATCTCGACCTCGGGCAGGTACCCGAGCGAGCGCACCGCGAGCCGCAGCCCGTACAGCGCCGCACCGCAGCTGAGAAGCATCTCCCGGCCATCGGGATCCACGCTCAGCTGGCGGCTGGCGTCGGCCCGCAGCTCGATCGCGTCGCCGCTGACGGTGAAGCGCCACGGCTGGGTGTTGTGCAGCGACGGCGCGCGGCCCGCCACCTCAGCGAGGTAGCGGGCCTGCCGGGCCAGGATCGGCGTCGCGTCGTTATCAGTGGCGCTGCTCGCCTCGGTCACGTTCCCCACCGCCTTGGTCAGGTCCGCCGCGCAGACCAGATCACAAAGCTAGGCCGCGCCGCCGTCCGCGACAGGGGCCGATGGGCCCGGGGCGGCGGGACCGATGGCGGCGATTTCCGGGACTTTGTGCCTTACGTCGGCCCGCCCATAATGCGACAATGCGGGCCTTGCAGCCGGCGAGCGGCACCCAGCTTCCCGAGGTTGATCATGATCACTCCCGCGCAGTTGCCCAGGCAGTCTCGTCGGGCCGCTGTGCCTGACGGCCGCCAGGCCCGCGACGATCTGTTGGAACAGCATGTGCATCGGCGGCGGCCAGGGCATCGCGGCGATCTTCGAGCAGGTCTGACGCTCCGCGGCCGCCCGCACGCGGTGACATCGTCCGGATAGATGCACCATGGTCCGTTCGGCAGAAAATTTGTGCTATCCCGCGCTAGCCGTGACCAGGGACGCCAGTTAGTCTTACCGCGTCGTCGCCGGGAAGGATCTGCTGGTGGAACCTAGTGCCGGCCGTCCCGAGCTGCTGCCGCACCTGCAGCTGGACGAGCTGCTCGCCGAGCTGCAGGCCCGGCTGCAGGTCGTGATGGGCACCCGGGACCGGATGCGCGGCCTGCTGGAGGCAGTCGTCGCCATCGGCTCGGGCCTGGACCTGGAGTCCACGCTGACGCGGATCGTCGAGACCGCGGTCGGGCTGGTGGACGCCACCTACGGGGCGCTGGGCGTGATCGGCGAGGACCGGCGGCTGGCCGAGTTCATCCCGGTGGGTCTGACCGAGGACGAGATCGGCCGGATCCACCACTGGCCCGAGGGACGCGGCCTGCTCGGCCTGCTGATCGACGATCCCAGGCCGCTGCGCCTGGCCGACATATCCGGGCACCCCGCGTCGTCGGGTTTTCCCGCAGGCCACCCGCCGATGCATGGCTTCCTCGGCGTCCCGGTCCGGGTCCGGGATGTGGTGTTCGGCAACCTGTACCTGACCGACAAGCGTAACGGCGGGGAGTTCACCGAGGACGACGAGGCGGTCCTGGTCGCCCTCGGCGCCGCGGCCGGCGTCGCGGTCGAGAATGCCCGGCTGTACGAGGCGGCCCGCCGCCAGCAGCGCTGGATCCAGGCCAGCGCCGAGGTCACTACCCGGCTGCTGTCCGGCTCCGAGCCCACCGAGGTACTCGCCGATATCAGCCGCCGGGCCCTGGAGCTGTCCGGCGCGGACCTGGCCGTGCTGGCCCTGCCCGATGAGGAAGGACGCCGCCTCACGGTCACCTACGCCGACGGGGACGGCGCGGACGCCGCCCGCGGCCTGGTGCTTCCCGTCGGCCAGTCGCTGTCCGGGCGGGTACTGACCACCGGCGAACCGGTAACGTCGGCGGACTTTGCCGCCGACGAGCGGGCCGCTCAGGCCGCCCGCGGTGCGATGAGCCAGATCGGGCCCGCGATCGTGTTCCCGCTCGGCGTGCCGGGCAACGTTCGCGGGGTGCTGACCGTCGGCCGCCGCCACGGCTCGGCGCCGTTCCCGCAGGCGCAGGCGGACGTCGTGGCGTCCTTCGCCGCGCAGGCCGGGGTCGCGCTGGAGCTCGCCGCGAGCCGGGCCGAGGCCGAGCGGCTGTCCCTGTACGAGGACCGGGACAGGATCGCCCGGGACCTGCACGACCTGGTCATCCAGCGGCTCTACGCCACCGGCATGTCCCTGGAGGGGACGATGTCGATGATTACCAGACCCGAGGTGGCGAGCCGGGTTACCAATGCGGTCGACGCGATGGACGAGACCATCAAGGAGATCCGGGCCGCCATCTTCGGCCTGCAGGCCCGGGACGTTGCCGACCGGTCGGACCTGCGCGACGGCATCGTGGCGCTGGTCGAGGAGATGACGCCGGTACTTGGCTTCGCGCCGTCGCTGCGGCTGGGATCCGGACTCGGCGGCCCGGTCGGTCCGGACGTAGCCGAGCAGGCCCTCGCCGCGCTGCGTGAGGCGCTATCCAACGCGGCCCGCCACGCGGACGCCAGTCAGGTCGACGTGAGCGTAGACGTCGACCCGGACGGCATCCTGGCCGTTCAGGTCGCCGACAACGGAATCGGCCTGCCGCCCGAGGGCAGGCGCAGCAGCGGGCTGCGCAACCTGGCCGCCCGGGCCGAGAAGCTCGGCGGCGAGCTCCGGCTCGGCCCGGCGGATCCGGCCGCCTCCGCGCCCGGGACCAGGCTCGAATGGCGTGTGCCCGCGGCCTGGGGTAGTGCCTGACGACGGTGGTCCTAGACCCGGAATCCGAGCCTGCGCCGTCGAGCCCGGGCGTTCCTCCCGGTGCTCAGCTGGCCGTCAGGGCACACAGTTGCCGGCCGCTGAGGATGCCCGGGGAGATGCGGATGAAGCGCTCGTGCCCCCCGGGAGCCCATGAGCTGATGCCGATCCGTTCCAGCCGGCTGATCTCTTCGGCGTCGGTAACCTCGTGCGACTGGCCGATGACGGTGACGCTCCAGCTGGCCTGGCCGGAGGGATGGACGCTGTCGGCCTGGAATGCGACCACGGTCCCGCGAGTCGCGGCGGCCAGCGTGCCGCTGTGCTCGGTCCTGACGATGATGTCGCCGTGATCGAGGGCGAAGTTCACCAGCTCCACCGCGGGCATCGCCTGCCGGGTATAGATGATCCGGCCGACCGGCACTGAGGCCATCAGGCGGAGGCATTCACCCTGGGATAGGTGCTGCGGAGACGAGTCGTCGGAGTACATACCCAAAGGATGCCGTGGGTGCCATCACCGGGCCCAGGGAAGAAGGTCCCTAGTCCCCGGGACCTCCGTGGCCGCCCTCATGCTGGTCGTCGAACACGCGGACGGCGTAGGCGGCGGCCTGGGTGCGGCGCTCCATGCCCAGCTTGGCGAACAGGGCCGACACGTAGTTCTTCACCGTCTTCTCGGCCAGGAACATCCGCTCGCCGATCTGCCGGTTGGTCAGTCCTTCCCCGATCAGCTCGAGGATCTTGCGCTCCTGGGCGGACAGGCCGGCCAGCGGATCCTGCTTGGCCGACTGATCCCGGAGCCGGGCCATCAGCTGGCTGGCCGCGCGCGGGTCCAGCATCGACTGGCCGGAGGCCACCGTGCGCACCGCGCCGACCAGGTCGGTGCCACGGATCTGCTTGAGCACGTAGCCGGCCGCGCCCGCCATGATCGCGTCGAACAGCGCCTCGTCGTCGCCGAACGAGGTCAGCATGAGGCAAGCGACCTCGGGCATCCGGGACCGGATCTCCCGGCACACCGAGACCCCGTCGCCGTCCGGCAGCCGGACGTCCAGCACCGCCACGTCCGGCTTGAGCGCCGGGATCCGGGCCAGGGCCGAGGACGCCGTACCCGCCTCGCCGACCACCGTAATGTCCGGCTCCGCCTCCAGCAGGTCACGAACGCCTCGGCGGACGATCTCGTGGTCATCCATGAGGAACACCGCGATCGGCGCCTTAGGCTCACCGCCGGCTGGATCTGTCACCGTTACTCCTGACGTCCGTCATATGGAGGTCTGACCGTCACGTCAACTCTAGGTAATCTGCCCCTCGCGCGATAAGGACCAAGGTCCCTGGCGTGCAGCCCGAACGGCTCTAACTACTACGCTATCCACAGCTGACCCGTTGGAGGCCACCGTCATGTCTGCCGATACCACCACCACCCCGGACATACTCGGCCTGTTCCCGCCCAGTTCGAGCGTGGACCCGGACGGCGAGCTGGTCGTGGGCGGCTGCCGGCTGGCCGACCTGGCCAATCGCTGGGGCACGCCGCTGTTCGTGGTGGCCGAGGACGCCATCCGCTCCCAGGTCCGCCGGTTCCGGCTGGCCCTGGCCGCACACTGGCCCGACTCCCGGATGGTCTTCGCCTCCAAGGCCTTCCCGTGCACCGCGGGGTACCGCCTGATGGCGTCCGAGGGCATCGGCGTGGACGTGGCCGGTGCCGGCGAGCTGATCATGGCCCTGGCCGGCGGCGTCGACCCCGCGCTGATCGTGATGCACGGGAACGCCAAGACCCCGGCGGAGCTGCGGATGGCGGTCGACGCCGGGGTCGGCCTGATCGTCATCGACAACACCGACGACATCGACCGGCTCGAGGAGATCGTCCGCGGCGAGCAGCCGGTCCTGGTCCGGGTGATCCCCGGAGTGCGGCCGGACACCTACGAGGCGGTGGCCACCGGCCAGGCCGGGTCCAAGTTCGGCCTGCCGATACCCGAGGCCCGGGCCGCCATCGCCCGGCTGCGGAACAGCGACAACCTGCGCCTGGACGGCGTGCACGCGCACATCGGCTCGCAGATCATGGACACCGAGCCGTATGCCAGGGAAGTCGAGGCGGTCGCCGGGCTGGGCGACTTCGCCGTGTACAACCTGGGCGGCGGCCTCGGGGTCCGCTACACCTACGCCGATGACCCGCCGGCTCCGGAGGCCTGGGTCGCGATGCTGGCGGCGGCGGCCCGCAGTCATCTCCCGGCCGGCGCGCAGATCATCATCGAGCCGGGCCGTGCCCTGGTCGCCCCGTTCGGGGTGACGGTGTACCGGGTGATCTCGGTCAAGGGCACCGATCCCCGGTTCGTGGCCGTGGACGGCGGGATGGCCGACAACATGGAGGTGGCGCTGTACGGCCAGCGATTCGAGGCCACCGTGACCGGCCGGGTCGGCGGCGGCCGCCCGGTGGAACTGGTCGGCCGGCACTGCGAGTCGGGCGACCGCCTGATCAGCGGCGTAGTACTGCGCGACCCGCGGCCCGGCGATCTGGTCGCCGTGGCCGTGACCGGCGCCTATTGCTACACGATGGCCAACAACTACAACGGCGCGATGCGCCCGCCGGTGGTCTTCTGCCAGGGCGGCGAGTCGCGCCTGGTCGTCCGGCGCGAGACCCACGCCGACTTCCTGGCCCGCGACGTCGCCCCGTAGTACCCCGCGTTATTTGGGCGGACGGCCAGCCCCCGGGCGGATCGGCGCGATCGTCTCCACGGGATGCTTGCGCGGCCCGGACCACTTGGCCGGCACCGCGTGGACGGCCGCGGCCACCGCGTAGGCCGCCTGCTCGTAGTTGACCCGCCATCCGACGAAGTCCGGCCAGGCCTGCTCGGGATCACGCTCGATCGGGAAGTCGACTTCGCGCATCCGGCCCACGGCCTCGAGGAACTCGTCGTAGGTCAGGCTGATCCCGGCGGCCGGGTTCGGCTCAAGCGGGATGTCGAAGCCCATTGCCCGGCCGATCCGGTTGAAGCACGAGAAGCCGCTGCGCAGGCACAGCCGGGCCTGGATGGCCGGCGCGGCCTTCGGGGACAGGGCCAGGAACAGCGCCGCCGAGTCCAGGACCGACAGCAGCGAGGTCACCCACGACGACAGCGGCTGCGGCGAGCGGAACCGCACCAGCTGCAGGTACGTGGTGTGGCTCTCGGCCACGTCGGAGGCCCAGCGTTCCCACTGGCCGTACAGCTCGGGCATCGTGTCCAGCGTCGACATACCCGAGCCCAGCCCGAAGTGGGTGCGGGCCAGCAGCTCCGGACCCCAGGCCGGGAATCCCCCCCGGGCGTTCAGCAGCGCTATCTCGGTCTCCCGGCGGTTGAACGCCGCGTACAGGGTCGGCAGGTAGGCGATCTGCAGCGTGAGGATCACCAGGCCGGTCGCGGCGGCCAGGAACACGATCACGGCTGGCACCGCCCCGTTCGGTACCGCGAAGCCCAGCGTGAACAGCGAGGACCCGGCGTCGATGAAGGCGGACACCACGCCTCTGGTGGCGAAGGGCCACAGCAGCAGCGCGAACCCGACGTAGGCCACGATGAGCCACGCCGCCAGCTGCGTCAGCAAGATCGCGGCCGCCTGGGTGGCGAGCAACTTGTCGCGCCGCTGGTATGCCGCCTGGCGACGTTCCTTGCTGTCCTGCGGGGAATCGGCGAACCGCTTCACCGCCAGCTCGTAGCCCCACCCAACCATCCGGTCCACCCACCGCGTCAGGCGGCTGCTGACCGACCGGGACACGATCAGCGTCCCGATGACGCTTGATGCCGATGTGAGCACCAGCAGCCCGCCAACCACGGCGGCCACGATCCGGCCCGCCATCGGCATCATCATGGCTTCTCCTTCACGCCACCGAACCTATCGGGCCGGGTTGAGCGTGTGAGCATAGCCCCGATAACCTGCCAGCCATGGTCTCAGCCTGGCCGGCGGCTTCGTATGAAGACTGGCGCGCGACATGTGACACGCTGCACGCGCACACCCAGGTGCTCGGCAAGCTGGCGGTCACGCTCGCGCCGCCCGAGCCCCAGCTGCAGCATGCCGCGCTGCGGCTGACCGCACGCGGCTGGGAGACGCCGCCGGTGCCCGCGCCGGACGGCTCGGGCGCGCTGGTCGTGGCGCTCGACCTGCACCGCCACCAGGCGGTGATCGAGCACAGCGCCGGGCTCTCGGACCAGGTCCCGCTGACCCCGGACCGGCCGGTCGGCGACGTGACCCGGGAGGTGCTGGCCGCCGTCGGCCGTCTGGGCGGACCGGTGCGGATCGACCCGACGCCGCAGGAGGTCCCGTGGACGCTGCCGCTGGACGAAGACACCGAGCACGCACGCTACGACCCGGATGAGGCGGCCCGCTACTTCGGCGCGGCGACCCAGGCCGCGCTGGTCCTGGCCGCCTTCCGTGCTCCGTACCGCGGTCGTTCGACGCCGGTGAATGCCTGGTGGGGCTCGTTCGACCTGGCCGTGAGCCTGTTCTCCGGCTTGCCCGCCGATCCGCCCGCACCGGACTTCATCATGCGCAACGCGATGGACTCCCAGGAGGTCGCGGTCGGCTGGTGGCCCGGCGACGCCCGTTACGGCCGGGCCGCGTTCTACGCCTACGCCCATCCCGCCCCGCCGGGCTTCTCGGAGCTGACCCTGTCGCCGGCCGCGGCGCACTGGGATCCGGCCCTGGGGGAGTACATCCTGGACTGGGACGACGTCCGATCGGACCCTGACCCGCGGGCGGCCGCGCTGGAGTTCGCCCGGTCGGCCTTCCGCCAGGCGTGCGCGGCCTGCGGCTGGGACATGACGCTGGCTGCCACCGCGGAGGGCACGCCGCCTCCCGTGCGGTAGCCAAGGCCGCGGTTCCAGCTCAGGCCTGGTCGGCCAGCAACGCGGCGACGGCGGCCTCGGCCTCCGCGGCCGCGGGCAGGACGGCCTCTAGCCGCGGGATGGTCACCAGCTGTCCGTCGGACGTGTAGCGGCTGATCACCCGCGGGTCGATGTAGGACGCGCGGGCCACAGCCGGGGTATCTCCCAGCCAGTCCGCCACCGCCCGGACGGCGCCGGTGACGGCACTGGTGCGGCTCCGCGCGGTCGGCGCCGGACCGGCATTCGCCAGCAGCAGCGCCATCAGCACGGTGGCGTTCCAGGTGCGGAATTCCTTGGCGGTGAAGTGACCGCCTGCGCGCGTGGCGATGTAGCTGCTTACCTCGTGTGAACGCAGCGGCCGCCAGGTGCCCCGGTCCTCGAAGCAGAACAGCGCGTCGGACGTGCTGTCGCTGCTGACCAGCGCTCGCACCACGGACCGGACTCCGTCGTCGGCGACGGTGATCGCCCGGCGCTTTCCTTCCTTGGCGATGTAATCGAACGCGACGCCGCCGCGGGTCACCGTGACATCGTGCTTTCGCAGCGTGGTCGCTCCGTAGTGATGATCGAGCTCGGCGTACCTCTCCCCGCCGATCCGGAACAGGCCGAGATCGAGCAGCCGGACCGCGGCCGCGGTCACCCGGTCGCGGTCGAGGTGACGGCCGCCGAGGTCGCGGACCGTGGCCGACCGCAGCGCGGGCAGCGCGCCGGCGAACCGGAGCATGTGCGCGAACTTCTGGGCATCACGCTGCTCACGCCACACCTGGTGGTAGCGGTACTGGGTCCGGCCCCGGCTGTCGATGCCCGTGGCCTGGATGTGGCCCAGCGGGTCGGGCGAGATCCAGACGTCCTTCCACGCGGGCGGGATGCCGAGAGCGCCGATGCGGTGCAGCGTCTCCGGATCGGTGACCCCCGCTCCGGAGGGGTCGTGGTACCGGAAGCCGTCGCTGCTCCGCTCCCGGATGATCCCCGGGCCATGCGGGTCACTGCGGATAAGGCCCGGGACGGCCGCAGCGGGGGGAGCTATCTCGGCGGTCATTTGGCGCCACCTCCGCAGCACAGCATAGGCATCACTCGGTCACGTCTGCGGAAGCCGGGCCCCGGGCCGGGCCCGCATCCGAATCAGCGGATTTCCTGAGCCCGTGCTGAGGTTTAATCTGATCGTGTTTGCCTGCCCGCAAGCAGAGACCGGAACGAGGTAGTCATCATCCAGGCGCACCTGCCCGAAGAGCCGAATAGCTTCATCGGCCGTGAGCGCGAGCTCGACGAGCTGCGCCGGCTGGTGTACTCGACGCGGGCGCTGACCTTGAGCGGGCCCGGGGGGATCGGCAAGACGCGGCTGGCCCTGCGGTTGCTGACGTCGATGGCGGGTGAATTCCCCGACGGGGCATGGTTCATCGAGCTGGCCGACCTGCGTCAGCCCGAGCTTGTCATCTCGCGGGTAGCGGCCGCGCTCGGCGTCAGCGAGGAACCCGGACGCCCGCTGCTGGAGACGCTGGCCGACGTCCTGCGGCGGCGGCGGCTGCTGCTGGCCCTGGACAACTGCGAGCACCTGATCGACGTGTGCGCTCAGGTTGCCCGCCAGCTGCTGGCCAGCTCGCCCGGGCTCAGGTTGCTGATCACCAGCCGTGAGTCGCTGCGCATCCCGGCCGAGACGGTCTGGCGGGTGCCGCCGCTGTCCGCGATGCCCGCGGCGGCCGCGGGCGAGGCTGGGGCCGCGGGTCACAACGAGGCCATCCGCCTGTTCGCCGACCGGGCCGCCGCCGCCTCCCCGGACTTCAGTGTCGGACCGGGCAATGTCGCGACCGTCGCCGCGATCTGCCGCGCGCTGGATGGCCTGCCGCTGGCCATCGAACTGGCCGCCGCGTGGGTCCGGGTTCTGTCGGTGGAGCAGATCTGTGCCCGCCTGGGTAACAGGTTCGCCCTGCTGACCTCGGGCGACCGGTCCGCCTCGCCACGTCAGCGCACCCTGCGTGCCACCATCGACTGGAGCTACGCGCTGCTCACCGAGCCCGAGCAGGCACTGCTGCGGCGATTGTCGGTGTTCGCGGGATGGTCGCTGGAGATGGCCGAGCAGGTCTGCGCCGACGACGACGTGCCGGCCGGCGATGTGCTCGGCTTGCTCACCGCGCTGGTGGACAAGTCGCTGGTCGTGATCGAGCCCGAGGCGCTGGACCAGGCCCGGTACCGGATGCTCGACACCATCAAGGAGTACGCCGCGGCACGCCTGGCCGACGCCGGGGAGTCGGCGCGGCTGCAGGTTATGCTCCGCGACTACATCCTGGTGACCGCCGAACAGAGCCTGGCCATCGGCATGGCTCAGGTGCCGGTCCCGTGGTCGGACCGGGTGGACTGCTCGCTTCGCTTCATCGTCGACGAGGGCAACATCTCCCAGGTCCTGACCTGGTGCCTGGCCCACGACGAGGCGGAGATCGGCCTGCGGATCTGCATCGCGGTCAGCCCGCGCTGGCTCGTCTGGGGCACCTTCGCCGAGGGCGGCGAATGGCTGGACTCTTTCCTGGACCTCGACGTGCCGACTCCAGGGCCGCAGGTCCGGGGGGCCGCGTTGGTGGCGCGGGCCCAGCTCGCCACGGCCAGTGACCCCGCCGCGGCGGAGGCTCTGGCCGAGGAGGGGCTCGCGCTGTGCCGCCACACCCGCGACGACTTCTGGACGGCGGTCGCGCTGAACCTGCTCAGCGAGATCGCCCTGCAGACGGGGCGTGCGGACGAGGCGACGGCCCGCGCCGATGATGCGCTGTCTCTCGCGCAGGCCGCCGGGGACGGCTGGAACGAGGGCTACGCCCTGGGCACCAAGGCCGCGATCGCGGCCCGGACGGGCCTGATGGACGAGGCCGAGCAGCTGGCCAGGACCTCCGTCGCCGTCATGCGGCACATCGACCAGCTGTGGGGGGTGGCCAGGGTCCTGCTCGGTGAGGGAGACCTGGCCCGGTTCCGGCACCATCCGGGCGAGGCGCACGAACGTTACGTGGAGGCGCTGGGCATCTTGGAGGAGATCGGCGCCCGGCCCGAGATCGCGCGCTGCCTGGCCGGCCTGGGCCGGGTAGCCATGGACCTCGGTTCGCTTGAGCAAGCCCGGCGGCACCTCACCAGGAGCATCGAGCTCAGCCAGGCGACCGGAACCCGGATCGGCGTGGCGCGCGGGCTTGAGGTGTTCGCCACGCTGGCGGTCCAAGAGAAGCAGCCCGAGCGGGCCGTGCAACTCGCCGCGGCGGCGGCCGCATTGCGCGAGTCGGCGGGCGTGTCGCCGCTTTCCGCTGCCCGCACGGAAAAGTACCTCGCGTCAGCGCGCCACCTGGGTGCATCCGCGGTTGGCCGGCTCTGGGCGCAGGGCCTGGCCCTGAGCAGCGAGGCCGCCGTCGCGCTGGCCGTGGACGTACGGCCGTCGCGACCGGCGCAGAGCGAAAATCGAGCGCTGATCGTCGTCGGGGACGGCGACGAGATGATCCCTCCGCCCAGCCCGCCGCTCGGTGAGGAGTAGGAAACCCTAACGGAGCCGGCCTGGTCGGCTGACGTTTGCGCCAGCGAGGCCGTGCTTCGCGCGCTTCCCCCGGCCCTGGCGCCGGGTCCGGCTCCAGGCGTTTGAGGCCGTCAAGAACCTTGCCCAGGACCACCGGATCAGTGGCCACGGGGTCACGCTTGATTTCCCGGGCGCTGCGCGGGCCCGAACGGTCAGGATCACGGCGAGGCAGGGGCGGCGGGACCTCGGTGGCTGGATCAGTTGCCGGAGCCCGCGCGGGATCGCTCTCACTCGTGCCGACGGCGGTAGCCGAAGGGCTACCGCCGTGCGTGCGATGCCTAATCCACTCGCGGACCTGCGGCATCCTCATCCCGGACGCGTTGCTTCGCGGTCAGATGTCGAGATCGGCTTCGATCCGCTTGAGATGGTGGCGGGCCAGGGCCAGGTTCGCCTTGGTCCGGTCGAGCGCCAGGTAAAGGAACAGGCTCTGCGCGCCGTCAGCGTTCCCGAGCAGCCTGATCAGGTGATACTGCTTGCTCAGGGTGATGAGGATGTCCTCGATCGTGTCGTTCAGGTTGAGCGACTGCATCGTGCGCATCTTGGCCCGCACCACTTCGGTGTTACCGGCAGCCGCAAGTTCAAGGTTTAGGTATTTCCCGCCGCCCAGGGTGCCGAGCGGCATGCCGCTCTCCCAGTCGACAAGTGCTACGCCAAGCGCGCCCTCAATGCTCATTGCTTCCTTGAGAGCCGTCTCGATGTTCATGCGCCCAATCCCCTCCAGCTGAGCTGAGCTGGCGATGCCTCTCGCCAGTTGGCTGTGGCAACGGTAGCGAAGGGCACTGGCGCTCGCGCGCAAATGTGGCAAATACTGATAAGTAATGAAAATAATGGCTATGCGCTACTTTGGGATAACACGCGGTGCTCGTCATGCTGTGGAATTAGCCAGCCAAATGACCGCTTTGCCGGTATTGATTGCTGTATATTCCTGCCTGCGGCGCTGGCCTCCTGGGTGGGCTGGCCGACCGGCAGGGTGGAGGGGGATGTGTCGAGCCTCGCGGATTCGCTCGATCAGGTCATGGCCGTCCAGGGCGTCCGGGCGGCGGCGCTGATCGACATCGGGACGGGCATGATCGTGCGGTCGGTCGGGGTAGCGGAATCCGGTTTCCCGGCCGCGGCAGCCAGCATGGCCGACGAGGCCAGGCGGGCCCGCACCGCTGCCGGGCCCAGTCAGCCGGGCGGCGACCTCGACGAGATTTCCCTGGTCACGACCGGGCAAGTGCACCTTTCCAAGGTCCTGGAGACTCGGCCCGGCGACGGCCTCTTGCTCTTCGTTGACCTGGACCGCAACCGGGTGAACATGGGGCTGGCCGGCCTCCAGATCAGGCAGCTCGCCCCTGCGGTCCTGGCGTAGGCCATGAACATCGCGATCTCCGAGGACGACGTGGTCGGCCCGCTGCGTGAGGCGCTCGTCGTCGCCGCGGTGGCCGGGATGTCCGGCGCCCTGCGGGTGACCGGCGACCCGGGCGGCACTATCCACCTTGCCGACGGCCGGGTGGTCGGCATCGAGACGCCGGGCGCACCAGGCCCGGAGGTGCTCCTGCTCCGTTCGAGCCGGGTGAGCGAGCCCGACTGGGACGCGGCCTTCGCCGCCGCGGCCGCGGCCAGCGGTCCGCTGGGCGCCGAACTCACCGCGCGCAAGCTGATCGGCTCGGGAGAACTCGAGGCGCTGCTCTGGCTGGCCGTCGCCGACGCGATGTTCGTCCTGGCCGGCGGGACCGTCGATGAGTACCGGGCCGAACCCGGCCCGGTGGATTTCGTGCTCCCGCTCGACCCGGGCGTAGCAGCGGACTGGCTGCTGGCCGAGACCTCGCGGCGCCTCCAGGTCCTGGCCTCCCTTCCCGCCCGCCACGACCGGGACCGCATCGTCGCCGTTTCCGGGGCGGACCGGCCCGGCATGCGGCTCGGCCAGGGTCAAGACGAGATCCTGGCGCTGGCCGACGGGCGGCGGACGCCGAGAGACCTGGCCTTCGCGTTGGGGCGTGGCGTTTATGCCACGTTGCTGCAGCTAGCTAGGATGCACGAGGCTGGCCTGCTGGTGACGGCCTCGTACCGGACGGTGCTTCAGTCGGGCATACGCAGGCCGGGCTATCCGGGCCGCAACGGCGTGCCGGTACCGGCCGACGGGCTACCACGCCGCAGCAAGGACCCCGCGGGCCTGACCCGCCGGGCCGCGCCCTGGAACCGGAGCCGGGACCTGCCGGTATCGCTGAACATGTTGCGGCCCCGTTCCCGCCGGGACGCATCGGGCGGCGAGACGACCTAGCTGGAAGTATGGAGAACGGGGAGGGGACCGATGCCAGAGGACAAACTGCTAGCCGAAATGGAGGCGCTGCGGGACCGGGTGACCGGGATCACGGGTTCCGCCGTGGCGAGTCGCGACGGCCTGATCATCCGGGAGGACACCGGCGGCCCCGATCCGGATAACCTGGCCGCCCTCGCCGCTACGGCCCTGGCCCTGTCCCAGCGCCTGGCCACCGAGGCGGGCCAGGGCACGCTGCGTGAAGCCGCGATCAGGAGCAGCGGAGGCCATGTCGCCATCTACGCGGTCGGAACCACGGCCGTCCTGGTCCTCATCGGCGACGAGGGACTCGACGTCGCCCGCCTGCACCGGGAGTCCCGGGCCACCGTGGACAGCATCGAGAAGCTGCTTACCTAGCCCGGTCGGTTAGCATGCTCCCAGCCTCCGAAACGGGAGGACTGGCTCCGGTGCTGGGGGTGGGCCGATGATCTCTGCGGATAATCCCGTGATGACCGTGTACGGGGCGCCGTGGTGCCCGCACTGCAGACGGGTCAAGAAATTCCTCGCCGCGCACCGGGTCCGCTACACCTTTGTCGACATCGACGGCAACCCCAAGGCCATCGAGCGGCTCAAGGAGCTGCAAGACGGCGGGCAGATCATCCCCACGGTGGTCTACCCGGACGGGACCCACGAGGTGAACCCGAGCGACGAGGCGCTGGCCCACCGCATCGGCCTGACCCTCGAAGCCAACCGGTCCGCCTACGACCTGGTCATCGTGGGGGGCGGGCCGGGCGGGCTGGCGGCCGCCATCTACGCCGCCCGGGAAGGCATCGAAGCGGTCGTCGTGGACGCCAGCGCCCTCGGCGGCCAGGCCGGCATCAGCGACCGGATCGACAACTACCCGGGATTCCCCGACGGCATCTCCGGTGCTGAGCTGGCCGACCGGTTCGTGGCTCAGGCCCGCCGGTACGGCGTGGAGCTCGTCTCGGCGGTGTCGGTCACCGGCGTGGAACGCGATCACGACGACCTGGTCACCACGCTGTCCAACGGTCAGCAGCTGACCTCCCACGCGGTGATCGTGGCCACCGGCTCGACGTACCGCCGTCTGAACGTCCCCGGCGAGGAGGAGCTCATCGGCGCCGGCGTCCACTTCTGCGCCACCTGTGACGCGCCCTTCTACAAGGGTGCCGACGAGGTGCTGGTGATCGGCGGCGGCAATTCGGCCCTGGAGGAGGGGCTGCACCTGTCCGAGTTCGCCAAGAAGGTCCGGGTGCTCGCCCGGTCCGGCCTGACCGCCTCACCCGTGCTCCAGGAGCGGGTCCGGTCCGACCCGCAGTTCGACATCCGCACCGGAGTGGACATCGTCGAGCTCGAGGGCGGCAAGGGCCGGTTCGCCGCCGTGGTGGCCCGTGACCGGGACAGCAAGGAGCTGCTCCGGTTCCCGGCCGCGGCGGCGTTCGTGTTCATCGGGCTGAAGCCCAACGCCACATTCCTGGGCGACACCGTGGAGCGCGACACCGGCGGCTTCCTGGCCACCAGCCCGACCATGGAGACGTCCATTCCCGGCGTCTTCGCGGCCGGCGACGTCCGCTCGGGGTCGACCAAGCAGCTGGGCTCCGCGGTCGGTGACGGGATCGCCGCCCTGCTCATGACGCGCCGGTACCTCGAAGCCCATCACCACAAGGCGGCCCCGCTGGTCGACGCCTGACGGTCCCTGGCCCGATGCAGTAGCGTCGATGGCGTGCTGCTCACCGCCGAGACTGCCGTGGTGCTCCTGATCGACCTGCAGGAGCGGCTCGTGCCCGCCCTCCACGACGGCGAGACCGTGGTGGCCAGGGCCGGACGCCTGGCCGAGGCGGCCAGGCTGCTGGACGTGCCGATCCGCGCGACCGAGCAGTACCCGGCCGGCCTGGGGCCGACCGTGAGGCCGCTGGCCGGTTACCCGCAGGAGGTCCTGACCAAGACCACGTTCTCGGCGGTGGCCGATCCGGGCTTCCACGCGTTGCTTCCCTCCGGGGTGAGCGAGATCGTCGTGGCCGGGTGCGAGGCACACGTCTGCGTCCTGCAGACCGTGCTCGGCCTGCTCCCGGGCGGGCACCGCGTCCTGCTGGTCGCGGACGCGGTCGGCTCGCGCGACCCGGCCGACCGGACTGTCGCGATCGACCGGGCTCGCCAGCACGGCGCGGAGATCGTGACCTCGGAGATGGTCCTGTTCGAGTGGCTCCGCGACGCCCAGCACCCCAAGTTCCGCGAGGTACAGAAGCTGCTCAAGTGAGCCGACCGGCACAGCCCGCCGGACTGAGCCGGCGCCCGGGCATGTCGCGGTTACCGTCCCGTCGCCCGGATCTGGGCCGTGGCGGTGGCAGCCGCCACGATCTGCCCGGAGTCGTCGAGCAGTTCCCCGGCCATGAAGGCGATGTCCCGGCCCCGTCGGACGACCGCGGCTAGGCTCTGCGTCATGTCGGCTGACCTGGACGCCTTGATCGCGCTCATGCCGTTCGCCGGGCACCTCGGCCTGGTCCTGGACCAGGCCACCCCGGACCAGGTGATCGCGCGGCTGGACTGGTCGCCGCAACTGTGCACCTCGGGCGGCATCATGCACGGCGGGGTCCTGATGTCCCTGGCCGACACGGTCGGCGCGCTGGTGACGTTCCTCGGGCTGCCCGAGGGAGCGACCACGGCCACGATCACCTCCACCAGCCAGCTGTTCCGGCCGGTCAGCAGCGGCTGGGTCCGCGCGGTGGGGGTCCCGCTGAACCGCGGCCGCACCACCGTCACCGCCCAGACCAGCCTGTACGACTCCGCCGAGCGCCTCGTCGCGCAGACCACCCAGATCCAGGCCGTCCGGCAGCCGCAGGCTAACTGACTCCCGGATGGTCCTGTCACCTTCCGGCAGGCCATAGCGGCGTTCATGCGGTAACGCCTACGCCGGCATGGCACCCGAGCCCCACGCTCCACATGCGCCCCAGTATCGCGGTGGATAGGGCTTCTGCGGTGGATCCGGGCATCTATAGAGGCTGTTTCTAAAGCCGAGATCTGGGTTGTGCTAGCTTGCGCGGCTTGCCGGAGTGGCGGCAGTTTCCGGTGACTTCACACGTTTCGCATGGCCGGGCGGCGTGTCGCCGTGACATGAGAGCGGCCCCTCAGTAACGCAGGGTTGTCCAGACTCCGCGACCGAGGGGCCGTCGTGTCATTCAACCCTGCCCGCCCGGGCGATGCCATTCCGGGATGCTCGTGCACCTGCGGGTGCGTCACCCGCACACCGCGTTACCCGACCGACCTGACCGGCGCGCAGTGGGCGGTGCTGGAGCCGCTGCTGCCGGTGATGCTGTACCTGACCGGGCTGGGCGGGCGGCCGGAGAAACATCACCGCCGCGCCATCGTGGACGCGATCTTCTACCTGGTCGATAACGGGATCAAGTGGCGGGCGCTGCCGGCGGACTTCCCGCCGTGGCGCACGGTCTACGGATTCTGCGCCCGGTGGAAGAGGGACGGGGTGCTGGCCGATATCACCGATCTGCTGCGGTCCCAGGTGCGCCGGGCGGCAGGCCGCAATCCCGAGCCGTCGGCCGCCGTCATGGACTCCCAGTCGGTGGCCGAGTCCGCCGAAGGCGTCGTCCCCGCCGCCACCAGCGGCTACGACGGGCACAAGAAAGTCAACGGCCGCAAGCGGCACATCCTCACCGACACCGCAGGCCTGCTGACCGCTGTGGCTGTCACCGCCGCGAACGTCCAGGACCGCGACGGCGCGGCCGTCCTGCTGGCCCGCGCCCGCCGCCGCGGCCGGCACCGCCTGGCCCTAGCCTGGGGCGACCGGGCATACAACGACGAGGACCTGGCCCGCTGGGCCCGGCGCGAGCTCGGCATCACCATCCAGGTCGTGCTCCGGGACCCCGCCGCCGCCGGCACCTTCACCGTCCTGCCGCGCCGCTGGGTCGTCGAGCGCAGCTTCGCCTGGATTACCCGCCGCCGCCGGTGCGTCCGGGACTACGAACGCAAACCCAGCCACCACGCCGCCATGGTCCAATGGGCCGCCATCTTCCAGATGACCCGCCGCCTCGCCCGCAATAGCCCCGCAGGATAACCCCGCCCCCCAACAGCCTTTAAAAACAGCCTCTATAGCTGCCACAACACTCCGCGGAAGCCGGATCCACCGCGACGTTTTCCGCATCATGAAATTAGTGACCGAGCGGGTCGCCGGGACGGGTGGGGTGAGGGCTGGCCACGGATCCTGTGCACCGTAAACACGGTCCGCTGGCCAGGCTCGATCTAGCAGACGCTCACTAAGCCGGCCAGTGCGCTGCGGACGATCTTGCCCACGTGGTTGCGGGGCAGGGCCGTCATCCGGAACACTCGCTTGGGGCACTTGTACCCGGCCAGCCGCTCCCGGGCGTACACGATGAGAGCGGCCTCGTCGAACGCGTGCCCGTCTCGCGGCACCACCCAGGCGGTCACCTGCTCGCCCCACCGTTCATCCGGGATGCCCGCGACCGCCGCCTCGGCCACCGACGGGTGCTCCTCGAGCACGACCTCCACCTCGCGCGGGTAGACGTTCAGCCCGCCAGTGATGATCATCTCCTTGGTCCGGCCTCTGATCCGCAGGTGCCCGGTGGCCGGGTCGACCGCCCCGATGTCGCCGGTGCGGAACCAGCCATCCGGGGTGAAGGCGCTCTGCGTGGCGCCCGGGTCTTGCCAGTAGCCGGAAAACACCTGCGGTCCCCGCAGCTGGATCTCGCCGTCCGCGCCCGGCTCGGCGTCGCCGTCGGCGGCACGGATCCTGGCCAGCACGCCAGGCAGCGGCATCCCCACCGTGTCACCGAGACGGCCATCGACCGGGTTGGAGACGTTGAGCCCGGTCTCGGTCGTGCCGTACCGGATCAGCGGCACCTGGCCGAGCGTCCCGGCCAGCCGCTCGGCCAGGGCCGGGTTGAGCGGGGCCGAGCCGCACACCGCCAGCCGCAACCCGCGCAACGGGGCCAGCCCGATGCCCGCCGTGGTCAGGGCCTGGTAGATGGTCGGCACCCCGAACAGCACGGTGGCGCCGGTATCCCCGATCGTCCGGACCAGCTCGGCGGGTACGAACCGGGAACGGATATGGACCGTTCCGCCCGCGATCAGCGCCGCGTGCAGGCCGCTGAGGCCGTGCTGGTGATATAGCGGCAGGGCGTGGGCCAGCACGTCGTCGCCGCTCCAGCGCCAGGCCGCCATGGCCGACCGGATCGAGGCGGCCAGCCGGCCGTGGGTCAGCGGAACGCCCTTGGGCCGGCCCGTCGTCCCGGAGGTATAGGCGAGCACCGCGATGTCACGCGGACCGGGCGCGACGTCCGAGGCAGGGAGGCCGTCCCCGGGCAGATCCGCCACGTCGGCCGTCACCACCGAGCCCAGCGCGGCCAGCAGCCGGCCCGGCCCGGGGTCGGCGAAGGCCAGCACCGCCCCCGAGTCGGAGACCAGGTGCCCGAGTTCGGCCGCCGTATATCCGGGGTTGGCCAGCACCACCACCGCCCCGGCCCGGAGCGCGCCCAGGTAGCAGCGGACGAACCCCGCGCTGGCGGCGGCGGCGATCAGCACCCGGTCGCCGGGCCGGACCCGCTGCGCCAGCCAGCCCGCCACCCGGGCCGCCGCGTCGTCCAGTTCGGCGTGGGTCAGCGGCTGCCCGTCCACGGCGACCGCGACGTGCCCCGGGCGGGCGGCCGCCGACGCCGCGGCCAGCGCCGGGATCGTGTCGCCGCCCAGTCCCGCCGCGTATGACTCCGGGTCGGCCACGTCCGGCAGGTGCTCCCGCCAGCCGGACAGGCTCCACCGGAGGTACCCGCTCCAGCCCGAGGGCCGGTCAGCGCCGGCCAACGCCGGTCACCCGCGCCCAGGCCGCCTGGTTGACCTCGCGCTCGGCGCGCAGCCGGTCGAGCAGGCCGCCGGCGGCCATCACGGCCTTGACCCCGGCCGCGGTCCCGCGGGCGGCCAGGTCCGCGGCGAGCCGCCCGGCGGCCGCCTCCGGGTCGTCGCTGACCTGGTGCACCAGCCCGAGGGCCAGCGCCTCGGCCGCGTGCACCCAGCGCCCGGTCAGCGTGATATCCAGAGCCGTGCCGCGCCCGACCAGGTCGGGCAGCAGCCAGGCGCCCACCGCCAGGTCCAGTCCCGGGGGCCCGATCCACCGCAGCCGCGCGTCCGGTCCGGCGATCCGGAAGTCCGCCGCCGCGGCCAGCTGCGCCCCGCCGCCGACCGCCGCCCCGGTGATCACCGCGATCACCGGCCCGGGACGCGTCACGATGGTCTGGCAGAGGTCGTAGACCATATCTGAGACCACGGCCCGTTCGGCATCAGAAATGGTCAGATCCGCTCCCGCGCAGAACACCCGGGGGTCGGTGCTGCCGAGTACGGCGAGTGTCCCGGGCTCGGCCGCGAGCGCGTCCCCGATCGCGGCCATCAGGGCCGGATCCAGGGCGTTCCGCCGGTCCGGCCGGTCCAGGCGCAGCCAGCGGTATCCCGCGGGGTGATGCTCGACCACCAGCATGAAGGGCTCCTGGAAACGTTTGAAATATGGTATACCAAATGGACCGGGAGCCCGCCGGAGCCCAGGGGAGCACGTGGTGAAGCCAGCGCCGTTCGCCTACCACCGAGCGCGCAGCGTGGATGAGGCGGTCGCGCTGCTCGCCGAACTCGGCGACGAGGCCAAGATCCTGGCCGGCGGGCTCAGCCTGGTCCCGATGATGAACTTCCGGCTGGCCCGGCCGTCCGCGCTCATCGACGTCACGAAAATCACGGGCCTGTCCTACCTGCGGGCCGACGGTTCCGGGCTGCGCATCGGCACGCTGACCACGCACCGCACGGTCGAGACCAGCCGCGACCCCGCCGTCACCGGCGGCTTCGGCGTGCTGCCCCGGTCGGCACGCTGGATCGGGCACTACCCGATCCGCAGCCGCGGCACGTTCGGCGGCAGCATCGCGCACGCGGACCCGGCCTCGGAGTGGTGCATGCTGGCGGTCCTCCTCGACGCACAAGTGATCCTGGCCGGGCCGGAAGGACGCCGTAGAGTCCCGGCCGGGGAGTTCTTCCAGGGCTACTACACCACCGCGGCGAGCCCCGACGAGATGATCACCGAGCTGTGGTTCCCGCGCCCGGAGCCGCAGGCCGTGCTCACCGAGTTCGCCCCGCGCCAGGGGGACTTCGCGGTGGTGGCCGCCGCGGTCGCCGTGGACGTCGACGGCGGCCTGTGCCGGTCCGGCCGGGTGGTGCTCGGCGGCGTCGGCGCGCAGCCGGTCCAGGTCGAGACGCGCGCCCTGGCCGGGCAGCCCGCCGTCCCGGCGACCTGGCGGGCCATGGGCGAGCACGCCGCGACCCAGATCGACCCGGCCGACGACACCCACGGCAGCAGCGAGTACCGGCGCCGGCTCGCCGCCACCCTGGTCGCTCGCGCCCTGGCCGAGGCCAGCGAACGCAGCCGGGGGTAAAACGTGAGCCAGTGGATCGGCGCCGCGCTGCCGCGCAAGGAAGACCGGCGGATGCTGCTCGGCCGGGGCCGGTTCACGGCCGACCTGGACCCGGCGAGCCGGACCCCAGGAGTACGGGGGCCCGGCCTGCTGCACGCCGCGTTCGTCCGCAGCCCGCACGCCCACGCCCGGGTCGACGGCATCGACACCAGCGCCGCGCTCAAGGCCGACGGCGTGACCGCCGTGCTCACCGCGGCCAGCCTCGGCCACCCCGGCCTGCTCGCTCGGCTGGAACGGGAGGAGTTCGTCCCGACCTGGATGCCGATCCTGGCCGGGGACACGGTCCGGTTCACCGGCGAGCCGGTGGCGATGGTGATCGCCGATGATCCCTACCTGGCCGAGGACGCGGCCGAGCTGGTCGAGGCGGACTGGACGCCGCTGCCCGCGGTGACCAGCATCGAACGGGCGCAGGACCCGGCCGCGCCCCGGCTGCACGAGCAGGCCGACGGCAACCGCCTGGTCGACCTGCTGATGTTCGACGATGACCGGCTCGACGCGATCTTCGCCGAGGCGGCGCTGACCCTGAGTGCCACCTTCGCCAGCGCCCGGGTCGCCGCGCTGCCCCTGGAGGGCCGCGCGTGCCTGGCCGAATGGGACGACCGCGATGACCAGCTGGTGGTGCACGTCTCCACCCAGGTCCCGCACCAGGTCCGGTCCGGGATCGCCCAGGCGCTCAACGTCCCGGAACGCACGATACGAGTGATCGCCCCGGACGTGGGCGGGGGGTTCGGGCTCAAGTGCGTGGTGGGCCGGGAGGAGGTGGCGGTGGCCGCCGCGGCGCTGCGGCTGCGCCGCCCGGTGCGCTGGGCCGAGGACCGGCAGGAGAACCTGACCGCCGCCTTCCACGGCCACGAGCAGCGGTACCAGGTCCGGGCGGCCTTCGACGGCGACGGGCGGATCCTGGCCCTGGACGCCCTGATCGACTGCGACACCGGCGCCTACTCGGTGTTCCCGTTCACCTGCGCGGTCGAGCCGCTGATGGCCGCGACCGAACTCCCGGGGGTCTACAAGGTTCCCGCCTACCGTGCGCGCGGCCGGGCCATCGCCACCAACAAGGCCCCCGCCGCGCCGTACCGGGGCGTGTCCCGGCCGCAGATCGTGCTGGTCATGGAGCGGCTGATGGAGAAGGCCGCGGCCGCCCTCGGCCTCGGCCCGCTGCAGGTCCGCCGCCGGAACCTGATCGGGCCCGGCGACTTCCCCTACACCGGGGTCAACAAGATCACCTACGACGAGGGCAGCTACCGCCAGGCCCTGGACCTGGCCGAAGCGCGGGTGCACGAGATGAAGTGGCCGGCCGAGCGGGACCGGCTGATCGCGCAGGGCCAGCTCGCGGGCATCGGCTACTCGTGCTTCTCCGAACGCACCGCCTACGGCACGCCGACCATGTCCCAGCGCCGGATGCGGATGACTCCCGGCTACGACACCGCCCTGGTCCGGATGGACCCGACCGGCGAGGTCATCGTCACCACCGGGACCTGCGGCCACGGCCAGGGACACGAGACCACGTTCGCCCAGATCGTGGCCGACCGGCTGGGCGTGCACCCGGATCAGGTCCGGCTCCGGCAGGGCGACACCGACCTGGCCTCCTACGGCTGGGGCACCTGGGGGAGCCGTTCGGTGGTGATCGGCGGCGGCGCCGCCGCGCGCGCCGCGGACCAGGTGGGCGGCCAGCTCAGGCGGGTCGCGGCGCACCTGCTCGAGGCCAGCCCGGCCGATGTCGAGCTGGCCGAGGGGACGGCCCGGATCCGCGGCGACGCCCGTGCCGCCATCCCGGTCGCCGAGCTGGCCCGGATCGTGCACTTCCAGGCCCACCGGCTGGCCGAGGACCTGCGCTACGGGCTTGAGGCCCGGGCCACGTACGACCCGCCCGGCACGTTCTCCAACGCCTGCCACGCGGCGATGGTCGTCATCGACCCGGGCACCTGCGCGATCCGGCTGCACCGGTACCTGGTCGTCGAGGACTGCGGCGTGGTCATCAACCCGACCGTGGTCGACGGGCAGGTCCGCGGCGGCGTCACCCAGGGCGTGGCGGCCGCGATGTCCGAACGGCTCTGCTTCGACCCCGACGGCCAGCCGGTCACCACGACCCTCATGGACTACCTGGCCCCCACGGCGGCCGAGATGTGCGCCATCGACATCGTCCACCTGCAGACCCCGTCCCGGTTCAGCGAGACCGGCGCCAAGGGGATGGGGGAGGGCGGCACGATCGGCGCCCCCGCGGCCGTCCTGGGCGCCATCAACGACGCGGTCGCGGCCCTGGGCCTGAGCTTCGACCACATCCCGGTGCTGCCGCAGGACCTCAGCGCCGCCCTGGGAGGCATCTCGTGAAGGACATGCACGCCATCGCGCTGCGGGTCAACGGCCGCCACCACGAGCTGACCGTCGAGGCCCGCCGGACGCTGGCCGACATGCTGCGCCACGACCTGGGCTACACCGGCACCCACCTGGGCTGCGAGCACGGCATCTGCGGCGCCTGCACGGTCATCCTGGACGGCCAGCCCGCCCGGGCCTGCCTGGTCTTCGGGGTCCAGGCCGACGGTGCCGAGGTCCTGACCGTGGAGGGCCTGGCCGACGGCGACCGGCTGTCGGACCTGCAGCAGGCGTTCAGCGACCACCACGCGCTGCAGTGCGGGTTCTGCACCCCGGGCTTCCTCATGCTCATCGAGGCCTACCTCGCCGAAGCCGGGGCGCTGGAAGCCGGGGAACTGGCCGAGCACCAGGCCCGCGAACTCGTCGCCGCCAACCTGTGCCGCTGCACCGGCTACCAGGGCATCGTCGAGGCCGTGGTGGCCACCGCGCGGGCCCGCGCGGAACGGGAGGCCAGGTGAGCGCGGTCGGCGCCCGGCTGCCGCGCAAGGAGGACCCGCGGCTGCTGCGCGGCCGGGGCCGGTTCGGCGACGACTTCAGCGCCCCCGGCCAGCTGTGGGCCCGGGTCGTCCGCTCGCCGAGCGCCCACGGCCAGGTCAACGACCTGGACGTCACACAGGCCGCGAAGGCCCCTGGCGTCACCGTCGTGGTCACCGCCGCGGACCTTCCCCCGGACCTGGTCATCCCGGTCCGCCTGGCCGTGCCCGGTCCCGACCTGTCCGGCTGCCTGCAGCCGGTCCTGGCCCGGACCACGGTGCGCTACGTGGGCGAGCCGCTCGCGGTGGTGGTCGGCGAGGACCCGTACGCCTGCGAGGACGCCGCCGAACTGGTGGAAATCGATATTTCAGAACGGGCCGTGGTGCTCGACGCCCGGACCCCGGACTGCCCGGCCGCGGCCGAGCTGACCCGGGGCTACGGCGACGTGGATGCCGCCTTCGCCGCGGCCCGGCACGTGGTCCGGATCGAGCTCGCCATCGGCCGGCACAGCGGGGTGCCGCTCGAGCCGCGCTGCCTGCTGGCGGTCCCCGATCCGGACACCGGCGCGCTCGACATCTTCGGCATGACCAAGGTGCCGGTGTTCAACCGTGACCTGCTGGCCCGCCTGCTCGGCATGGACGAGACGCTGATCCACGTGCACGGCGTCGACGCCGGCGGCGGGTTCGGGGTCAGGGGCGAGTTCTACCCGGAGGACTTCCTGGTCCCGTGGCTGGCCCGCCGGCTCGGCCGCCCGGTCAAGTGGGCCGAGGACCGGGCCGAGCACCTGGTCGCGGTCAACCACTCCCGCCAGCAGCACCACCGCATCGCCGCCGCCTTCGACGACGACGGCGCGATCCTGGGCCTGGCCGACGACGTCACGCACGACAACGGCGCGTACTGCCGCACCCACGGCGTCGCGGTGCCCGAGCTGACCGTGGCCATGCTGCCCGGGCCGTACCGGGTGCCCGCCTACCGCGGCCGGATCCGGGTCGGCCTGACCAACAAGACCCCGTGCGGAACCTACCGGGCCCCGGGCCGGTTCGAGGGCACCGCGGCCCGAGAGCACCTGCTCGACGTGGCCGCCGACCGGCTCGGCCTGGACCGGATCGAGCTGCGGCGGCGCAACCTGCTCGGCCCCAGTGAGATACCGCACCGCCGCCCGATCGCCACCCTGGGCACCGACCTGATCCTGGACACCGGCGACTACCCGGCCCTGCTCGCCGCCACCGAGCGCATGGCCGATCGCCTCGGCTACCGCACGCTGGCCGCCGCCGAACCCGCCGTGCCCGGCACGCGGCACGGCTTCGGCCTGGCGCTGTTCGTGGAGAAGAGCGGCCTGGGCCCGCAAGAGACCGCGGACGTGACCGTGAGCAAGGCCGGCGCCGTCCACGTGTACTCCGGCGGGACCTCGATCGGCCAGGGCATCGAGACCGTGCTGGCCCAGATCGCCGCGGACGCCCTCGGCGTCGACCCCGCGGTCGTCGCCGTCACGACCGGCGACACGGCCGCCCAGCCGTTCGGCTCCGGCTCCTGGGCCTCCCGGTCCACCGTGGTGGGCGGCAGCGCGGTGCACCAGGCCGCGGCCGCGGTCCGGGAGCGGGCCCTGGAGTTGGCCGCGCGGATCCTGGAGTGTGGCCTCGCGGACGTGGAGATACGCGACGGCGCGATAACCGTCCGCGGTGATCCGGGCGCCGCGCTCACCCTGGCCGAGATCGCCCGGGCCGCCGAACCGGCCAGCCGGTACCTGCAGCCGGGCGAGCCGGCGGGCCTATCCGCCCGCCGCCGGTTCGAGGTTTCCCACATGACCTACCCGTACGGCGCGCACGCCGCGGTGGTGGCGGTCGACCCCGGCACCGGCCACGTCCGGGTGCTGCGCTACCTGGTGGCCTACGAGGTGGGCCGGGCCGTCAACCCGATGCTGGTCGAGGGTCAGCTGCGGGGCGGCGTGGCCCAGGGCATCGGCGGGGCGCTGTTCGAGGAGTTCGGCTACGACGAGGCGGGCCAGCCGCAGGCCATCTCGTTCATCGAGTACCGGATGCCCACCGCCGCCGAAGTCCCGCCGATCGACCTTCTGATCTGCCAGGACGCCCCGTCGCCGGGCAATCCGCTGGGCGTGATGGGCGCCGGGGAGGGCGGCGTCAGCGCCGCCGGGGCGGCGGTGGCCAACGCGGTCCGCGACGCGCTCGGCCTGGCCGGCGGGGTGGGCCAGCTGCCGCTGCTCCCCGCGCGGGTCCGCGAGCTATGGGAGGCCCGCCATGACGGCTGAGGGCTACGTCAGCAAGACCGACCTGGTCGCCGCGCTCATCCGCGAGCTGGTCATCACCGGCGAGCTTGCCGCGGGGGAGCAGCTGCGCCAGCGGGACCTGGCCCACCGGTTCGGGGTCAGCCAGACCCCGGTCCGGGAGGCGATGCGCCGCCTGGAGTCGGAGGGGCTGCTGGTCTGCGACACCCACCGCGGCTTCACCGTCGCCGCGCCCGAGCTGGGCCCGGTGCAGGAGAACTTCCAGATCCGCGCGGCCCTGGAGTCGCTGGGCGCGTCACTGGCGGCCCGCAAGATCGACGCGGCCGGCCTGGCCCGGCTGCGCGACCTGAACGACCAGATGCGGTTCCTGCCTGACGAGGATCCCCGGTACGTGGAGCTGAACCGGGAGTTCCACTTCACCGTGTATTCCTGCGCGGGCAGCCCGCTGCTGCTGTCACTGATGCGGTTGATGTGGGCGTCGCTGCACGGCGGGCCCCGGGTCACCCGGACGCACGCCGAATCGGCCCGCCAGCACGACGAGATCCTCAAGGCCCTGGCCGACGGTGACGCCGCGGGCGCCTCGGCGCGGACTTACCAGCACATCATGGGCGCAGATCCGGTAAAAGAGACCGAGACGGACCGTAGCTTGTAGCCGGGGAGCCGCTAATGGCAGCGATCGTGACCGACGATGGCGTCACGCTGCACGTCGAGGAGAGCGGGCAGGGCGAGCCGCTGGTCTTCATCCACGAGTTCGCCGGCGATCACCGCAGCTGGGAGCCGCAGCTCCGGTTCTTCTCCGCGGCCTACCGCTGCGTCAGCTACGCGGCGCGCGGCTACCCGCCCTCGGACGTGCCCACCGACCCGGCCGCCTACTCCCAGGCCCGGGCGGTCGCCGACGCGGTCGCGGTGCTGGATGGCCTGGGCATCGCCCGGGCGCACGTGGTCGGCCTGTCGATGGGCGGATTCACCGCGCTGCACCTGGTGCTGTCGCATCCCGACCGGGTCGTGTCGGCGGTGGTCGCCGGCGCCGGGTACGGTGCCCAGCCCGAGCGCGCCGACGCCTTCCGGACCGAGTCGATGCTGACCGCCGCGGCGTTCGCCGCGGAGGGCGCGGCCAAGGTCGCCGAGCGGTACGCGGTCGGGCCGGCCCGGGTCCAGTTCCAGAACAAGAACCCGCGCGGCTGGGCCGAGTTCGCCGCGGCCCTGGCCGAGCACTCGGACCTGGGCAGCGCGCTGACCATGCGCGGCGTGCAGGCCGCCCGCCCGTCCCTGTACGGCCTGACCGACGAGCTAGCCAAGGTCCGGATCCCGGTGCTGGTCCTGGTCGGCGATGAGGACGACGGCTGCCTAGAACCCGCGCTGATGCTCAAGCGGACGATCCCCAGCTCCGGCCTGGCCGTCCTGCCCCGCACCGGTCACACCGCCAACCTGGAGGAGCCCGACGTGTTCAACCGGGCCGTCGACCGCTTCCTGTCCGCCGTGGCCCGCGGCGCCTGGCACCCCCGCGACCCCCGCTCCATCTCCGACTCCACCATGGGCCTGCGCTAACCCGAGCTACCGCCTAGTCCGGTGCCAAGCCATCCGCTTTGTCCCTGCCGATCATGATCATGGGTCGTTTTGGCCAAATATCGCCCACTTTGACCCATGATCATGGAGCGGCCCGAGCCGAGAGCCCGCCAGCATCGGCTAGGCGGCCAGGGGGACGCGGAACGCCAGCCGGGCCAGCGTCTCGCGGGCCCAGCGCATCCGGGCCGCCGCGATCTCGGGGTGGTCGCCGAACTCCTGCGCGACCCGTCCCGCGCACCCGGAGTAGCCGAACGCCCGGACGGCAGCGTCGATGACCTGCCGGATCTGATCCGCGCCTGGCGCATCCGAGCGCTGCAAGGCCGACACAAACAGCGCGTCGGCGCCGAAGGCGGTGATGTCCGTGGAGTAATGTGCTGGCCGCATCGTGGGCCTCCTCGCGCCGGGACTTTCCCTAATGCGAGCCTGCCGGAATCCACGCGGCGATCCAATGAGGCCACCCACCATCTCGGAGCGGGGGGTTATCCCCCCAGGGAGCGAGATCGCTGGTCCACGCCCAGCTCACCGTAGGGGTAGTCGACCGGATGGGGGTCGCTGGCGGCGTCCAGCGCGGCCATCTCGGCCTCGGTCAGGCGCAGCCCGGCCGAACGCAGGTTGGCCTCGAGCTGGTCCAGCGTGCGGGCGCCCAGGATCGTGGAGCTGACCGCGGGCCGCGCGGTCACCCAGGCCAGCGCGACCTCGGCCATGGAGGTGCCGCGGTCCTCGGCGACCTTCTGCACCGCGTCGATGACGTGCCAGGTGCGGTCGGTGCCGCGCCGGTCATAGGCCTCCATGCCGCGGCCGGGGTCCTCGCCGAGCCGGGTCGCGCCGGCCGGGCGCTGGTCGCGGCGGTACTTGCCGGACAGCCAGCCGCCGCCGAGCGGGCTCCAGGGCAGCAGGCCCATCCCCGCGTCGAGCACGGCCGGCACGATCTCCCACTCGATCTCGCGGGCCAGCAGGCTGTACTGCGGCTGCAGCGTGACCGGCCCGGCCACGTTCATCGCCCTGGCCAGGTGCACGGCCTTGGTCAGCTGCCAGCCGGTGAAGTTGGACAGCCCGTAGTAGCGGATCTTGCCGGCCCGGACGAACTGGTCCAGCGTCCGCAGCGTCTCCTCCATCGGCGTCAGCGCGTCGAACGCGTGGACCTGGTACAAGTCCACGCTGTCCACGCCGAGCCGGCGCAGCGAGGCGTCAAGCGCCCGGGTCAGGTGCCGCGCGGACAGCCCGGCGCCGTTCGGCGAGTTGTCGCCCGCCAGGTGGAACCGGCCCTTGGTGGCCAGGACGACCGGCTCGGTGACCTCGGCCGGGCGGCGGGCGAACCAGCGGCCGATGATCTGTTCAGACCGTCCGTCCCCGTACACGTCGGCCGTGTCCACCAGCGTGCCGCCCGCCTCGACGAACCGGTCAAGCTGCTGGTGCGCGACGGTCTCATCGGTCTCGGCGCCGAACGTCATCGTTCCCAGGCACAGGCTCGACACCGCGCAGCCGCTGTTCCCCAGAGTTCGATAGTCCATGGAGCCAGGCTATGCGGAAGAGGATTCGGCGGACTTCTTGAGCGCGGCGAGAGTGGCCGGGATGCCGTCGCGCGCGGCCAGGGCCCGGTCGGCGATCTGGGCCGGGGCGTCGCTGCCGAACCTGTTGTGGAACCTGGTGACGCCGTCCGGGAGGAACTCCCACGACTCGGTGACCTGTGTCCCCCCGTCGACCGGGGTGAAGGTGTAACCCCACCGCACCCACGAGCCGCCGACCACGAAGGCGAACTCCCGGCCCCGGTCCGCGGCCACCACCTGAGATCGGGTCTCCCAGGTCCGCTCCGGCAGCTCGTTGCGCCCGGTGAACCAGGCACCCGGCACCGGGCCTTGCCCGTCGTCCCACCAGCAGGTCGTGCAGACCGGGCTCCACTCGCCCATGCGGGTCACGTCGGAGACCATGTCGTACAGGTCTTCCGGTGCCCGGGCCACCACAATGGACTCTGCGTAACTCAGACTGCTCATCTGTGCAGTATGTCAAGATTCTTTTCTCCCGAACGGGCCGTGGTGTGTGCCCGCCGGATTGCGTCTACTTCGTCCGGTGCAGGGTGGCGGTGTTCTGCTCGCCGCCTCCGGTCCACCGGTAGGCCAGGTTCCCGCCCCGCACGGTGAACGTCACGGTTCCGCCGACGCACTGGCCGGTAGTGGGCTCACTGAAGGTGAGGACCGTGGCCGTGGCGTCGGTCAAGGTGAGCGTGTTGGCACACGAGCCGTTGACCTCAGCGGCGGTGGTCCCGCCCTTGACCATCGTGAAGCTGATGCTGTTGGACAGCCCGATGCTGGGCAGCCCCACGGCGGACATGGTGGCGGTGCCGCTCCAGGTGCCCGCGAACGCCGCCGGGATGGTCGACCCGGCCGGCCGGGCCGCGCCGGACGCCGAGGCCGGCGTGCTGGCCTGGCCCGCGGCCGAGATGCTGACCGTGGCGGCCGAGATGCTGAGCGCCGGGCTGCTGCTGGCGCCGGCGGCCGGGGTCTGCGCCGGCGATCCCTGGGTGAGCAGCAGCACCACCACGGCGATGACGGCCGCCGCCAGCGCGGCGCCGCCGGCGGCCAGGACCGGGCCGCGCCGGGACCGCCGCGGGCCGGCGCCCGACCCGGTGAGCGGAGCCGGCCCGGTGAGCGGAGCCGGCCCGTGCTGCGACCCCGTCGGTCCCGTCCAGGCGGGGACCGGCGCAGTGCGGCCGGGCACGTCGTCCTGCGGCAGCGGACCGGTGCGGGCGGGCTGGCCCGGGACCGCCGGGGCGGCCGGCTGAGACGGGTCGATCAGCCGGAGCAGCAGATCACGGGCGCTCGGCCGGGCCAGCGGATCCTTGTTCAGGCAGTCCCTGAGCACCGGGAACAGGGACGCCGGCACGCCGGTGATGTCGGGTTGCTCGGTCAGGATGCGGTGCATGACCGCCATCACGCTGTCGCCGCTGAACGCGGGCCGGCCGGTGGCGGCGTAGACCATGGTCACGCCCCAGGCGAAGATGTCCACCGCGCTGGTCGGCCGGGCGCCGGACAGCTGTTCCGGCGAGATGTAGGACGGGGTCCCGATCACCCCGCTGGTCATCGTCGCGACGTCGATCAGCCGGGCGATGCCGAAGTCGACCACGCGGGGACCGTCCGGGCCGAGCAGGACGTTGGCCGGCTTGAAGTCGCGGTGCACCACCCCCGCGCCGTGAATCGCGGTCAGCGCCGTGGCCGTCCCGACCGCCAGGCGCTGCAGCTCGCCCTCGGGCAGCGGACCCCGGGTGTCGACGCGTTCCTGCAGCGACGGGCCGTCGATGAACTCGCTGACGATGTAGCGGCGCTCACCCTCGGCCGAGGCCTCGATGACGCGGGCGGTGACGAACGGCTGGACGGCGTGAATCGCGTCGAGCTCACGGGCCAGCCGCTCCAGGACCGAGGCGTCCGCGGTCGACCGGAGGATCTTGACCGCGACCCGCTCTTCGCCGGGGCCGGGACCGCGGCCCAGGTAGACGATGCCCTGGCCGCCTTCGCCCAGCCGGGCCAGCAGCTCAAACCGGCCCAGCGTCTGGGGATCGCCGGTTTCCAGCGGTTTCGGCGGCATCAATACTCCGGGATCGCTCGATCAGAACTGGGCCCGCACGCTGTCGGCCACTTCCTCCGGGCTCAGGTCTATCAGCGCCTCGCCCCAGATGCGCTCGAAGTAGGTGGCGTCACTGCGATAAACGGGTTCCGGGTTCGATCGGCTCAGCACCTTGAGGACCACCTGCTGGCGGTCTTCGCGCGCGTGCGGCCCGCCGCCGATCAGGCCGAAGTTGAACGAGGCCAGGTTCCAGGCCCGGTAGGCCGCCAGGACCCGGGACAGTCCCTGCCCGAGGGCCTGGCAGTCTTCGTCGGTCAGCTCGGTCACGTCCCCGGCGTCGCTGACCACGCCCCACACCTCGCCGAACCCGGTCGGCGCGAACGGGGTCAGCCAGGCCACCCGCCCGGTCCGCCCGACCCAGCGGGGACCGCCGGCCTCCTGCTCGGTCAGCGCCGTCCAGTACGACGACCCGTGCCGCTCGGCCCAGTCCCGGGACCGTTCGACCAGCAGGCGCTGGCCGGTGAGGCCGTGCGCGTCGTGCGCGGACTGCAGGTGCGGGTGAACCAGCGAGGAGCCGGACGGCGGGAGGTAGTTGGCGTTGATCGAGCTCCACAGGGCCGACGGGTCGAACCGCCGCACCGCCCGGGCGTGCCGGACCATGGCGGTCAGGGCGTCACCGACCAGCACCGGAGTCATCTCGTCCAGGTCGGTGAAGTGCCGCTCGGTGTCGTAGATGCCGACCGCGCTGTGAGTCGCGTAAGCCATGATGTTCGGCACCACCACGGCCTGGCCGACCCGGATGCGGCCCTCGTCGGTCAGCTCGGCGGGGAAGGGCACGGTGGCCTTCTGCAGGTGCTCGCTGTCAAACGGGCAGAACGCCGGCTTGGCCGTCAGTTCGGTCAGGTCCGGCCGGGTCGACGGCTGGAGCTTCACGCCGGTCAGGATCCGGGCGCTTGCGCCGGTGAGCGGGTCGCGCCGCCAGCGCAGCCGCACCCGGGTCCAGGCCCCGCCAGCGGCCGGATCCGGCACGCTGGCTTCGAGGTCTTGTTCTTCGAAGTCGATCGCAGCCACGCTGATGACCGTAGCAGGATGAGCACATGCTGGTCGTTCATGTTCACGTCCGGATCCGCCCCGAGCGGATCGGCGATTTCCTGGCCGCGACGGTGATCAATGCCCGGGCCTCACTGGCCGAGCCCGGCGTGCTGCGGTTCGACGTCATCCAGGATCAGGCCGACCCGGCGCACGCGGTGCTGATCGAGGTCTACCGGGACGACGAGGCCTCAGCCGCGCACAAGCTCACGCCGCACTACGCGACGTGGCGCGATACGGTCGCCGAGATGATGGCCGAGCCCCGGCAGTCGGCCCGCTTCTCGGTGGTGTTCCCGGTCGCTACCGAAGGCTGGGCGAGCGAATCGCCGTGGAGCTGAGTTTCGAGTTCGCCACCGCCGGGCGCATCATGGCCGGTCCCGGCCGGGCCCGGGAACTGTCTGGCGTGCTGGCCGCCCTGGGCTCACGGGTGCTGGTGGTCACCGGCGCCGATCCGGCCCGGCACGACGGGCTGCTGGCCGGCCTCGACCTGGCCACGATGGTGTTCCCCGTGGCCGCGGAGCCGACGGTCGAGACGGCCAGGACGGCGGTCACCGCCGCGCGCCAGCATGGCGCCGACGTGGTCGCGGCGATCGGCGGCGGCAGCGTCATCGACACCGGCAAGGCGGTGGCCATGCTGCTGGCCAACGGCGGCGACCCGCTGGACTACCTGGAGGTGGTCGGGGCCGGGCGGGCCATCACCGCGCCGGCCGTGCCCTGTGTCGCGGTGCCCACCACCGCGGGCACCGGAGCGGAGGTAACCGCCAACGCGGTGCTGGCCGTCCCGTCGCACCAGGTCAAGGCCAGCTTGCGCAGCCCTTTGATGCTGCCGCGGGTGGCGCTGGTCGACCCGCTGCTCACCGTCTCCTGCCCGCCGGCGGTCACCGCGGCGAGCGGCCTGGACGCGCTCACCCAGTGCCTGGAGCCGTTCGTGTCGGTCCAGGCCACGCCGCTGACCGACGGGCTGGCCCGCGAGGGGCTGCGCCGCGCGGGGACGGGCCTGCGTGCCGCCTACGCCGGCGGGGAGGACCTGACCGCGCGTTCGGATATGGCCCTGTGCAGCCTGCTCGGCGGGATGGCGCTGGCCAACGCCAAGCTGGGGGCCGTGCACGGGCTGGCCGGTGTCATCGGCGCGACCGCCGACGTGCCGCACGGCCTGGCTTGCGCCGCGTTGCTGGCCCCGGTCATCGAGGCGAACGTGCGGGTCGCGCGCTCGGCGCCGTCGGGGGCCGGCGTCCTGGACCGCTACGCCGAGGCGGCCCGGCTGCTCACCGGGCGCCCGGACGCGTCGACCGAGGATGGCCTGGCCTGGATCCGCGAGACGCTGGTCCTGCTCCACGTGCCCGGCCTGGCCGCCTTCGGCCTCGGCCCGGAGCAAGCCGGCGAGATCGCCGCCAAGGCGCTGGTTTCCAGCAGCATGAAGGGCAACCCGGTCGCGCTGAGCCCGGCCGACCTGGAGGCCGCTCTGCTCCAGGCACTATGAGGAGGCGAACAGCCGCGCGGCGGCGGCGACGATCTCGGCCTGCGGCACGTCCCGCAGATGCTGGCTGATGTTCCACCGGTGCCCGAACGGATCCTCGAGCTGGCCGTGCCGGTCGCCCCAGAACATGTCGGTCGGCGGCTGGCGTACCAGCGCCCCGGCCGCGACCGCGCGTGCGAACCACGTATCGGCATCGTCGACCTCCAGCGCCAGCACCACCGGCGTGCCGCCGATGGTGGGCGGGGCCAGCACTCCCAGCTCGGGAAACTCGTCCGCCAGGTGCAGCAGGCCGCCGCCGATCCGGAGCTGGACCGACATCAGCCGCCCGTCGGGCACCGGGATCCGGCTCACCTCCTGGGCTCCGAATGCCTCGGCGTAGAAGGCTGCGGCGCGCTCGGCGCCCTGGACCACGATGTGCGCGACGATTGGCATTCATCCACCGTAGGCCGCGGCGCGGCCGGGTAGGGGAGGATGAGAGCATGCCCCGTCCCGTGCCCCGTCATGATCGCGACGCCGGCGGCCCCGCCGAGGTGCTGGCGGCGAAGGCCGCCTTGCGGCAGGAGGTGTGGTCCGCGATGCGCGCGGCCAAGGTGGCGCGGTTTCCCGGCGCCGCCGGGCGGATCCCGAACTTCACCGGCGCCGAGGCGGCCGCCGAGCGACTGCGCGCCACCCCGGCCTGGCAGGCGGCCGGCACGCTGAAGGCCAACCCGGATTCCGCGCAGCTTCCGGTGCGCCAGCGCGCGCTGGAAGACGGCAAGACCGTCTACATGGCGGTGCCCCGGCTGGCCGAGGCCGAGCCGTTCTTCGCCCTCGATCCGGACCACCTCAGCGAGTCCCCGCGCAAGGCCGCCTCGATCAGCGGCGCGTCGCGGTCGGCCCGGCGGGTGACGCTGGCCGACCTGTCCCCGGTCGACCTGGTGGTGATGGGCAGCGTGGCCGCGGCGCCGGATGGCGCGCGGCTGGGCAAGGGCGGCGGGTTCGCCGACCTGGAGTTCGCGCTGGCCAGCGCGGCTGGCCTGATCGGACCGGACACGCTCTGCGTCACCACGGTGCACGAGGTTCAGCTGGTCGAGGCCGGGACCATCCCGCTGACCAGCCACGACGTGCCAGTTGACCTCATCGTCACGCCCGACCGGGTGATCGACTGCCGCTCCCGGCACGGGCCCCGGCCGGCCGCCGGCATCCGCTGGGAGGACCTGACCGAGGAGAAGATCACCGCCATCCCGCTGCTCGCCGCCCAGCGCCGGGCCGTGCTCTGACCGTGACCCCGCGACCGCAGAACGAGGCGCGAATCAGGTTAGCCGGAGCCCCGCAAGGGGGAGATCCTGACCACGAAGACTGAAGGCACCCTCATTGGCTCGTGTGCACGTCCCAGGCAGGCTCGTTCTTGGGAGGTAGGCGATGAAGCAGATCCGGGTCGAAAAGCCCAAGTACCGTCGCGAGCGGGTCGATGACGAGTTCCTGCCGCTGGACCCTCGGGACAGCGATATCGTCCGGGCCAAGGCGCTGCGCAGGGCCGCCCTCGAGCAGGCCGCGGAGCCCGAGACCTAGGAGTCGAAGCCCAGCCCGGCCGCGTCCAGGGCCCGCAGCCACAGGTTGCGGTGCCCCGCGTGGCGGTCGGCGCGGGCCAGGGACCAGCGGGTGGCCTGGATGCCCAGGTAGGCGAGCGGTTCGGGCGGGAAGGGGACCGGCCTGCCGCGGACCAGCCGTAGCCCGGTCAGCTCGGTCCGCTCGCCGCCCAGCAGGTCGAGCATGACCCGGGCGCCGAACCGGCTGGCCCCGACGCCGAGCCCGGTATAGCCGAGCGCGTAGGCCACCCGGCCGCGGTGGGCGGTGCCGAAGAAGGCGCAGAACCGGCTGCAGGTGTCGATCACGCCGCCCCACCGGTGGCTGAACCCGATCCCTTCCAGCTGCGGGAACGTGGCGAAGAAGTGCGCCGCGAGGGTCGCGAACGTGGCGGGCCGCTGGTCGTAGGCGGGGCGGATACCGCGGCCGAAGTGGTAGATGGCGTCGTAGCCGCCCCACAGGATCCGGTCGTCCGCGGTGAGCCGGTAGTAGTGGAACTGGTTGGCAGAATCGCCGATGCCCTGCCGGTTGCGCCAGCCGATCGCGTTCCGCTGCGCCGCGCTGAGCGGCTCGGTCATCAGCACGTAGTCGTAGACCGGGACCACGTAGGGCCGCAGCCGGCGCACCAGCGCGGGGAATGCACTGGTGGCCAGGGCGACCTGCGCGGCCCGCAGCACGCCGTCCCGGGTCCGGACGGCCACGCCGTCCGCGTCGCCGGCCAGCCCGGTGGCGGGGGAGTGCTCGAAGATCCGGACGCCGAGCCGTTCACACGCCGCGGCCAGGCCCCAGGCCAGCCGGGCGGGCTGGACCATGGCCGCGCCCCGCTTGTCCCACAGGCCCGCCAGGTAGGTCGGGGAGTTGACCTCGGCGCGCATGGCCCCGGCGTCAAGGAACGCGCCGCCGTCGCTGTCAGCAGCCGCGCGGAGCCCGTCGACCTGGTATTCCTCGGTGGCGACGCCGATGGAGCCGGTCCGCTCGAAGTCGCAGTCGATGCCGTGCCGGTCCACCGCGGCCTCGATCGCGTCCAGGTTCTGCGCGCCGAGGCGCTGCAAGGTGCCGAACTCGCCGGGGAAGCGCGCCCGCCCGTTGACGGCGCCGTGGGTCAGGCTCGCGTCGCAGAACCCGCCGTTACGCCCGCTGGCCGCCCAGCCGACCCGGTGGCCCTCGGCAAGCACCACGGACCGTTCGGGGAAAGATTCCTTCGCGAGCAGGGCGGTCCACAGGCCGGTGAACCCGCCGCCGATCACCACGAGGTCGGCGGCGGCCGCACCGCGCAACGATGCACGGGCCGACGGCGCGCCGGGCTGGTCCAGCCAGAACGGCCGGGGCTCGGCCGCCGCGACCAGGTGGTCGTACCGTTCCCCCAGCGTCCTCACCGGCAGACGGAGGCGAAGGCGTCCTCGAGGATGGACAGGCCCTCGTCGAGCAGGTCCTCGCCGATGACCAGCGGCGGCAGGAAACGGATCACGTTGCCGAAGGTGCCGCAGGTCAGCGTCACGAGCCCGGCCTGATGGCAGGCCTTGGCCACGGCCGAGGTGGTGGCCGGGTCCGGGTCCAGGGTGCCCGGCCTGGTCATTTCGATGGCCAGCATCGCGCCGCGGCCGCGCACGTCCGCGATCACCGGGTAGGTCTCGGCCAGCTTGTGCAGCCGCGGCAGCATGACCTCGCCGATCCGGCGGGCCTTGCCGGCCAGGTCTTCCGCCACCATCGTCTCGATCGCGCCGAGCGCCGCCGCGCAGGCCACGGGGTTGCCGCCGTAGGTCCCGCCCAGGCCGCCCGCGTGCACCGAGTCCATGATCTCGGCGCGCCCGGTCACCCCGGCCAGCGGCAGGCCGCCGGCGATGCCCTTCGCCGTCGTGACCATGTCCGGGACCACGCCCTCGTGCTCGCAGGCGAACCAGTCGCCGGTCCGGCAGAACCCGGTCTGGATCTCATCCGCGATGAACACGATCCCGTGCTCGGCGCAGAACTCGGCGAGCCCGGGCAGGAACCCGTCGGGCGGCACCACGAACCCGCCCTCGCCCTGGATCGGCTCGATGATCAGCGCGGCCACATTGTCCTCGCCGACCTGGGTGTGGATCAGGGACTTCACCAGGTCCAGGGCGTTCGCCCTGCAGGCCTCCGGGCCGCCCGGCCAGCGCAGCGGGTAGGCCATCGGCATCCGGTAGATCTCGCCCGCGAACGGCCCGAACTTGTCCTTGTAAGGCATGTTCTTCGCGGTCAGCGCCATGGTCAGGTTGGTGCGCCCGTGGTAGCCGTGGTCGAACGCGATGACGGCCTGGCGCCGGGTGGCGTGCCGGGCGATCTTCACCGCGTTCTCCACCGCCTCGGCGCCGGAGTTGAACAGGGCGGAGCGCTTGTCGTGCGTCCCCGGCGTGCGCCGAGCCAGTTCCTCGCACACCTCCACGTAGCCCTCGTACGGCGTCACCATGAAGCAGGTGTGGGTGAACCGGGCCGCCTGCTCGGCCACCCGCGCCGCCACCCGGGGAGCGGCATTGCCGACCGAGACCACCGCGATCCCGGCGCCGAAGTCGATCAGGGAGTTGCCGTCGGCGTCCACGATGACGCCGCCGCCGGCGTCCGTGACGAACACTGGCAGCACGGTGCTGACCCCGCGGGCCACCGTGCGGTCACGCCTGGCCAGTAGCTCGCGTGAGGCGGGTCCGGGGATCTCGGTGACAAGGTTGCGGCTCTGGGCAACGCGGGATTCCGCTGGTACATGCTCGGTCATATTTCAGACCATAGATCATCGGGCCAGGCAGCTGAAGTGCGGTCGGGCGGGTACCGCCGATCACGCGGATAGCCCGATGGGCTGGGTCTAGGGTGGTGTGCCGGGAGATCACGAGAGGATCGAATGCCAGAAGTGGCCGACCATCAGGAGCCGGGCGCGCGGGGGTTGTTCGGCGGCGTCTTCGCCCGCGGTGCCGCCGACACGAGCGACGTCGCGTGGCTGCAGGCCATGCTGGACGCCGAGGCCGGACTGGCCAGGGCCCTGGAGCGGGCCGGACTGGCGCCCGCGGGCTCCGGGGCGGCGGTTACCGAGGTGGCCCAGGCGGGCAACTTCGACGTCGCCGAGCTCGGCCAGCTCGCGGCGCTGACCGGGAATCCGGTTCCGGCGCTGGCCCGCGCCCTGGCCCGCCGGGTCTCGCAGACCGCGGCCGGCGCCGTGCACCGCGGCGCGACCAGCCAGGACATCGTGGACACGGCGGCCATGCTGCTGGCCAGGCGGGCCATCGAGGTCATACTGGCCGATCTGGACCGGGCCGCCGCGGCCGCGGCCGGGCTGGCCGACGCGCACCGGTCCACGCTGATGATCGGGCGGACGCTGCTCCAGCAGGCCGTCCCCGTCACCTTCGGCTTGGTCGCGGCGGGCTGGCTGACCAGCCTGGACGAGGCCCGCGCCGGGTTGGCCGCGGTCGGTTCGCAGCGGCTGGCCGTGCAGTTCGGCGGCGCGGCCGGCACGTTGGCCCCGCTCGGCGACGACGGGCCCCGGGTGGTGGCGCTGCTGGCCGAGGAGCTGGGCCTGGCCCGGCCCGTGCTGCCCTGGCACACCGACCGGCTGCGGATCATCGACCTGGCCACCGCGCTGGCCCGGGTGGCGGCGGCGCTCGGCAAGATCGCCAGGGACGTCACGCTGCTGGCCCAGTCCGAGATCGCCGAGGTCAGCGAGGGCGGCGGCGAACCGGCGCCGCGCGACGCGTCGTCCCCCCGTCGCGGCGGGTCCTCCGCGATGCCGCACAAGCACAACCCGGTGGCCTCGATCGCCATCCTCGGCTGCACCCGGCAGGTACCGGGCCTGCTGGCCACCCTGGTGGCGTCCGGCGAGCAGGAACTGCAGCGCGCCGCCGGGGCGTGGCACGCCGAGTGGGAGCCGCTGACCGCGCTGCTGCGCCTGACCGGCTCGGCGGCCAGCTGGGGCGCCGAGCTGTTGTCCGGGCTCAGCGTGGACGTCTCGCGAATGGCGGCCAACCTGGCCGCGACCAAGGGCCTGCCGCTCGCCGAGCACGTCACGTCGCTGCTGGCCGGCGTGCTCGGCGGCGTCCAGGCGCACGACCTGGTGGCCGAGGCGGGCCAGCGAGCGGTGGGCGCGGGCCTGCCGCTGCGCGACGTGCTGCTGTCCGTGCCCAAGCTCGAGGGCCGGCTGGCTTCCGCGGGCATCACACCGGAGCAGATCGAGTCGGCGCTCGAGCCGGCCGGCTACCTGGGCGCCGCCGGCGGCTTCGTCGCCGCCGCCCTGGCGGCCCACGAGGCCGTCCAGGCCACGCTGGCGGAGGGGGCGGACCATGGATGACGCCGAGCGCACCCGGCAGGGGATGGCGGTCAGGCGGGCGGTGCTCGGCGACGCGCACGTCGACCGGGCGGTGGCCGCCACCACCTCGTTCACCGAGCCGTTCCAGGACTTCATCACGCGCTACGCGTGGGGCGATGTCTGGTCCCGTCCCGGCCTGTCACGCGCCGAGCGCAGCATGATCACCCTGGCCATGCTGGCCGCCCTGCAGCACGAGAACGAGCTGGCCATGCACGTCCGGGCCGCGTTGCGCAACGGCCTGAGCCCCGAGCAGATCCGGGAGGTCCTGCTCCAGGTCGCCGTCTACGCGGGCGTCCCGGCCGGCAACCGCGCCTTCGCCATCGCCCAGCGCGTCCTGTCCGAGGCCGTCGGCGAGTAGCGCACCTGCCCGCTGCGGAGTGAAACCGCGGTTTCACCACCTTGGGGTGTGCTGAAACGACGGTTTCATCTCAGGGCGGGCCCTGCCGCGTGGACCTGATTTGTATCCCGGCATAGGCTTGCTAGCTGGGAAGTTGGTCTGGGGCCACAGCTAGCCGTCCGACATGCGAACGTCTGTACTCCTGGCGACCGCTAAGGCGGTATCGTTTTGCTAAGCGAACAGACTTGGAGTGCAATGGCGGAGATCGTCTCACTCGCTGAAGCCGTGGAGCGGGCGATTCACGACGGGGACGCCGTGGCCATGGAGGGGTTCACGCACCTGATCCCGTTCGCCGCCGGACATGAGGTGATCAGGCAGCGACGCCGGGACCTGACGCTGATCAGGATGACGCCGGACCTGATCTACGACCAGCTCATCGGGGCCGGGTGCGCGCGCAAGCTGATCTTCTCCTGGGGCGGTAACCCCGGGGTGGGCTCGCTGCACCGGTTCCGGGACGCGGTGGAGCAGGCCTGGCCGACCGCCCTGGAGATCGAGGAGCACAGCCACGCCGGGATGGCCAACCGCTACGTGGCCGGCGCGTCCGGTCTGCCGTTCGCGGTCCTGCGCGGATATAACGGCACCGGCCTGGAGTCGCTCAACGGCGGTCACGGCGCGGCTCCCACGATCAAGCCGATCACCTGCCCGTTCACCGGCGAGACGCTGACCGCGGTGGCCGCCATCCGGCCCGACGTGGCCGTCATCCACGCCCAGCGCGCCGACCGGGCCGGGAACGTGCAGTTCTGGGGGATCGCGGGCGTGCAGAAGGAAGCGGTGCTGGCCTCGCAGCGGTCGGTGGTCACCGTCGAGGAGATCGTCGACCGGCTCGACCCCCGGCCCGGTGCGGTGGTCCTGCCCAGCTGGACGGTGAGCTACGTGGCCCACGCTCCGGGCGGGGCGCACCCGTCCTACGCGCTCGGCTACTCGGTCCGGGACAACGACTACTACGTGGCCTGGGACGCGATCGGCCGCGACCGGGACGCGTTCGCCCGCTGGCTGGACGAGCGCATCTACGCCGCGGCCGAAGGCCCAGGCCAATTGAACACCGTGCCGGCGGGGCAGTCATGAAGGACCTGAACCCCGCGGCGGTCAGCGAGCTGACCTACACCGCCGATGAGATGATGACCGTCGCCGCCTCCCGCGTGCTCCGGGATCCGATGACCTGCTTCGTCGGGATCGGGCTGCCCAGCGCCGCGGCGAACCTGGCCCGCGGCACGCACGCGCCCGGGCTGGTGCTGATCTACGAGTCGGGCACGATCGGCGCCAAGCCGTCGGAGCTGCCGCTGTCGATCGGCGACGGCATCCTGGCCGAGACCGCGGACGCGGTGGTCAGCGTCCCGGAGATCTTCAACTACTGGCTGCAGCCGGGCCGGATCGACATCGGGTTCCTCGGCGCCGCCCAGATAGACAAGTTCGGCAACATCAACACCACGGTCATCGGCGGGGACTACGAGCACCCCCGGGTGCGCCTGCCGGGCGCGGGCGGCGCACCGGAGATCGCCGCGTCGTGCCGCGAGGTGATCGTCGTGGTCCGGCAGAGCAGCCGGTCGTTCGTGGAACGGGTCGACTTCGTCACCTCGGTGGGCTACGGATCGGGCCCGGGGGACCGCGAGCGGCTCGGGCTGACCGGCGCCGGGCCGAAGAAGATCATCACCGACCTGGGCGTGCTGGAGCCCGACCCGGTGACGTTCGAGTTCACCATGACCGGCTTGTTCCCGGGCGTGTCCGCGGCGGCGGCCAAGGAGCGGACCGGCTGGGACCTGGCCGTGGCCGCGGACCCGGAGATCATCGCCGCGCCCAGCCCAGCCGAGCTCGGCGCGCTGCGCAATCTTCAAAGGAGCAGTACCAATGACCGCTGAGGTTTCGACGACGGCCATCACCGGCTCCGGCGAGCTCGTCCTGCCCGCCTACGAGCGGCCGTCCGGGGTGCACCCGCCGCTGGACTTCGCCGGGTACCGCTCGACCGCGCTGCGCCACCCCAAACGGCCGCTGGTGCTGCTGCCGCACCGGCTCACCGAGGTGACCGGGCCATTGCTCGGCAACGACCTGATCACCGCCACCGACGCCGACCTGACCACCCAGCACGCCGGGGAGCCGCAGGGGCAGCGGATCATCCTGGCCGGGCGGGTGCTCGACTCCGACGGCCGGCCGGTCCCCGACACGCTGATCGAGATCTGGCAGACCAACGCGGGCGGGCGCTACCGGCACTCGCGCGAGCACCACCCCGCGCCGCTGGACCCGAACTTCGACGGGATCGGCCGCGCCATCACCGACTCGGCCGGGCGGTACCGGTTCGTCACCATCCAGCCGGGCGCGTACCCGTGGGGGAACCACTACAACGCCTGGCGTCCCGCCCACATCCACTTCTCGCTGTTCGGCCGCGCGTTCACCCAGCGGCTCGTCACCCAGATGTACTTCCCGGGCGACCCCCTGCTGCCGCTGGACCCCATCTTCAACTCGGTCCCCGACGAGAAGGCCAGGCAGCGGATGATCGCCGGCTTCGACATGGACCTGACCCAGCCCGAGTGGGCGCTCGGCTACACCTGGGACATCGTGCTGCGCGGCCGGTCCGCGTCTGTGTTCGAGTAAGAGAGGACGGCGCGACACCGTGCTGGGGATAACTCCTTCGCAGACCGTGGGGCCCTACTTCGCGATGCGGCTGCCGTGGCCCGGCGGCCCCTACGTGGTGCCGGAGGACACGCCCGGCGCCATCACGATCGTCGGCCGGATGTACGACGGCGCCGGCAACATCGTCCCCGACGGGCTGGTCGAAACCTGGCAGGCCGGGCCGGACGGGCGCTTCGCCCATCCGGACGACCCGCGCGGCGCCGCCCCCGGCGGCTATCACGGGTTCCGCGGCTTCGGCCGCTGCCCGACCGCCCCGGACGGCTCGTACCGCATCGTCACCCTCAAGCCCGGCCCGCTGCCCACCCCCGACGGGAGCATCGAGGCGCCGCATCTGGACGTGTCCGTGTTCTGCCGCGGGCTGCTCGACCGGGTGGTGACCAGGATGTACTTCCCGGACGAGCAGACCGCCAACGCCGTCGACCCGGTACTGAGCTCGATCAGCGAGCCGGCCCGCCGGGCCACGCTCATCGCCGTGCCCGAGCCCGAAGGGGAGCTCAGGTTCGACATCTGGCTGCAAGGCGAGCGCGAGACCGTCTTCTTCGACGTCTGAGCTTGATCGCCCCATAGGCTAGGGGAGTTGTCCGCGAAAGGAGCGCCGTGCTGCCCTGGTCTTCCGACCTCGCCGGCCGCATCGACGAGCGGGTCATCACCAGCGAGATGCTGCGCGGTAACCCGCTCGGTGACGCGTATGAGCGGCCGCTGCTCGTCTACCTGCCGCCTGGCTACGACGACGAACCCGAGCGCAGGTACCCGGCCGTGTACGTGATCCAGGGCTACACCGGGAACCTGGCCATGTGGCGCAACCGGTCGCCCTACCGGCTGCCCTTCCCGGAGGCGGCCGACGCCGTGTTCGCCGGCGGCGAAGGCCCGAAGATCCCGCCCGCGATCGTGGTCTACGTCGACGCGTGGAGCAAGTACGGCGGCAGCCAGTTCGTGGACTCACCGGGTACCGGGCGCTATCACTCCTATCTGTGCGAGGAGGTCGTGCCCTGGGTGGACGCGCGCTACCGGACGCTGCCCGATCCCGCGCACCGGGCCATCATGGGCAAGTCGAGCGGCGGATTCGGCGCCATGATCACGCCCATGCTCCGGCCCGACCTGTTCGGGGCGCTGGCCACGCACGCGGGTGACACGCTGTACGAGTACAGCTACCTGCCCGCGTTCGCGGACGCCGTCCGGCACCTGCGCCGCTACGACGGGGACATCTGGCGCTGGTGGGCGGACTTCACCTCGCGGGTGTCCTTCACCAAGGAAGAGGACATGGTCCTGCTGGAGGTGCTCGGCGTGGCGGCGTGCTTCTCCGCGCGGCAGGACGGTACCGTGGACCTGCCGTTCGACCCGGTGACGGGGGTACTCCGGTCCGCTGTCTGGCAACGGTGGCTGGACTGGGACCCGGTCCGGATGGTGCCAGCACACGCGGAGGCCCTGCGCGGGTTGCGGGCCATCTGGATCGACGCCGGGACGCGGGATGAGTATCATCTCGACCTCGGCGCCGAGGCGTTCCGCGCCGCGCTCCGGGACGTGGGCATAGCCGACGAAGTGGTACATTTTGAGCTCTTTGATGCCGGGCACGGGAGCATCGAATACCGCTACCCGCGGTCGCTCGCGTGGCTGTGTGGCCGGATGACTAAGTAGCTGCTAAGTAGCCACCGGCCGCCCCGGCGGTCTGGTACCTTTCCGGCGTATCGGGAACGGGTCTAACCCCATGGATCATTTGAATGGAGAGTCGTTATGCGCAAAAGCGGGTGGGCGGTAGCTGCTGCGGGGGTCAGCTCGCTGGTACTGCTGCTAACCGCGTGCGGGGGATCGTCGTCGTCGTCGTCATCGTCGTCAGCCGCGGGTTCGGGTTCGACCTCGTCGGCCGGGGCCCAGCCCTCGGGTGCGGCGGGCCTGCCGGCGAAGGGGACTCAGGTCCTGATCGTGCAGCACTCCAACCTCGGCTGGGTACTCGCCGAGGCCAGTGGCATGGTTGTGTACACGTACAGCGGGGACACCAAGAATGGGTCGCCGACCTGCACCGGTACCTGCGCTGCGCTGTGGCCCGCGGTGACCGGCGTTCCGCTGGCCGGACCGGCTGACGCGCTGCCCGCCCCGCTTGGCACGGTCGCCATGGCCAACGGCGCCAAGCAGATCACCTACGACGGCCTGCCGCTGTACACGTTCAAGGGCGCCAAGCCGCTGAGCACCAAGGGCAACGGCGTCGACGGCAAGTGGCACGTGATCAAGCTCCCGGCGAGCGCCATCACGCAAACGGGCTGAGCCCGTTATCCCCAACGGGACCCGGAACTTCCGGGTCCCGATGTAAGGAGAGACACGTTATGCGCAAGAGCGGGTGGACGGTAGCTACCGGGCTTGGCTCGCTGGTACTGCTGCTAACCGCGTGCGGGGGGTCGTCGAGTTCAACGACCACGACCACGGGCGCGCCGTCGGGCACGGTGACCCAGAACACCGCCTCCTCAGGCGCTAGCACCGGGTCGTCGTCGTCCTCGGCTTCGTCACCGAACGCCAACGCAACGCGGTCGAGTCCGGTACCGAAGGACACGAGCTCGGCCGACGCGCAGCCCAGCAGTAACAACGGGGTTACCTTCCCGCCGGTGGGCACCACTGTCCTTATCATCCAGCACTCCAACCTCGGCTGGGTGATGGCAAAGGCCAGCGGCCATGTCGTCTACACCTACGACAAGGACAAGAAGGGCGGCCCGCCGACCTGCACCGGATCCTGCGCCTCGGTGTGGATTCCGGTCACCGGCATGCCCAAGCCCGGCCCACCGGACAACTTCCCCGGTACGTTCAGCACGATCACCGTGGGCGGCCAGAAGGTCATTACCTACAACGGCTACCCCCTGTACACCTACTCCGGAGATCATGTGCTGACCACAAAGGGCAACGGCATCGACGGGGTGTGGCACGTGATCAAGCTCTCCGAGAGCGACATCACGGGCGGGTGACCCCAGGTCAGAACCAGCAGCCCGCGCAACCGTGCGGGCTGCTGGTCATTTACAGCGCACTGATGCTGGCCGCGCTGGGCGAGCTGCTGACCAAGCTGTCCCGGGCCCTGCTCGGCGAGGACGCTGACCGGAACCTGATCAGTGCCAAGCCGCCCGCCACCGCGGCGGACTAGGGCTTGCGCGCCACTACCACGCAGTAATAGGACTCGGCCGCGTTGGCGGGCACCACGTCGCCGGGGTCGGGCCGCCACTCCGGTGGCCAGGTCAGGCCGGGCTCGACGAGGTCCAGGCCGGATACGAGCTTCCTGACGGCGGAGCGGGTGCGGACGTGGGCCTGCTCGGTCGCCTCGTCGAAGACCCGCTCTACGTCGTTGACCTCGGGCACGGTATCCGGGGTGGCGTGCGAGATGGCCACGTGACTGCCGCCGGGGAACGGGTCGAGCAGCGCGGCGATGAGCCCGGCCGGGTCGGACTCATCCGAGACGAAGTGCAAGATCGACAGGAACAAGAACGCCGTGGGCTCGCGGAAGTCGATCAGGCTCCGCAGCGCCGGGTCGTGCAGGATCTTGTCGGGTTCGAGCAGGTCCTGCTCGATGATCGCGGTGTTGGGCACGTTGTGCAGCATGGACCGGGCGTGGGCCAGCACCACTGGGTCGTGGTCGACATAGACCACCCTGGCCTCCGCGCTGGCGTCCCGGGCGATCTCATGGGTGTTGCCGACGGTGGGCAGCCCGGCGCCGATATCGACGATCTGGCGGATGCCGGCCTCGTTGATCAGGTAGCGCACCACCCGGCGCAGGAAGGCCCGGTTCCACTGGACCGCGACCTGCACGTTCGGCAGCTGCGCGATCATCGATTCGGCGACTGCGCGGTCCGCCGGGTAGTTGTCCTTGCCGCCGAGCAGGTAGTCATAGATTCGCGCCGCGCTCGGGATGTCGGGCCTGAAAGTGGTCCGCCAGTCTCCGTCCTCCGTCACTGAGCCCCCTTGCCGTGGCCCGCCCGCTCGCGATCCGCCAATCCTATCCCCGGTCGAAGCGGTCGCCCAGACTAAAGGACCCGGGCAGGTCGGGCATAAACCTCGACGGTGGACACGGGCGACCAATAGATTTTGCGTATGACGGGTGAGGCTGGCCAGGCTACGCCGCCGCGTCGGCTCGAACTCGTACCCGATCCGGCCGACGCGTTCGGCGCTGTGCTGACCGCGGGGACCCGCGCCCGCGAGGTCGACGGTGACCTGCGGGCCAGCCGCCAGAGCTTCGAGCGGGCCTATCAGCTCGCCGAGCGGGCCGGGGACGCGCAGGCCATGGCCCTGGCCGTGCTGGGCCTTTCCGGGCTGTGGGTCTCCGAACGCCGCACGGTCACCGGCGCGGTGCTGCTGGAGGCCCGGCTCGAGCACGTGCTGTCGCTGCTCGACCCGCATTCATCGTTGGCGTTGCGCGTCCGTACCAGGCTGGCGGGGGAGGCCGACTACGTGCGGGGCGGGCACGACGCCATCCTGGCCCAGCTTGACGTGGCCCGGACGGCGGCCGATCCCGAGCTACTGGCCGAGGCGCTCAGCCTGGCGCACCACTGCCTGCTGGGTCCTGAGCACGTCGCGCTGCGCCGGGACCTGGCCGTGGAGCTGATCAAGACGAGCTTTCGCACCCGGCGGCGCAGCGACCTGCTGATGGGCCTGCTCTGGCAGACGGTCGACGCGTATTTGTCCGGTGACCCGCACGCCGGACGGCACCTGGGTGAGCTGCGCGATCAGCTCGGTCAGCAGAACCACCTGGCCGTCGCGTTTGTGGTCAGTGCCATCGACGTGATGCTCGCCATCCGCGCGGGCCGTCTCGATGACGCGGAATCGCTGTCTCGCGCGTGCGCCGCGAACGGCGCGGCCGCGGGCGACGTCGACCATGAATGGTGGTCCGGCGCCCAGCTGGTCACGATCCGCTGGTATCAGGGCCGGCTTACCGAGCTGCTCCCGGTGCTGCGCGACTGGGAGCACTCGCCGGACCTCAGCGCGGTGGACAACTCCGCGGTCGCCGCCCTGGCGGTTGCCGCGGCCCAGGCCGGGGATCTGCGGACGGCCGTCAGCTCGCTGCGCGCCCTGTGCGGCAGCGATCTGGCCGCCCTGCCGCGATCCAGCAGCTGGCTCGGCACGATGAACGGCATCGTGGAGACCGCGGCCCTGCTCGGCGACGCCGAGGTGTCCGCCCAGGCCTACGATCTGCTCCGCCCGTACGCCGGCCTGCCGATGGTCGGCAGCCTCGGCATCACCTGTTTCGGTTCTGTTCAGCACGCCCTCGGTGTGGCCTCGCTGACCTGCGGGCACCTGGACCAGGCGGTCGATCACCTCCGGGGCGCCATCCAGCACAACCTCGCCCTGGCCCACTGGCCCGCGGTCGCAGCGTCCAGGCGGCGGCTGGCCGAGGCCCAGGGGCAGCCCGTCCCGGACGAGGGTGACCGCGATGCGGCTGCCCTGGTCACCGCGTGCCACCGGGTCGGCCGGAAGTGGCGCCTGGCCTGGCGGGACCGGAGCGTCCTGATGGAAGACAGCATCGGGATGACCCACCTGGCGGTGCTGGTCGCCAACCCGCGCCGGGAGATCCTGGCCGCCGAGCTGGCCGCGGGTCTGTCGGCGCTCGGTACCGCCAGCGACGGCGGCTCGGCCCATCCGGTGCTGGATCAGGCGGCCATCGCCGAGTACCGGAACCGCCTCAGGCGCCTGGACGCCGAGCTTGACCAGCGGGGAGGCGGCGACGCGGAGGCACGTGCCGAGCGGGACTGGCTGGTCGCCCAGCTGGCGAGCGCGGCGGGGCTCGGCGGGCGCGTCCGGTCCTTCCCCGACCAGGGTGAGCGTGCCCGTGTCGCCGTGGGCAAGGCCATCCGCCGGGCGCTGGCCCGGATCGACGAGGCGGACCCGGTTCTCGGTGATCACCTGCGGCAGACCGTGCACACCGGCGTCCGCTGCTCCTACTGGCCCGGCTGACCCGCGAGCCGCGCCCGGCCGATCTGTCAGCCGCGCCCGGCTGATCTGCCAGCCGCGCCCGGGCTGACCCGCGCGGGTACCGGCATGGAACGGGATGGCACCGGATGGACCGCCGCAGTCACGTATGGCAATGACTCATTCGTCCTCAAGGAGGAAATTGTGGCTCTGCGTGATTCCATGCGTGATTCCGCGGCCCAGTACCTGCGGCCCGGCGAGCCCATCCAGGCGGTGATCGGCGCGCAGACCGCGAGCGCCTGGCTGGCCGGGCTGACCGGCTTCCTGGTCTTCCTGAGCCTTAACAAGTACCGGATCATCGTCGCCACGCCGACCCGGATCGTGGTCCTGGACGCGGGCAAGACCAGCCTGAAGAAGGCCCGCGGGGTGGTGACCGAGCTGCCGCGGTCGACCCGGCTGGGCCCCGGCACGGGCGTGTGGCACCGCGTCCAGGCAGGCAATGAGACCCTGCGCGTGCACCGCCGCTTCTTCAAGGACCTCGAGGCCGCCGACTCGGCCCTGGCGATGGCCTGATCCCCAGCGTCGGATCCTAGAGCACCGGGGTCAGGCGTCGGCCACCGCGTCCCGGTCGATCGTCGCGGCCCAGCTGGCCAGCAGGTTCAGCGCGTCGTCGGACGGGCTTCCGGGCTCGGCGGTAAACGCGCTGATCCGCAGGCCCGCGTCGGCGACCAGGTCGAGCGCCTCGCAGGTCAAGGTGAGGTCGCCGACCACCGGATGGTGCAGGCGCTTGACCCCGGTGCGGCGGACGCGCACGTGGTGCGCGTCCCACCAGGTCCGGAAGGCCTGGCTGCGGGTCGACAGCTCCCCGATGAGGCCGGACAGCCCCCGGTCATGAGGGTTGCGGCCGGACTCGGCTCGCAGCATCGCCACCATGTCCCGGGCCTGACGCTCCCAGTCCAGGTAGAAGTCCCGCGCGCCGGGATCGGCGAACATGAACCGGGCCGGATTGGCGGGCTGGGCCGGGCTGGTCAAGACCGGGGAGTACAGCGCCCGGCCGAGCCGGTTCGCGGCCAGGATGTCCAGGTGCCGGTTCCGCACCAAGGCCGGCGTGCTGGCCATCGAGTCCAGGATGCGCTGCACGCTCGGCCGGACCTGCGGACGGGCGGTGCGGTGGGCGGCGCGCGTCGCGGCGGTGCCGTTCGCCGCGCGGACCAGGTCGAACAGGTACGCGCGTTCGGCCTCGTCGAGTTGCAACGCGCGGGCCAGGGCCTTGAGCACGCTATCCGGGGCGCCCTGCGCGTTGCCGCGTTCCAGCCGGGTGTAGTAGTCCACGCTGACTCCGGCCAGGAGCGCGACCTCCTCCCGGCGCAGCCCGGCCGCCCTCCGGTTCGTGGTGAGGAGGTCGCGGATCTCTTCGCGGTTGCCCATGCCTACTACGGTACGTTCCGCGCGGGAAATCTGGATCAGGACGGCGTGCTGTCGTAGGCGGCGCGCAGCCGGGCCTCGGCCGCGGGCGGCGCGTGCACGTGGTCCAGGCCCAGCAGGGCGGCGCCCACCACCGGCGGCACGTCGATCACCCGGACCTGCGCGCGCGGTGCGGCTTCCAGAAGCTGCCGCGTGACGCTGTCCATCAGCAGCGCGTTGCGCGCCGTGAGGACGCCCCCGCCGAGGACGACCGGGGTGGCCTGCCCGGTGAGGTCCAGGCGCCGCATCGCGTTGATGGCCATGACCGAGATCTCGTCGGCCAGGCGGCTCACCACGGCCCGGGCGACCGGGTCGCCCTCGTCCGCGACCTGTAGCAGCAGGGGAGCCAGGCCGACCAGCTCGTCGTGGTCGATCTTTCCCTTGTGGATGCCGATCGTGATCTCCTCCACCCGGTCCACGCCGAAGTGGCTGGTCAGGTGCCCGGTCAGCGCCGTGGCCGGGCCGCGGCCGTCTTCGGCTCGGATCGAGTGCCACAGCACCTCCAGGCCGAGTCCGTAGCCGCCGCCCCAGTCACCGGAGATCGTGCCGAGGGCGAGATACCTGGTCACCCGCCCGTCCGGTGCCACGCCGACCGCGTTGATGCCCGCGCCGCAGACCACTGCGACGCCCCAGTGCGGTTCCGCGCGGTCGGCCAGGCCGGACCGCAGGATGGCGAAGGTGTCGTTGACCACGGTCGCGGTCGGGCTCCAGCCCTGGGCCTGGACCGCCGCGGCATGTTCGGCCTCTTCCTCGGGCAGGTCGGCGTTGGCCAGGCAGGCCACGGTGTGCATGGCCACCCAGCCGCGCCGGGAGGCCCGGACCTGGGCCGCGGCCTGCTTGACCACCGCGTCCAGGATGAGCACGGTCTGGTCGACGCCGACATCGTGGGCGTTGATGCCAGGCCCGCGAGCCGAGGCGAGCAGGGTGCCGTCGCCGGCCACCAGGGCCACGTCGGTCTTGCTGTTCCCCCCGTCGATGGCCAGCACGGCGGGCTTGAGTTCGCGTGGCTGCGACCGTGACTGCGGCCGCGGCAGCAGCGGATTGCCGGAAAAGGAATCAGCCAAGGCCGGAACCCTGATCCCCGCCCAGGGCGAACGCGAACAGGGACGCGGCGGTGTAGTCGTCGGCCGGTTCCACCGAGGGCCAGGAGACCACGTTGTCCTCGTAACCAGCGGTCGCGTTGTTGAACGGCGCGAACTGGCCGGCGCTGCAGGCCCGCATCCCAGAGACCGTGCCTAGGCCCACGAAGTTGCCGATGCTGCTCGGGCCGTCGGTGGTCGCGCCGAGCTGGATGTTGCCCCGGCCGGTCAGCGAGCCGGCCAGGTTGGCGATCTCGCTCTGCATGCAGTGCGGGAACACCGTGCCCGCGCCGACCACGAACGAGCTGCCCCAGGCGTTCGCGCCCAGCGCGAAGTCCAGCTGCTGCTGCGCGAACGCCTCGAACGCGTCCGAGCCGCCGTACTTCTGGTACAGCGCGTCGGTGATGAACAGCCCGAACGCGTGCGGCGAGGCGTCCGAGGAACCGAGCCCGGTGCCGAGCGCGAACGGGTCGCCCCGGGACTGGTCCTCACCGGTGCGCAACTGGGCGGCCATGTCGTCAAGCAGCGTGGCGGCCGCGACGGGATAGACCGAGGCCTGCCGCATGGCCTGCAGCAGTTCGGCCTCGGCGACCGCGCCGTCGTCGTAGAGGTTGAACGTGTCGCCGTCCAAGGGGTGGCCCTGGGCGATGTAGGCCCGGACCCAGCGGGCGGCGGTGGCCAGGTCCGCGCTCAGCCGCCCGGCCGGGGCCCCGGTCGCCTCGTCGGCCAGGACGATCTCGGCCGCGCCCCAGGCCATGTCGCTCCTCCACTGGGTGGCCGGGTAGTAGTCGTGCGGGAACGCGGTGACCAGCTGCCCGACGTCGGTGGTCTTGGCCATCGCGTACACACCCCGGGCCAGGCTGAGCAGGTGCGCAGCTTGCGCCGGGTCGCTGACCGCGGACAGCTGGGCGCCCAGCGCGAAGTCGGCGGCGAACCGGCCGGCCAGGTTCGGGCTGACCGGCCGGCCCGGCGGGGCCGCCTCGAACACCGGCCGGTACTTGACGAAGTAGGCCGTCGGCCCGGGGTTGCCGCCCGGGCGAACGTTCATCCGGTCCTCGGCCTGGGGCAGGAACCAGAAGTTGTAGTCGCCCTGGATGGTGTTGCTCGCGTTGCCGTT
>Ga0070735_10000120_pt1 | contig 100481 bp, 88 predicted proteins | sample Coa_R1_FD_66443 | JGI IMG/M metagenome (GOLD analysis project Ga0070735, IMG submission 66443) | Surface soil microbial communities from Centralia Pennsylvania, which are recovering from an underground coalmine fire - Coalmine... | ecosystem: Environmental > Terrestrial > Soil > Unclassified ...
GTTTCGAACCACTGACCTCCACAGTGTCAATGTGGCGCTCTCCCCCTGAGCTACGCGCCCGTTGGCGACGGTGAGTATACCAGGCTTCGATATTCCCGTCAAAGGGGTGTGCTCGACGCGAGCGTCGCGCAACCTCGTGGTATTTTGAGGGGCTTGCCAGGCCTCCCTTCGGACGGTATAATACGGTGCGTTCCGCGCCAGGGCGCATAGCTCAGTGGGAGAGCACTCGCTTCACACGCGAGGGGTCGGTGGTTCGAGCCCACCTGTGCCCACCATGGCGCTGTAGCTCAGTTGGTTAGAGCGCCGCCCTGTCACGGCGGAGGTCGTGGGTTCGAGCCCCATCAGCGTCGCCATCAATGTTCGATGCGATTGCGTCGGTCCCGAAAGGGACCGACGCAGCACACGGAGCAAGCCCTGGAACGCAGGCCGAGATAGCTCAGTTGGTAGAGCACAGGTCTGAAAAACCTGGTGTCGCCAGTTCGATTCTGGCTCTCGGCACCACCGTCGAAGCCCCGCGCCGTAAGGCCGCGGGGCTTCTTTCGTGATCGACGACCGGTGGCTTCCTGGGATGTGCTCACCTGTTGACACGACCGGCACGCATGCACACCATGCGCCCGTCGGGTGCGGGCACAAGAGGCGCCGAACGGGCACGGATCAATGAGACAAGCGAGCGCTCTCGCAGTGATGCTACCGGCGTCGCACTCACTGATATGGTTACCGATTCGAACTTTCGCGTTTGAACGCGGAACTCGACGTCGTCCAGACACCGCTTGACTTTGCGCCGCGTGTATGGACGCCGTTGCATATTCACGGCGGTCAAGCGCTGAATACCGTGCTCCCCGGCGCGGTAACGCTTCGAGAGAACGGAGCTGAAAGAGTGTACAAGGCCGGACAAGGCTGGACCGACAAGGCCGGCAACGAGGGGAGCGAACATGCAAGGGTGCTCGTGGCCTTTCTACTGCGGTCGGAAGCGAAGCAGACCACGATTGTGGAACGCTCGCCGGAGCCCACGATGCCGAGCCCCCGATCGGCGGCGGGTACTGACGGATATAGTGCTTGTCGAGACGTATCACGTGCGAGGAGGCACGCAGAACATGCGAGCAGACATCGCCCCGGGAGCACGCCTTTCTGACTACGAGCTCACGGACCACACGAAGACGCGCCGGCGTCTCAGCGAGCTTCAAGGGAACAACCCGATGATCCTCATCCTGGCCCGGGGCAATTTCTGTCCGAAGGATCATCAACAGCACCTCGAGCTAGCGGCCTTCTATCCGAAGATTGCCGTCGCCTATACGGAAATCGTGACGATCTCGACGGATAACATCTACGAGCTCAACGAGTTCCGAGACTCCGTGGGCGCGCAGTGGACGTTCCTCTCCGACCAGCGGCGTGTCATCCAGAAGGACCTCGATATCCAAGAGTACACCGACTCCCACCACGATCCGATGATTCCTCACACGCTCGTGCTCGAGCCGAATCTGGTGATTCACAAGGTCTACAACGGCTACTGGTTCTGGGGGCGCCCTTCGACCGCGGAGTTGTGGCAAGATCTCCGAGAGGTGAGTCGCAAGGTTCGCCCCGACTGGGATCCCACGGCGCCAGGCTTGCGTGCGGACTGGGACGGCGACAAGGCGCTCCATTACCCGTATGGGGTTGGCCGTACGGGAGAAACATAGACTGCGATCAGCCCATACCTGCGACGGCGCCTCTTCAGGCCTTAGACGCTGCGCCGCGTGGAGACGCCGTTGCCCGAGACGGGCTGCGACTTGGGCTGCGAGCATTTGCGCTCAACCGTAAGATAACTGCCTCTGCACCTGCTCCCGGAGCGGGCACTCCGGCAGCATGGTGGAGTTTCGACCTCTTCGCTTACCGGTGCGATCTCGAGTCGCCGGAGACTCGCTGGCGCGGTAACCGTCTAACGGCCGTCTGGCCGTGGCTCGACGATGAGATACAGGTCTGGCCATTGAGGCCTAGCGACTGAGTGATTCCGGATACCAGTGCGCGAACGACTGACATACCCTTCTCCCATTGTATCATGCCACGCATCGTCGTCCGATGCCCTCTCGGTCCTAGACGGCAGCAGCCCCGCTGCTCGGACCCGCTGACCGGCCGATCTTCGCACGAAAGAAAATGCCCAGAACGCAGTGACGTCACTCGTGCGAGTGTCCGATTATGTGAGGCCGCCGCTGGGTATACCGCTTTATGGCAGAATCTGCTGCACCGGTGTCTAGCAGGGCCTTCATGGGCGTGCCGCCCGTGCGAGTGTGCGCCTAGACGTCCGCAAGTCCACGAGCGGCGCGACTGAAGACGCTAATTCACTCAGTGAGCACTTGAGGAGAAGAAGGTCATGAAGTCGGATGTTCAGTTGCATGCGGACATCGCGGAAGAGCTTGCGGTAGATCCAAGCCTCGACGCGAGTAGGATCGCAATCGCCGTGAAGGACGGCATTGTGACGCTGACCGGGTCCGTTCGGAGCTACTGGCAGAAGATCGAAGCCGAAGCGGCGGTCAAGCGTGTTGCCGGCGTGAAAGGCGTTGCCAACGACCTTACGGTGGAGCTTCCCAGCGAGCACCGTCGGGACGATACGGACATCGCTCGCGCGGCGGCAGACGCGCTGGCCTGGCACAGCGATTTGCCGAAGACCATCCAAGTCAGCGTGAGCAACGGATGGTTGACGCTCTCGGGTACAGTCGATTGGCAGTTCCAGAAAGAAGAGGCGGAGCGGGCTGTCAAGTACCTGCTCGGAGTCAAGGGCGTCACCAACAACATCACGATCAATGCCGCGCCCAAAGTAGCTGATGTCCGCGAGCGCATTCGCAAAGAGCTGGAACGGACCGTCGACAAGGAAGTGAATCAAATCTCGATCGAAGCGAGCGATGGCCGCGTCACCTTGCGCGGAACCGTGCATTCGTGGGCGGAGCTGGAAGCTGCGCGCAGAGCGGCGTGGTCCGTGCCGGGCGTGACGAGCGTCCAAAACCTGCTGACGGTCGGATAACGGGAAAGCATTCCGGTTACGAGCGTGATGCCGGGCGCCGGGCTGCGGACGGCGTCCGGCATGGCCGGTGCGCGCTGATTCCTCCAAACCACAGGGGGGGAAGTCGGAAACGGCAGAAGCATCAATGCAATGACGCCACCGAAGGTGATGCTGGCCACGCTCGTCGATGAGCCGTTCGACGATCCCGGCTGGATCTTCGAAACGAAATGGGACGGTGTGCGGGCGATCTGCCACATCGATAGCCGCCGGCGCATGATCTTGCGTTCGCGAACGGGGCAAGATCTCGCGCCGATGTTTCCCGAGCTTGACGCGCTCAAACGATTGTTCCGGGGCCTTCCAATCACCGTCGACGGAGAGATCGTCACGTTCGACGAGTGCGGGCGCTCCTCGTTTCAGCGACTGCAGCCGCGCCTGAACCGGTTGAATCCCACGCCGGAGGAAGTCAAAGCCATCCCCGTCTCGTATGTCGTATTCGATCTGCTCGAATACGAAGGTCGCGATGTGACCTCGGAGCCGCTCGAGCGTCGGCGCGAGCTTTTGCAGCAAGCCATCGTGGCGCGAGACCATATCCTGGCCTTCTCGAAAGCCGTGCGCGGCAAAGGACGTGAGGCGTTTGCCGCCGCTGAGCGCGCCGGACTCGAGGGGATCATCGCCAAGCGGCTGGGATCGACCTACCAGAAGAAGCGCTCGCGTGACTGGCTCAAGATCAAAGTCCATAAGCGCCAGGAGTTCGTCATCGGCGGATGGACCGAGCCGCGCGGCAGCCGTGCATATTTCGGCTCGCTCCTGTTGGGCCTCTATGAGGACGGCAAGCTCGTGTACACTGGCAGCGTCGGCACCGGATTCGACGAGTCCACGCTGAAGGATCTCTACCAGCGCCTCTCGCGGATCGAGACGAACAAGAGCCCGTTCTCCAATCCGCCGAAGACGCCGTCCCCGGCACATTGGGTCAAGCCGCAGCTCGTCGCCGAAGTCAAATTCTCCGAGTGGACGAAGGGGGGCAGCATCAGACAACCCGTCTTCGTCGGCTTGCGTCCCGATAAGCGGCCCAACGAGTGCGTGCGAGAGCGCCCAATCAGTGGGTAGTGAGCGCGCGCTAGGCGACGTGCTTCCGGCCGGGGGCCTTGCGCCTCTTGCGCGTCTCCGCGAGGCTCTGCTGCAAGACGTCCTGCAGATCGATGACGTTCGTCGGCTGGCGCGGCTTGCCCGCGCGCGCCTTCACGCGCTTCCCGCGAGCGCGCGCTTCGATGAGCCGCATCAGCTCTTCGCGATAGCGGTCCTTGAAGGCGGTCGGGTCGAACTTGGCCGTCATCGCTTCCACGAGCATCGTCGCCGACTTGATTTCCGCCGGACTAGCTTTCTCCGCCCTCGGCAAATCGAAGTCTTCCTGACCGACGAGCTCGTCGGCGAAGTGCATCAGCTCCAACACGAGGGCGTCGCCGCGCGGACGCACGGCGGCCAAGTGCTCGCGCGTACGAAGGACCACGCGCGCGACACCAACCTTGGTGCCCTTGCCCAACACGTCACGCAGCAGGGCATAGGCATGACGGCCCTTTTTCTCGGGGACGAGATAATAGGGCGTCTCGAAGAACATGGGATCGATCTCTTGCGAGTCGACGAACTCCATGATGTCGATGGACTGCGTCGCCTCGACGTCCACGCTCTTGAAGTCCTCTTCCGTCAACACGACATACTTGTTGCGCTCGTACTCGAAGCCGCGGACGACGTGTTCCCATTCGACGCGTTTTCCGCATGAGCTGCAGATGCGCACGTTGTTCAGGCGACCATGGTCCGCGTCATGCAGAAAATGGAAGCGCAGCTCTTTTGGCCTCACGGCCGTGTGGAGCGTGACCGGGATCGAGACCAGTCCGAAGTTGATCGTTCCGCTCCAAATAGCATGTGCCATCTCACTCGACCCTCCATTCGCGACGCGCACGCGTTAGTGCCGGTGCGAGCCGTTGCGGCGGCCCGTACGAGCCGTCCCACGGATCCTTCAAATCTGCTGCCGTCTCCAGCCGCCAGCGTGAGAATTCCCTCACCGGTTCGGTGACGCGGCTCCTCGTCCATTCCTCTACTTGCTCCCAATCGATGGGCATCGAAACCGGCGCCGACGGGCGCGCGCGCACCGTAAACGGAACGGCAAACGTCTTTCCCCGCCCGATTTGGTGATGATCCAAATAGACTGCTTCCTTCGGACGGCGAGAAATCGTTCGCTGCAAGGTCACGTCCTCCGGGAACGATTCGCCAACCACGTTCGCCAACTCGCTTGCGAAGTTCCGAGCGAGCTCGTAATCGGATTCCGGACGCAGCGGCACGATCACGTGCAGGCCTTTGCCGCCCGTCGTCTTCACGCGCGCCTTCAGGCCTACCGATGCCAGCACATCTCGCACGCCCACGGCAACGCGCGCAATCCGCCGCAGGGGACACTCCGGCATCGGATCGAGATCGATGAGAAGCACGTCTGGATCGTCGATCGTCGTCACCCGCGATTGCCAGCCGTGGAACGTGATCGCGGCGAGGTTCGCCAAGTATGTCAACGTGCGCTCGTCGTTGCAGACCACGTATCGTACCGTGCGCTTCACGTATTCGGCGCGCAGTGAAATCGTCTGTACCCACTCAGGTGCTCCGCGCGGCGCATCCTTCTCGAAGAATCCGTCACGGCCGATTCCATCGGGATAGCGTTCGAGCATCAGCGGCCGGTCTTTCACATACGGCAGGATCCGTTGCGCGACGCGCTGGTAGTATCGGACGAGGTCGCCTTTCGTGATGCCATCGTCGGGGAAGAGCACCTTGTCCGGATTGGTCACCGCCGGCGCCGCATCCGCCGCGCCGCGCTTTGTGGTCATTGCGTTTCGCGCCACGGTCAGCGCACCTTTCCGCCGGCTTCGCGCGCGATGTCGTCCAGCGTGCGACCGGTCAACACGGACTCCGGGTGAGCCGAGGCGCGCCAGCGGCGATCCACCTCGTCGTCATGTTCCTTGATCAGCAACCACGCGTCTTGGTCGGAGTCTCGACGCTTCATCTTGACCAGCGCGAAGCCGCCGCGCAATTTCTCGCCGCGCAGGCGAAACTTCAACGCTCCACGACGGTAAGCTTCCGACGGAGACTCGTCGTCCAGCATCTCATACGTGCCCCTATCCCAAACGATCACTTCGCCGGCGCCATAGTTGCCCGCCGGAATTTGCCCCTCGAAGTCGCCGTATTCCAGCGGGTGATCTTCGACGTGCATCGCCAGCCGCTTGTCACTCGGGTTCAGCGACGGACCCTTCGGAACGGCCCACGACTTGAAGACGCCGTCGATCTCCAGCCGGAAATCGAAGTGGAGATGCGACGAGCGATGCAGCTGCACCACAAAGCGTGCCCCTGCTCGCTTTGGGCTGCGGCGTCCGCCTCGCGGCTCCGGTGTCTCGTCGAAGCGCCGCTTCTTCTGATAGGTGGTAAGCGTGGCCCTAGCCATGACTCATTGTGACATACCCAGGAGTCGCCGGTTGGTCTACAAAAGGCGGGCGCAAGGTCGGTACGTTTCGATTGCTCTTTCCTGCGGGCCGGACCACAGTGGAGTGACGAGTGTCGTGGGGGTGTCATGAACGATCATAAGAAGCTTTTCGGGAGCGAACGGACTCCGGGTCAACCGCAGAGGGCGCTAGCGGCGGCGGAGTCAGCGACGTCTTTCTCCTCCCCGGTGGCAGTCGAACGCGGGCGTTCCCACGCCTCCACGGAGCGCGAACCGACAGGGCGTGGCGTCCCCGACGTCTGCGGTAACGCGGACCCTGGGACCGATTACACCATTCGAGTGGGCGATCAAGAAATGACCGTAGGCGGCACAAGTGCGGTGGCGCCGCTCTGGGCCGGCCGCATCGCGTTGACGAACCGAAGCGCGGCACGTCCGTCGGTTATCTGAATCCGATGCTGTATGCGTTGCCCGGTTACCCGAGTTCGCCTGGACCACTTCGCGACGTCGCCAGCGGAAACAATGTTGGGCAGTCCCGGCGGCACGCTGTTGTTGCGAGCGATCGGTACGCCGTGAACCGCGCGAGGTAGCCGGTAGGACCTCTGCTGCATAGTATCACGCCGGAGGGCCCGACGTCGGAGACGCGGCGGAAGGCCTCTGGGTGTCTTTTCACGCAAGGGAAGGGCGCCCGGTACCGATATACATCAGCGAGGTAACGTTATGATGGAGCTTTCTACGAACAGCGTCGCAAGCGTCGTCGCTCGTTTCCTCCGCGCGCGCGGCGTCGACCGGGTCTTTGCTTTGTGCGGCGGGCATATCATGCCGATGTGGATCCGGATCGATGCCGAAGGAATCCGCATCATCGATGTGCGCGACGAACGCGCGGCGGTGCATATGGCGCAGGCGCATGCGGAAGTGACGGGAGAGCTCGGCGTCGCCCTCGTGACGGCCGGACCCGGTGTCACGAACGCCATGACGGGCATCGCCAACGCGCACGTCTCCCGCGCGCCGGTTCTCGTGCTCTCCGGAACGCCGCCGCGTCCACAGGAAAATCGCGGCGGCCTTCAAGACATGGATCACACCCGCCTCTTGCAGTCGATCACGCGCTACGCCCGCACGGTTCGCGAGCCGGCTCTGGCCCTGCAGGAATTGGACGAAGCGGTTTCTCGCGCGCTGGGCGAAGGCGGCGATCCGGGCCCTGCCTATCTCGATTTCCCGACCGATACGTTGCGCGCCGACGTGCCGGCGCCGCTCCAGCTCGATGAGCTCTTCCGGCCCAAGAGGAAACCCGTTCTCTTGCCGCCGCCGGATATCGTGCAGCAAGCCGTCGAGCTTCTCTGGTCAGCGCGCCGGCCGCTGATCATCTCGGGGCGCGGCGCGCGCGGCGCTGGTGCCGAGCTCGTGCGTCTGCTCGACAAACTCGGCGCGGTCTACCTCGATACGGGTGAAAGCCGGGGCCTCGTTCCAGACGGACATCCGTCGGTCGTAACGGCGATGCGAGGCACGGCGATGACCGAGGCCGACCTCGTCGTGACCGTCGGGCGCAGACTCGATTTCCAGCTGGCCTTCGGCTCACCGGCCATCTTCGGCGCGGCACGATTCCTGCGCATCGCCGATACGCCATCTGAACTTCGCGACAATCGACGAGGAGCGGTGGAGATCTTCGCAAGCCCGTCGCAGACGCTCGCCGCGATCGTCGAAGCGGCCGGCAATCGTGCGCCCGCGATCGATCGCGACTGGGCGGCCGGCCTGAGGAGTCGCCACGAGGAGCGGACGGCGAAACTGAAGGCGTCGATGGCGACCGCGCCGGCCGGAAGCGACAGCCGCCTTCATCCGGCCCGCGTTCTTTCGGCCCTACAGGATCAGCTCGATGCCGATTCGATCGTCATCACGGACGGCGGTGATTTTCTGAGCTTCGGTCGCGTCGGTCTTTCGGCCCCCACCATGCTCGACCCCGGTCCTTTTGGGTGCATCGGCGTCGGGGTCCCGTACGGGATTGCGGCGAGCCTTGCCTATCCCGACAGAAAGGTCGTCGTCGCGACGGGCGACGGCGCGTTCGGCTTCAACGCGATCGAGATCGACACCGCCGTTCGGCATCGCGCGCCCGTGGTCATCGTCGTGGCCAATAACGGAGCGTGGCAGATCGAAGTTCACGACCAGAAGGTGACGCACGGTAAAGTGGTCGGCACGAAGCTTCAGTTCGCCGATCATGCCGCCATGGCGCGCGCCTTCGGCATGCACGGGGAACGCGTCGAAAGGGCAGAGGATCTCGCGGGAGCCATCGAGCGCGCCTTCGCCAACCGTCCCGCTCTGATCGATGTGGTCGTTACGCCGGAAGCCGTTTCCTCCGATGCCAAGGCGGGTCTCGCCTGGGTGCCGGACCTTCAGCCACTGGCGGCATGGGACGAGGCGGAGCGCCGCTGGCGCAATGGTTGAAGCGACACCGTTTTCTACGATCTGAACGCTACACGAGGGGAAGACAGGGCGGTGACGACCGCCTCGGCAGCTGTCTGGCCGCTGCGCACGCAATCGGAAACGCCGACCCCTCTGTATGCCGAACCGGCCAACGCGAAGCAGGGCAGCGTTGCGGCTCGACGGTCGATCTCGTTCACGAGATCGACATGGCCGACGGCGTATTCCGGAAGGGCGCGCGGCCAGCGCTTCACCATCGAGAGCCGGGGCTTCACCGGGATACCCAGCAGGTCGTGGAGGTCCCGACACGCCGCGTTTATCAAAGCTTGGTCGTCAACATCGAGCAAGGCTTCTTGAAGCCCGCCGCCGATGAACGTGCGGACGAGAAGAGCGTCGCTGGGCGCGCGACCTTCATACTTTTGGCTCGCGATCGTGGCTGCCGTGATGCTTCGGCCCTCGACGTAGGGGACGACGAAACCGTAACCGCGCGGCACGTGCGCAAGGGCCTCGGCGCCGTAGGCGAGCGTGATCACGGCGATGGAGTTGTAGTTGATCGACGCCAAGAGCGTGGCGAGGCGCGGGTCCACGCATCGGAAGATGCGCGCGCCGCAGCGCGCGGAAGCGGCAAAGATGAGAGCGTCGGCTTCGATGGTGCGGCCGTCGGCCAACGTGGCGAACCACTGTGGGTGCCCGTCGGAGCCGGTGCCGTGCTGAAGCGCGAGCACATCGTGTCCCAGGAGCAACGTCTCGCGCAGCTCGCGCTCCAAGGCGTCGACCATGGTGCCGAGCCCCGTACGCAAGCTCACCAATCGAGGCAGGTGCGGGGCGGATCCCGCAGCCGGCGATGAGGCGTTCGCGCGGCGGGCGGCCCCCAACCCGCGGATGAGGCTCCCGTGGCGGCGCTCGACGTCCAAGAAACGAGGGAGCGTCGCCCGCATGCTCAAGCGGCGTGGGTCGGCCGAGTAGATGCCCGCGATGAGGGGCTGCGCCAACCGATCGAGGACCTCTCGCCCAAACCGTCGCGTGACGAACGATGCGAGGCTCTCGTCGCCCTCAGAGCGGCGTGCCGGAACCAACAGCTCCATGGCGGCACGCATCAGTCCCGCGGGACTGAAGATGCCGCTCCCGATCAGCGAAGCGATCGAGGTCGGCGTGAAGAGCGCGAAGTCTTCGGGGATCGCTCGCAGTCGGCCACCACGAACGACATGCGTGCCCTTGTGCTCGGCGCGCGTCGGTATGAGCTCATCGCGCAGGTCGAGGCGAGTCACCAGCTCGATGGCCCAAGGCTTCTCCGTTGGAAGGGACTCTGCTCCCATCTCCATGATGAAGCCGTCGCCGCGCAGCGTCTCGATACAACCCCCGACGCGCTGCGCGCGTTCGATGACGGTCACGCGAAGGTCGAAACCGCGCCGGGCACTGAGCTCGCGTACGTAGAACGCCGCGGCTAGGCCGCTGATGCCGCCTCCGACGATCACGACGTGTCGACGACCGTTTCGAGTCATTGCGGCTGGTGTGCGCAGAGCGCCGTCTCTCCGCGAGCGCGGCGCAGGCGCTCCGCGACGATCTGCGCCAACATCTCGATGAAGAGCGGGTGATCGTTGAGCGCGGGGGCGCGTTCCATCCGGATACCGGAGGCTTCGGCAATCTGCGCGGCCTCCATGTCGAGATCGTAGAGTATCTCAACGTGATCGCAAAGAAAGCCGAGCGGAACGACGACGGCTTCCCGCATACCGGAGGCTTGGGGCAGGTCCCGCAGAACGCTGCGCACGTCGGGGTCGAGCCATGCCTCCGTCGGAGAACCGCTGCGGCTTTGATAGGCGAGCGTCCACGACGGAGCATTGAGGAGCGAAGCGACCAGCTCTGCCGAGCGCCGTAGCTGCCGAACGTAAGGGCCGCTGTCGGCGATCGTCTGGGGAATGCTGTGAGCCGTAAAGATGAGCGCGGCGCCGTCCACGGTCTCCCGCCCCAAGCGCGCCATCGCTTCGCGGGCGCGCGCTGCCTGAGCCTGGACAAAGAGCGGATGATCGAAGAACGGGGACGTGTAGTCGATGTCGGGGGCTGACGTGCCCAGGGAGCGCCGCGCTTCCTCCGCCCTCTCCACGTAGCGGTCCCAGCTTGCGGCGCTTTGATGCGCCGCAAGGATGACCCCAAGCAGCCGTTGGGCGCCGCTTCTCGCGAGCGCGTGGAAGACGTCTTCGATGAGCGGCGCCGCGTTGCGCAACGCGACGTTCACGGGAAGCGCGATTCCGCGTTCGCGCAGTATCGCACGCAGCGCCTCGGCCTGACCGTGCGTCAGCTCGTTGTAGGGAGACTTGCCGCCGATCCGCAGATAGTGATCGACGACTTCCTCATAACGCGATGCCGGAATGCTCCGTCCTTGGAGCACGCGGTCGAGAAACGGACGAATCTCCGCCGGGCCTGCCGGGCCGCCGAAACCCAACAGCACGACGGCGTCGTATCGGTTTTCCTGACTGATAGCCACGCTTCACCTACGACTGAGCTCGTGGACGGCATCGATGAGGGCGATCACGTGATCGACGGGCGTCTCCGGCAAGACGCCATGTCCGAGATTGAAGATGTGGCCGGGACGGTTCGCGGCGCGCCCGAGAAGATCGCGCACGGCGCGCCGGATCTCCGGGATCCCGGAAAGCAGCAGCGCCGGATCGAGGTTCCCCTGGATACCGACCCCATCGCCGAGTCGGTCCCAGGCCGCATCGAGATCGACGCGCCAATCGATGCCGATCACATCGCCGCCGGCATCGCGCATGAGCTCGAGCAAGCCGCCTGTCATGGTTCCGAAGTGAATGACGGGTATCCCAAGCCGCAGCGAACCGATGACGCGCCGCGTGTACGGCAAGACGAAGCGACGGTAGTCGTCGGGCGAGAGACATCCCGCCCAACTATCGAAGAGCTGCACCACGTGGACGCCCGCGTCGATCTGCATGTTGAGATATTGGGCCGTGATGTCCGCGATCAGCGTCATGAGCCGGCGCCATGTCTCGGGCTCCCGGCGCATGAGCGTTTTCGTCATCGCGTAGGTGCGGGAAGCCCCGCCTTCGATCGCATACGAGGCGACCGTGAACGGCGCGCCCGCGAATCCGATCACGGGCAGACGATGCGCCAACTCGGCTCGCACGAGACGGATCGTTTCGGCGACGAATGAGAGCGACTCCCCGATGTCGGCAGGACGCAAACGCTCGATATCGGCTATGCCGCGAATCGGGCGCTCGAGGCGGGGGCCATCTCCCTTCTCGAAGTGCAGCCCTACGCCCATCGGAATCAACGGCAGCAGGATATCGGCGAAGATGATGGCGGCATCCACGCCAAGGTGCCGAGCAGTATCGACCGTGACCTGGGCGGCCATATCGGAACGCCGGCAAAGCTCCAAGAACGAGAGCCGCTCGCGCACGCGCCGGTACTCCGGAAGGTAACGACCCGCCTGTCGCATCAGCCAGACGGGAGTGTACGGGCCTGGCTCTCGGCGGCACGCGCGAAGAAACGGATGAGCGAAGAGGGCGTCTCCGCTTGGGACCGTGTTGAGAGACATCCCTCGTAGTATGGCGTCGACTTGAACGGGGTTGAAGAAGAACTTGGGCCGATTTGAACGAGAATCTGGGAAGATCGTCGCGCGAATGAGCACGCGGGTGGGGGGCTTCATCCGCGATTTTCACAATTACTAAGGGCGTTGACTCATTATATAGCGATATGCTAATATTCTGATTCATGATTCGGCATTTCAAGGCCGAGCTCTTCAAGGTGCTCTCTCACCCGACGCGGATTCGAATCTTAGATGCTCTGCGAGAGGGGCGGCTCACCGTCGGAGAGCTTCAGCAACGGCTGTCCGCTGAGCAGTCGACGGTCTCTCAACATTTGGCCGCCTTGCGGGCCAAGGATCTCGTCGAGGCGCGGCGCGAGGGGACATCGGTTTGGTATAGCGTCACCGACCCGGCCATCTGGCAGTTGCTCGATATCGCCCGCGACATCTACGAGCGACAGTTGACGACGAATCGCGCCATGCTGGAGGAGCTTCGGTAAGACAGCCCATGGCGCTCCGTCTCGTCGGCGTATGCGCGACTTGGTTCGTCGCATCGCTCTGCGCGCTCTCGGCCATCGCCGCCGGCACGCACTACGCTCCCATCGATCTCGCCACGCTCGCGGCGCCGACCCCGGCGCTGCAGTTGACGCTCGGCCTCTCCCCGCTGGCAGCCCCGTTCCTCATGCTGCTAGCGCTCCTGGCGGTTCCAGTTGGCGCGTGGAGCCTACGGCGAGGTCGGCCGATCGACGCGGCGTTGATCGCGGGCTTCACGCTAGCGATGTTGCTCGTGCTCCTTGCACGGACCGTCGTCGCGTTCTTCTTCGCGTGGGAAGCGATGTCGTTGATCTCGGCGCTTCTGATCGCCGCGCACCACGAGCGTCGCAGTGTCCGTCGGGCCACGTTCGTTTACCTGGCCGTCACTCAGACGGGCGCGGCGTGCGTCCTCGTCGCGTTGGCTCTCCTGGCCATGTGGGCAGGCGATGCGTCGTTCACCGCGATTGGGCGGGCAGCGGCGACGCTTCCTCCGATGCTGCGTGACGCGGTCTTCGCGCTCGCGCTGTTGGGCTTCGGCTCGAAAGCCGGTCTCCTGCCCTTACACTTTTGGCTCCCGCGTGCACACCCCGTCGCGCCCGCGCATGCTTCGGCGCTGCTTTCGGGCGCGATGCTCAAAGTCGCGCTGTACGGTCTCCTTCTCGTCACGCTCGAACTTGCGGCTCCGGGGCCGGCGGTCTGGGGGATGGTCCTCATCGCCATCGGCACGGTCAGCGCGCTCGGCGGCGTCCTCTACGCCGTCGTCGACCACGATCTCAAACGTTTGCTCGCCTATTCTTCCGTCGAGAACGTCGGCATCATCGTGGTCGGCATCGGGCTTGCGCTTCTGGCGCGTTCGCTCGGCAATGTCGAGCTCGCCGCGCTCGCGCTCACCGCCGCGCTCTTCCACGCGATCAATCACGGGTTGTTCAAGGGCTTGCTCTTTCTCGGCGCGGACGCCGTGGCCGACTCGGAAGGAACGACGGATCTCGAGCGCCTCGGCGGGCTTTGGGGTCACCTCGTGTGGACGGCACCGCTCTTCCTCGTCGGCTGCGCCGCCATCGCCGGGCTTCCGCCGTTCAACGGCTTCGCATCGGAGTGGATGACCTTTCGGAGTCTCGTCGGCGCGCTCCCGGGCCGCGGAGACGCTTTCGTCAAGCTGGTGTTGTCGGCGTCGATTGCCGGCCTTGCGCTGACGAGCGGCCTGGCCGCAGCGTGCTTCGTGAAGGTCTTCGGCGTGGCGTTCCTGGGCCGTCCTCGCCGCTCTCGGAGCGCGCCGCGTCGCGAGCGATTCGCATCCTCCACGCCGGCTCTGGGACTCCTTGCCGCGTTGTGCACGCTATTCGGCATCGCCCCGCCACTAGTCGTGAGCCCGCTCGACCATGTCGCAGTCGCCGCCGTCGGCGCCGCTCCCACGCCGCTTCCATCGTTGCCGCTCTTGCCGGGCACGCTCGTCGCGCTTCCGCTGGCCGGAGCCATGCTCGCCGCCGCGCTTGCGGCGCGCCGCGGCATCAGACGCGTTCCTACGTGGACCTGCGGTTCGCCCGTCACAACGTCAGCGCAATACACGGCGACCGCATTCTCGAAGCCGTTGCGAACGATCTTCGCGTTCGCGCTGCTGCCCGAGCGCCAACGGGTCGTCGAAGCCGGCATCTCGCCCTGGTTTCCGTTAGGGATCCGGTATCGCACGGAGAGCCGATACCTGGTCGATGAAGCGGCACGCCGTTTCGCGGCCACGATGCTCCGCTTGACGCGGCGCGCGCGCGCGTTGCAGAGCGGGAGCTTACGGATTTACTTGGCCTACGCCGTGGCCGCAGTCATTCTCGTCGTGGTCGTGGCTCGTTGATGCTCGAGGCGATGCAAGTTCTTGCCATTATTGCGCTGGCGCCGCTCGTGCACGGGGCGATGAAACGGCTCCGGGCGCGTCTGCAGGGGCGGCCCGGCCCGTCGGCCGTCCAACCATATCGCGATCTCGCAAAGCTCTGGGGCAAAGAAGCGGTGCTGCCCGAAGGAGCCTCGATCGTTACGACCTGCTCGCCGGGGCTATCGCTCGGTGTGGCGCTGGCCTTCGCAGCGGTGCTTCCTTTCGTGAGAAGTGGCGCCGCCTCGATCGTCGACGTCATCGCTCTCACGTTCTTGCTCGGCTTGGGACGGTTCGCGCTCGCTCTCGCAGCGCTCGACACGCGCAGTGCGTTCGCCGGCATGGCGGCGAGCCGCGAGATGACGTTCGCCAGTTTGGTCGAGCCGGCGCTCTTGATCGCTCTTCTCGGCGGCTCGGCGCTCGGCCATGGCCCGTCGGTGGCATCTTTGCGCATGGCGCCCTTTGGCCTAGCGGGGGCGCTGGCGTTTGGGGCCTTCTTCTTGGTGCTGCTCGCGGAGACGGCGCGCGTCCCCATCGACAACCAAGAGACCCACTACGAACTGACGATGGTTCATGAAGGCCTCGTCCTGGAGTACGCGGGCTGGCAGTTGGCGATGCTCCAGTGGGCCGCGCACATTCGCCAACTGAGCTTCCTATTGCTCGCCGCCCTGCTGTTACCCGGCGGCTTCAGTCCGTGGATGACGATCGGCTGGGTGGCCGCCCTCGCGGGCGCCATTACCTTGGTGGAGACCATGTTTGCGAAGCTTCGACTGTTCGAAGTCCCGCAGCTGCTCGTCACCGCTTTCATCCTCGCCGTGACCAGCATCGGGTTGCGGCTGTTCGGAGCGCCGCTGTGACGGTGGAACCGGCTCTCTTGATCGCCGGCGCCGTGCTGCTGATGAACACCCGCACGGCACAGGTCCTCGTTGCGTATATCGTCCTCGCCGCCACGGTGAGCGCGCTCATCGCGACGTCGGCGGCGGAATCGTCGCTCTCTCTTGGCCTCTTCGTCCTCTCGACGGCGCTCAAGGTCGTCGTCGCGCCGATCGGGATCGTGATATTCCTGCGCGCGAACCCGGCCGCCGGTGACCTGCGACCGTCCCTAGCCATGCCGGCGCGTCTTGCCCTGGCCGTCGCGTTCGCGCTCATCGCTCGCGCCGTCGCGGAAATGCCGTCGCTGAACGCTGTTCCGTTCCGGGACCTCGTCGCATACGTGATCTTGTGCGGCGTCGGAACGCTGATCGTTCATCGGAATCTCCTCGCGCACGTCGTCGGGCTCTTGGTGCTCGGCGCCGGCATCACGCTCGCGGGCGCCGTGCTGGCGCCCACGCTCCCCGAGTCCGTCGAGCTCGGTGCCACCTTCGACGGCCTCATCGCGACCTTCATTGGGCTCGGCCTCGTTCGCGTCTTCATCGCGCACAACCCAGCGCTCGACGTCGAATCGTTGCGGAGGCTGCGAGGATAGTGATCGGGTTCGTCATTGCGGCGCCGTTCGCGGCTGCGCTAGCCGCCCTGCCGCTTCGCAACGCCGTGAGGCGACGGTGGACTCGCATCGTCTCAGCCTTGATCGCGGCCCTGCTGCCGTCGGCTCTGATCGGCACCGTCGACGGCCTCTCGCTCGTGTTCACGGCGCTCGTCTCGTGCTTGGGGTTGCTGGCGACGCTCTTTTCCATCGGCAGCTTCGCGGATGACTTCGGCAATGGCGCCGCCGGATGGTCCCGAAAAGCCGTCTATTTCGTGCTGCTCGGGGCCTTCTGGAGCGCAATGCTGCTTGTCGTGCTCGCCAACAATTTCGCCCTGCTCTGGTTGGGTATCTCGGCGACCACCCTTGCCACGGCGTTTCTCGTCGGCTTCAGCGGCGAAGCAGCGGCACTCGAGGCAGCCTGGAAGTACCTCGTGCTGTGTAGCGTCGGCATCGCGTTTGCGCTGCTGGGACTGGTCGTGCTGGCCCATGTCTCCGCTGCCGCAGGGCTCGCCCCGACGGAGGCGCTTTCGTGGACGGCGATCGCGGCCCATGGATGGACCTCGGTCCCCACGCCGGCGCGGTTGGCGACGGCATTGATGATCGTCGGATTCGGCACAAAAGCCGGTCTCGTGCCGATGCATGCCTGGCTTCCCGACGCGCATTCGAAGGCGCCGGCGCCGATAAGCGGACTCCTCTCGGGCGTTCTCGTCTCATGCGCTCTTTACGCGATCATGCGCACCGTCGGCACCTCGGCGGCGTTAGGGGTCGCGCCATTCCTGCAGGACCTTCTCACGTGGTTCGGCGCGCTCTCTGCGCTGGTCGCCGGAACGTTGATGCTGACCCAACGCGACCTGAAGCGGCTGCTCGCATACTCGACCGTCGAACACGCCGGCATCGTCGCGCTCGCGCTTGGGTTCGGCGGGCCGTTGGGCTGGTTCGCGGCGCTCTTCCACGTTGTCTCGCACGCCTTCGCCAAGTCCGCAGCGTTCTTCGCCGCCGGCATGGTGCAACATGAGCGCCGAACGACGATGATCGTCGATCTCCACGGCCTTTGGAGCGTGGGGCATGCGGGGCGCTTCGTGCTCGGCGCGTTGACGGCGCTGTCGGGGATGCCGCCGTTTGGATTGTTCGTGAGCGAGTCGTTACTCGTTGTCGCCGGCGTGGCGGCCCATCGGTGGCTGCCGCTTGGGTTTGGCCTGCTGGGCATGGCGCTGGCGTTTGCTGCGCTCTCGCGCACTGCGATCGAGATCGAGTCGGGGCGCGGCGCACACGCCGAAGCTCGCCGCGCGTCCAGCGCCGCGCCGCCGGTGGGACCACTGCGCTCGTGGCTGATTTCCGGAGCGGCGGCATGCGCGCTGGCCGGCGCATTCGCCCTCGTCGTCGTCCCCTGGACGAGGCTCGGCGCGGCCTTGCAGGCAATAGCCTCGACGATAGGCGGCGTTCGATGACAGATGTCAAACGTGACGTGGTGCTTGATGCGGAGGCGTTTGCCGCTCGCGTGGCGTCTGAGTCGGAACGCAGCATGCCGCTCGGCGCGTATGCTGATAGCCGGGCCGTGTACTACCTGTTCCTCGGCGCCGACTCGGGCCCGTACGCGCTGTCGCGGACACGCGATGATGACGCCCGTGCGCTGCCGGCCGTCTCCGTGACCTGCCCCGTCTTCGCCTGGGACGAGCGCGAGATGGCCGACGAGCGCAACGTGCGCTTTGAACGACTCCCCGATGCACGGCCGTTCCGTGCTGCGTGCGACGGGACGATGCCCGATGCCGTGGTCGCGGAGGGTGCGGGCCTCATGCACTTCGTCGTTGGACCGGTGCATGCCGGAATCATCGAACCGGGACGCTTTACGATAAGCTCGGGAGGCGAGACGGTCGTGCATCTCGATGCGCAGCTCGCGTACCAGCACCGAGGTGTCGAGCTGCAGCTCGAGGGTCTTCCGGCACCTAGCGTATCGCGCAACGTGGCGCGCATCTGCGGTGGTTGCAGTGCGTCACGATCGTTCGCATACGCGCGCGCGCTCGAAGAGCTCGCCGGCGTCGCCGTCACGCCCGAGGTCGAGCTGGCGCGACTGGTCCTCGCCGAATTGGAGCGTATCTACAATCACCTTGCCGACTTGGCTGCGAGCGCCGCCGGCGCAGGTTGGGGACCCGGCTTCGCGCGAGGGATGGCCCTCAAAGAGGAGGCCATGCGACTCTGTCAGCTCGCCGGCGGACACCGCCTGCTCTTCGATGCCATCATTCCCGGCGGCGTGAATTCGAACGTCTTGACCGATCGCGGCCGATGCCGTGAAGACCTCGTTCGTCTCGAAGCCGCCGTGGAGGGCTACCTGAGGAGTCTCTTCGGAAACGCGTCGGTGACGGCGCGATGGCACCGCGCCGGGGTCGTCACGCATGAGACGGCGCGCGCTCTGGGTGCCGTCGGCCCCGCGCACCGCGCTTCACGCGGGAATGTCGACGTGCGGACCTTCGCCCCGTATGGGGCTTATCGCCGACTTCCCGTACGGGTAGCGCGTGCGACGAGCGGCGACGTCTTCGCGCGCTGCCGCGTCAAGCGCGACGAGCTGCGCGAGTCGTTGCGGCTGATCCGCGAAGCCTTGGCGGAGCTTGGTGATGCCACGCTGCCGAACGCTCAGCCAATGCAGGTTACGGCCGGGATCGCGCTGACCGCGGTGGAGGGACCCCGGGGAGCGGAGACCGTGGCAGTGCACGTCGCCGCCGACGGACGTATCGAGCGACTGCACGTGGTCTCAGCTTCTTACCGCAACTGGCCTCTGGTCGCGCGCGCCATGGACGGCAATATCGTTCCAGATTTTCCATTGGTGAACAAGAGCTTCAATCTCTGCTACGCTTGCGCGGATCGGTGAACACTCGCATCATGTTTCGCAAATCGCTCGGCATCCGGCATCTCGTCTGCGGCAGTTGTAACGGCTGTGAGCACGAGATGAACGCTTTAGCCAATGCCTTCTATGACATCACCCAGGAAGGATGGGATATCGTCGCCTCCCCGCGGCATGCCGACGTCATCACCGTCACGGGACCGATGACGGTGGCCATGCGCCGCGCCGCCCACGACACGGTCGAGGCCACCGCGCAGCCGCGCATCGTCGTCGCCATCGGCGACTGTGCAGCGGGCACGGGGCCTTGGGTGGATGCGCCTGAGGCCGGGGCGGGAGCCGGTGTCGAGTTAGGCGCGGAGATCGTCGTCCGCGGTTGTCCACCGACGCCCGACGCGATCCGTCGTGGTCTCGAGGAGGCCGCGCAGCGGCTCTCGGAAGCCGGTGCTACGTGAGCGACCAACGTCGGAACGGTGACGTTGCCGGAGAACGCAATGGGGCCGTCGGCGAACAGAGGCGCCAGCGGTCCCTTTGCGTCTCTCCATTCAATGCTGTCAGCGGCTCTTGCGAGCGCTCGACTTCTTCGCAGCAGGCTTGCGCGCCGCGCCTTTGCGGGCCGCGCCCTTCGCTGCGGCCGCTTTCCGCGCCGCAGGCTTCGCGGCAGCCTTTCCGCGTGCCGGTGCCTTCGCGCTTCTCTTGGCCATGACGGCTTCCTTCAAAGCCTTCGCCGGCAAGAACTTGAAGACGCGTTTCGCAGGAACCTTGACCGGCTCGCCCGTCGCAGGATTGCGCGCGATGCGCGCCGCCCGATCGCGGACCTTGAATTGTCCGAATCCGGGAATCCTGACCGGTTCTCCCGCGATAACGGCGGCTTGGATGTCTTCGAAGATCCCATCGATCAATGCAACCGCATCCTTGCGGGACATCTCACACCGCTCCATCGCGGCGCGGATCAGATCGACTTTATTCATCGTTTCCTCTCATACAGGCATTGATGCGCGCAGTAGGCGTGCACCGTTGATTGCTCAAAATCGACACTCGAAGGGCGAATCCTCCACAAACGCTGGATATGCCGCGAACTTACGGGGTGCGGGGCCGCAGCTGCGTGGTCGGGTCGTCCGTGGGCTGGTACGGAACCCGCGGCAACGCGATGAAGTTGACGCCGCCGGGCACCTTTCTCCAATCGATGCCGCCAGGCAGGGCGACGTCATAGCCGTACTCGTCGAGGAGGTCCACGGCGCGTTGCGTCGACGCGGCATATTCACCTGAGAGCTCGATGACGATCGCCGGCTTGCTGTGGGCGATCAGCTCGCGCGCGCCGAGCAACACCTCCGACTCATATCCCTCCGTATCGGTCTTGATCAGAGCGATGCGTTGCCGCCGCAACTCCGGGATTGCGTCGAGCGGCACGACTTCGACGGTCTCGGGCATGCGGCCCCGGCTTTCCCTGTTGAGCAATGAGCTCTTCCCCGACGATCTCGAGAGGGTATAGAGCGGCAGCGTGCCGGCCGCGCTCCCGCACGCCTTGCGGATGGGGACGATCACATGCTCGAGATGGTTCAGGGCGATGGTCCGCTCCAGTTTCTCGAAGGTTCGCGCCGCCGGTTCGAAGGCATAGACCCTGCCCGTCGGCCCCACGAGTGACGCGAGCAAGACCGAGAGGAAGCCGATGTTGGCCCCGACGTCGACGACGCTCGCGCCCGGCCACAGATGCGGCGCAAAGAGCGGCAGATCGTCGCGGTGCCAATCGTGCTGGCTGGCATGGTAGTAGAGCTCTTGGAGATCGCCGTCATTGGAGTACGCCAGGTCGATCCAGCCGTACGAGACCACCGGTTGCGACGTCGACCTCGCCAGCATCTTCAGCCGTAGAGCGGTAAGAGCGACCCGCATTCGGTTACGCAGATGCTGTATGGGCGTGAGTTCTCTCATACGAGAGCCGTCCTTGGACGAAGCGCTGAGCTGGCTTTGCGGCCGCCAGTCCAGTAAGCGTGCGTCAGCGCGGTCTTAGCGCGGCCCTCGATGAATGCCTTTGGCGAGATGCCCGCGGCGAAGAGGCATTTCGTCCCGGCGACGGGGAGGAATTTCGACCGCGTTTCGGGAGATCGCGAGAGCACGAATGCTGGGAATCGACTATCGCCTTATGGAATTGCATCCGTCGAGGTCGCAGAGACCCACGCGGTGAAAATGATCGCGCCAAGCCTATGGAATCCGTGAACAGCGAGCCGTCTTTACGCCACGAGACCGTGACTCACGAGCAGTTGCGCGAGATGCTGCGGATGATGCTGCTCGTCCGCCACATCGACGTCCGGTCGTTCCAGCTGAATCGGCAAGGAAAGATCCCCTTCGCTCTGGGGAGCGAAGGGCACGAGGCCGTGCAGGCAGGCGCTGGTTTGGCGATGCGTAGAGGCCGTGATTTGCTCTATCCCTACTACCGCGACACGGGATTGTGTCTGGCCTTCGGGCTATCCACGCTCGACGTCTTCCATTCGCTCTTCGGCAATCGTCGGGACCGCAATGGCGGGCGACAGTTCCCCAGCCACTGGACGGGTCGGCACGTAGGCATCGCTTCAGTCAGCTCGATTCTCGCCGCGCACACGACGCACGCGGTCGGCGCCGCGTATGCCATCAAGCTGCGACGACAAGACGATCGCGTCGTGCTGTGCAGCTTCGGCGAGGGAACGACGAGCGAAGGCGAGTGGCATGAAGCGCTCAATTTCGCGAGCATCCAGCGGCTGCCGATCGTGATGCTCTGCCAGAATAACGGCTGGGCCATTTCGACGCCGCAGAGCAAGCAGATGGCCGTTGCCGACGTCGCCGCTCGAGCGGAGGGATACGGAATGCCCGGCGTCGTGGTAGACGGAATGGACCCGGTAGCCGTGTACGAGCAAGTCGCGATCGCCCGCGAACGCGCCGCCGGCGGCAGAGGCCCGACGCTCGTCGAGGCCAAGTGCTACCGCTTCCGTGCCCACTCGACGGACGACGACGACCGGACGTATCGCTCGCGCGACGAGGTGGCGGAAATTCAGAAACAGCGGGATCCCGTGAACCTCTTCGTCAAGCGCCTCGCGGAAGAAGGTATCATGACGGCCGCCGACATCGAGGATCTCAAGCGCGCGGTGCTCAACGAAGTCAACGAATGCACGGACCTGGCCGAAGCTGAACCGCCGCCCGCGCCCGAAGACCTCTATGTCGATGTTGTTGAAGGCGACTGGCGTCCTTGGCAATGACGGCCCCACCGGGAGAGGTTTGAGCGTCGCCGGGCATGGGAATGATGCGCTACGCGATCATCGCTCACGAGTTGCTCTTGGAGATCGGCCATGCGACTTCACCGTGCATTCGTGGTGTTGCTTCCCGCGGCATTTCTCGTCTGCGCCGTGCTGCAGGCGGTGAGCACACCTCACGGATTCTGGTATCCGTTCGCCGTACCACACGAGCTTCCGTACACCGACGGCCTGCGGATTCAGTACGTCAACAGGTCCAACAAGACGGCGAATCGCGTCTTGTTCCTCGTCGACTATCGCGGGGACAGAGAGCGAGTCGTCGACGCCGGCACTTTCTCGCCTAACGTCACGATTGACCATACGTTCGGGCAATTCACCGGCGACGCGTATCTTGGTCCCAAACCCAACGTTTGCCGTGCCGTAGCCGTACGCTTCGTCGACGGCACCTTCTGGCGCGCCTCATCGCTGCGATATAGGCCTGAAGCGTCGGCCCGTTGAGACGGCGTCCTACGCGCGAGGTGACGATGCCGCGGTGAGCCTCTCGACGAACGCCGCTGAAGCGTCGAGCGTCGCTTCAGGGCGATCGCGATGCGGGGAGTGTCCGCAGCGAGGAAGGATGAGGGTCTCGGTCCCGACGACGCGCGCTCGAATCGCGTCGACCTGAGCCATCGTCCCATACTCGTCGTCCTCACCCTGGATCACGAGGACGGGGCAGCGAATCATCGCGAGGTACTCTTCGATGTTCCAGGAGCGAAAGCGTGGATCGAGCCAGACATCGTTCCAGCCGTAGAACGCGCCGTCGGGATCGTCGTGGTGGCGCGCCAGCTTCTCGCGAAGATCGGTGGTCCGATAGATGGTCTTGGCACGCGCGATGCTCGCCACCGAGATGTCCTCCACGAACACGTGCGGAGCCTGGAGGATCAGACCGCACACGTTCTCGGGATAGCGTCCGGCGAAGATCAGCGCGATCGAGCCGCCGTCACTGTGGCCGAAGAGCATCGGTCTCTCGACGTGTAGGCGGTCCAGCAGCTCAGGGAGGACCACCTCTCCCTCATGATGCATGTAATCAACCGATCGCGGCTCCTCCAGACGATCGGAGCGCCCGTATCCGTAGCGCGAATAGGCGATCACCGCGCAGCCCGAGCGCTCGGCCAGCCGTTGTGGGAAGTCTTTCCAAAGCGAGACCGAACCGAGCCCCTCGTGCAGCATGACGATGGTCGGTCTGCAGGCTATCGTCGGGGCGATCATCAGCGTCTCGAGAAGCTTGCCCCCGGCTCTGACGCGTTTCGTTCGCACTTCCATGGTCGTTGGAGGCAATATAGACGATCCGTCGACGCATTCCCTTCGCCGGCGTTCCCCGTCTAGACCATCACGCGAGCCGGCAGTCGTTTCGAACTAGGTGACCACCACCTCCGGCCGCGGTGCCGGCGCGCCATTCACGGTCTCCGGACGCGTCGTGACGCTGCCGATGCCCTCCATCTCCTTGGTGAACGGAATTGCTTCGTTGTCCAAGAACGCCCGCGGATTGAAGCTCGGGTGTGCCATGATGCCCCAGATCTTCCGCCGCTGCATGCCCATGTTCCCGGCGTCGTAGATGGGGAAGCAGAGCACGTCGCGCATATACTTGTCCATCGGATGGCTGCGACGGTCATAGCTGTTGACGCCCATGACGCGCATGCAGTCGTAAACGCACTGCGTCGCGACCTCGCCGCAGTAGATCTTCGACATCGCGCCGAGAGCGTGGTTTTCGCAATCATAGAGATCGGCATAATAGCCGGCCTTGTAGCAGAGATACCGGCACGCCTCGATGCGCATGGCGACATCGGTGAGCATGTAGCCGACGGTCTCGTGGTAGATGATCGGGTCCATGCCGCCCGCCGTATACGTTTTCGCCCACTGGAGAACATACTCGTAAGCAGCCCGCGCAACGCCGACGGCAGCGATTCCGGCAACCGGACCGGACCACGTGAACGCCTTGCTGATCACGAGGTCGCCGTTACCTAGCGCGAAAACGTTCTCTGCCGGCACGTGCGTGTCGCTGAAGCGGATGTCGCAGTTCTCGTTGAGCCGCTGACCCATCTTGTCGATGCACGGCTCGTAGGTCACGCCCGGCGTGCCGCGGGGAATCAGGATGCATGAGAGGCCGCCTTTGCCGCCCTTCGTCCGATCCGTCCGCACGACGACCGTGCAGACGTTCGCCCCCCGCATGTCCCAACCCGCGGCGCTCGAGGGCCAATACTTCCGGCCGTTGATGACATACTCGCCGTTTTTCAGGTCGGCGGTTACCTGGATGCCGGCCTTCGGATTCGGGTGATCGAAATTGGCCGTGCCGCCCGGGCTCCCGGCGGGTTCCGAGACGACCCATCCGGCGAGGAAACTCTTCGTCGCGTCATTACATGCCGACGTCAGCCACTTTTTCTTTTGCTCGGCGTTGCCGAACCAAACCACCGGCATCAGCGCCAAGCCATTGACGAGTAGTACGCACGCGAAGCCCGGATCGACTGCGCATATCTCCTCGGCGGCGATCAGCACGTCGACGCTCGTGAGCCCACCGCCGCCGTACTCCTTCGGCAGGAAGCCCGTCGCGAAGCCGAGCTCATAGGCTTTCTCGTACGCGGGCTTGACCATCTGGAAACCCTTGAGTGGATCGGGTTCCTCGTCGGCGGCACGAATCAGTGGCTTGAGGACATCTTGAGCGAAAGCGCGCGCCACTCCCTGCAACGCCTTTTGTTCCGGTGACAGCGAGAAATCGATCATGACAGAATCCTCCCGCTCACCGTTATCAGCAGGCGATGAGCGAAGCTTGCCTTCGAGCATCGATTATACGCCTGTCGATCATTCCCGGCACTAGCCTACGGATGGACTCCACAGGAGAGTGTGAGAGCGCTCGCCCCGCGGCCGGGGATCAGGAACGGAGTGCGCGATGGGGGTGGTGTTACGATATGTGAAATTTCTTTACAAACCGTTTGCTGCTGCCTATGATTGCTGCGTGGGAGCGGCGAAGATTCCAAATTCCGGCGCGGCGGCTGCACCGGCGCCTGGGTACCGACAGGGACCTGGAGTTGCGTCGTGAGGGACCAAGGGCGTCGTCCTACTCCAATGGAGCTCGAGCGTTATCGCGTAGGCTCCTTGGCCAAGGGCTTGCAGCTGCTTCGACTCTTCGCCAAGGAGCAACGCGCGCTGACGTTGAGCGAAGTAGCGCAAAAGATCGGCTGGAACAAGGTCACGACGTATCGCTTCTTGGTTACCTTGCAGGCCGAAGGGTACATCGACCAGGATGCCGTCTCGAAGCAGTACTCCATGACATCACGTGTCATGGACTTGGGCTTCGGCTACTTGAACGGTTTGGGCTATCCCGAACGCGCGTTGCCGTACTTGCGCCGCCTGTCGGAGGCTACGGGACACTCCACCAATCTGTCCGTGCTCGATGGCACGGAGATCGTCTACCTGGCGCGCGTCGCGTCGCGATCGCTGTTATCGATGAACCTTCACGTCGGCGCGCGGCTCCCGGCGTATTGCACGTCGATGGGGAAAGTGCTGCTTGCCGGTCTCTCCGAGCCCGAGCTCGAAGCGTGCCTCTCCCGCTTGCGCTTCGACGCGAGGACGCCGAAGACTCTGCACCGGCGCCGTGACCTGCTGACCGTACTGCAGACCGTTCGGAGACAAGGGTTCGCGATCAACGACCAGGAGCTCGAAGTGGGGCTGCGTTCCGCGGCTGTTCCGGTCCTCGATTCACAATCCCGCGTCGTGGCTGCGATCAATGTGTCCGTGCCTGCCGCGCACGTGACGGTAGCCGAGCTCACCGGCACGTTGGTGCCCCGGCTCATCGCCACGGGCCGCGAAATATCGGCCACGCTCGGCAAGGCGTACGCGGAGCGCGCGTGAGGCCAACGCGCGGCGCGACGACGCCCACAAGGTAGCCCGCCGCATCGTCAGGAGTAACGTCTCCGCGAAGGCGGGACTCAACCGGGCGATCTTGGATGCGAGTTTTGGTCTGTTGGGGGCCGCGCAGGACGCGCGGCCTAGGCACACACGACGAAGCCCCCGGCTACATGGCAAGGATAGAAGGCCAGTCCGGCACGGGTGACGACCGTATGCGGTGTGCGGAGTCTTACAGTCGTTATCATTGCCATCGTACTGCTTTTCGTGCTTAGCCAGAAGCATGTGGCTCGGGCGCAGAGCGATAGCGGGACGATCGAGGTCGTCGTCAGCGATGCCGCGACGCATGCACCGATGGCAGGCGCGCGCGTCATCCTCGACGGTCCGTTCATGGCGCAAGAGGTGACCGACGCCGACGGCAAGGTGTCCTTTCAAGCGGCGCCGGCGGGAATCTATCGCGCGCACGTCCTCAAGGAAGGCTATGCCGAAGCGATATCGGAGCAATTCGACGTGCCGGGCGGGCGCGTGATCACCGTCGACGTCGCCATGTCCAAACATTCGGAGCTCAAAGTCATCGAAACCGTTACCGTCAGCGCGGGACGCGCGTTCGGCAGCAACGAGATCACGGAAAGCAGCCCGCTGCGCCGCCTGTCACAAAGTCTGGGAGGGGCTCTCGGAAAGGCCTTGGGAGTGAACATCTCGACCGGAGAGGGTGACGTTCCCACGGAAACGATCTCGCTCGATGGTCACGACCCGACGCAGACGGCGCTCGCGCTCGACGGCATTCCCCTGAACGCGCCGGGTCAAGCAGTCGACTTGCGGGCCATCGATCCCGATCTCTTCTCGTCCGCCAGCGTCGATTTCACGCCTACGGCGGCGGCCCTCGGCGGCACCGTCAACTTCCGAACGCTCGAGCCGACGCTCACGCCGAAGAGCGCCCTCACCACCACGCTCGATTCCAACGGCGGATCGTCTTCGGTGCTCTCACAGCAGGGGACGTACGGTGGAGTGGGCATCGCGCTGGTCCACGCCGTGCGCGGCACTGTCGATCCGCTCGACGGCGACCTCTTTCGCGATACCAGCGGCTTGTCGTACGCGCACCGCGGCGCGCGCTTATCCAACGGCAATGTGATGAAGCTGCGCGCGCATCTCGGCGCCGAACAGACGCTGACGGGAACGTTCCTCGCGTCCAACCGGTATGATGACGTACTGTGTACCATCGACACGGGGCCACTCCCATGCGGGTACGGGCCGGGCAACGCGCACTATGGACACTTCTCGCTGGCATCGCTCAACGATACGGCCCTCTTCGGGCTCGTCGGGATTCAGCTCTCGCTTTACGCCGCCGACGATCGCAACGACGACGATCTTGCCCATCGCGTGGTGGGAGGCATCGCCAGCCCCTACGGAACGGAGACACGGTCGCAGACGCAAGGGGCGGCGCTGACGGCCGATCTCCCGTCGCGTGGCCGCCATACGTTCACGCTCACGGCAACCACCTCGCGCCAGAGGATCACGAGCGGCGCGCTTGCGCCCTCGGCCGCGGCGTTTGTCTCCGCGCCGGTCGCAGGCGCTTTCTCGGCGCTGACGCTCACGGACGCGGTGCGTTCCAATACGCGTCTGCGCGTGAGCTCTCGCCTAGGCTATAGCGACGCAACCGGAGCGGGCGCGGCCCTGCTCGCCGGCGCAGGCGTCTCCTGGAACCCCACGAGTCGCGACGCGTTCACTGCTTCGCTCGACCTCGGCGGCGCGGGCGCGCCACCGCTGCAGAGCGCCACGCTCACCGACCCCGCCGGCTTGCGCTTCAACTGCGCCGCCGGTGTGGGCTTCGCCGCGGGGCCGGGTGATCGAGCCGGAAAACAGAGCTCGCTCACCGCGCGCATGGCGTATACGCACGAGTCGCTCCTGAGCGGCTTCCAAGTCACGCTCTATCATCAGGTGCAGCATGGAACGCTCGTCGATGCGCTGGTGGCTGCGCCGGCGCTTTCCGCGGGCTACTTTCCGGCGGGATATTTTGCGCAGGCGCAACAGGTCTTCCAGTCGCTCGGCGGTTGCGGCAGCAGCGCAGCCTTCGGACCGCAGAACCTCTACGTGCAAGTGCCCATCGGCGGATCGACGCGCGTCTATGAGGGAATGCAGCTCTCGCTGTTGCGACCGATCGTGCCGCATCTCCTTGGGTTGCTCTCCTACGGAACGACGGTCGCAAAGACGATCGTCGCCGATCCCCGCTTGCTCATCGGCAGATCGCCGACGATCTCCGGTTCACAGCTTCCCGGAGTGCCGCTCCATCGCGCACTCCTCGCGCTGGACTATCGATCGTCGCTCCTTCCGTTGGAGGCCCTCATGGACATGCAGTATGTCTCCAGCAACAATGCGTCCAACCTGCCGGCATATCTAACGATGGATGCGGGCCTTGCCCTGAGCTGGCACGGCACCACGGTGACGCTCCTCGCGCAAAATCTCTTCAATGCGAACGCCGGAGCGTTCGCATCGCCCGCAGGAGCGGTGCCGCTCGCAACGACGAAAGGTCCGCCGCTTCCCACCATCGCTTTTCCGTTGGCGCCGCGCACCTACTCGGTCAGCATTACGATGCGCACCGGCGCGAGCGGAGTGGAAAGCCGCGAGCCGCAGCTGCTCGCGCTCTTTCCCCCCCTTCCCCAGCGGCCGCCGAGGGATCCGCTGGTGGTCGACCGCACGCGCTCGATCTGCGCTGCGGGCGATGCCGTAGCAGCGGCGTCGACCACGGCCTTGTTGCGCTCGTATATCGCGACGGTCGAGCGCGCCAAGACGGCTTCCGGCTATCCGGAACAGGCGCCGCCGAACACTCCGGCCGTTCCCGGTCTCACGATCGTCTATCATCGAATGGCCGATTCCTACGCGCTCACGCTGGCAGCCACCAAGATCGAGGCGGCCGCGGCGCTCTTCCGCTGCGTCGCCGTGCATCTAGGCACGGACAATGACGCTCGAGCGTTGGGACTCTACATTCCCGGATCCTCGCCGTTCGCGCGTTTCACGTTGACCTATTCACCGAAAGCGGGGCTCTACGCGCTGCGAGCGCCGCCTTCGGGCGCCCATGAAGAGTTTCGCCTCTATCACTTGCAGGCGCGCCCGCCGCACGTGCCGTTCGCCGTCGAGCCGCGCCCCGAGTGCGACGCGGAGCTGCGCCCCGTGGCCATGCAGCTGCTCTCCTCGCTCGAGCGGTACGTGAAGGCCTTCGACCCTCAGCATGCTCCACAGCCACCGGACGACTGGAAGATCACGCCGCACGGCGGCGTGAGTGACTGGTGGCTCGAAGCGATCCCGGAGAACTTCTCCAATCTTCCGGCCATCTTGAATTGCGCTCACGTCTCCGTGGCAACGCTCAAGGACGTCCGAGCGTTCGGCGTTGACGGCGCGAACGCCCCCTCGCTCAACTATGCCCCCGCGCTCGGCCTGTACCTGATTCGCCCGGAGAACTTCTAGTGCGGTCTTTCGCCGGCGCGCTCCTCGCTCTCGCGCTCTGCTGCGCCGGCGTGAGGCCTGCGAATGCCGGCGAGACGTGGCTCTCCGTCTACATCGGCATTGCGCGCACGCAGCGCAGTGACATTCACATCAGCCAGCCGCGCACGGCGACCGACGTCACGATCCGCGGCGTGCGCTGGGACGATCGATCGTTCCAGCCGTCCATCTATTACGGCATTCGGCTGAGCTATGTCTTTTCACGAAGCAGCAATCTCGCCGTCAACCTCGACTTCACGCACTACAAGATCTACGCGGAGACGGAACGCTACGTAAAGGTCGACGGCATCTGGCGCGGCAAGCACGTCGAAGAAGAGGCTCCGCTGGATCGTTACGTGCAAGATTTCGACATCACGCACGGCCTCAACATGATCGCACTCGATGTGGTCTGTTGCGGGCGCGCCTACGCGGGCGGAGGTCTCGCCTATTACGTCGCCCACGGGGAGAACCGGATCGGCGGGGAGGCCAATCGGGAGCGCTACGCGGGCACGGGCTTCGGCTATCAGCTCCTTGGCGGATATCGAGACGCCCTTTCGGGCGACCCGCTCTTTGCGGAAGTCAAATACAACAGCGGCGACGCCGTCATCGAAACGGCCCGGCAAGGCCGAGCCGAAACCAGGGTTCGAACGTGGCACCTACTCCTCGGCTCTGCCGGCCAATGAAGCGCTTCGATGCTCGGCGCCAGCCATTGTTCTCTCAGCGATCGTTGACCGCGATCTTGCCGGCCATCCGGCGCGCCACGGAGCTCGTATAGACGACCACGGCAATCAGACCCGCGATCGTGACCGTCAGCGCCGTGGCCAGCGCCGTCGCCGAGGGCGAGGCATCGTAGATGGAGAGCCCGCGGTGGCTCGCGGCGGGGAAGCTCGGCAACAGGTACGGAAATATCGTCCCGGCTGCCGTTACCAACAGGGAGGCGACGAACGCGCACGATGCGACAAACGCCGCGCCTTCGCGTGTACGTTGCATAGCTGCGCGCGTCCAAAGCAACGCGGCAAGGGAGAGGATCGGCATCGCCGCGACCCATCCCGCGAGATGCGCGAAGAAGTCACGTTCGAGGGCTGTGGCCACGGTCACGATCGCGTAGAGCGCCAGCACGATCCACCAAAGCACGCTGAAGAGCGCGCGAGCGCGCAGAGCGGGCGGCCCGTCGACGCGCATCGCGAGAAACGTCGTGCCGTGCTGCATGAGCGCCGCCACGGCAAAAATACCGACGGCGAGCGCGTACGGGTTCAGCAAGTAGGCGAACGTGCCCAGAAAATACCCCTGCGGCGAGAGCGGCAGCCCCCGCAGCAGATTGCCCAGCGCCACACCGAAGAGCAGAATCAACAGCGCGCTCGACGCCGAGAACGCGAAGTCCCAGAAGTCGTGCCAGATCGCGCTCGCGAAGTGACCACGCACTTCCAACGCGATGCCGCGGAAGATCAGCAGCCATAGCACGACGACGAACGGTAGATAGAAGCCGCTGAACGCGACGGCGTAGGCCACCGGAAAGAGCGCGAAGAGCGTGCCGCCCGCGGCGACGAGCCAGACCTCATTGCCGTTCCAAAAGGGGCCGATGCTGGACATGCAGGCGGCACGCTCATCGTCCGCGCGCGCGACGAGCGGCGCGATGGCGGCGACGCCGAGGTCATAGCCGTCGAGCAGCACGTAGACGGTGAGCATCACGGCGAGCACGATGAAGGCGACGACGCTCATCCGGGCACCTCCGCCGTCGCATGAGCAGATTCGTCGTGCCCAGCAGGACCGCTCGCGATCTCGCGCAGCGTCAAGTAGAGAAAGAGCACGCCGAGCACGAAGTACATGCCGAGGAAGCCGATGAGCGTGAAGATCGTCTCACCGGCGACGACGTTCGGCGACGACGCTTGCGTGGTTTTCATCAGCCCGTAGACGATCCACGGTTGGCGCCCGACTTCGGTCACGATCCAGCCGGCCTCGTTTCCGATGTACGGAAACGGCATCAGCAGCATCAAGATCCACAAGAGCCAACGCGACTCGAACAGGCGCCTGCGCCAAAGCATCAGCACGGCCAGCGCCGTCGCTGCCAAGAAAATCGTTCCCAGCCCCACCATGACGTGGTAGGCATAGTATGTCAGCTCGACGGGCGGCCAGAGCTGGGTCGCGTATGCGGTCAGGCCCTTGACGTTCGCTTTGAAATTGCCGTACGCCAAGAAGCTCAGGAAGTCAGGGACGAAAATCGGATCGATGAGCGTCTTCGCGTGCGTGTCAGGCATGCCGATGATGGCCAGCGGAGCGCCCTCCGTCGACTCGAAGAGTCCCTCCATCGCGGCGAGCTTGATCGGTTGGTCGTGCGTGACGTCGGCGCCGTTCCGATCGCCCGTTGGGAAGATCGTGAGCGCCGAGAAGACAAACGCCGTCAGCGCGCCGGCGGCGACGAAGCGACGGCCGAACGACTCGTTCCGCCTGGCCAACAGATAGTACGCGCCCACGCCCGCGACGATGAAGCCGCCGGCGACGAGGGCGCCGCACATGACGTGAAGATATTGCCACCACGCGAACGGGTTGAGGAGGACGGCTGCCAGGCTTCGGAGCTCGATGCGTCCGTTCGGAGCGATCGCATAGCCGACGGGGTGTTGCATCCACGCGTCCGTCGCGACGATGAAGAACCCCGAGAGCCATGAGCCGAGCCAGACCAGCACGGCGGAGGCCGCATGGAGATTGGGCGAGACGCGCCCCTTGCCGTAGAGGAGCACGCCGAGGAAGACGGACTCGAGAAAGAACGCGTAGATGCCTTCCATCGCCAGCGGCTGGCCGATCACGCTTCCCGTCTTGAGCGAGAACTGCGCCCAATTGGTCCCGAACTGGAACTCCATGGGAATGCCGGTGACCACGCCCGCGGCAAAGTTCACGGCGAAGATCTTCGTCCAGAAATGCGCGGCGCGTTCTGCCTCCTCGTCCGCCCCGCGCAGCGCTCGCAGCGTGTAGAATGCGATGAAGGGCGCGATGCCCATCGTCCCGATCGGGAAGAGGTAATGGAACATGATGGTGAAGGCGAACTGCAACCGATCGACCAGCACGACGTCCATACGCCACCTCTCACAGTCTCAGCATAGGGTACACTGGGCGCCGCCGGGACTGCACCGACGAATGTCGAAAACGATTAGCCGCGTTCGCCGTCGTAATATTCTAACTTCGGCTCCATGCGCAGCATGAGTCGTTGCCCGCTGATCAACAGTTTACGAGAGTCGGGATAGTAACAGACATCCTCGCCGTCGGCGTTGTCGGAGATCATCAGAATCGTGCACTCACCGTCGCCGTCATTGCGGATCTGATGTGCGGCGTCCGGTCCCGTCGGGAAGGCGATGAAATCTCCGGGCCGCACGGCGTATTCGCCGCGCGGCGTCCGCAGCGTCGCCTCGCCGTCCATGATGAAGAAGAGCTCCTCGTCGCCTTGGTGCCAGTGGAGCGGGCACCAAATCTTCCCCGCGGGCAGGCGCACCAATTGATAGCCGAGCGAACGCGCCCCGATCAGACGGCCGATCTCCGCCCATGCGCCCCCGAACCGCCCGGGCTCACCCTCTGACGTTTCCCAATCCAACTCGTCGATATTGATGCGATTGACGTAGACGTCACCGCGCGACTGCAGGTACGCTCCGATCACTTCCGTCGCGTTGCCGAAGACGCATGCGCCATCCCCGACCAGCAGATGCCGGGGCCTCAGCGCCCACAGGCGCCGCAACGAGCGCGCGACGCGCTCGGGATCAGCCAGCTTCTCGTCGGGCATCATGCGCACGGTGCCCGCCGGATCGCCCCACAGCGCATCGCCCACGATGACCGTCCGCACATCTGCGATGGACAGCGCCACTTCGCCCGGCGATTTCATGCCCTCCATAGCGACCACGCGTGCCCGCCCAATGATGTCACCGTCGTGCAGCTCCCGATCGACCGGAGCGCTCAGGAAAGGCGCATCCAGCGCCGACGCCGCGATCTTCGCGCCCAGGCCCTGGGCCACCGTGCGCGCATGACGCTCGTGATCGCGGTTGGTAATGACGATCCACTGCGCGCCGCCGGCACCGTGAAGCGCCGTGAGATCGCTCTCATCGAGAGCGAGGGGATCCACGACGACGCTCTCCTCGCCGCGAACGAAGAAAGAGTTGAAGTACGTCGCGCGGTCGGGCTGCCAGCGCGACCACATCGAGATCCCGTCGAGAGCTGTCTGCTGCAACGTCATCGCTCGCCATCCTTCAAGAGCCGACCTGGTGCAGGAAGTTTCGCGCACGGCGGAGACTCCTCCCGCGGAAGACGGTTCTTCGTTGTCCGGCGGCGAAGTCTCACAGTCATGACGCAAACCATTTGTGACGTGCCGGGAGTGCTCGTCGGTAACGTCACCGACGCTACGGCGCGCACAGGCTGCACGGTGATTCTCTTCGAAAACGGTGCGACGGCCGGCGTCGATGTAGGCGGCGGCGCGCCCGGCACGCGCGAGACCGATGTGCTCGACCCCGTCAATACCGTCGAGCGCGTGCATGCGATCGTGCTGAGCGGCGGGAGCGTCTTCGGCCTCGACGCCGCTACGGGCGTGGTGCGCTACTTAGAGGAGCGAGGCGTAGGCTTGGACGTCGGCGTCGCCCGTATCCCGATCGTTCCCGCGGCGGTGCTCTTCGATCTCTCCGTCGCCACGCGACGGCCCGACGCGGCGATGGGGTACGAAGCGGCGAAATGCGCCTCGCGCGATGCGTTCACGATGGGAAGCGTCGGCGCCGGCACCGGTGCGACGGTGGGGAAGATCCTCGGTCGCGAGCGGGCGATGAAGGGTGGTCTCGGGTCGGCGTCGGTGCGTCGCTCGTACGCGGGCGGCGAGCTGATCGTCGGCGCCCTCGCCGTCGTCAACGCCCTCGGCCATGTGCGCGATCCCGAGACCGGGGAGATACTCGCCGGCCCGCTTGGCGACGACGGCACCATATGTGACGCGGCCATGCTGCTCACCGAGATGGACCCGGCTCAATACGCGCCGCGCATCGGCAGCGGTCGCAACACGACCCTCGCCGTCGTTGCCACCAATGCGCGGCTTACGAAAGTGCAGGCCATGCGCGTCGCGCAGGTGGCGCACGACGCGTTCGCTCGAACGATTCAGCCGATCCACACGTCGCAAGACGGCGACACGATCTTCACGGTCTCCACGGGCGACCTGGATGTCCCGCTTGACATCGTCTGCGCCCTGGCATGCCGGACGCTGGAGCGCGCGATCATCGCTGCCGTCCAAAAGCCCTCATGAGAGTCTCATCGCCGGGACGTGTCGGAATGTGACGAGGTCTTCGAGACGCACAAGGCGACCTCGCGTCTCGCCTTCTTGCGTAGCTCTCCCTCCACGGAGATGGCTGTGCCAGACGGTTGGCACGATCACCAGCTATGATCGTGGAGACCAGTTTCAGCGCTCGCCAGCTTCGCTATCTTGGAGGATAGTCAACGTGTGGGTCTTTCTTACCGATGCTTTCCTTTCTATCGTGGCCGATCGAGACGACCCGAAAAGCCTCCTCGTACGGGCACGACGCTCGGGGGACATCGAGCGAGTCTTTCCGCGGGCCGAAGTCAGACGAGCAGAGGAGGCTGACTATCGCTTCGGCGCGTTCTTGCCGAGAGGGGAAGTGCAGTCGGTGATCTGCGCGCGGATCGGCGAGATTCGCTATCCGAGCTTCATGGATGCCGTGGAAGAGCGCGATCGCCATAACTCCTACTTCCGAGTATGGGACGCGATGTATCGTTTCCAGAGTCAAGCGGAGCGGGAATAGCCCGGTCCGCATCTTCACACCCCCAACGCGTTCGCGAGCACGGCCGCCGCGATGCGCGCGCAACGCGGCGCTTCTCGCATGAGCCAGATCGCTTGACCCCATGCCCGCGGACGCAAGAGCGCCGTGGCCGGCCGCAGCCAAGCCGCGGAGATCTCCCTCCCAGGCGTGTCGAGGATGACGCGCACGGCCGCCACTCGTGGTGCCTCGATGAGTCCCGTTTCCATATCCACGGATGCGTAGCCGCGTTCCGCCCACTCCCGACGCGCCGTACCGGTCACGAGCGTCGCGCTCGTCAAGAGCGGCGCGCGCAGCGGTTCAAAGCCAAGGCGGCGCGCCGCGCGATCGAGCGCGGCGACGAGCTCTGAATCGCAGACGAGCACCTCTCCGCTGGGGCGCAGAACCGTTTCAGGAATGACGACCGAGCCCGTTGGAAGATCGCTGCGTAGCGCACCTGCCACACCGCAGCTCACGACGAGCTCGCCGTCGCCAGGATCGAATGCGCCACGACAGCGGCGCAAAGCAATGCCGCTTGTCACCACGCGGACGCCTGGAGCCGCAGCGCGCACCGCGTCGGCCTCCAAGCGCGTGGCGGCGACGACCGTGACCGCCTTGCGGTCAAGGCACGTAACCATGCGCCCGGTACCATGAGACGGCTCGCTCGAGCGCTTCACGCACAGGCGTTGCGTGGTATCCCAATTCGACGGCTGCCTTGCCGCAATCGACGTACATCCGCCGGCGCGCCATCCGTACGCCTTCCAAGGGAATCGCCGGTTCGGCGCCCGGCACGATCCGGCAGCGCAGCTCGTCGCACCAGCCGGCGGCCAGTGCCACGGCATACGGAATACGCCAACGCGGCAACGGACGCGAGGCCACCTCGGCCAGCATGCGCCAGACGTCGTCGAGCGAAAGATTCTCGCCTCCGATCAGGTATCGCTCCCGCGGCCGTCCGCGTTCCAGCGCCAGCACGTGCGCCCGTGCCACGTCCTCCGCCGCGACGAGATTCAAGCCTCCGGGCGGAGGCGCGGCGGGGATTCGGCCGCGCGCAAAGTCGAGCACCATGCGCCCTGTCGGCGTGGGTCTTGCGTCGCCGGGACCGATCGGGGCCGTCGGCAAGACCAGCACCGCCGGCAGCCGCGCCGACAGAGCGGCGCGCTCTTCCTCGATCTTCGATCGATGATACGACGAGTGCCCGTCGTCGACTGCCCAATCGTCCTCCACGGCGAAGCGCCCCTCTCGCGCCGGTCCCACCGTTGCAGAGCTGGACGTCACCACGGCGCGTTCCACGCCCGCGAAGCGTGCCGCTTCCAACAAGCCGGCCGTGCCGATGACGTTCACTTTCCACATCAACGAACGATCGCGTGGAGCAAACGAGTACAGCGCCGCGCAATGCACCAGGTACCGGCACTCACGCAGAGCATCGACCAGCTTGCCGGGTTCGCGCAGATCGCCCGTCACGGCCTCGCATCCCTCCGGAAGCCGCGCGGCGCCGGCGGCATGACGCACGAGCGCCCGCACGCGATAGCCGGCGGCAACCAGCTCGCGCAGGACGTGTCCGCCTACGAATCCCGTGGCCCCGGTGAGAAAGACGCGATCAGTTGGCAAGGGTTGCGCGCACCATCTCACGGATGGACGACGTAGTCGCGAGCACGGCAGTCGGCTCGTAGCCGCAGTGCGCCATGCAGTTCTCGCACTTCGGATGGCGCCCGCGCCCGTACCGCGACCAGTCCGTCTCTTCCACCAACTCGCGATAGCTCTTGGCATACGGCGCATCGGCCATCAGATAGCACGGCCGCTGCCAGCCGAGGACGGAGTACGAGGGGATGCCCCATGCCGTGCACGCGAAGTCGACCTTCCCCTCGAGGAAGTCGAGATAGAGGGGTGTGTGATTCAGACGCCACTTCTTGCGCCGCCCCCCGCCGAATGCTTCACGGAAAATCCGGCGCGTGCGCTCTACGCCCAAGAAATGCTCCTGATCGGGCGCCTTCTCGTAGGCATAACCGGGCGCAATCTGCATCGTGTCCACGCGCAGCTCGTCGTTGAGAAAGTCGAGCACGGCGCGAATCGACTCGGGGTCGTCTTGATTGAAGAACGTCGTGTTCGTCGTCACGCGGAAACCGCGCCGCTTTGCTTCCCGCACCGCCTCTACGGCCTTGTCGAAGATGCCGCTGCGGCACACGGACTCGTCATGGCGTTCTCGCAAGCCGTCGATATGCACCGACCACGCAAAATAGAGCGATGGCTTGAACAGGTCCAACTTTTTCTGCATCAAGATCGCATTGGTGCAGAGATAGACGAACTTCTTGCGCTCGACCAGCGCTTCGACGATCTTATCGATCTCGTTGTGAACGAGCGGCTCTCCCCCGGCGATGGAGACGATCGGCGCACCGCACTCTTCCACGGCGTCGATGCACTGCTGAACCGTCAAACGCCGCTTCAGGATGTCGTCGGCGTGCTGGATCTTCCCGCAGCCGGCGCAGGCGAGATTGCACTGGAACAACGGCTCGAGCTGGAGGACGAGTGGAAATTTCTTCACCCCTTGCAAGCGCTTGCGGAAAATGTACGCTCCGACGGCCAGCTTCTGCTGCAGCGGAATGCTCATGAGATCACCTACTCGCTTCCATGGTCAACGTGGCGGGTGACGTACGATCGCTCTCGCTCTCACGGTCGCCCGCGAGCGCCATCGTCGGAAAGAGATGCCTGTAGAGGTGATAGTTGATGTAGAAGTCTCGGGGGAATCCCGTACCCGTGTACTGCGGCTCGTCCCACGTACCAGAGTGCTGACGCTCGCGCAAGAACGACCGCCCGCGCCGGCAGGACGGATGCGCGCCGAGTCCGATCGCTTGGAGAGCAAGCACGGCCCACGCCGTCTGCGAGGGTGTGCTGACGCCCACGCCGGCAAGCGATTCGTCGATGTACGAGTGACACGTCTCGCCCCAGCCGCCGTCGGGATTCTGCCGTTCCAGCAGCCAGCGGCCGGCGCGCTCCATCATGTCTTGCCCCGTTCGCAGTGGAGCGAGTGCCGAGACCACGCACCACGTGCCGTAAATGTGGTTCACGCCCCATCGCCCAAACCATGAGCCCCACGGCCGCTGCGTCTTCCGCAAGTAGTCTACGGCCTTCGCGACGCATGGGTCGGATGCATCGTATCCCAGAGCCGCCAGCATCTCGAGCACGTGAGCCGTGACGTCCTCCGTGGGTGGGTCGATCATGGCGCCGAAGTCGGAGAACGGCAGGCGGTAGATCAGCTCGCGCGTGTTGTCGCGATCGAACGAGGCCCACGCGCCGTTGCTCGAGCGCATGGCGAGCACCCATTTCGCCGCACGGTCTACGGCCGCTTCCACCTGATCTCGCGCGCCGCCCTCCAAGAGGGCCAATGCCACCACGGCCGTGTCGTCGATATCCGGATAAATGTCGTTGTCGAATTCAAATGCCCAGCCGCCGCATTCGACGCCCTTGCACCGAACTTGCCAGTCGCCTTCGCGTGCGATCTGCTCGCCCAAGAGCCAGCGAACCGCTCGTTGGAGCGACGGATGGTCGCGTTCGACGCCTGCCGCCCGCAGCGCCCGGACAGCCCACGCCGTATCCCATACCGGCGACATGCACGCTTGCACCCGCCACCCGTGTTCGTCGCGAATGGCAAAGCGCTGGTGGAGTCCGTCGAGACCGGCGCGCATCACCGGATGATCGAGACTCATGCCCTCGAGGTTCAGCGCGATGAGCGAATAGACCCAAGGCGGTTGGATACCGCCCCAGCTTCCATCGGCTTCCTGACGCTCGAGAACCCAATTGACGACCAGGCGTCGCGCGAGCGCGCGTCCCGGCTTCACCGGTAGGCGCTCGTAGAGCTTCAGCAGTTGGTCGATCCACCAGAAGATGCCGGAACCGGGAACGCGCGCGAGCAGATGCTCGGTCCCTTCCACGACGAGCTCCGAAAGCGTGACGCCTAGCGGCCGGATCGGGCGGCGCGAGATCACGATCGTCAGCGGCGCGATCGTTCCACGCGCCCAGCATGCAAAATCGTAGAAGTTGAAGGGTATCCGAGGCGGCAGGAAGATGAGCTCCGTCGGCATCGTCGGAACGCCGGACCACGGATAAGCGCCGAAAAGCGCCAGCCAGATCTTCGTGAATACGCGGGCCTTGGCAACGCCGCCCAGACGCCGGATGACGTTCAGGGCTTTGCGCATCGGCGTGCTCGACGGATCGATGCCGAGCACCTTGAGCGCGACGTATGCTTCAATCGTCGTGCTGAGATCCGCCGGCCCATCGAAGTAGAGCGCCCATGAGCCATCGTCCCGCTGGTTCCGAAGGATGTGGCGCGCCGCATCCTCCCGGATGTGCTCCAACGTCATCCCGAGGAAACGCAGCAAAAGCACGTGCTCGGCCGTCATCGTGACGTTCGATTCCAGCTCGCCGGCCCACCAGCCGGCCGGGTCTTGGCGCTCCAGCAGCCAGTCGACGGCCGCTTTCAGTTCTCGGTCGCCGTTCATGCTATCCCCGACCACTGCGCTGCGCTCCGTATATCGGGACCCCATGCTTCTCGGGTTTGACCGCTGTCTTCACCACATTCGTCATGATATGCCGTGCGGCGACACGTCCGCTTCGCACGGCCGCTTCCATGGTGTCGGGCCATGTCGCATCGGTCCAGGAACCAGCGACCGCTACATTGGGCACTGCGGTTGCGGGCCCGGAGATCCGCGCGCCGCCGGGCGGTGCGGAGAATGTAGCCTCCACGTTACGCGTGACCCAGCCGCGCTCCAAGTTGGCGCCGGCAAGTCCGGGGACGATCTCCGTCACTTCATCCCAGCAGAGGCGCACGAGATCCGCCGTGTCGCGTAAGACGTACTCGTTCGCGGCGCTGATGCTGCAACAGAGATAGCCTTCCGCCTTTTCGAAGATCCACTGCACGGGCGAGCCGATCAGCGCGGCGAAGTCAAATCCCAGTCGTCCCCGGTCGTGCCACAGGTGGACGTCGATGATCGGGCGTGCGCGATACCCGTCCAGCGACGGAATGCCTTCGCGCAACGGCCCGCTCGCGAGACGCGCCAGCTGCGGAGGCGTCAGCGCGAGAACCACGGCATCGAACGCGCGCCTTCCCTTTGCCGTGACGATGCCCCGCACGGCGGATCCATCCGTTGAGTAATCGAAACCCAGAACGGGCGTCGAGCAGTGCACGCCGGCAAGACGCTCGGCGGCGCTTGCGGCGATGCGCGCAAGCGGCACCGTGGAAAAGCCGAACCGCGCCGCTCGAGCGTCGGAGAGAAACGCCGTCGAGAGCACGAAGAGCGCTTCCGCGGTTTCCATCTCCTCCAGCGACGCGTTCAAGGCTGGCACGAAGAAGGGCTCCCAGAACGTGCGCAGCGCCGCTTCATCTTGTCCTTGGTGGGCCAGCCACTCCGCGAACGTGCCGCAGCGACCCCGGTCCCGCTTCGAGCGCGAGCTCGCCAGCGCGCGCGCCACCTTCAGCTTCGAGCCCAACCCTAGGTGCCGGTACCCGGCAAACGCGGCAAGCAGGTGCCACGGCGCGGGTAACGATGCCGCGCGCAACCGGCTGGCGGCAAACCCGCGCCGGAGCACAAGCACGTCGAAGCGCTCCTGCACGTGGAGCGCATGCCCCATGTTCACGCGTTCGACGAAGGCGATGAACTCGGCGCAGCACCCCAAAAAGACGTGCTGGCCGTTGTCGACCTCGCGGCCGCCGACGGAGAACGACGTCGCGCGCCCACCCAGCAATCGGCTGCGCTCGAACAGCTCCACTTCGTATCCGTTGTCCGTCAGCTCCACGGCGGCGGCGAGGCCTGCCAGGCCGCCTCCGACGACAGCTACCGAGCGCCCAGCCACGACGAAACCACCACTCCAAGCTTTTCCATGTTCGACAGCGAGGCGCGTCTGCGAAACGGCAACTCGGGTTCGCGCTCGATATGCGCCAGGATGCGTTGATAGATACCCGCCATCGTCTGCACGCATACACCGGGCCGGTACGGAATATAGTCCACGACGCGAATGCCGGACTCGTAGAGGCTGCGCGCGCGCTGCGCCTCGAAGGTCACGAGCCCCCGCCAGCCGGGAGAAGGCGCGCCGGAGAAGATCGCCTCTTCATCGACGCCGAAGCGCCGCAGGTCCTCTTGCGGCAAGTAGATTCGCCCCATCTCCGCGTCCTCGCGTACGTCGCGGAGAATGTTGATGAGCTGCAGCGCCAAGCCCAGGTCGTCGGCGCGCTCCAGCGCAGCGGGGTCGTCGAAGCCGAAGATGCGCACGCACAGGCGCCCCACGATGGAAGCCACCAATCGACAGTACTCGCGCAGCTCCTCCCACGTCTCGTAGCGCGTGCGGTGGAAGTCCGTCTCCACGCCGTCGATGAGCGCTTGAAGCTCCTCTTCGGGTATCTCGTAGCGTTTGATCGCGCCCGCCAAGACGTGCATGACGGGATCGGCGTAGATACCTTGCGCGCAGCGATGCACGCGTTCGCGTTGCGCGGCCAGCTGCGCAGCCCGGTCGTCGCGGCCGGCGCCGTCCGCCACGTCGTCGACCTCGCGAGCGAAGTCATACAGCGCGTAGATCGCCATGCGCTGATCGTGAGGAAGCGAAATGAAGCCCCAGTAGAAGTTCTTGGCTTCGCGGCGCGCCATCTGTCGGCAAAACCGTTCAGACTCGCGTAGATCCCACCGAGCCGCCGCGCCGTCGGATACGTTAGACTGTTTCGAATTCGTCAACACGGCGTTCCCAGCGCTTTCCGGACAGGAGCATCTGTAAGAGCAGCACGGACTTCGCGAATGCCGACAGCCTTGGGCGCCGCACGTCCGAGCGATAGCCGGCTCGCTCGACGGCTGCGATGATCGAGAGACCACCAAGCCGGTAGAGAGCGAGCTGCCGCCGGAGCGGCGCAGGGGCGAGCGCTTCCAGAGCGCGCCCCGAGCCGAGGAGCGCGCGCGCGCGGTCGCAATGCGCGCGCACTGCGGCGGCTACTCCACCCGAGCGCAGCTCCGATTGCAGCAGATATGAGCGACCCTTGGCGGCGTCCCAGCTCACGTCCTGAGCGAAGTTGGCCAGCTGAAGCCCGATGCAGACGTCGTCGGAGAGCCGCGTCGTCTGAGGATTCACCAAATCGAAGACGCCGAGCACCATGCGGCCGACGGGGGCCGCCGAGCGCATGCAGTAGGCTCGCAGGTCGGCCCATGTCTCGTAGCTGGAGACTTCTTGATCCTGCAGATTGGCCTCGATGAGCGCGAGAAAGGGATCCGGCGAGAGCTGCTTGCGCGCGATGGTCTCGCGCAAGGCGACGAGCACCGGATGGACGGGAGTCTTTTGCGCGAAAAGGTCCAAGACGTCGTCTCGCCAGCGCTCGAGCCGAGCGCGAGCGGAGGCCCCGCTCTCGTCTCCCAGGTCGTCTGTCGTCCGGCAATAGGCATAGATCCGGTACAGATCACGGCGCAACGGGCTCCGAAGCGGAAGTCCCGAGACGATCAGGAAGTTCTCATAGTGGCGCCGCGTGAGGAGGCGACAGTAGGCGTCGGCCGCCTCGAGCTCGCTGAACACACTCACGTGCGCGGCTCCCGCATGTCGACTGCGCGCCGGAGCCGCGTGGTCGTGCGCAGCTCCGCCGTCGTGCGCGCGCCGATGCAGAACATCGCAATGCGCAGCGTCTCAATCAACGCTCGTCCCAGGTCGTAGGCTGCCTCGTAGCCTTGCGCCGCCGCCCGTAAGAAAGGTCCGGCCATGCCGACGAGATCCGCGCCCAGCGCGATCGCCTTTGCAGCATCGATTCCGTCGCGCAGGCCGCCGCTGGCAAAGATGAGCGCTTCCGGCGCGACGCGCCGCGCTTCGCGCAGGCTGACGGCCGTGGGAATGCCCCACCCGGCGAACGCAGCCGCCGCGCCTTTCCGCCAGGCCTCCGCCGTGCGGTGCCGTTCGACTTCGCTCCACGACGTCCCACCGGCCCCGGCGACGTCGACTGCCGCGACCCCGCTATCGAGAAGGGCACGAACGACGTCGGGTGCCAGACCCCAGCCGACTTCTTTCACGACGACCGGTACTTCCAGCTGCGCGCACATGTCGCCGATCTTCGACAACAAACCGCTGAAATTCGTATCGCCTTCGTTCTGCAAGGCTTCCTGAAGCGGGTTGAGATGCAGCACCAGCGCATCGGCCCGGAGCAGCGAGACGAGGCGCCGGCAGTGCTCGGCACCATAGCCTTTCGTCAGCTGCACGGCGCCGAGGTTCGCGAAGAGCAACACGTCCGGCGCCATGGATCGCACGTCGAACGTGTCGATCAGCTCGGGATGCTCCAGCAAGGCGCGCCCCGAGCCGAGCCCCATGGCGAAGCCAAGCTCTTGCGCCACGCGCGCCAGCACGCGGTTGATCGGTCGAGCCGTCTCGGTCCCGCCCGTCATGCAGGAGATTAGAATCGGTCCCGCCAGTTGCCGATTGAAGAGCTTTGTCGTCGTGTCCACGCTGACAAGGTCGATCTCTGGCAGCGCGCAATGCTCGAAGCGATACTCGTCGAAGCCGTTGCCGACTCCCTTTGAGAGCACGTCTTCCTCGAGGTTGACGCGGATGTGCTCGGCTTTGCGCGCGGGCGTCGCGTCGTTTTGCGACCGCGCCTTTCCGTTTCGGCCGACTCCCTTACCGAGACCGCTGCGCAACATAACGAGCTACCTCCCGGAAATGGTCCACGTGCTCTTCGTCCAGGCCCGTGCCGGCGACGATGGCGGCCGCCTTATCGGCACAGCGTTGGGATGCGTGGCGCGTGAGCTCGGCGCCTCCCACTTCCTCGAGGAGGGCGCGGATCTCACGGACCGGCCGCCGCACCACGGTCTCGATGAGTCCGTGAAGCCGGCTGCGTTGGGCCTCCGTCATGGTCGCGTAGGCCGACACGAGCACATAGGTCGCCTTGCGACGTTCGAGATCGCCGTCGGCAGGCTTGCCCGTAGTCGCAGGATCGCCCCACGTGCCGAGCCAGTCGTCGCGCATTTGGAAGGCGACGCCGAGCAGGCGCCCAGCTCTGCGCAACCGCCGAAGGATGCGCGCGGGAGCGCCCGCCAGCAGCGCTCCGGCTTCCAAGCTCGCACCGAACAGCGCGCCCGTTTTCGCCAACGCGAGACGGAGATACGAGCGCTTCGAGAAGTCCGGACGCCGCTCCAGCTCCAGATCGAGACACTGGCCCTCGATCATCTGCAGCACGGCGTCGGCGATCACTCGCACGGCATGTAGTCGGCCTTCCGGGCGGCAGCCATCCTGACCGAGCGCGCGAAGGGCCAACGCGTGGAGCGCGTCCCCCGCATTGATCCCCTGCGCTGCTCCCCAGATCGACCAGACGGTCGCTCGGCCGCGACGCTCTCGATCGCCGTCCTGGATATCGTCATGGATGAGCGTGAAATTGTGGATCCACTCCAGGGCCGCCGCCACGGGGAGCGCGACGTCAACGTCGCCTCCATAGGCCTCATTGGCCCAGAGACACAGGCTCGAGCGCAAGAATTTCCCCGGTAGCGAATCCGAGGGACGGCCGTCACGATCCACCCAACCCATATGGTACGCGGCCATGCGGCCCATGAGGGAACTCGTTGCGGGCGCCGTCGTCCGCATGAATTGGGCGACCAGTGTCCGATAGCGGGCCAGATGCGTTAGTTCCAGTTCGCCCGTCTGGTATGAAAGCATCACGCGTTTTCGACCGTAGAAGTATTTCTCGCAGAAGGGAAAAAAGACGGCCTCTCAGGCGCGCGGGGTTTGCGTACCGGGACTCGTGAGCAATCGGTTGTTAGGCTGCTACGCTGAGTATAGCACGTTTCCCCTTTTACCCGCTTGACGAAGCGCCAAGCCTTCGAGAGGCGACTTTGAGAGGCGACGAGGTATGATAGACTCGTGTTGCGGCACGGCCGCAAGCTCCTCACACGACAACCTCCGGGGAGGTTCATGTCCAACCGATTTCTCAACATGAGCCGCGCGATCTCACGCGGGCCGATGGCCGTCTGCGCCGCCATCGCGTTCTGCGCGGGCCTCCTATGCGCCACGCCGGCCAATGCACTCGATGCCGGGCCCGCCGCGGAACCCGGCGACGTCCAGCAAGTGATCGACCAAGCCTCGGCACTGCATTCCGCCGTGCAGTCGTACACCTTCGGCGTGCGCTTGCACATCATCGTGCATACGTTCCCGTGGGTTAGGTTCCGCTTGAAGGGCGACGGCCAGTATCAAAAGGGTGGTCCGTACGTGCTCGACATCCGGAATATGCCTGGTTTCGCCAAGAGCTACGGCCACGTCAGCCTGGCATACCTCGATCCGCAGACGTGGTCGAAGCAGTACGAGATGACCGTTGCCGAGCGCACGGCGGACACGGCCGTGCTCGTGCTGCACGACCGCCAGAAGAGTCCGCTGATCGATGCACGCGCGACGTTCGAGACAAAGAGGGGTCTTCGTCAGATCGTCTGGCGATATAGTTACGGAGGCGTCGTCCGCCTCACGTTCACGCCGAACGAGAAGGTCGGCTACGCGCTGCCGGGAACGATGGACGCCGACATTACCATGCCGCAGTATCACGCGACGGCGCATGCGGATTTCGTCGATTACCGCATCGTTGCCGATGCCGAGCCGGCCATGCCTCCCGCCGGCCACGAGCCGAATACGACGGCCGTGAACGGTCCTCGCTAGCGACTCCCGTCAAGGAAGGCATGCCGAGGCCGTGAGAAAGGTCATCGTCACCGGAGACGACTTCGGCCTTTCGCGCTCCGTCAACGAGGCGATCGAGCGCGCTCACCGCGAAGGAATCCTCGGCGCCGCCAGCCTCATGGTCGGCGCCCCGGCGGCGGACGATGCCGTGGCGCGAGCTCGCGCCGTGCCATCGCTTCGCGTCGGCTTGCACGTGGTCGTCGTCAACGGTCGTCCTGTTCTCCCGCCGCGGGACATTCCCGATCTCGTGGATCGTGACGGAGCGTTCTCGAAGGATCTCGTACGCGCCGGCGTGCGGTTCTTCTTTCACCCGGGCATTCGGGCGCAGCTGGAAGCGGAGATTCGCGCCCAGTTCGAAGCCTTTCGCGCCACGGGACTGACGCTCGATCACGTCGACGCCCAGAACCACATGCATGTCCATCCCACGATCTTGAGCCTACTGTTGAACGTGGGAGCGGAGTACGGGATGCGAGCCATGCGCCTTCCCAACGAGCCGTTCATCGCGTCGTGGCGTAGCGCGGGTGGAGAATTCCGCGAACGTCTCGGCAACACGCTCGTGACGGGCCCATGGGTCATGTCGATGAAAGCGCGCCTGCGGCGCGCGGGCGTGGTCACCAACGATTTCGCCTTCGGCATGAACGATGCCGGCCGAATGACCAAAGGACGTTTGCTCAAGTTGCTGCCGCTTCTTCCGGAAGGCGTCTCGGAGCTCTTCTTCCATCCCGCCGTCGGCGCGTGGGATGATGCGGACCCGGCGACACGCGGCTATGCGTGGAAAGAAGAGCTGGATGCGCTTACGAGTCCAGACGTCGAGCGTGCGCTGAAAGCGTGCGGAGTTCAGCGCGTCACGTTTAGCGACTTGGTGGCCGCTCGTGGCTAACGTCATCCTGGACATCGCGGCCGCTTGCGCTTTCCTCGCGAGCGTGGCCTCCATCGCATACACGATCGTCGCCCTGATCGGCCTCTCACGATATCGCCGAGCTCCGGCGCCGCGCGCAGAGACGTTCCCCGCCGTCACGATCTTCAAGCCGTTGTGCGGCGCGGAGGAGCAGCTTTACGAGAACCTCCGGTCGTTCTGCGACCAGGATTACCCGGAATTCCAAGTCGTCTTCGGCGTATCGAATCCGGACGATCCCGCCATCGCCGTCGTGGAGAGCCTCAGAGCGGCCTTTCCGGAGCGCGATCTGGTGATGGTCGTGGGCGGGACGGCACGCATGAGCAATCCCAAAGTGGCGAATCTGGCCAATATGGCCGGCGCAGCCAAGCACGATCTGTACGTGATCGCGGACAGCGACATGCGCGTCGATCGGCGCTATCTGCGCTCCGTCGTGGCTCCCTTCGCGGACGCGCGCGTCGGCGCCGCCACATGCCTCTATCGAGGGCTCTCGACGGGCGGCATCGCCTCGGAGCTGGGCGCCATGCATATCCAGGACGAGTTCGCGCCTTCGGTGCTCGTCGCCGCGGCCCTCGACAAGCTGCGTTTCTGCTTTGGCGCCACCATGGCGGTCAGGCGCGCGGCTTTGGAAGAGATCGGAGGCTTCGCCGCATTGGGCTCCTACCTCGCGGACGACTACATGTTGGGCAAGTTGATCAGCGAACGAGGATATGACATCGACCTTCCGAGATACGTCGTAGCCAACCTGGTCCATGAGCCGAACCTGCGAAGCCTCTGGCTGCACGAGCTGCGCTGGGCGCGCACGATTCGGACCGTGCGCCCCGTCGGCTACGCGTTCTCCGTCATCACGAACGGCCTCCCGCTCGCATCGATCTTCCTCGCGCTCTCGCGAAACGTCGCGGCTGGACTCGCGCTTTTGACGGTCGTCGCCGCCCTGCGCGTCACGTTGCACTATGCGGCGCGTGCGACGTTCGGGGCGACCGGGCGCGCCACGCCGTGGCTGATCCCGCTGCGCGACCTGCTGTCGTGTGCCATTTGGGTCGCCAGCTTCTTCGGACGCGGCGCTCGGTGGCGGCAGCGGGCCCTCGTCATCCAAACCGACGGCCGCATCTAATCCTCGTGCCCCATAAGGAGCGCCGCAACCGACGCGACCGCGGGAAGAATGCCCAGCAGGCGCGCGTTCGCTCCGACGATCGCGGAACCGGCGGCGGGGCCAAGAATGATGGCTAGGCTGTTGATCGAGTCGCCGAGGCCCATGATCGCGCCGCGCTCTCGTTCATCGGCGCGTTGCGAGAGCGCTGCCGTGAGCGTGGGCTCAACCATTGCCGAGCCGATCGCCCACAAGACCAAGACGAAGAAGAACGTGAACACGTTGTTCACGGTGAGGAGCAGAACGTATGCGGCAAGGGCGAAGAGAAACCCGATTTGGGCGACGCGGCGCCTTCCGATGAGTCTGGCGAGCGGCGCGACCCCGACGAGCAGGACGATGCCCCCGACGAGACCGGCCAATCCCAGCAGCCAGCCGGCTTTCGGCGCATCGTTTCGCAAGATGTGCTGTAGATACAGGGCGAAATTCGCGAGAAAGCAGACGACGCCGAAGATGAAGAGAAACTGACGAATCAGCACGCGCCGCACGCCGGGCGCTTTCACCGCTTCGAGAAAAGAGCGAAGGCCGGTCGTCGCGCGAGCCACGCGCCGCTGCGGGACGAAACGTATGGTGAAGACGATGTTGAGCACCTCGAGTCCGGCGGCGACGAAGAACGGTATGGCGACGCCGTTGTGGGCCAGCATCCCGGACGTTACGGGGCCGACGACGAAGGCCATGCCGAAGACCGCCCCGTAGATCGCGTAAGCCTCGTCGCGCTGGTCCTCTTTCGTCACGTCCGCGATGTACGATGCGACCGATCCCAGGCTGCCGCCGCCGCACCCGGAGATGACGCGCGATAGGAAGATCAGCAAGAGCGAGTGCGAGAGCGCCAACAGCAGATAGCCCGCCAGCGAAAGGCACTGCCCGGAGATGATGACGACCTTGCGGCCGAAACGGTCGCTGAGTTTGCCCCATATCGGCGCGACGATCATCGAGCAGAACGCGGGAATGCTGAGCAGAGCGCCGACCATCACGTCCGAAGCACCGTACCGCTGCGCCACGATGGGCAACAGCGGAATCATGAGCGTGTAGCCCAGCGTATCCACGAAGGTCGTGCCGTAGATTGGGATGACGGCCCGCGGCAACCGCCAGACGCGCCGAGCCGTCTCGATGGCCTGCTTGATGTTCTCCTGAGTCAGCGCGGAATCCACGAGCCTCCTATACCTCGGGCGCCGAGCTAATCCCGCCCTTCAAGACGGAGCCAGCCGGCGGTGCTATACTATCGGCGCTCTTCTCCAGCGCGTGGAGCGAAGACTCATGGACGTTCAAGGCTTTAGCTTCGGCTCAGTTCGGATCGATGGAACGACATACGACCACGACGTCGTCATCGACGGTGAGCACGTGCGCAAGCGGAAGAAGGAGCGCTCCAAAGAGTTCAAGGCGGAATTCGGCCACACGCCGCTCTCGATTCGCGAGGACATTCCATGGGATTGCAAGCGGCTGGTCATCGGTGCCGGCGCCTACAGCTCGCTTCCCGTCATGGACGACGTGAAGCGCGAAGCAAAACGGCGCGGCGTCGAGCTCGTCGTGATGCCTACCGCCGATGCGATCGAGTATCTTCATGAGCACTCAAAACGCACGAATGCCATCCTGCACGTGACTTGCTAATCGCCGAAAGTTTTCCGTGCCACGGAAAGTTCGCATCTAGCAACCAAGCCAACGGCTGGTTCCGGCTCCTTGCTTGCAAGATATCCCAATCGGGTGAGCGGCAAGAAGGAGAGACATCATGCGCATGGTTTCGCGTACTCCGATCTCCCGTGAGTCCTTTGTCAAAGGCGCCGCGGCTATCTCCGCAGGATTTCCTGCCTTCATTCCACGTATGGGCGAAGCCGCCGATCAGTTGAAGATCGGTCTCCTCGAAGAGTACACGGGCGTCTACGCCGAGGAGGGGCAGAACGAAACGCGCGGCGTGCAGATGGCCGTCGACGCGTGGAACAAGCGCGGCGGCGCCATGGGGCGCCAAGTAGTGCTCTTCAAAGAAGACATCCAAAACGATCCCGGCGTCACCGTGCAAAAGGCGCGTAAGCTCGTCAATCAAGATAAGGTCGAGGCGTTGCTCGGCACGGTCTCGAGCGCCGACTCGCTGGCGGCCAGCGGGGCGGCATATGCCATGAAAACCGTCTTCGTCGATTCAGGCGGCCACACGGACGACGTCACGGGCAAGAGCTGCCATTGGAACACGTTCCGCACCTGCCACAGCACATGGATGGAGACGCACGCGACCGGCTATTCGATCGCAAAGCTCTTCGGGAAGCGCTGGTTTCTGATCACACCCGACTACGCATACGGTCACTCGTTGGCCGTCGGCTACCAAGACGTCATCAAGCGCATTGGCGGAGAGATCGTCGCCAACGAGCTCTCGCCGCTCGGCACGACGGACTTCAGCCCCTACCTCACGAAAGTCCAGGGCGCGAAGGCCGACGTGCTGATCGCGATGCCGCAAGGCGCCGATCTCGTCAACTTGCTCAAGCAAGCCTCGTCGTTCGGCCTGCTGAAAAAACTACCCGTCGCCGGCCCGCAGGTGGAGCTCGAGACGATGTGGGCCCTGCCGGAAGAAGCGCGCGTCGGCTACTGGGGCATCGAGTGGTACTACAAGGACACGATGGTGCTCGGCAGCGGCAACACGCTCGCAAGCGATCTCGTGGAGGCTTACCGAAAGCAGTACAATCAGCCGCCCACGGCGCGATTCTGCTTCGGGTACACGACTGCCGACAGACTGCTGTGGGCGATCAATGAAGCGAAGAGCACCGACCCGGCAAAGGTGGCGCATGCCCTGGAGAATGTCAGATTCCACGGACTCTGGGAAGGCACGGCGTACTACCGCGACGCCGATCATCAGCTGATGTGGCCCATGTGGTTCGCGCAGATCCGCGGGGGCGGGACACCGCAAGACAAATACGACATCTTCGACATCAAGGACCGCCAGGAGGCCGATAAGATCGAGCAGACCGCCTCTGAGAAGGCGACCGTCTGTCACCTCGACTTTCCGTCGTGAAACGGCGGAGGCCTTCTCGTTAAGGAGAACGGCAGACCCGCCGATATAACGGAGCGGAAGCTTGTTAGCCGCGATCTAGGCGGCAGATGCTGCGTCACGGAGGACAAAGTGAAACGGAGGGTTGGCTTTCAAATTGCCATCGCCCTAGCGGTGGCTTTGGCGTTTCTCGTGGGTCTGGGCGTGGTCTCGAGCTTGCAGATCGACCGCATGCAAGCCGCCTTTTCGGATTACGCCGCCAAGGCACCCTTGCAAATGCTCGCGCGCGACATGACCCTCGCGCTGGTCAACGAGGAGACAGGCGTGCGCGGCTACGTCGCGACCGGCGACCCGACCTATCTGGATATCGTGAGCCACGGCCACGAGGAGCTGACCACCGACTTGGCGGCGATCGACCGCGCCGACCAAGACTTGCCGCAGCTCCAAGAGGTGGTGCGCACCGCGCGGGCCGACGCCCAGAACATCGAGAGCTACTTCGACCGCGAGCGCGCCCTGGTTGCCGCCGGCCACGCCGATCAGGCGCGACGGCGCCTCGCCGAAGGCAAGCGCGACTTCGACGACTTTCGCGCCAAGGCGCGCGACGTCTTCGACACGGCCCGGACGATCATCGACCGCCGCGACGCCGAGTTCCAGGCCGCGCGCGCCGTGGCGCTGCGGGCGATCATCGTGACCTGCGCTCTGGCGTTGATCATCTCGATCGTGATCGCCGCTTCGATCGCGCGCTCGATCACACGCCGCCTCGGTTTGATCAGTGAGGAGCTCTCCTCCATGGTGGAGGAAGACTTCGGCGAGTTCTCACGCGCCTTTGCCAGTCTGGGCGCCGGCGACCTCACGGTGCGCTACGCGGTCCAGCGAGAGCACGTTGCGGAGGCCGGAAGCGACGAGATCGCAACCGTCGCCAGAAGCTACAACCGGCTCGTCGACGGGCTGCGGCGCATCGGCGACGACTTCACACGGACGACGGCCCGCCTGCGCGACGTCATCCAGGGGGTCGCGCTCGCCTCGACCGATCTCTCCACCGCCAGCGTGCAGGTCTCCACGGCCACCGGGCAGGCCAGCATGGCCGTCGAGCAGATCTCGCAAGCCGTCGACGGCGTGGCGCGCGGCGCCCGCGACCAAGCCGAGCGCGTACGCGAGGCGAGCGTGGCCGTCGAAGAGCTCTCGCGCGCGGCCACGCAGATCGCCGGCGGCGCCGTCGATCAGGCCTCGGCCGTTCAGTCGGCCGCCGACGCCGTCGCGCGCCTCGACGAACAGATCGCGGCACTGGCCAAATTGGGCGAAGCGCTCGCCGGGGCCGCTCGCCAAACGAGTAGTGAGGCCAAGACCGGTTCGGAGGCCGTCGGGATGACGGCGGAAGCGATGGTCAAACTGCGCGACGAGTCTTCGGCTGCCGAGCGCGCCATGGCGGCCCTCGAGGAGCGCTCCAAAGCAGTGGGCGAGATCGTCTCCACCATCGAGGAGATCGCCGACCAGACCAACCTCCTCGCCCTCAACGCGGCGATCGAGGCCGCACGCGCCGGCGAGCACGGCCGCGGGTTCGCCGTGGTGGCTGACGAGGTGCGAAAGCTCGCAGAGCGATCGGCGACCTCGACGCGCGAGATTGGACAGATCCTGGAAGCTATCCGCAACGAGACCGTGCGGGCGGCTTCGGCGATGCGGGCCTCCGCCTCCGCGATGGAGAGTGGGCTCTCGTTGGCCGTGCGGGCGCAGACCGCGCTCAGCGGCGTGAGCGGCGCCGTCGATGAGACCACTCGCGCGGCCGAAGAGGTGGCGACGAGAGCCGAGGAGATGCGCACCTCGAGCAGGCAGCTCACCGAGAACGTCCGCAGCGTCTCCGCGGTCGTGGACGAGAACGCTTCGGCGGCCGGCCAGATGCGCGCGACTACGGAGTCCGTGACGCAGTCGATCGTTCCGGTCGCCGCCTCCTCCGAGGAGCAGTCGGCGGCCGCCGAGCAGGTCTCGGCGTCCGCGGTGGAGCTGGCGGCGCAGGTGCAGCAGATGGACGCGACGGCCCGCGAGGTCCGCGAGCAGGCGCGCCGACTCATGGAGCTGATCGAGTCGTTCCGGGTCGATCAGGCGGGGCAGTCCGCAGCCGCTCCGGCCATCTCGCCGCCACCCGGACTGGCTGCACTCGTAGCCGCCTGAGAGCCTCCTGTGGGAATGGACGGGGCGCTGAGGGAATCCGAGGCGCCACGTCCATGCAGAAGAGCATCTCGATTCGCGAGATGTCCGCGACAATCGCGCCTCCGTACAGCTATCGACGAATCGTGGCGTGCGCGCGTCGCACAGGGGCTTTACACCCCTCCCCGGGAGGGGTAGGATGGGAAGCATGAAGCTCAGCGTCCCCCCGAGCCCCTCGCCCACTCCCCGCGCCGGCCGCACGGAGCTTGTGGTGACGGGGATGACGTGCGCCTCGTGCGTCGCCCATGTCACCAAGGCCCTGAGAAAGGTCCCCGGCGTGACCGAGGCGTCCGTCAACCTCGCGACGGAGCGCGCGTCGGTCGCGCACGGACCCACCGTCGACGGCCGTGCGCTGATCGCCGCCGTTGAAGCGGCGGGCTATGGCGCCGCGGTCGCCGAGAGCGCCGGCCCCGAAGGGGCCGATCAAGATGCCCAGCGTCGCGAAGCGGAGATCGCGCGCCGCCGCCGTCTGCTTGTCGTCGGCATCGCCCTGTCCGCGCCGACGGTCATCCTCGGCATGTTCGCCCCGGCGTTTCCTTATAAGGATTGGTTGATGCTCGCGCTGACGCTTCCCGTGTGGGCGATCGTCGGCTCTGACTTTCACCGTGGGGCGATCTCCCAAGCGCGTCACGGCAGCGCGAACATGGACACGCTGGTCTCGCTCGGCTCCACGGCGGCCTTGTTCTACTCGTTCTACGCGACCGTCGTCGGGAGGCCGACGTACTACGAGACGGCTGCCGCCATCGTGACGCTGATCTTCGTCGGCAAGTATCTCGAAGTGGTAGCGAGGGGCAAGAGCAACCGTGCTATCCGCGCCCTGCTGAGCCTGCGTCCGATGATCGCCCGCGTGCGCGAGGCCGACGGCGCGACGAGGGAGATTCCCGTGGAGCGCATCGGCATCGGCGATGTCGTCATCGTGCCCGCGGGAGAGCGTATCCCCGTCGACGGCATCGTCGTCGAAGGACGCAGCGCCGTCGACGCCTCGATGTTGACGGGCGAGCCGATCCCCGTCGAAGTCGAGCCGGGCCACGCCGTGCAGACCGGTACGCTCAACGGCGACGGCACGCTCGTCGTGCGCGCCACGGCCGTCGGCGCCGGCACCGTGTTGGCCAAGATCGTCGAGATCGTTCGCCAGGCGCAGGGCTCCACGCCGCCGGTGCAGCGCTTGGCCGATCGGGTCGCGGCCGTCTTCGTGCCTATCGTGCTTGCGCTGGCGACCCTCACATGGCTGGCGTGGATCGCGACGGGTCATCCTTGGGTCGCCGCGCTGATCGCCGCCGTCGCCGTGGTCGTCGTCGCGTGCCCCTGCGCGATGGGTCTTGCGACGCCCATGGCGATCATGGTGGGCGTGGGCATCGGGGCGAAGCGCGGTGTGCTCTTCAAGGATGCCGACGCGCTGGAGCGTCTCGCGCACGTCGATACCGTCGTCTTCGACAAAACGGGCACGCTGACGCTCGGTCGTCCCGAGCTGCTGGCGATCTATCCGGCCCCCGGCGCGCGAGAAGAAGACGTCCTCGCCGTTGCCGCCGCCGTCGAACGCGGTTCCTCGCATCCGCTGGCCAAGGCGATCGTCGGTGCCGCCGAGGCGCGCGCTTCGGTGCCACGCTTGCGTGCGTCGGAGAGCATCGCCATGCGTGGCCGCGGCCTGCGCGCCGTCGTCGAAGGAGAAGAAGCCTTCGTGGGAACGGCCGCGTTTCTCGAAGAGGCGGGCATCGATCGGCGCGAGCTCGCGCCGCTGGCGGGACGGCTCGACGCGCGAGCCACACGGGTCTTCGTCGCATACCGCGGAAAGGTCATAGGCGCGCTCGAGATGGGCGATCGCATCCGCGATGAAGCACGCGAAGCGGTCGACGCATTGCGCTCATTGAGGGTGGAAGCGCATCTCGTCAGCGGAGACGCGCCTGGAGCCGTCGCCGCCGTCGCCAAGGCGCTGAAGATCGCGCATTGGAACGCGCAGGTGAGCCCCGAGCGCAAGGGCGAGATCGTCCTCGCGTTCAGAAAGAACGGGCGCACCGTCGCCTTCGTCGGCGACGGCATCAACGACGCACCCGCGCTGGCCGATGCCGACGTCGGTTTCGCGATGGGCAGCGGCACGGAGATTGCGATGGAGACGGCTCAAGCCGCGATCATCTCGAACGATCCGCGCGCCGTTGCGCAAGCGATACGTCTCGCGCGCGCGACGATGCGCACGGTCAAGCAGAACCTCTTCTGGGCCTTCGCATACAACATCGTGCTGCTGCCGCTGGCCGCCGCCGGCGTCGTGCAGCCGATCATGGCCGCCGCCGCGATGGGTTTCTCCAGCCTCTTCGTCGTCGGCAACTCGCTGCTGCTCAATCGCCGCTGAGACCGCGTCGCCACGGCAACCGAACGCTCTCTCGCTGCGCGCCCACCTTCGGCGCATACTCGCTTCCTCGATAGGAAGCCCGTTCAGGCGGGGTAAACTTTCCCTTCCTCACCCATCGGGGACGCCGGCGGTTTGCCGTGACGCCGACTCTCCGACTGCCCGCGGCCGGGTCGATGCCGGCCGTTCGTTGTGGAGGTCCTCATGAGAGCGTTCCTCGCAGCAGCCTTGGGTATTGCATTTCTCGCCGCGCCGGCCGTGACGCGCGCGCAGATGGTGACGAGCGACATGCTCGCGGCACAGAGCAGCGCGTCGTCGGAGTGGCTCATGTATGGCCACGATTACTCGAACGATCGTTACTCGACGCTTACTCAGGTCAACACGAAAAACGTCAAGAGTCTCGCGCCGGCGTGGGTCTTCCAGACGGCCGTGAGCGCGCCATTCGAAGTGACGCCGACGGTGGTCGGCGGCACGATGTACATTACGACCGCGTACGATCACGTCTTCGCCCTCGACGCTCGAACGGGAAAGATGAAATGGCACTACCAACAGAAGCTCGGCAAGACGATCTTCTGTTGCGGTCCCGTCAACCGCGGCGTCGCCATCGCCGACGGCAAGCTGTTCCTCGGGACGCTCGACGGGAAGCTGGTCGCCCTGGACGCCGACAAGGGGACACCCGTCTGGAGCATCCAAGCCGGGGATAACGAAGCCGGCTACAGTTTGACGATGGAGCCGCTGATCTATCGCAACATGGTCATCGTCGGCGGTGCCGGCGGCGAGTATGGCATTCGTGGCTCGGTCACCGCCTATCGCATCTCCGACGGCAAGGAAATGTGGCGCTTCTGGACCATCGGCCCCGGATGGGAAGGCGACTTCGCAACGACCACGCCGAACGGAGCCGATCTCCATCGCGATATCGCCGCGGAGAAAGCGGCGATGGCCAAGTACGGCGACGCCTGGAAGACGGGCGGTGGAGAAGTCTGGATGACGCCCGCGATCGACACCAAGACGCATACGCTCTTCGTCTCGACGGGAAATCCCTCGCCGGATCTCGACGGCTCGCCACGCCCTGGTGACAATCGGTGGACGGACTCGATCATCGCGATCAATTTAGACAACGGTACGATGCGCTGGGCGTACCAGGAGATACCGCACGACGTCTGGGACCTTGATGCCGTTGCGCCGCCGATCCTCTTCGATACGACGGTCGACGGAAAGAAGGTTCCGGCCGTCGGCGAGGCCGGCAAGACAGGATGGTTCTACGTGCTCGACCGGCAGACCGGCAAGCAGATTCGCGTCTCCAAGGCGTTCGTGTCCCAGCAGAACATGTTCGCGCAGCCTACCAAGGACGGAACATACATGCTCCCGGGCGCAAACGGCGGTGACGAGTGGTCTCCGGTCTCGTATGACCCCTCGTTGCACTACGTCTTCATCCCGACGCTCAATCAGCCCATGCTCTACAAGGTGAATCCCGCGCCACGCGAAGTGGGGGCGCTGTGGCTCGGAAGCGCGTTCGTGGCCGCTCCGGGCTCGAAGCAGGACGGCTCGGTCGTAGCCGTCGACACCGAAACGGGGAACATCGCCTGGGAACACAAGGTCGACTATCCCATGATCGGCGGATGCGTCTCGACGGCGGGCGGTTTGACGTTCGTGGGGGAGAGCAACGGCTTCTTCGATGCGTTCGATTCGAAGAGCGGCGCCTTGCTCTGGCAATTCCAAACCGGCGCCGGCGTGAACGCCGCCCCGATGGTGTACGCGATTGACGGCAAAGAGTACGTGGCGGTCGCGTCCGGTGGAAGCTACCAGATCGGGACTCCATATGGAGACGCGCTCTATGTCTTCGCTCTGCCGCAGTAGGGGCAACGCATGCGCATGAAGATGGCCCTTTCGTTGATTGTCCTTCTCGCCACCCTCGTGGTGGCGGGAAGGACGACGGCCGCCGTGACGACGAGCCCGTCGTGGATGCAGGTCAACGCGGCCTCGAAGAGCGTGGCCTTCGTCATCAAGATGGCGGAGAACGGTAATAACGGCACCTTCAATTTCAACGGCTATGCGCGCGGAGAGATGGCCATCACCGTGCCGCTCGGGTGGAAGGTGCACATGCACGTGATCAATATCGGTGAAGGAGCGATCCCGCATAGCTTGGAGATTGCGGACGTCACCGAAGTGATGCCATCGGAGGGAGTCACTCCTGCGGCGTTCGACGGCGCCTACACGGCGGAGCTTCTGCCCGGCTTGGGCGTCGGTAAGAGCGATGACGTCGACTTTACGGCCGACAAGGCCGGCAAGTACTGGATGCTCTGTGGCGTCCCCGGACACGCGCAGGGCGGCATGTGGGATTGGTTTGTCGTCTCGTCGTCGGCAACGCAGCCGAGCGTCACGATTTCCAAGAGCCGATGAGCGCGGCGCAACGCTCTCGGCGTAGAGGCGCAACGACGGCCGATCGGTAAGAGTTCTCCAGCGGCCGTTTCTCGCGCGGCCGCCGGGGTGGTAACGATGGGCGCAGATCCACGTGCAGCCGAGCCCATGAATGTCGACTCGGTTCTCTTCGACGCCTACGGCACGCTCTTCGACGTGCGTGCCGTCCTCACGGCTTGCGTGGGCACCGTGCCCGACCCTCAGGTCTTCGTCGATGGCTGGCGCCGTCGTCAGCTGCAGTACGCTTGGTTGCGGACGCTGATGGAACGCTACGTCGACCTCGATGAGATCACCGCCGAGGCTCTCCAAGCGACGGCGGAAGCGGAGCGTGTTTCCCTGGACGATGAAACGCAACGCAGGCTGGTGGCCGCGTGGTTGCGGCTGGAGCCGTATCCCGACGTGTTGCCGGCGCTCCAGCGCATGCGCGATCGCCGACTGGGCATTCTCTCCAACGGGAGTCCCAAAATGCTGACGACGGTGCTCGATCACACGCGGCTTGCCGATCGGTTCACGTGGGTGCTCAGCGTAGACATGGTACGCCGATACAAGCCGTCTCCCAGCGCGTACGCGCTCGGCACGGCGGCGGTCGGCGTCGACGCCGAGCGAATCCTCTTCGTGTCATCGAACGGCTGGGACGTCAACGGCGCGGCGGCGTTCGGCTATCGAACGTGCTGGGTCAACCGCACGGCCGGTCCGTTCGATCGCCTAGGAGAAACGCCTTCGTTCGTCGTTCCGTCGCTTGAGGGGCTGGCGGAACGCATCGCATAGGGCAGCGCCGTGGTCTCTACACCACACTGCCTGCGGAGTCACGCGCGTACGAGACTGGTTTCGGGAATGCGAATGATGCCGAGGCGCTCCGCGAGCGCATCGACGACGGCGATCGATCGTTCGGCCGGCTCATACGTGGCGGCGTACGATTCGTCCAGCGCCAACAGGAAATCGCGGATGCTCTTGGGCCCGCCGGGAAGGCGATCGCTGAACTCCAAGAGCTTCGTCCACATGGCGTCATCGTGTCGATATTGTTCGACGAGCAATCGAGCCGCCATGTATTCGGCGAACGGGTCGAGCACGAACCGGATCTCGTCTTGCGCGATCCCAACGCGTTGGATGACGCCCAGACGCGTCTCGAGTGATGCCAGCACGTCGTCGGTGACCGCGTCACGGGCTTCATCCCAGCTCAGCGGCATGGCTCTCAGCGTCTTTCTCATCGACATCCATGCAATCCGCTGAACGCCGTTGAAGACCTCGTCGAACGTCGTGTTGTCGTCACGCACGGGGCGCTTCAGCTCGAGCAGGTAGCGCTGCATCAGGTCCGGTAACGAGGATGGCAGATTCTCCGTCCACCCGCTTTCCTTGGCGGCGATCATCGAGTCTGCATACAGCTTGGCGAACAGTACGGTGACGTCGCGCGTGCCGACGATGATCGACAACCGGCGGAGCGCGTCGAAGTATGTGGGGTCGTCAAACAGCTGTTTCTTTTGCCGCTGCGCGAAATAGGCGTCCATGAACGTCGAGAGGCGATTGCCCTCAAGCGGTAGCGGCGAGATCACCGTCCTGGGGACATCGTCCAACCGCTCGGCGAAACGCGACGTTACGACGAGCGCATGAGCCGAGGAACGCGCATAGCCGGTGCGAATTCGAGCCCTCGTGTTCTCCGTCATTTCCGAGAAACGATCGACGATCACGAGGATTCGGCGAGAGCGCAAGAGGTGGTCGAACAGCGTGCCGTCGATCTTCGTGCCGTGACGGATCAGCGACTGGACCTCGCCCTTAACGGCGTCGAGGAACGCGGAGCCGTCTGGGCCGTTGGGCAGTTCGTAGTCGATGACAGCCGGAATCATCATGTGCGTGGACAGCCACTGCCGGCGATCGTCGCTCATCGCCCATCGCGCGAGCTGACAGGCCATACTCGTCTTACCGGAACCTCCCTCGCCGATGATGAGAGCGCAGTTGCCGGAGGCAAGCGCGAACCGTATGTCATCGGGGCGAAACTCGAATGTGACGCCTCCCTCGATCGACGCGGCGATCGCTATGAAGCTGGGGTGGGCTCGGCTGATGTTTTTCGCTTCGAACTTCTGACGCGCGGAGTCGATCTGCTCGCGCACCCATCCGTCGAGCACGCGGCGATGGTAGTGAAAGATGCTCAAGAGGAGAAGCGTACGCGGTGCTATGGTGACTCCGCCGAGCGCCCGCGGCAGCGTGATGTCGCCGTACCGGCTCGTGATGTCGTTCAGGCGGAGCAGCCAGACCGGACGTAGCCAAAGCAGGACGACCCACAACGTGAGTATCAGCGCGTAGGCCCCAATGATCTTCAGCGGGAACCGGTACCTCCGCAGGCCGGCCCAGAATCGTCGCCCGCGAAGCTCGTCATTCATCGCCGTCGTCGTATTTGCTATCGAGAAGATCGCGAGCGCCAGGAACGGCTTCTCGGGATGGATCTGTCGAAGAAGGATCAGCGGCATGAGATCGTTGGATAGCCGGTTATTCACACGGCTCAACGACTCGGTGTCGATGAGGCGGACGTACGAGCCGACGATGCTCGCGACCCAGCCGAGGGTGTAGGTTAGGCCTTGATGGTCGAAGCGCTCTCTTGCGAGCTGGTCCGAAAGCGCGTCGACGACCAGGACTTCGAGCGTGCGCCCCGCGCCGGTCGTCGAAGCCATCGATGCGAGGATCGAGCTTGCCACCTGGCTGACGCGGGAGTCCTTGTCCGTCACGGCTTCGGCTACGCGCGGGATGATCGCCCGACCGTCCATGAGCACGGCGGCCTGAAGCGCCTTCACGCGAACGAGCGGGCTGCGATCACGCGTCAAGAGCACGATGCGGCCGAATGCCCATGGAGGCCGGTGCTCGGAGCCGGCGAGCGCCTCGGCCGCATACCCGCGCGCGAAGTCGCTCGCGCTTCCCGTTGCCTTGCGCAAGGAGCGCATGGCGATAGGTCCAAGCGCCGTTGTCGCGCGGGCCGCGATCTCGGCATCATGGTAGGCTATCCGAGCGCTTTGGACCGTCTTGGCGTTGCGTGGCGCATCGAACAGGCTGATGAGTCGCGGAAGAAGTCTCGCCTTGAGGTTGGGCGGAAGGCCGGCAAGGTCTTGAAAGGCGACGCGGTTCGTTTCGCCGTTCGCTGAGATCAGCGTCGTGAGATCGCGATCGATGCGCGCTGCGTAGGACCCGGTCCCTACAGTAATCGAGGCGAACCGCTCGCCCCGAGCGCTTGCCGGGCAGGGAATGGAACCGACGACGGTGAGCAAGAGCACGGCAAGAAGACGCATTGCGATGGCCACCTTCGCAGCGTATTCGCAACGGCAGGCGAACGCCACCTAGTCGGCAGCCGCTTGGTCGAGGGGGAACGTGGTCGGGAACGCCGGTAGTGGTCCCTTTTGAATTTCGCACTCGGTAGCGCGCATGAACACGATCATGCTATGCTTGTGGCATGCCAAAGCGCTCACGCAAGCCACCAACAGACCCAAACATCGCCGCCACGTCCATCGTTGCACGCGCCATAGGCGAGCAGGAGCCAGAGTCCGAGAAGAACGCAGCGGCCGTCGAGCTAGGCCGGAAGGGCGGACTAAAGGGTGGCCCTGCACGGGCTAAGGCGCTCACCGCAGCTCAACGCCGCGCCAGCGCTAAGAAGGCCGCTAAGGCGCGGTGGTCGAAAAAGCACTAATAAGATGGCGGAGAGGGCGGGATTCGAACCCGCGGGGGGCGCCGTCAAGCATGACCCCCGGCTGCTCCTAAGGCAGCTGCTTTAGACCACTCAGCCACCTCTCCTAGTCCATCGAGAAGCCGCCTGCATCTGGCGGCTTCTTTTTTGCGTAATTGGACGGAAGTGGCAGAGACTCCTCCTGGCCCGGCAGTTATTGTCTGTCACGTCAAGCCGGTATTTGCCCTATTTGCCGCGGCGTGGTATATTCAATCTAGGGGTTAGATGAATGGCAATCAAGGTGAGATATGGGGACGCGGTTATCGAGGCAGAGACTGCGGAAGACCTCAAGACGGTACTGGCAACGCTCGGGCAGCTTAACGGCTTGGTTGGCGTACCTGTTGTTGACCGGCTTAAGGAATACCGGGGACGCCTCATCGGCGAACAATCCAGGTTTCTGGAGGTGCTTCGCGACGCTCCTGAAGGTCTTTCCGAGGAGGATGCGTGCCGAGTGCTGGGGATCGACAGGAAACGGCTCGGCGGCATTCTGAAAGCCCTCTCCCGGAAGGCCTCGACGGCCAAGATTGACCCGGACAAGGTCATCGTAAAGGATATCGAGCGCGGCGTGGGAGGTGTACGAAGGTACACCTTCCGGATCGCGCCAGAGATGAAGGAGGCACTGTCCTGAGATATGCGGGCTAGGCCCGCAGAGCGCACCCGAAAGGGGCGCAACAAAGAGCCCGCTGGTGGTACAGCGGGCTCGGAAAGGAAGGTCCACCATGGCTATCATGGTGCCTCCGGGTTGGAAGCTTAAAGGCTTCTACACGGACAAACTTGGGCGGATTCGCCCGATTCTCGTTCGCGTCTAGGGTCTAAACCCTAGTCCCGGACCCGAGGGAATCTGTTGCCGGATTCCCTCGGGGAAACCCTCCTGTTTAACGGTACTACCCATGGTTGCGGACCACGAGCCACCTATAGTGTAACACAATCTGCCAAGAGTCTTGACACTGCGTGAGCGCTCACGCATAATGTCGTTATGAATCGCCTCCCGATAGCCGTCCGCATTCAGGTCCTCTCCGCGCTCGTCGAAGGTAACTCTGTCCGGGGGGCCTGCCGGATGGTAGGCGTGGACAAGAAGACCGTCCTGCGCCTCTTGGCCGATGTGGGCGACGCCTGCGCGGCCTATCACTTTGGGAATGTCCTGAACCTGCGGTCGGAGCGCATTCAGTGCGACGAGATTTGGTCATTCTGCCACGCGAAAGAGCGCAACCTGAATCCCGACCTTCGGGGGCAGAAGGACGTTGGTGATCTGTGGACCTGGACGGCGATAGACGCCGATTCGAAGCTGATCGTCACCTGGCACCTGGGAAAGCGGACACAGCAGGACGCAGACGCCTTCGTGAGCGATCTGGCGAGGCGCATCGCCTCGGAGCGCGTTCAGATCAGCACCGACGGCCTGGGCTCCTGCAATACGGCTATTCAGCGGTTCTTCGAGTATCGGGCCGACCACGGCTCAGAGGTGAAGGTCTACGGCATTCAGGAGCTCGATAGCCCGGAGCGCAAGTATAGCCCGCTCGTCGTGAAGGAGGTCGTTCGGACGCAGCTGTGGGGCACCCCGGACGAGAACCATATTTCGACCGCCTACGTCGAGCGGCAGAACCTCACCATGCGAATGTCGATGCGCCGCTTCACCCGGCTAACGAATGGCTTCTCGAAGAAGGCGCTCAACCTAGACCGCGCGTTGGCGCTCCACTTCATGCACTACAACTTCTGCCGGCGGCATCAGACCCTCAAGACAACCCCAGCTATTGCCTCTGGCCTGACAGATCGCGTGTGGACCCTGCACGACCTGGCTAACCTGGCGGACCTCCTCCGTGGCGGTCTAGCCGCCTAAAATTCAAAAGGGACCACTACCGGGAACGCCTCGTCCGGTTGACCAGTGTTCACGCGAGCTTCTTTGCATGTTCATCACCTTTCCTCACGTTTCGCCTATCCTGTACAATGTGTTTCAGGGTCACGCAGGTCCACACGATGGATGACGTCGTCATCGTCGGCGCAGGATTGATCGGGCTGGCGCTGGCAAGAGAGCTCGCGCTGCGCGGCGCCGGCGTCCGCATTCTGGACACCGGCGAGCCGGGACGGCAGGCGTCGTGGGCCGCCGCGGGGATGCTCGCGCCTTTGTCGGAAGGTCTGGATGGCCCCCTCTACGACCTTTGCGCCGCAAGTCTCGAGCGCTTTCCCGCTTTCGTCGATGAACTACGTCAGGAGACCGGACTCGACGCACATCTGCGCGGGGAGGGGTTTCTCGCCCCGGCCTACGACGACGCCGGCGTTGCCGCCCTCGAGGCGCGCGTGTCTGCGGCGCGCGAGCATGGTTACGACGCCACGATGCTCACCCGCGGCCAGGCCATCCACCTCGAGCCGGCGTTGGCTCCCGTTGCGGCCGCCGCTCACTTCGCGCGCGAGGCCTCAGTGGACAACCGGCTCCTCGGACGGGCGCTGCGTGCCTCCGTCGAGCGGCTGGGCGTGCGTGTCGAACAAGGCACCCCGTGGGTCCGCCTGGCGGCCACGCAGCGGCGCCTCAGCGGCGTCGAGACAGCGACGGGCTTCGTCCCGGCCTCCGTTGTCGTCAACGCAGCCGGCGCCTGGGCCGGCAGCCTGGAGGGCGTGCCTGAAGCGGCGCGCGTCCCCGTGCGGCCCGTGAAAGGGCAGATGCTGGCGCTCGAAATGCCGGCCGACATCATCCGGCACACGATCTACGCCGAGCGTGTGGCCTACTTCGTGCCGCGTGACGACGGCCGCCTCATCGTAGGTGCTACGGTCGAGCACGTCGGTTTCGACACTCGGGTCACCGCCGCCGGGGTTTCGGGCTTACTCGACGCGGCGCTGCGCATCGCCCCGGCGTTGGGCGATCTTTCGATCGTGGAGACGTGGGCGGGCCTACGCCCCGGCACGCCCGACGGGCTGCCGTATCTCGGAGCCTCGTCCCTGGAGGGATACTTCCTTGCGACGGGCCACCTGCGCAACGGCGTTCTATTGACGCCTGTCACGGCCGAGGTCTTGGCGGACGTGATCGAAGGGCTCGAACCGCGCCTCTCGGTCGCCGCGTTCTCACCGCAACGCGCGCGTCTTGCCACGGACTCCGCTTCCTGACGACCGTTCGCCTCGAGCTCTATACCGCGGCCGACATGATCGCGAAGATGACGGAGGCCTGAACGCGAGAGGGCCGGCATCGCGAAAGCCTCCCTCGACCGGGTACCTCGATCATGGAGTGATGTCGCATGATCACCCGTGGCGTGGGAGGCGCCGGCGGTAGAGGATCGTCGGTCGGGAGAGGTAGCCCACTGGGATGCTCCACGCGTGCACCAGACGACTGAATGGCCAGAGCGCGAAGAGCGCCCACGCTGCGAGCGCATGCAGTTGATAGACCGGCGGCGCCGATGCCATCAACGCGGCGTTCGGCTGGAGCATGAAGAGGCCACGGAACCAGATCGCCACCGTCGCGCGATAGTCGTAGCCGCCGCCGGCCAGGTTGACGCCCACCGTCTCGACCATGCCGAGGCCGATCACGATGGCGAGCATCACATATGTGACGATGTCGACGCGCGTGGTGGTGACACGTACGCGTGAAATCGCGGCTCGCCGGTAGAGGAGAATCGCCAAGCCCGTCACCACTGCCGCGCCCGCTAGTGTTCCTGCGCTTACTGACACGGCGTGGTACGTCCGCTCCGTGATGCCGAGCCTCTCCGTGAGCGACGCCGGCACGAGCAAGCCCAGGACGTGACCGCCGATCGCCGCGAAGGCACCGAGATGGAAGAGGAGCGTGCCCCATTGCAGGAGGCGACGCTCGAAGAGCTGTGTCGAACGGCTCCCCCACGAGCGTTGGTCAACACGGTAACGCCAGACGTGACCGACGATGCAGACCGTTAGCGCGACGTAAGGCACGATCACCCAAAGCACGATCTCGACAGCGTTCATCGAGTAGCTCCGTTTGCCTCAGACGGCATGACGTCGAGTGGTGCGAACGGCTCCAGGCCCACCTTCTCGCTGCGCGGCCCCTCCGAGGCCAGGCGGCGCAGGGCCTCCGTCTGGTCGCGGTCGAGGGCCGGCAGCGTGGCGCACACTGCGTCGAGGAGCGCGGCGTATGGACTGCGCTGGCCGCGCAGCGCGGCACGCACGAGCTCGATCGCCAGCCGCAGTTCCTCGAGGACGCGCGCACCGTGGGCGGCAGCGGCGAACGCGGCGAACTCGAGCACGGCCGGCAGATAATCGGGGAGCTCGGAGCCCGTGTAGGGCAGGCCGGCCGCCTCATAGAGCCGCTTCAGACGCAAGAGCGCCATGCCTCGCGTGCGTTGATCGCCATGCAAATGATACGTCAGGTAGAGACTGGCGCGCTGGTGAAAATCAAACGTGCGAACGTATTCCTCTTGGCGAGCGAGCAACGGCGCGGCGCGGAGATCGGCCACGAAGCGCACGAGCGCCGCCCGCACACGCGGCTCCGGAAGCTGTGAGGCGGCACGCGCGATCTCGTCGAACGCTTCCTCTTGCTCCAGGCTGGGATATTGGAGCAGCACGGAAGCCAAACGGCAGACCACTGCGCGCAATGCGGCGGCGCTCGCACTCATGACGCACCACCCGCTTTCCCCGCCACACCGCATCCTCCGGGGCCGCCGGGAAAGTCGAGCTCGCAGCCGCCCTGCATCGCCAGCACGGTGCGTGCCGTCTCCATGTGTGCCGGCGGGATCACGAAGCGATCCTCGTACCGCGCGATCGCGAGCAGGCGAAACATTTCCTGGATCTGCGCACCGGTCATCCCCACGCGGGCCGCTGGATCCTCGCTGGCGGATCCAGAGAGATTGCGCTCGCGCATGTAGCTGCGCATCGCCGCTAGGCGCCTGAGCACGAAGCGGATCGGCTGCTCGTCACCGGCCGCGAGCAAGTTCGCCAGATAGCGTATCGGGATGCGCAGCTCGTCGATCAGTGGAAAAACGTCGTCGGGATCGGCCCCCGAGCCCCTTCCTTCGACGAGACCCATGACCGGCGAGAGAGGCGGCACGTACCATACCATGGGCAGCGTGCGGTACTCGGGGTGAAGCGGGAGCGCCACGCGGTACGTACGCGCCAGCGCGTAGACGGGAGAGCGGCGCGCAGCCTCCAGCCAGTCTTCGGGGATGCCGTCACGCCGCGCCTGGGCCTGCACAAGAGGATCGAATGGATTCTTGAAGACTTCGAGCTGGGCATCTAGGAGATCGTGCTCGTTCGGCACGGAGGCCGCGGACTCGACGGCGTCGGCGTCGTAGAGGAGCAAGCCCAGGTACCGGATGCGTCCAACGCATGTCTCGGAGCAGATGGTCGGCAGACCGGCTTCGATGCGCGGGTAACAGAGCGTGCACTTTTCAGCCTTGCCTGTCTGCCAGTTGAAGTACACCTTCTTGTAGGGACAGGAGGAGACGCACATCCGCCATCCGCGGCACTGTTCCTGGTCGACCAGCACGATGCCGTCCTCGTCGCGCTTGTACATTGCTCCTGAGGGGCAGGCCGCCACGCACGATGGATTGAGGCAGTGCTCGCAGATGCGCGGAAGATACATCAGGAAAGCCTGCTCGTACTGCAAGCGGATCTGCTCCTCTACGCCGTCGCGCACGTTGGGATCGAGCCGCGCCCGCGCGGGGGCGCCGGCGAGATCATCCTCCCAGTTGGGGCCCCACTGTGGATCGAGCGCCTCGCCCGTGATGCGAGATTCGGGCCGCGCGACGGGCTGGTGCTTGGAGCGCGCGGCGTCGGCCAGCGTCTCGTAGTCGTACGTCCAGGGCTCGTAGTAGTCGTCGATCGTCGGTAGATCGGGATTGAAGAGGAGGTTGACGATGCGTTTGATACGGCTGCCCGACTTGAGGCGGAGTTTGCCCGCACGATCCAACTCCCAGCCACCATGCCAGCGTCTCTGGTCCTCCCAGCGTTTCGGGTAGCCGATGCCGGGCTTGGTCTCGACGTCGTTGAACCAGGCGTACTCGACGCCAGGCCGATTCGTCCACACGTTCTTGCAGGTGACGCTGCACGTGTGGCAGCCGATGCACTTGTCGAGGTTCATGACCATGGCGACCTGCGCCTTGATGTGCATCAGTACTCCACCTTGTCGAGGCGCTTGCGGATTACGGTAAACTCGTCCCGCTGCGAGCCCGTGGGGCCATAGTAGTTGAATCCGTAGGAGAATTGGGCGTAGCCGCCGATCATGTGCGTCGGCTTGACGTAGATCTTGGTCAGCGAGTTGTCCGTCCCGCCGCGCGTTCCCGAGATTTCGCTGAGCGGAACGTTGACGTGGCGGTCCTGCGCGTGATACATCAGGCAGATGCCCGGAGGAATGCGGTGCGAGACGACGGCACGCGCCGCCACGACGCCGTGACGGTTGTAGGCCTCGATCCAATCGTTGTCCGCGACGCCGACGAGCTCGGCGTCCTCACGGCTGATCCAGATCACGGGGCCGCCGCGAAAGAGCGTGAGCATCGTCAGGTTGTCCTGATACTCGGAGTGAATCGACCACTTGGAGTGCGGCGTAAGATAGCGCACCGTGACCTCCGCGGCGCCGCCGCGTTTCACCTTGCCGAGATGATGCGCCAATGCCAGCGGAGGCCGATAGGTCGGCAGCCCCTCTCCGTACTCGAGCATCCATTCGTGATCCATGTAGAATTGCTGGCGGCCGGTCAGCGTGCGCCACGGCACCGAACGTTCGAGGTTCAACGAGAACGGCGAATAGCGGCGGTCATGCTTCTCGATCCCGGACCACTCGGCCGAGGTCATCGCTTTGCGCGGCTGTACCTGGACATCGCCGAAGGCGATTCGCTCGTCGCCGCGAGCCTCCGCCAGATCGGTAAGCCGTTGCCCCGTCGCGCGCTCCAAGGCCTTGAAGCTTTCAAGCGCTATGCGGCCGTTCGTCGTCCCGGAGAGCGCCAGGATCGCCTCGCAGACATGCTCGGCACGCGTGAGCGCGGGGCGTCCGTCGCCAACGCCTCCGGACACGACGCCGTTGCGCTCGCGCAGGCACGTCACTTCCTCGATCGGCTTCCAAGAGAGCCCCTTGGTTCCCGTGCCGAGCTGTTCCACCAGCGGACCGAGTGACGTCATCTTCTCGGCAATGGCCGCGTAGTCACGCTCGACGGTCACGAGCTTGGGCATCGTGCGTCCGGGCTCGGGTGCGCACCGGCCGCGCTTCCAGTCGCGGACCTCGCCAAGCGGTTGCGCCAGCTCGTCGGGTGAGTCGTGCAGCAGTGGTGCCGCGACCACATCGCGCCGCGTTCCCAAACGGTGCGCTGCAAGGCGCGAGAACGAGACGGCGATGCGATTGAAGATCTCCCAATCGCTCTGTGCTTCCCATGGCGGCGAGATCGCCGGGTTGAAGGCATGCACGAACGGATGCATGTCAGTGGACGAGAGATCGTGCTTCTCGTACCATGTCGCCGTCGGCAGGATGATGTCGGAGTAGAGGCACGATCCGTTGCGGCGGAAGTCGATCGTCGTCAGCAGATCGAGTTTCCCGACCGGCGCCTGCTCGCGCCAGACGACGTCGCGCGGGCGCAGCGCGGAAGGCGATTCCTCGTTGAAGGCCGCAGCATCCTCGACCCCAAGGAGATGACGCAGGAAATACTCGTGCCCCTTGCCGGAGGAACCGAGCAGATTCGCACGCCACACCGTGAGAACGCGAGGGAAGCTCTCCGGCGCGTCTGGATCCTCGGCGGCGAAGCGCAGGCGCCCCGCTGCGAGCTCCCGTACCACGTACGCGGCGGGTTCGAGCCCTTCGGCCGCAGCTGCATCCGCGATCTCGAGGGGATTGCGGTTGAAGCTCGGGTACGACGGAAGCCACCCGAGGCGGGCGGCCTGCGCGTAGCAGTCAGCGAAGTGCATCCCGGTCAGTGAGCCACGACCCAGCGGTGAAGCGAGCTCATCGGCGCCGAAGCGCTCGTAGCGCCATTGGTCCGTTGCGAGATACCAGAACGGCGTCGCGGCCTGGTGGCGTGTCGGTCGTGACCAATCGGAGGCGAAGGCCACCGTCGACCAGCCGGTGATTGGGCGCACCTTCTCTTGCCCGACGTAGTGTGCCCAACCTCCGCCATTGACGCCTTGGCATCCGCAGAGCACAACCAGCTGCAGGATCGCGCGGTACGTTTCGTCCGCATGATACCAATGGTTGATCCCCGCCCCCATAATGATCATCGAGCGGCCGTTGGTACGCTCGGCGTTGCGCGCGAACTCGCGCGCTACACGGATCGCCGGCGCGGGATCGACGCCGGTGTGCTCGGCCTGCCAGGCCGGCGTGTACGGCTCGGGGTCGTCGTAGCTCTCCGGCCACGAGCCTGGAAGGCCAGGTCGGCGTACGCCGAGCTGTGCCGCGAGCAGGTCGAAGACGGTCGTGACGAGCGCGCCGCCGATGCGCTTGACGGGAACGCCGCGCCGCAATACGGCGCCGCCCTGGCGCTCGCCGCGGTCGAAGCGAGGGAGGTCCACCTCCACCGCGAGATCTTCCGTGCCGAGCAGGGTCAACGCGGGATCAATGCCCTCGAGATCGAGATGCCACGCCCTTTCGTCCGTGCTGCCCCAGCGGTAGCCGATGCTTCCCTTTGGGACGGCGGCTCGACCCGTCGCGCGGTCGAAGACGACCGTCTTCCAGGCGGCATTCTCGCCCCCGTCACCTAGATCGGAGGCGCGCAGGAAGCGGTCGGTCACGTACGCACCGTCGCGCTCTCGCAGCGTCACCAGGAACGGCAAGTCCGTCACGCGCTGTGCGTACTGCCGGAAGTACGGAACCTCGCGGTCGACGTAGCATTCCTTGAGGATCACGTGCGCCATGGCCATTGCCAAGGCCCCGTCGGAACCCGCGTCCGCGGGCAGCCAATGATCGGCGAACTTCACATGCGCCGCATAATCGGGCGAAACCACCACGACCTTCTGACCGCGGTAGCGCGCTTCGGTCATGAAGTGCGCGTCGGGCGTACGCGTGATGGGAACATTCGATCCCCACAGCATGAGATATGAGGCGTTCCACCAATCGGCGGATTCGGGAACGTCGGTCTGATCGCCCCAAATCTGGGGCGACGCCGGTGGCAGATCGGCGTACCAATCGTAGAAGCTCAACACAACGCCGCCGAGCAACGAGTAGAACCGTGAGCCAGCCGTGTACGAGACCATGGACATCGCCGGGATCGGTGAGAAACCGGCCAGACGATCGGGACCGTAGCGCTCGATCGTATGGACGTGCGCCGCGGCGATGAGATCGGCCACCTCGTCCCACCCGACGCGAACGAAGTTCCCTTTCCCGCGTTGCGACTTGTAGCGCCGAGCCTTGGCCGGATCCTCGACGATCGCCGCCCAGGCCGCGACGGGATCGCCGCCGGCGCGCTCCAGCTCTTGGCGGAAGAGCTCCAGCAGCGCGCCGCGCACGTACGGGTATTTGATGCGCAGCGGTGAGTACGTATACCACGAGAACGAGGCGCCGCGTGGGCATCCGCGCGGCTCGTATTCAGGCATCTCCGGGCCGTTGGACGGATAGTCCGTCTGCTGCGTCTCCCAGGTGATGATGCCGTCTTTTACGTAGATCTTCCATGAGCAGGAGCCGGTGCAGTTCACACCGTGCGTCGAGCGCACGATCTTGTCGTGGCTCCAACGCTTCCTATAGAGCGACTCCCAATCTCGCGACTGATCGGTCAGCTCGCTCCAGCGAGTCGAGGAGACCTCGCCGTCGCCGAAGTAGCGGCGATGGCGCAGGGCGGGTGTGATGAAGCCGAACACGGGGCGCTCCTAACTGGACGATGAGGCGGCAATCTTCATCTTTAGTGCCGCATTATCGCCGATCGGATTCGCCTGCTTGAGAAGAGCTTGCGATGAATCCGGGAAGACGGCATGGCCACCGCGCCTTTCGTCGCACGTGCGCTTGGCGGGAAGCGCCGACGCCGGCCTCCGGTCTCATCGCTTGACAAGGGTGCCCTGCTCTTGCTATTCTACCAAAAGACTAAATTGGTCGTTTAAACCTTTTGGTATACGGGATTCCGGCGCCGGAGGCGAGACACGTGAAACCGCGCTTAATGCAGCTCTTGCTCGACGATGTCTTTCTCTTGTTCGTCATCGGCCTCGCTACACCGGTCCTCGTCTATATTGTCTGGGGACTGCTCGATATCGCGAGCGTACCGACGGCACCCTACGCTCATTGAGAAGAAGGCGATCATGGCCATCACGCCGCCTGAACGCATCTGGTGGAAGCCGCTGGGGCCGCACGAGCGCCTTTGGGTGGCCATTAGCACGCTATTCGTCCTCGCGCTCTTCGTCACGATGCCGCTCTGGCAGACGCTCTCGAAGCAGGCCACACCGGAAATCACGTATCGCGTCACGAGCGCTCAGTACCGGGAAATGGTAAGTTCGTTCATCAAGCGCTATCAGGTCGGCCAAGAAGGCTATCTCCCGGTCGTCGCACCTCCCCCGGGTGACGTCTATTTAATGGCTCAGCAGTGGCAATGGACGCCAATTCTCAGGCTCGTCAAGGGCCAAGCCTACAAGCTGCACTTGGGGTCCGTCGACGTCAACCACGGTTTCTCGCTGCAGCCGGTTAACATCAACTTCCAGATCGTCCCCGGATACGACCAAGTCGTCGAGCTCACGCCGACCGAGGCTGGCGAGTACACCGTCGTGTGCAATGAGTTCTGCGGCGTCGGTCATCAGATGATGATCGGTAGGATTGTCGTCGTGGAGAAGTGATTATGGCGACCGCAACGCTTCCATCCGTGGAGCCCGTCTCGTTCGAGTCACGCCGCTGCCCGGTCACGGGCCTGCGCGTCCACGTCTCCGCCGAGCGCCTGATCATGGCCAACGTCGTAGCCGCGCTCGCGTTTCTGCTGATCGGCGGCGTCGCGGCGTTGCTCGTGGCGCTGACGCGCTGGCCCGCGGTACATCTGCTTGCCGGCCAACCGGAGCTGTTCTATCGCTTCCTCACGGCTCACGGCGTGAACATGCTCCTCTACTGGATTCTGTTCTTCGAGATCGCCGGGCTCTATTTCGGCGGCGCCGTCGTGCTCAACGCGCGGTTAGTCGCGCCGCCGGTGGCGTGGCTCGCCTTCGCGCTGATGGCCGGCGGGGCGGTGCTCAGCGACGTCGTGATCTTCCTTGGCCGCGCCGACGTGATGTGGTCGGCCTACGTCCCGCTGAAGGCCGATCCCCTCTTCTACCTCGGCATTATCGTCTTCGCCGTCGGCGCGCTCGTCGCCGTAGTGGAGTTCTTTGCCACGATCATCGTTGCCAAGGCCGAAGGCCGCTACGAAGGCTCGCTCCCGCTCGTGACCTATGGCTTCGCGGTCGCGGCGATCATCGCCGTCGTGACCCTCATCGGCGGCATCATCAGCTACGTGCCGGCATTCTTCTGGTCGATCGGCGCGAGCAACCTCGATCCGGAGGTCTACCGCCTAAACCTCTGGTTCATCGGGCACCCCTCGCAGCAGATCAACCTCGTCGCGATGGTGGCCATCTGGTATCTACTGGCCCACATCACGGTGGGCGCGGCGCCGCCAAGCCAGATGTTGAGCCGATTCGCGTTCTTGCTCTACATCCTCTTCATCAACCTCGGCTCCGTGCACCATTTGCTCGTCGATCCGGGACTCTCAGCGATGTTCAAGATGGTCAACACGAGTTACTTCATGTATCTCGCGGTCCTCGGGAGTCTCATCCACGCGTTCTCCATCCCGGCAGGCATCGAGGGGGCGCAGCGCGCAAAGGGTTTCAATCGTGGTCTTTTCCAATGGCTCGCGCGAGCTCCGTGGAAGGAGCCCGGCTTCTCGGCACTGGTGCTCTCGATCGCCTTCTTCGGGTTCCTCGGTGGAACCACGGGCGTGATCTTCGGCCACGCGCAGATCAGCATCTTGTGGCACAACACCATCGCGATCCCGGGCCACTTCCACGCGACCGTCGTCGTCGGCACGACTCTCGCCTTCATGGGCATGACCTACTACGTGATCCCGCTGATCGCACGGCGTGAGCTCGTCGGCGGGCGCCTTGCCGCGACGCAGCCATACCTCTTCGGCATTGGCGTAGCGGTCCTCAGCGTCGGCATGCTCGTGGCGGGTATGTATGGCGTGCCGCGCCGCGACGCGACGATTGATGCCATCGGCGCCGCCGGACGCGCGGTCTACCCGCTCGCCGCGTACGCGTGGATGGGGGTAGCCGCTGCCGGCGCGTTGTTGGCCGTTGCGGGCGGCGTGATGTACGTCTACATCGCGAGCGCGTCACTCCTCTTCGGCAAGCGGATCCCGGCGATCGCCGCAGACGGCCCAGCTCCTGCAATGGCCACGGCCGCGAAAACTGGCGGCGGCGCTGCTGAGACGGTCATGGAGCGTCATCGCTATCCGGGCACGCTCACGCTGGTCTTCGCCTTCCTCGCCGTCTTTGTCGCGATCTTCCTCGCGGATCTCTTTCGCTTGGCCCATGTCTGGCAAGTGAAGTGACGGCAGACGGCGAATCCCGGGGCGTGATGCTGCGATGAAGCTCTCGCGCGAGAGCTACTATGGGTTGAGCGCTTTGGCGTACATGGCCACCTGCCCGCCCGGAACGATCCTGCAGGCGGACGAGCTCGCCGAGAGCGCTGATTTGCCGAAGACGTTCCTCGCAAAGATCCTCTACAAGCTAGCGCGCCACGCGATCCTGCGCTCGTATCGCGGTAAGGAGCGCGGCTACGAGCTCGCACGGGCTCCGAAGGACCTCACCGTAAAGGAGGTCGTCGAGGTGCTCGACGGCCTCGACATCTTCGAGCGCTGCGTCTTCTGGTCCAACGAGTGCTCCGACGATGCGCCGTGCCCTCTGCACGAGACATGGGCAACGGTACGCCCGGTCATCGCAACGCTGATGGAGCAGATCACGCTCGCGCACGTGGCCTCGGGGAAGCACATTCCAGGCATCGACGCTGTGCTGGGGCCCAGCAGGTTGCCGCGTGCGCTCAAGTCTCGCAAGAGTAAGCCTCGCAAGAGTTCAGCGCAGAGCTAGCGCACGCTTTGGAATGGAAATGATCGAAAGACGCTACCGCTGGATGTTGAGCATGCGGTCGATGGCCAAACGAGCTTTGTCGGCGATGTCGGCGGGAACGGTCACTTCTGGCTCGAGATGACGCAACGAAGCATGGAGATTCTCGAGGGTGATCTGCTTCATGAACCGACAGACCGCCGTGTCGTCGGCCGCAACGAAACGTTTGCCCGTCACCTCCCTCGTCAATCGATGTAGGATCCCCGTCTCGGTCGCCACCACGATGGTCCGCGCCGCCGTATCCTTGGCGTGGCGCACGATGCCCTCGGTCGACAGGATTCGGACGGTCGCGGAAGGCATCATCCCGTTCGCCTCGGCCCAGACGTAGCGGCTCGTGCAGCCGCACTCCGGATGAATGAGGAGCTCCGCGCCGCGTTCCGCCGCGACGCGGGCCTCGATCTCCTCAGGGCGTATCGCCGCATGAACGTGGCATTCCCCGGTCCAGAGGAGCATATTCCGGCGTCCGAGGCGTTGCTTCAGCCATGAGCCGAGGAAGAGATCGGGCAGGAAGAGGATCTCGCGATCCTCAGGGATTGACCGGATCACTCCCTCCGCATTGCCGCTCGTGACGCAGTAGTCGGACTCTGCCTTCACGGCGGCTGTCGTGTTCACGTAGCTCACGACAAGTGCCCCCGGATGGCGCCTCTTCCATGCACGCAGCTCCTCCACCGAGATCGAATCTGCCAGCGAGCATCCTGCCGTGACGTCCGGGATGATGACACGGCGCCCTGGGTTGAGGATCTTCGCCGTCTCCGCCATGAAATAGACGCCGCAGAGCACGATCGTCGAGGCGCTCGTCTTGCGCGCCTCGATCGCCAAGCCCAGCGAATCGCCCACGAAATCCGCGACGTCTTGGACGTCGCCGATCTGATAGTTATGCGCGAGAATCACGGCGTCGCGCTCGCGAGCCAGACGGCGCACCTCTCGCTGAAGCCGCTCTTTCTCCGCGGAAGCAATCATGTCGCGATTGGCTCTTTGCTGAGCACGGCTCAAGGCGCCGGCACCTCGCCGGACGTCGCACGCCAGCCGAGACTCCTCGTCAAGTTCAGGGCCAGGAGTGCGAAGATGCCCAGTAGGAGAAATCCAATCGCGTAGGAGCCGGTCGCCTGCTTCAGCGCGCCGAGCGCAAGGGGCGGAAAGAAACCTCCCAGCCCGCCCAACGCGCCAACCAAGCCCGTGACCGTGCCGACGTCCTCCGAGAAAAGTGCGGGAACCAGCTTGAAGACGGCACCGTTGCCCAGGCCCAGCATCGCGGCGCTGCCCAGGGCGCCTATGCTGAAGAGTGTGAGGTTCGTCGACATCAGGCAGAGCGAGCACAGCATGATGATACCGAAGACAATCGTCAACACGCGCGTGCCCCCAATGCGGTCGGCGAGCCACCCCCCTAGAGGACGCATCGCCGTGGCCAAAACGATGAAGCCGGCGGTCCGGAAGCCCGCATCCTCCAGAGAGAGCCCGAACTGTCCCTTCAGCAAGATCGGGAGGTAGATGCCTAACGCCACGAATCCGCCAAACGTGATGAAGTAGAAAAACGCCAGCATCCACGAGAGCCGCCGGCGCAGCAGCACGTCGATGATGTGCCGCAGAGATGTCTCGCGCGGCGGACCGGCGTCACGCGCGAAGCTCCAGAAGATCGCGGCCCAGAGCAGACTGAGTGTGCCGAACGACCAGAAGACGGCTTCCCAGCCGAAGTGCTTCGCGATCAACGGTGCCCCGAAGACGGCCACCGACTGCCCGATATTCCCGGCGCCGAAGATCCCCAGCGCCAAGCCTTGGCGTTCGGGAGGAAACCAGCGCGTGTTAAAGGCGATGCCGATGGCGAAACTCGACCCGGCCGAACCTAGGAACAAGCCTGACGCCACAAGTACGGCGTACGAATGGAAGAGTGCGATGGCAGCCGGCGGTACGATCCCGAACGTCAACAAAAGCGTGAAAACGATGCGCCCGCCATAGCGGTCCGTCAGCACCCCCATGGGGATGCGGAAGAGCGCTCCGAGAAGGACCGGCACGGCTACAGCGACGGCCGTCTGCAGCTCGGAGAGGCCGTAGAGCACGCGAAAGCGTGGCGCCAACCCCGAGATCAACCCCCACAGCGCGAACGAAATCGCGAAGGCGACGGTTGACAAGAAGAGTTGTCGCTGCCCCATGCGGCTATAGTAGCGTGGTCCCGGCAAGAAGCCGCGAAGCCTTTGTCCGGAACTGGAGAAAACGTCGATCGCTGCTTTCCCCGCAGCGCTAGAGCCGCCGTCACTTGTGAAGGCGCGAGGAAGAACCGGTCCGGGCCATCCCGACGCGGTTCCCACTCGCGTCATACGTTGCCGCTACCCTGCGAAGGGAGATCACGAATGACTGTCGCCGCCGCGTGCGGTTGCGCTCGAGGAAGCAAGAGCATGAAGAATTTGTTGATCGACGACAAGGCTCTCGTTCCGGTCGAGGATGCGCGATGGTGGCGTCATCGGGATAGGTTTCGATGCCGCGCTCGGCCATCGTATCGCGGAGGCCACGGCCCGTCGCTTCTCGACAGATTCAAGGAAAGAGGCTCGCGCAGGGAAGACACCGCACTTGGAGCAAGCCGCGGAGCGTCGTGCTTCTCCAGCTTGAATGAACCAACCAGTTTTTCGAGCGCTTCAGCATGCGCCTGAAGGTCAGCGGCAGTCGCATTCAGCTGCTGTGCCTGGGCCGTCAGCTCCACGGTCGAGGCCGAGACCTGCTCCGCAACGGCGGACTGCTCGCGGGCGACAGCGGCCACGGGGGCGATGGCCGCTGTCACCGCTTCGGTCGTCCGACGCATCTCGTTCGCCGCAATTGTATTCTGGCCTACAACGGCTGAGACGCTGTGAACGCTTTGCGTGAGCTGCGCACTCGCCTCGCGCATCCGCTCCGTTCGTCGAGCCACGTCTTCTGCCGCATCGGTCAACTTCGAAACCGCACGCTGGATCGTGGTCAAAGCCGTCGATGCGTCAGCCGACAGTGTCAGACCGGCCTCCATCATCGTCGACGATTTTCGCATTGCTGAGGCCGCATGAACGGTCTCCGCGCGAATCGCCGCCAGGATCTGGCTGATCTCCCGCGTCGACTGCGCCGCGCGTTCCGCGAGATTCCGAGTCTCGTCCGCAACGACAGCGAACCCACGTCCGTGCTGCCCCGCTCGCGCGGCCTCGATCGCCGCATTGAGTGCCAAGAGATTCGTCTGCTCGGCGATCTCTCCAATCGACGAAACGATATCCTCGACGGCTGCCGATCGCTCCACGAGGCGCTCCATCGTTCGCTCGGCCGCCGTCGTCTCGTCCCGAAGCCTGGTGACGGCGTCGCCTGTCCTTCGGACGGCTTCCAGCCCCGCGACGGCGTCCTCTCTGGCCCCAAGAGCCGCGCGCGCGGCTGCCTCACTGATGGCCGCCAAGGCCGCGATCTGCTCGTCCAGGGACGTCACCGCCGTGGCGGACGATTGCACGGCCGAAGCTTGGTCGAAGGCGCCCTGCGCGATCTGGACCGCTGAGCCCGCGAGCCCGTCCATGGCCGCGCTCACCTTTTCGGCGCGCTCGGCCTGCTCCCGGGCTCCGCGCGCCATCTCGCTGACGGCGCGAGAGACTTCATCGGAAGCAGTCTCGGCTTGGTTCGTTGCGAGCGTAACCTGCGCGCTCGCTGACGCGAGGTCGCGAGAGACCTGCAGGACATGACTCAGGGTGCCATGGAGCCGTACCGTCATCCGTGTGAAGTCGCGGCCGATCCGAGAGAACGCGTCCAGCAGACCGTTGTAGCTGGCCACCACCGCGGCGATCTCGTCTTTCCGAATGTCATTGATGGGCTCACATGCCGTCGCATACTCAACCGTGAGGTCCCCGGCACCCAAGCTCGTGAATGCCGCGGAGAGTCTGGACGCGTCCTGAGCGATGCCGGAGAGCGCGACGCTGATGCGGGCGAGCCGGTGTGAGATGGAGCGCCCGATGCGATCGGCGATGACGAAACAGACTAGGGCGACCAACACCGTACTTCCGACGATCGTTGCCACCGCTGTCTCGTTCGCACGCTGAAACTCAGCCATACTCGGCTCGAGGCTTTTTTGCGCGTGGTCAAGCGCAGCCTTGCTCGGGCTGAGGTGGAGGTGCGAAAAGGCCACCTGCATCCGGTGGATCTGCAGTACGGCGATTGCACCGAGAACAACATACAAAGCCAGCGCCAGCGCAAAGCCGACGCCGATCTGGAACCCGACCCCTCGACGCGCCGCACGCTCCATGTGCTTTATCACAGCGATCATACGCGCTCTCATTGCATCCTGCCGAAACTACATGCAATGAGTATTGTAGGTCCATGCCACCACGAAGCCCGTGATCACGCCGAAGCCAACCAGGGGCAGCATCAAAAATGCTCGCGCGGATGGCGGCATTAGCAGCGCGATACTCATGGCGGTCAAGGCGCCAAGCGCGGCCGCCGACCACCACGGGCTAATCGACCGACTCCGTTCGTATCCCTGGTCATTCATATGAGGCTCCCCTCCGGCGCAGGCGCTCGCGGTCGCGGCGCTGAGCACAACCGCGACGATACGCGTCCATGCATGTCTCATCTCTAACATCAGTCCATCCGGATCCTGAGCAGAAATGAAGAACGACTGTCGCAAAAAGTCTTACCAAGTAGTTCAGCTTCCATTCGGAAGCTTGACTCGTTCTCGGTGCGACGATCTCAGCGCGCTAGCCATCGATATCGGCTTCGCCAGTCACAGCCATTTCAGCGCCGGCTTCAAGCGCAGCTTCAGAGCGGGTGAAGCACCCGCCGCAGAAAGTCGCGCGTGCGCTCGACCTGGGGATTGCCGAGAATATCGGCGGGCGCTCCGTCTTCCACGATCCGTCCGCCGTCCATGAAGACGACACGATCGGCGACCTCGCGCGCGAAGCTCATCTCGTGCGTCGCCACGAGCATCGTCATGCCGTCCTGGGCGAGATCGCGCATGACGCTCAGCACGTCACCGACTAATTCGGGATCGAGCGCCGACGTCGGCTCGTCGAAGAGAATGGCCAACGGCCGCATCGCCAGGGCACGCGCGATCGCCACGCGCTGCTTCTGTCCGCCGGAGAGCTGAGTTGGATAGCTGCCGAGCTTGTCGCCGAGGCCCACTTTTCTCAGCAGCGCTGCCCCGTACGCCTCGGCGTCCGCCCGCGGGACCCGTTGCACGTAGATCGGTCCCTCGATGACGTTCTCCAGCGCCGTACGGTGCGGGAAGAGGTTGAAGTGCTGGAAGACCATGGAGACCTTTGAGCGAATGCCGACGATGTTCTTCGCTCCCGCATCGACGCGCACGCCTTCCACGGAGATCTCTCCGCGCTCGTAAGTCTCCAAGCCGTTGATGCAGCGCAAGAGAGTCGATTTTCCGGAGCCGGACGGCCCGATCAGGCAAACCACCTCGCCTCGTTCGACCGACAGCGAAAATCCGCGCAGCACCTCATGGTCGCCGAAGGACTTGTGGAGATCGCGAATCTCGATCATCGTTGCGCGAACCTGCGTTCCAGCTTGGAGGTCATCTTCGAGAGCGGCAGGCTCATCGCGAGATAGAGGAGTGCGACCAGCGTATAGACGACGGTATTCTTGAACGTTGAAAGGGCGATGAGCTGACCGCTGTGCGAGAGCTCGGCCACCGTGATGGTCGAAGCGATCGACGTGTCCTTGAGGATCATGATCATGACGTTGCCGTACGGCGGCAAGATCACGCGCACGGCCAGCGGAAGGATCAGGCGCCGCATCGTCAGGACCTTGCCCATGCCCAAGGAGTGAGCCGCCTCGATGAGCCCTTTGTCGACGGATTCCAGCCCGGCGCGAAAGATCTCGGCCTGATAGGCCGAGTAGGCGATGCCCAAGCCGATGAAACCCGCCTGGAAGGGATCGAGCTTGATGCCCCAGTCCGGCAGGACGAAGTAGATGTAGTAGAGCTGCACCAGAATCGGAATGCCTCTGATGACGTTGATGATGTACCGCGCCGCCGTCGAAACGACGGCGACGCGGGACATTCTCAAGAGCGCCCAGACGAATCCGAGCAAGGTACTGAGGATCAGCGTGCAGATTGTCAGGAGAACGGTGACGACCGCTCCCTGAAGAAGCAGGGGAAGAAACTGTTGCGCGTCGGCGACGAACGCGTTCACCGCTTTACTTCAGTCCCCACGAATCGACGATCTTGTCGATCGTGCCGTTCGCTTCGAGCTTGGCCAAAGCGGCGTCGATCTGATTGAGCAGCGCCGTATCGCCCTTTCGTACGGCGATTGCTATGTGCCCGACGTCCACGGGCTGATACGTGTTGACGATACGAACGTGGAAGTCCTTATCGTGCGCCAGCTCGTATTTCACGATCGGCGCGTCGCCGAAGCCGGCCTGAATGCGCCCGAGGCTGACGTCGCGCAGGATGTCCGAGATACCCGTGTAGACGCGCACTTCCTTGAAGAGGCCGCTATTCTTGAGATTCTCCGCGAAGACGGTGCCGGCTTCGGCGCCCACCACGTAGCCCTTGAGATCCTCGCGCGTCCGGTATGCCTTCGTGTCGGACGCCGGCACGAAGAGCGCGTCACCGTATGAGTACACCGTGCGCGTAAAGTCGACGACTTGGGCGCGCTTGGGCGTGGCGAACATGGCGGCGGAGATGATGTCGATCTTATTGGACGTGAGCGACGGGATGAGGGCGCTGAACGGCACGGCTTCGATCTTCGGTTCGAATCCCGCTTCCTTGCCGACGGCCTTGATCACGTCGACCATCAGGCCTTGGATCTGTCCGGACTTCACGTCGAGGAACGTGAAGGGAACGCCAGTGGGTGTCGATCCGACGTTGTAGGTCGGCCCCGCCCATGCGGGTACGGGCTGCATCGATACGGGCACGACGAGCAACGCAGCGATGAGAGCGACGAAAACCATCCGGAACTTCATACGGATCCTCCCTCGTGTCTAGTGAAGAGATGGCCGGGCTCAGCCGACCAGATCCCGGAGTTGGAAGTACGTAACGGCGCCTGCTACGTAGAGTCTCTGCAATCCGTGCAGAGGAATCGGTTTGATGGGAGTCGTGGGAAGCGCCGGCTCCACGCCATCCCGGACCCACGCTGCGACGGCCCTTCCCATAGCCGTCGCCATCGCGACGCCGCGCCCGTTGTAGCCGAGGGCGGCATACAGCCCCGGCGCGGGCGTGTGGATATGCGGCAGGTGATCTTGCGTGATCGCCACGCGTCCTCCCCAGCGATATTCGAACGCGATGTCGCCGATCTGCGGAAAGATCCGGCGCGCGGCGCGCTCGAGATGACGAAATGGCTCCGGACCGCGCGGGTCGCGGAAGTGACCCCGGCCGCCCATGAGCAGACGACCGGAGGCATCGACGCGATAGTAGTTCAAGAGAAGGCGCGTGTCCGATGCGACATGCCCGCGCGAGAGGATGCTCTTGCGCACGTCGCTCGGCAGCGGCTTGGTCGCAACTTGAAAGCTGTTCGCCGCGATCACCGTGTCCTTCAGACGCGGCCACAGCCTATCCGTGTAACCGTTCGTGGCTACGACCACGGCTTCCGCGGTGACGGCGCCACGAGGCGTTTGAACGCGCCAGCCGTCTCGCTTGCGCTCCACGCGAATCGCCGGTGAGCCGCCGTGGATTGACGCTCCCGCCTGCATGGCCGCACGCGCCAAGCCGCGCGCGAAGCTCAACGGTTGGATGCCGCCTCCGCGCGGATCGAGCCAACCACCGTGATAGACGGAACTGCCAACGAGCTCGACCACTTCGTCGCGAGCGAGCATGCGCAGCGGGACGCCACGCGATTGCCAGGCTTCTGCCCGCCTTCGAATGACGTCGAGGGCCTTGGGCGAGTGGGCGGGTTGAATCCACCCTTCACGCACAGCATCGCAGGCGATGCCGTGCCGTTCGATCAGCGCGAAGACCAGATCGGCCGCGGACCCGGCGAACTCGATGATCCGCTCGGCACGCTCGCGACCGAAGTGCGCGATCAGCTCGTCGGGGTCTTGCTTCAGGCCTGGGATCACCTGACCGCCGTTTCGCCCAGATGCCCCCCAGCCGGGCTCCGCAGCCTCGAGGACGACGACGTCGACGCCCGTTTGCGCGAGATGGAGCGCCGCGGAGAGCCCTGTGTAACCTGCGCCGACGATTGCGACGTCGGCGCGGCGCTCTCCGTCGAGCGGTGCCGTCTCGGGTGCTGGTGTCGCCGTTGTCGTCCAGAGCGAAGGCGGCAGCATGGGTTTGTCGGTCATCGTTGGTTCGCAGCTCCGGAGGGGATGGAGAGATGGTTGGAGCGCAACGAGCGCACATGCTCGATGGAGACGGCCTTGGCGCGCTCGGGATCGCGCGACGCGAGCGCCGCGATGATAGCGGAATGTTCCTTCTTCGCGCGCGGCTCGTCGGCGGGAAACCGGTCGTAGAACAAGTGGAAGAGATTGCACTGAAAGAGAATCTCGCGGAAGAACTTCACGGACCACTTGAGGCCCGAGAGCTGCGCGATGGCCATATGGAACTCGGCTGAGAGCCGGAGGCCGCCGGCGGGATCGCCATCGAGGTAGTGGCGCCCTTCCTCCGCCGTGATGGCTAGCAGACGCTCCACATCGGCATCCGTCACGCGCGTGGCGGCGCAAAATGCGATGTGCCCCTCGATCCACTCGCGAAGCGTGTAGAGCTCTCCAAGCTCCTCGATGCTTGGGCTGCGCACCACGGCGCCCCGCCCCGCGGTGATGTGCACGATTCCCTCTTGCTCGAGGCGTCTGAGCGCCGAACGCACGGGGGATCGACTGACCTCGCAAAGGCGCGCATACTCCTCTTCGCCCAGCCGCGTCCCGGGGAAGATCTGCCGCCTCGCGATCTGGTCCAGGATAAAGCTATAGACCCGCTCGTCTAGACGCTCGAAGGCCGGGGCGGCGGTTGCCGATGTCGTATTCACTCTTGTATCCCTTTTTGGATACAATCTTGTATACCACTTCTACCGGAGCTGCGCAAGATCTCAACGTCGGCAGTAGCCGCTCGCCTAGCGACGCCCGTCAACACGGCGTTTAGGATAGGGTTAATCGAGAATCCGCGTGGTGCTGACGCTCGCAGAAGAGACAACATGACGCATGTCGTCAACGCGGTCAGCATCGAGTGTCCCACGGGGCGTGACACGGAGGAGCAACATCGATGGTGGTGACAAGACCGGAAGATCTGGCACAACGATGGGCCGAGGCCTTCAACGCCGGAGACGCTGAGGCACTCGTGGCGCTCTATGAGCCCCGGGCGACCCTCGTGACTCCAGGATCCGGGCAAGCACTAGCGGGCCAGGACGCCATCCGCGAGATGTTGGAGCAGCTTCTCGCGCTGAAGGCTACGATGGCGATGCAAACCGAGTACTGCGTCGCCGGAGACGACCTGGCGCTGGGCCGCGTACGCTGGCGCCTCACGGGAACGGCGTCCGACGGTCAGCCGTTGGATATGCGCGGGTGCTCGATCGAGGTCTATCGACGCCAGAACGATGGAAGCTGGCGCTACGCGATCGACCATGCTTCCGGAGGAGATTGATGCGACGGACACCACGTGCGGCTCTATCGATGTCCTCCTCCGTTCCGCGCGCGGCGGAACCTAAGCGGTTCGTACCCACCTCGGCACCTGCTTGCCGAGGCCTCCCTCGAAACTGCAACCAAGCCGGAAAAGACGGTGTTTGAGTGCCCCATAAGGGAGAGAACGCATGGTGCGAAACGCACTCCTCGCCGCCGTCGTCGTATCGCTTTTTGCGGGCTGTGGCCAGCGGCATGCCGGGGCGTCAGCGCCACCGCCGACAGCGGTAGCCGTCGCCCACGCGGAGCGGCGCGACATCGCCACGACCGTGACGCTCGATGGACAGATTCAGCCGCTGCTCGATTCCACACTTTCTTTCCAGCAGTCCGGTCCCATTTCGGCCGTCTACGTGAACGTCGGCGATAGCGTAGGCAAGGGACAGCTGCTGGCGCAGATCGACGCCTCCACGCTCCGCGCCCAGTTGGCGCAGTACCAGGCGCAAGCGCTGCAGGCGGGTGCGCACGCGCGCAGCACGGAAGTCGGCGTGCCGATTACGCGGGCGCAGACGGAAGCGGCCGTGCGATCCGCCAGAGCCGCGCTCGACGACGCCAAGCTCACGTATGATCAGAACGCGGCGCTCTATAAGCAGGGCTACGTCTCGCTGACGGCATTGGAACAAGCACGCTCGGCCTACGTGCAGGCGCAGAGTCAGTACCGTTCCGCGGTCGCGAACAACCAAACGAATGAAGCGTCGCGGTTGAACGCTCAGGCCGATCTCGCAACCGAACGCGCCGCGCTCGCCCAGGTGCAAACGCTGCGCACGCAGATCGGGCAAACCTCGCTCTACGCGCCGTTCAACGGCGTGGTGACGGCGCGGCTGATGGATCCCGGCGCGATGGCAGGTCCCAGTACGCCGGTGCTGCGCATCTCGCACCTCGAGACCGTCTGGCTCAACGTGAACGTGCCCGACGAAGATCTCGCCTACGTTCGTTCGGGGACGTCGCTGGCGTTTCGGTCACCATCGATACCGGGGCGGTCGTTCGCCGGTCGGGTCGCTGCCGTGAATGCCGTGCCGTCGCAAGGGACGCTTTCGTATCAAGCACAGGTGCGCGTGCCCAATCCCGGCAATTTGTTACGCGGCGGCATGTTGGTGACGGCGACGATCGTCAAGGAGCGCCACGCCGGCGTCATCGTCGTGCCAAGCAATGCCGTGGTGCAGTCGCTTCAAGGGTCCGTGGTATTCGTTGTCGACGGCGGTCACGCGGTACGCGTTCCGGTGACGCTCGGATTGCAAACGGACACGCTGGCCGAAGTTTCCAGCCCGAAGATCCAAGCCGGCACGGCCGTCGTCGCCCGGCCGCCTGACGGCCTGCAAGACGGCGGCGCGGTGGCGGCGCGATGATCTCGCTGTTCCTGCGGCGCCCCGTCCTCACGGCGGTCTGCTCGCTGATCATCTTGATCGCCGGCGCCGTCGTGATTCCCACGCTTCCCATCGCGCAGTATCCGAAGATCGCGCCGCCCGTGGTAACGGTGAACGCGACCTACATCGGCGCCAACGCGCAGACCGTCGAATCGTCGGTGACCACACCGCTGGAGCAGGCGATCAACGGCGTCGAGGGTTTGCGCTACGTCTCTTCGACCAGCACCAACGACGGCACGAGCACGATTACCTGCACGTTCCGTTTGGGCACGAACCTCGACATCGCCGCAACGGATGTGCAGAATGCCGTGCAGTCCGCGATTGGACGCCTGCCGGCCGCCGTGACCCAAACGGGCGTCGTCGTCTCGAAGAACGCTGGAACGTTCGCGTTGGCGCTCGCGTTGGTTTCCGATAATCCGAAAAACGGACCGCTATTCCTGAGCAACTACGCCGATCTCAATCTGGTAAACGCGCTCAAGCGCGTCGGCGGTGTCAGCGACGTGCGCGTCTTCGGTGCCGGCCGGTATGCGATGCGCATCTGGGTCGACCCGCGTAAGCTGGCGCAATACGGTTTGGCCGTCTCCGACGTGACGAGCGCGCTTCAGGAGCAGAACGTCAACGTGGCGGCGGGAAGCGTCGGTGCCGCGCCCGCGCCGGCCAATCAGCCGTACACGTACACCGTGCGCGCGGTCGGCCGGCTGACGACGCCGGACGAGTTCAGCCGGATCGTCCTGCGCACGGGAACCAACGGGAGTTTCGTCCGTCTCGGCGACGTCGCGCACGTCAATCTCGGCTCCGAGAGTTACGATACCATCATTCGCTTCAACGGCAACAGAAACGTCGTCGGCCTCGGCGTCCTCCAGCTGCCCACCGCGAACGCCCTGGACGTCAGCAAGTCCGTGCGCGCGACGATGGATCAGCTCGCCAAGTCGTTCCCACCCGGCGTCCATTACGAAGTGGCATTCGACACCTCGACGTTCGTCCAGGAATCGATCAAAGAGGTGCTCTTCACGCTGATCCTCTCGGTCATCCTGGTCATCCTGGTGATCTATCTCTTCCTTCAGGACCCCAGGGCGACGCTGATTCCGGCGGTCAGCATCCCTGTCTCGTTGATCGGCGCCTTCTTCGTGATGAAGATGTTCGGCTTCACGATCAACACGATCACGCTCTTCGGCCTGACGCTGGCGACAGGCTTGGTCGTCGATGACACGATCGTCGTCATCGAGAACATCGCGCGCTTCATTCAAGAGAAGAGGATCGGCGGGATCAAGGGCGCGGAGGCGGCGATGCACGAGGTCCAGGGAGCCGTCGTCGCTTCCTCGTTGGTGTTGCTCTCCGTCTTCGTGCCGGTGGCCTTCTTCCCGGGCACGACGGGCCAGCTCTATAAGCAGTTCGCCATGTCGATCGCGGCGTCGATCGCGATCTCGCTCTTCGTCTCGCTGACGCTCGCGCCGATGCTCTCGGCGCGCCTCTTCGGCGAGGAGCGCCACTCGCATTTTCCGATCTTCGTCTGGTTCAATAACGGGCTGGCAGCCTTCCGCCAGTGGTACCGTCGTCTTCTGCCGCGTTTCTTTCGTGCGCGCTGGGCGGTCTTCGGCTGCTTCGTCTTAGCGTTGGCGGCCGCCGGATGGCTTTTCAAGACGACGCCGACGTCGTTCATTCCCGATGAGGACCAGGGTTACTTTATCGTGACGGTTCAGGCGCCCGAGGGAACGTCGATCGGCAATGAGCTCCAGGTGTCCTCGCAGGTCGAGAACATCTTGCGCCGGCAACCGGAGGTCAAGAACATCTTCGACGTCGGCGGCTTCAGTTTTACGGGCGCTGCTCCGAACCGGGGCATCATGTTCGTGCTGCTCCAGCCGTGGGCGCAGCGTCGCGGTGCCGAGCACGAGCTTACGGCCGTCTTGAATCGCTTGCGTGGTCCGCTCTTCATGCTCCCCGGAGCGCAGGTCTTCGCGTTCAGTCCACCGGCCATCCAAGGCGTCGGCAACTTCGGCGGTTTCCAGTTCGAGCTCGAAGATCGCGGCAACGTCGGTCTCGACACGCTGGCGCAGACCTCCTTCGGGTACATGGGTCTGGGCAATCGCGATCCCAGCCTCAGCAACGTCTTCACGACGTTCCGTGTGAACTCGCCTGAGCTGCTGCTCAACGTCGACCGGAACAAGGCAAAATCTGTCGGCGTCTCGCTCACGGATCTCTTCGGGACGCTGCAAACGGACTTGGGCTCACTCTACGTCAACGACTTCGACTACCTCTCGCGTTCCTACCGCGTCTACGTGCAGGCGGATGCGCCGTACCGCGATCGGATCGCGGCGCTGGGCGATCTCTACGTGCGCTCCGGCGCCGGCGGCATCGCGCCCGTGACGGAGTTCGTGAATCCCACGATGGACAAGACGGCGCCGATCATCTATCACTATAACCTTTACCGCTCCGTCGAGATCAATGGCCAGCCCGCGGCCGGCAAGGGCTCAGGTCAGGCGATCGCGGCGATGGAGCAGTTGGCGAAGAAGATCGATCCCGAGGGAGTCTCTTATGAGTGGTCGGGCCTTTCCCTCGATGAGATCGAGGCAGGTATTCTCACGATCTTGATTTTCGCGCTAGGCGTTGTCTTCACGTTCCTCGTCCTCTCCGCGCAATACGAGAGCTTTCTCGATCCGCTCATCGTCTTGCTCGCCGTGCCGGCAGCGTTGCTCGGCGCGCTCTTGCTGCTGGGTGTGCGCCACATCCCCAGCGACGCGTACGCGCAGGTGGGCTACGTCATGCTGATCGGCATAGCCAGCAAGAATGCGATTCTGATCGTCGAGTTCGCGAACCAGCAATTGCGCGCGGGAGCCGATCTCGTCACGGCGGCCAGCCGTGCCGCGCAAACGAGGCTGCGGCCGATTCTCATGACGTCCATCGCGTTCATCGTGGCGGTGCTGCCGCTGGTCTTCGCGAGCGGCGCCGGCGCCAATGCACGCCACTCGCTGGGCACCGTAGTCTGCGGCGGCATGCTGCTCTCCACATTCCTCAACCTCGCGATCACGCCGGTGATCTACGTGATCGTGAAGTCGCTCGCGCGCCGCGGACGCCCGCTGGTTGGCGGCGAGCCCCTTGACGGTCACGTGGGCATGCTTGAGCGTCCGGTCACGGCGGTCGAAGAGGCGCCCTAGAGCATCACTTGGCCCAGGGCCAAGAGGCGCTTCGCCGCTGCGGAACCAATACCCGGCACATCGGGTGTACCGCGGATGTCGGAGTTCGTGTCTGATAACGAAATGAGTCTCTCTTCCGGGATCCTTCGCGGTTCGGCGTTGGTCGTGGTGGGTGCGCTCGCGGGGCTTGCCTTCGAACGGCTGGCCGTGCCCGCGTCGTGGCTGCTTGGACCGATGGTCGTCGCAGTCGTCTATGCCTGCATAGCCGAAGAGCCGTTGCGCGTGCCGCGTAGGTGCTTCAGCGCTTCGCAGGCGATCGTCGGCTGCGTCCTCGCGCGCGCATTCGACCCCGAACTCATGCGGATGCTCGCGCATGCGTGGAGCATCATGCTGGCCGTGGTCATCGCCATGGTCCTGCTCAGCGCGGCCATCGGGTGGATGCTGGCGCGCTTCGGCACGATGGACGCGCCGACGGCCACGCTGGGATCGACCCCCGGCGCCGCGTCGGCCATGACGGTGCTGGCGATCGATTACGGCGCCGATCCGCGTGTCGTTGCGTTCATGCAGTACATGCGCGTCGTGCTGGTCGTGGTCATCGCGGCGATGCTCGCGCGCTTCGGCTTTCACGAGATCGCGCGACCGCCGGCGGCGTTCATGACGGATCAGGGACACCATGCGACGCGTGATATGCTCATCACCCTCGGCATCGCCGTCGTGGGAGCACCGCTGGCCAAGACGGTGCGGTTGCCGTCAGGCAATATGCTCGGACCGATGATTCTGGGCTCGGTGCTCGGCGCGGCGGGCCTTGTGCACATCACGCTTTCGTGGTGGCTGGTGAACGCCGCCTATCTGACGCTGGGCCTCACCGTCGGCTTGCTCTTCTCGCGCGAGTCGGTGCGGTACGTCATCGGCGTTCTGCCGCAACTGCTTCTCGGCACGTTGGCGCTGCTCGTGGGCTGCGCGCTGCTCTCGCTGGTGCTTGTGCATTTCGCCCACGTCGATCCGTTGACGGCCTATCTGGCCACGAGTCCGGGCGGCATGGACTCGGTCGCGGTGATCGCCCTCAGTGGCCCGGCCAACCTGCCTGTCGTGCTCTCGCTGCAAGCGGCCCGGCTCTTCATCGTCATCCTGACCGGTCCGGGCATCGCGCGCTTCGTGGCTTCCCACGTCGCTGCGTGACCGAACCGGTCGGGATGACGAGCTGCGAGGCTGTTACGCCAGCGTGCCTGTCGCTTTCTCCAGCAAGCTCCAGGCCTGATCGCCGAACTTGTCCTTCCATTCCTTGTAGAAGCCGGCTTGTTGCAGCTTCGCGCGGAACGGTGACGTGTCGGGTTGGTTGAAGACGAGTCCCTGCGACGTCAGCTTGGAGCGCAGCGTGGAGGCCAGCTTCTCCGAGTCGGCGCGCTGCTTGAGCGCCGCCTCGTTGATCCGCCGTTCGACGATCTCTTGGAGGTTCTTGGGCAGACGCTTCCATGCGGCATCGTTGGCCAGGAACCAGAAGCCGTTCCAAATATGGTTGGTCAGCGAGCAGTACTTCTGGACTTCATACAGCTTCGCCGTCTCGATCAGCGCAGCTACCGGCACAAGCGTTTGGAGAATATTGTCGCCGAAGTGCAAGAACTGGATGGGGCCGCTGCGCAGCTGCGAAAGCATCGCCGTGTCGCCGCCCAGCACGTTGTTGGGGAAGAGCTGAATCTCGATCCGTCCGCCCGAGTCGGCCTTGATCTTCTCCGCTGCATCGCGGATGTGGAGCGTCATGGGATGCGTTTCGGGCTGATCGCTGGCGTATTTGTAGACGAATTCCGCGGCATTCGCCCGGAAGCGTAGGCGGCAAATTGCTTTTGAGAAATGGTCATGATGCCGGAACCTCCGGATCGGTTATCGTTGGATAAGTAGGAGATCGGGTCTCTTCGCTCTTTCATCATGTGATCGAGGCGAATTCAGCGCGTTCCGATCCGTAGGTGCAATGCCGCCGGCACCGCCGCGCCGATTCGCGCGAGCAGCGGCGGCCGACGCCCGCGCTCCTCGTACGCCTCGCACGTGAGGATCGCCGAACGAATGGCGCAGCCGCCGACATAGCGGAACGGCTCCGGCGGAAGTCCTGGAACCCGACGCGCGCAGAACGGCGAGGCCGTCCAGCGATCGCGCGCGCCCAGCACGAGCGAAGCCAAGCATGCCCCACCAATCCACGTCGGATTGACGCCGTGACCGGAGTATCCACACCCGTAATGGATGCGCGTTCCGGGAAGCGTGCCGAAGAACGGCAGGTGATCCGAGGAGACGTCGATCGCGCCGCCCCATGCATGCGTGATGCGTGTGTTCGCAAGCGCCGGCAGGAGCCGTCGTAGTCCGGCTTCGGCCCGCGCGGCGGTTCCGGCGTCGGCGTTGAAGCGCCGCGCGTCCATGCGTCCGTCGTAGCCGATCGGCCCCGAACCGCTGCCCATCGCGACGCGCCCATCGGCCGTCGTTCGAAAATAGTGGACGAACATGCGCCCGTCGGAGATGCCTTCGTTGCCGGCCCAGCCGATCTCCCTCAGCAACTCCGGCACGGGTTCCGTCAGCACCATGTAGCTGCTGAAGTTCGTCAGGTGCTTGCGCGAGCCGCGCCAACCCGTCAAGGCGGCATTGGTGGCCAGCACAACCTCGTCGGCGCGCAGCCGGCCGTGGGGCGTCTCGACGATGCACGGCTTGCCGGCGCGGACGTTGACCATCGGCGTCCGCTCGAAGATACGCACGCCTGCGTTCAGCGCTGCTTGGCGGAGCGCTCGCGCAAGACGCGCCGGCTGGACGGTCGCGCCTTCGGGGAAGAAGACGCCGGCGCGAAAGACGGGCGAGTTGCAGCGCGCGCGGACTTCTTGCGCGTTCAAGGGCTGTGCGGCGTCCGGCACGCCAAGACGGCGGGCCGTCTCGACGTGCCGAGCCAGCTTCTGCTCTTGTTCCGGCGTCGTCGCGACCTTGAGGATACCGCCTTCGCGCCACCAGAGATCGCGGCCACAATGCTCGACGAAGGCGCGGATGCCGTCCTGCGCGACGGAGCCAAGTCGCGCGACCTCCAATGCTCCTTGGTCCCCACACGCGACCACGGCTTGCGGCAGTCCCGTCCAGTAACCGTGCACGATGCCGCCGTTCTTGCCGCTGGCGCCGGCCCCGCAGATGTCGGCTTCCACGAGCGCCACGCTGAGGCCGGGCTCACGCTCGCGGAGCATCAGCGCCGTCCAAAGTCCGGTGTAGCCGCCGCCCACGATCGCGACATCCACGCGCGCTTCATCGGTGAGAGGCGGACACTCCGCAGCCTGGCCCTCCGCGGCCAGCGCCTCTTGCAGCCACCACGAAGGTCCCGTTCCGGGCTGGACGGACGGTAAAGACATCGCTGAAGACACCACTCGCTCCCATCAATACACAAGAAGGACACTGCCAGTCTACCGCCGGCTGCCGAGCGCCTCCTTCATCATGACGCACGTACGCGGGCACCGCGGAAATCGGCGTGCCGGCTTGTCAACTTCAGAAACATCGTTCGTGGGCAAGGAGGGCGGATAGCCGATGCGAGCAGGCCCCTACGTGTTGCGCGCGTGCCGCCGAGTGGCTAAGATCACCGCAGAAGCGCTTTTCCGCCGGAGAGGACACGCCCGGTATGTACTTTGAGCAGTTCTATCTCGCGTGTCTCTCGCATGCGTCGTACATGATCGGCTCGGCGGGCGTCGCTGCGGTGGTCGACCCACAGCGTGATGTTGGGCTCTATCTGGAAGAAGCGATCAAGCACGGGTTGCGCATCGAACACGTCATCGAGACGCACCTCCATGCCGACTTCGTTTCCGGCCATCGAGAGCTCGCCGCTGTCACGGGCGCCACGATCTACCTAGGTGCGAAGGCGGAGGCACGGTTTTCACATGTTCCCGTGCAGAGTGGAACGACGATCGAGTTCGGCGCATGTCGCATTCAATTCGTGGAGACGCCTGGCCACACGCTCGAGAGCGTCTGCGTGCTCGTCACCGATCTGGAGCGCTCCCCGGAGCCGTTCGCCGTTCTGACGGGTGATACGCTCTTCATCGGCGACGTTGGCCGGCCGGATCTCTCCGGCGATCGGACGCCGCGCGAGCTCGCTGAGCTCCTCTACGACAGCCTGCATACCAAGCTTCTGACGTTGCCCGATGCCGTTCGAGTTTTTCCCGCTCACGGCGGAGGTTCGCTCTGCGGCCGGCAGATCAGCCCGGAACGCAGCTCGACGATCGGCAGGGAACGGCTTTCGAACTACGCCTTACGGGCAACGAGCAAGGAAGAATTCGTCGGTCTGCTCACCGCCGAGCTGCCGGACCGGCCCGGTTATTTCGCGCGAGATGTCGAGATCAATCGCGCGGGGGCAGCGCCTCTCTCGGAACTGACGCCGATTCCGGCGCTAAGGCCGGGGGAAGTGATGGCGCTGCAGGAGCATGACGCCATCGTTCTCGATACGCGTTCGGAGGAAGACTTCGGCGCTGCCCACGTTCCGGGATCCGTGCAGATCGGTCTCGATGGACAATATGCCTCGTGGGCGGGGATCCTCTTTGGCCTCGACACCAACCTCGTGTTGCTGGCGGAAAACGATCGTCGGGTTGCCGAGTCGAGACTGCGCTTGGCACGCGTGGGCATCGAACGCGTCGTCGGTTACGTGGCCGATGGGATCGCCGGTTGGGTGCGCGAGGGTTTGGCTGTCGCGCACATCCCACAGATTTCCGTCGAGCAGCTCCATCGTTCAATCGCAGAGCACGGCGATCATCTGCAAGTGGTCGACGTCCGGCGACGGATGGAGTGGGACGAAGGTCACATCGAAGGTGCCGTGCTGAAGCCGCTTGCCAAACTGACCACGCTGATGGGGGACCTTGACCCCGCGCGTCCGATCGCCGTGCATTGCAAAGGCGGATACCGCAGCTCGATCGCCACGAGTCTCCTCCGGCGCAAGGGCTATAAGGACGTGATGAACGTCGCGGGCGGCTTCGACGCCTGGCGCGCATGCGATCTCCCCTATGTCACGACCCCGTACGTTACAGCATAGTAATTTGCTCGCATCATCATCGCCCGTCAGGAGGATCAGCATGGCAGACTATGCGCATCCCGAGACCCTGGTGACTACGCAGTGGGTCTACGACCATCGCAACGATCCAAACGTTCGAGTCGCCGAAGTCGACGTCGATACGTCCGCCTATCAGGAAGGCCACATTCCGAACGCCGTCGGTTGGAATTGGATGTCGCAGCTCTGCGACACGGTGCGTCGCGATATCCTTTCGCAGCCGCAGTTCGAAGCGCTAATGAGCGGCTCGGGAGTCACTCCGAAGACGACCGTCGTGCTGTACGGCGACAACAACAACTGGTTCGCCGCATGGGCGCTTTGGCAGATGAAGATCTACGGTCACAAGGATGTTCGCATCATGGACGGTGGCCGCAAGAAACTGCTGGCTGAGGGGCGCGAGCTCACGACGGACCTGCCGACGTTCGCGCCGACCGACTACAAGGCGATGTCGGCCGACCTTTCCTTGCGCGCGTTTCTGCGAAGCGTGCAGTCGGCCGTCGAGCAAAAGGACGTCGCCATGGTGGACGTCCGTAGCCCGCAGGAGTTCACCGGCGAGATCCTGGCCCCGCCCGGGCTGCCCGAGACCTGCCAGCGCGGCGGACATCTTCCCGGAGCACGCAGCATTCCTTGGAGCATGGCGTGCAACGACGAAGGGACGTTCAAGTCGTTTGACGAGCTCAAGCGTCTCTATGGCGGCCAAGGCATCGACGGCACGAAACCGATCATCGCGTACTGCCGCATCGGCGAGCGGTCGAGCCACACCTGGTTTGTGTTGAAGTACTTGCTAGGATTAGACAACGTCACGAACTACGACGGCTCGTGGACCGAATGGGGCAACCTCGTCGGCGCGCCGATCGAGAAGGGCGCCGCGCCTGTGGGCGCAACGATGTGAGTGGCGGAGCGGAACATGAAACCGGATGGATATGCCGAGCGCACCGTGGATGTCGACGGTTGGAAGGTGAACCTCACCTCCTATAGGATGGGCGAAATGTTCCATGCCAAGGCGGACAACGTCTCACCCGGCGCGTGGCTGGCGCGAACGACCGGAGCGACGCGAGAAGAAGCGGAAGAGAAAGCGCTTGAGCGGGCGCGAGAGCTCCTCTCGCGCACCCGCCGTTTATCAGTGTAGATGAGCGTCCGTTCGGCAGAATGCCGAACGGACGCTTGGGGTCGCTCAGGGACCGGAGGCGGCCGATGGATCGTATTCGCACGGATATCCTGGAGATTGTATTTGAAGAAGGTAGCCCTCCTGATCCGCGTGGTTGGAACGAGGTCGCACGGCATTTATAGGCTGACGGTTTCCGTACGATAGCGCCCTTTCTTCGGGGTTCACGTCCGACCGAGTTCCTGTTCGTCGTTGTCAACGCTGAAGGTCTCATCCGTGGGGCGCACGAGCACATCGCAGTAGTATCCCCTTGCCGGAAATAGTGCCGGATCCGCGTGCCTCGATGCGGTCCCTTAATCGACAGCCGGCAATCACTTCCGAATATGGTCAAATCGTACCGGCGCGAAGCGCAGCCTCACCTTGTGTCACTGTCGAAAAGCGCCGGAAGTGGTCGAACACGCCAGTAAACGTGCCGGTCCCGCTCAGCACAAAGGCCTTGCCTCGATACGCGCCGTCAATTTGAGTCACGTACCATACGTTGGGCATTGCCCATCCGCTCGTCTCCGTCACGGTGCCGAAGGTGGCATGTGGCGGGAGTACATTCGGGATGTACGTCAGTCTATCGACGCGAGCGGTCGCTAGTTCGATCCACATGGTTCCGCTGCCATGTTGCGTGTCGTGAATGCTACTGCCGAAAGTAACGGCAACGGTCCCCTTGGGGCAGGCCACGCAGGCTTTCGGTGGACCGAAAACATATTCGCCTATGAAGCGCCGATCGTAGGGCTCTTTGAAGAAGATCTTTCCCACGGTCCAGTCCTGATTCGTTTGCGCGTCGCGCTGCGCGATCTGCTGCGCGCTAAATGCTTTCCCATCGTCGACGATTCTGACGTACTTGATCTTCACGAATGATCCGTCGTTCATCAAGTAGCCGCTCTCGCTCTCCTCAGTATGGTGGACCGGTCCGGCGTGCAGCACTGTGGAGAAGTGGCGCTGCATGCCGATAACGCCTCGCACGTTGGCCGCGTAAACGGTGGCGGCCCGCAGCACGAGTGCAGGAACCGGCGCACTACGCGCCCCACTAGCGGGCACGCCGATGGTCATCGCCGCAAGCAGGGCCACGCACGGCACCGCAGTGTTCTTCATCCTGCGCCCGTTCATAACACACCTTTTCTCCGTCATCCTTGAGGCGATGAATCTCCTCGGAGGTAAAGACGGCAATCTGCGCTTTTGAGGTTTTGGGCCGTTGGATACGTAGTGTGTACCGGATCGGTTTTCCTGGACAGGCGAAGTAGCGTAAATCATCATGCGGCCTTGGGCGCTGCGTAGTCAAGTCGAACGTGCGCCAGCGATCGAAAGCCGTGGCGGGCTCGCCTCGATACCGAGGAACGAAAGTTCGTCCTGGAACCAGTCGCTGATGTACTGTGAGGCGTTGTCGTGACGAAGGACGAGGCCGCCCGCAATATCGTCGCGGTAGCCACCGAAGTGTTCGTGCAAGCCCTGGCGGATCGGTTCGATCGCCTCGAAGCGCGTTCCCGGGCAAGCGGCATGGATGCCGACGCAATCGGCGACGAAATGGTCGACGGCCACGAAGACGGTCGCGACGCCCTCGCCGGTGAGCACGCTTGTCGCGTCGGTTCCCCACCGCACGTTCGGTGCATCCGGAATGATCATGCCGTCGTGCGCCTTCGGGCCGTGAGGATGACCGGTGCGCGTCGGTGCCAAGAGTCCACGCTCGCGCATCAGGCGTAGTACCCGCGCCCTACTCGTGCGAACGTTCCAGGAGGTGCGCAATCGCGCGTGGACTTTGCGATAGCCCTCACCGAGAAACGGCGTCGTGGCGAGATCGTGACGAATCGCGGCGACGAGGCGCTCATCGCTGATCACGTTCTTCGGACCGCGCTTCTTGAGCGGAACGGCGGCCGCCTCGCGTTGCTGTTGCGCCAAGATCGTCGAACGCGCGATCTCCCAAGCGGCGCACACGCGAACCAGCCCGTATCGGCGGCGAGTCGCGATCGAGCACGTTTGGCTCATCGCTGCTGCCGCCTCACGTCCAAAGGGAGGCCGCGTTCAAACCTCCGTGCACGCTCGCGCAGCAGCAGTTCGTTCTCCATCGTGATCTCACCGATCTTCGCCTGGAGCCGCTGCTTCTCGTCATCGTCTGCGTCGGTGTCACGAGATTTGAGGTTCGTGTGTCCTCCGGCGAGGAATTGATCTCGCCAAGTCGAAAGCGTTGCGGCGGTGACGCCGAGCTCGCGCGAGAACGCATCCAGTTCCTCGCCGCGCAAGAGGCGCAGCACGGCATCGGTCTTCCTGTTCGCCGACCAGCGACCGCGCTCAGGCGCAGGACGGGAAAGCTTGCGTTTCATCGACAGATCCTTTCGAGGGGCTCACCCCCAAAATACTGTCTAGGAAAACCCTAGGCCGGGAGAGCAGCAGCCAACAGGGCGGTAGTGCCTGCTTATTGCCGACTCGACCGGCGGTCGCAGTATGTTATGCGCATTACGAAAACACCTGTCGTGGTTCGTTGAGTGAGACGTGCCACTGGGATGCCCCCGCGGTACGCCGTTAGTGCGTATGCCTCAGAGAAGGCATTAGGGCCGCTCTTGATTCCGGCGCCTTCCGTCGGTAAAGTAGAGCGAGGGGCGTCCTGCTGGCCTTCGCGGACAAGCGCCATGCGTGCTTACGTTTTGCAGCAGGCTATGAACTGCATTGTTGGCACTCTCTTGGCAAGGGACTGAAATGGACAACGTCTCGCTTTTTGCTCGCGTCACGCCGTCTTTGCCGATAACGGTCCTCATCTGCGCTTTTATTGCGGCGTTCGGGCTTCTTTTTTGGTTCCGATGGACGGCTCGATCCGTTACCCAAGGCCCAGCTCTGCTCACCATGTCCGGGATCGCGGGCACCTTCCTCGGGATCGCCACCGGCTTGTGGAGCTTCAATGCCAACGACATCCAGCACAGCATCCCCGGTCTCATCGATGGAATGAAAACCTCGGTTTGGGCGTCGTTAACGGGTGTCGTCTTCGCAGTAGTGCTCAAAGCGAAATACGCTCTGTCGCGAGAGACAGAATCGGGCGATGAGGGGCAGTCTGATGCAGAAATGATAGCCTCGCGGCTTCAGGCGCTACAGCGTTCGATCATCGGCGACGACGAAGCTACGGTCATTTCGCAGATGAAGTTAGCACGCCAAGACATGAACGACCGTCTCGACGCGCTAAAACATTCGCAAGCGGAGTTCATGGAGCGGTTGGTCGAGATGTCGTCGAAGACGCTTATTGAAGCACTGCGTGATGTGATACGAGATTTCAACCAGAATCTCACTGAGCAGTTCGGTGAAAATTTCAAAGAGCTTAATGCCGCGGTTGCCCGACTTGTCGAGTGGCAAGAACAGTATCGCCGTCAGATGGATGAGCTGATTGCGACTGAGCGCGAATCGGCGCAACTGTTGCGAATGGCTGTAGATCAGCACAAAGCTGCTCTCGAGAGTTCGCAAGATTTTCTCACTGTCGCACAAGGCTTCAAGTCGATTCTTGATGCGGCGGACGCCTACAAGGCGAATCTCAAGGCAAACACGGAGCAGCTGGCCTCGCTTATCGAAAGCGTCCGCAGAGAGCTTCCGGGACTTCGCACGGATGTCTCTCGACTTATCGAGACCGTCGCGGCCTCCGTGCAGAGGAATGAAGAAGAAGTCAAGCGACTCGGCTCCGAAATTTCTGAACGCTTTAGAGCTGCATCCGATGCGATTCAGAACGAGCTTGTGAATGCGCTCGCTACCGCGAATAAGCAGATCACAGAAACTATCAGCAAGCTCGTCGGCAGTACCAAGGAGCAAACCGAAGCTCTCCAAATTTCGCTAGAGGAAACCCTCAATGAGTCCTTGCGAACGCTTGGGCAACAGTTGGCCTCGCTCTCTAACCGGTTCGCCGAAGACTATGGTCCAGTCGCTGATCGTCTGCGCGAAATCGTGAACGCAACGAGAGTGGCATGAAGCGCGTAGGGCTCAGGTTGCACGCTGACGAGGAGCATTGGATTCCTCTCAGCGACCTTATGACAGGGCTCATGTTCTTGTTCCTCCTGATCGCGCTCGCCTATATGGTCCAGGTCGAGCTTCAGGAGGCGAAGGCTAAAGAAATCGTTGTCGTTTACACGGAGGCACGCGCTGAACTCTATCAAGACCTCTACAACGAGTTCCATAATGATCTGCCAAGGTGGGGAGCTGATCTCGATCGTAACACGTTGAGCATTCGGTTCTACGCGCCGGACGTATTATTCAGTACAGGAAGCGCGGAACTTCAGCCGCGTTTCAAGACGATTCTTGACGACTTCTTTCCAAGATACGTTCGCATTCTAACGAGTGCGAAGTATCGAAACATCATTAGTGAAGTCCGAATCGAAGGCTATACCTCTACTGTTTGGAAACCAGGCGCCTCCGTAGATGAGAGCTACATCGGTAACATGGAGCTGTCGCAGGATCGAACTCGCTCGGTGCTGAGTTATGTTCTGGCAATGTCGCAACTTCAATCCGAGAAGTCGTGGCTCATGCAGAAAGTGACAGCAAACGGCCTCTCATTCTCGCATCTCATCATGAACAAGGGAGGTACTGAGAATCAGTTCGCATCCCAGCGCGTGGAATTTCGTGTGCGAACAAACGCCGATGAGCAGATTCGTAAGGTTCTAGAGCTATCGCAATGAGAGAGTTACGCCTTCCCAATTTTCTGGAGGACGCGCTCCTGAATGAGCTGCGAGAAAGGATGAGGGCCCCACTCGTTGATTACAGTCCTCAGATTAGTAGCGAGGGGCGCATATCAAAGCGAGACTTGGAGCGTCTCGCGACGACTGGAATAACGGTTGGTGCGGACGAGGTCGAGATTCAGAGTGACGGCACGTTCACATATCAAGGCATACCGGTCCTGCTCTATATCCTCGACGTGTCGATGTATCATTCCGCAAGAACCGCGCGACTGCCACGATTCCACGTTTGTAACTGCCGTACATGGAATGACATGAAGGCGCGAGGTCGGCAGGATCGATATGTTGCCTCAACACGAGTGGATGGGTTGTTTGAACTTAACCTAACTATGCCGAGCGGCCAGATTGAGCGACGAACAGAACGGCTGTCGGTTTGTCAAAATTGCCTCGATCATCTGTCCTGGAAGGGCTTCACAATCGATGATCCGCGTACTAAGCGTTTGGACGCGGTTCATACGTTTTCACTTGAAGAGTTCTTTCAAGAGAAGGGTCGCCCGATGGTTCGGGAACGGCCGCGATGGACTCCGGAGACTTATCCAAGCTCCTATACGGACGACTTCGATGATATAAGCAGTCGTTTACGCGCGGCGGCGGAATGGCGATGCCAAGGGCCTTGTGGCCGGTTGTTTGCCGGGATTTGGCAGCGGCGGTTTCTTCATGTACACCATCTCAATGGCGTGAAGGGCGACAATAGTCCGGAAAACCTGAGGGTCTATTGCCTTGGTTGTCATGCGAATGAGCCATCCCATGAACATATGAAAAGGACGCCGGACTATTTGCACTTCGTGCGTCTGTTCGGCG